>Ga0187885_10005344_pt1 | contig 10047 bp, 8 predicted proteins | sample June2016WEW_20_1_3_FD_132970 | JGI IMG/M metagenome (GOLD analysis project Ga0187885, IMG submission 132970) | Peatland microbial communities from SPRUCE experiment site at the Marcell Experimental Forest, Minnesota, USA - June2016WEW_20_100 | ecosystem: Environmental > Terrestrial > Soil >... | reverse complement strand
TGCGCCGGTGTCGGTGTCGAAATGCGCCAGAGAAAATCCAATGCCGGGTCCGGACCGGTGCGTCCCGAAATAGACATACATATCGGCAGCGTTGGCTGACAACACTGCGAGTACGATCCAGAGAACGAACGAGATGAAGCAAACGGTGCGTTGTTGTTTCGTGTTCATAAGCAATCAATCGTTGGATGTTGTGCCGGCTTACCAAATACGGGCACAGACTACAGAATCACCGGCAAATAGGTCAACTCTTCACACAAGGCATTTCCTCGCCGCAAACACAGTCTCGACTGTTGATTTCTCGCTTGCATCTTTTCAGGCTGCGAACACACTCGCCCACATCAATGGCTTGGAAACGAAAAGTCACGGGTAGAACTCTCGCGGTGATAGGCTACATGCTCTCGCCGTTGTCGTGGTGGAACGATATGTTTGTGAACGTTCCGCTGGCGCTGGTCTTCGCATGGCTGGTTAGCTTTTTTTACAGGCCGGCGTTTGAGGCCTGCGTGATTGTCGGCTATTGGCTGACGAACGTGCTCGGCTTCGTGCTCATGCACAAAGGCGCGGATAAGGTTCTTACCGAAAAAGACAAGGCGTATTCCTGGCGCGATTTGCTGAGAGATGTGGGCATTTCGCTGCTTTACACCGTTTTGATCGTGACGCTCCTGAAACTGAAAATCCTCCAGCCAATCGGGTATTACTTCAAGAATCGGTAGTGTGTGGGGTAACTTTTTATACTAAAGCATCTTTGGCCGCAAAGAGGCGCAAGATACGCAAGGAACAAGGCTATGAGCTCTGTGCCTTTTGTGCTTTTTGCGGCTGATTCAATGCCTCTCCTCTTTTGAACTTGACTCAGCTTGTGCATGAGGAAAATATCTACGACATGAAAACCTCGCGTCTGACGTTCGCTGCCGGCACGGCAATACTGGCTGCCATCCAACTAATGGTCGCTGTTCAAGTATGTTCCGCCGGAGGGAAGGAGATGCTGGTCGCGTTCCGGACATCTGACGACAAGTTCATCACCTCAAGTGCAAATTTTTCACTCGACCTGAGCGGTACAAAGATCGGTTCCAAGCAGACCTTTACGCTCATCGCTACTAATGCAAGTGGGTTAGCCGACGGAGACGCAGTTAAGATCCGGTATACTCCGAACGGTGAGAATGGACCGGATATCAAGAAAGCCAGCTATTGGTTCGCGGCCGGGTCGGGGTTGAAGCGGAGCCATGATATCTGCGAGTTTAAAATCAAGCTTGTTGACACGCAGTACGCGTTCGAAACGGCAGACGGGAAATTTGTTGCGGAGCCCGATGAGAAAGACGGCCCACTCACACTAACCGAAAGTGAAGACGACGCGTTGCTCGTGTCACTGGTCGATGTTAAGCTAGCAAAGAAGGCTTCCAGTTCAAAAAGCGCCAAAAAACCTGCCGCTGAGTGATTATCCTGCTTCCCAAGAAAATAGTGGTTTGTGAGCGGGTTTGAGCTGGGTCAGCTCCTGAATGGCCATCCAGAATATTAAGTCGGACGGACGCGATGCGGTCGGCCGCCTGACACAGAGAAATGCTTGAGGGCAGCACGCGTTTTGGCGGCGTCCCAGCGGCCTGCAATCGGCATTGAGCACTTCGGGCATTTGCCGTCGTCAGTGAGCCGGTAATCCCACACCTGAAAACCGTATCGTTCAATCAATAACTCATGGCACTGTGGGCAGTATGTGTTCTCGCCGCCATCGATTTGCCCCGGTAGGTTGCCGGCATAGACATACCGTAGACCAGCTTCCCGCCCGATTTCGCCCGCTCGCACAAGCGTTGCCGACGGTGTCGCGCCTCGATCCTGCATCTTGTAGTCGGGATGAAACGCCGTGCAATGCCACGGAATATCGGGCGACACACCTACCAGGAACTTCGCCATCTGCCACAGTTCGTCCTCGCTGTCGTTGAATCCCGGCACGACCAGCGTGACGACCTCGACCCAGAATCCTTTGGTCCACAGCATCTCGATGGTGCGCAGCACCGTATCGAGCTTGCCACCGAGTTGAGAGTAATCGCGGTCATTGAAGCTTTTTAGGTCAACCTTGTAGAAATCCACCCACGGTTTGAGGTAATCGAGTACTTCCCCGGTCGCGTTACCGTTGGACACATACGAGGTGCGCAACCCATGTTTGCGCGCTTCCTTAAACACGTCGACCGCCCATTCGCTGGTAATCAACGGCTCGTTATACGTGCTGCTGACCGATGCCGCGCCCTGCTCGACTGCCAGCGCAACGATCCGCTCCGGGCTGATCTTCGTGACGGGCGCGCCACTCGACGGATCGCGCAACGCCTGTGTCGTCACCCAGTTTTGGCAAAAGCTGCAGTGGAAATCGCAGCCGAGCATCCCGAAACTCATCGCGATCGTGCCCGGCAACGCATGGAAGAACGGTTTTTTCTCGATCGGATCGGCATGCAGACCAGCGACGTAACCGCGCGGAACATACAACGTCCCGCCGCGGTTGAACCGGACCTGGCACACGCCTGCGTGTCCATCAAGAATCAGGCAGCGATGACCACACGCGTAACAGCGCACCCGGTTGTCATCGAGCCGTTCATGGCGAGGAGCATTCACGACGAGCCGTTCGTACAACTCGCCGGGCTTCGCCAACTGCGCCAACATTTCGCCAAGTGTCTGCATTAGGGCATCCGTCTGTGCATCCGAGGACGCCTCCTATCTTGGGAAACTATAGCCCCTCCGGCATGTGCCGTCGAGTCCACGCAGGATCGGATTTAAGTTAGCTCTTCAGCGCGACGCCGCGACGGAGGAAGGTTGGCACATCAAGGTTCTCGCCGTCGTACAACGTCGGCTCGCTCTTGTCGAATCTGCCGCGACTGGCAGTTTCCAGCGGCAGAGTTTCCTGTTTCGGTACCGCTGGTTGTTTCTTCGGCTGTGGGGCTTGCCCCGAACTGGCTTCGGGGCTGGCACTCGAATTGGATTCGAGGCGAGCCTTCGAGGCTGGCCCGGGTGTCTCGCGCGATGAGCTTGCGGACGCCACAGGTGCGACTGGCGCCGGTGCAGATCGGAGGCTGTGGTTCAGGTTCACCCCGCTTCTAGTGGGATTGACCCCGCTCAGAGCAGGGTTAATTTCGTTGGGGCGAACACGCGCACCCACCGGTTTGTGAGGGAGTGATGATATCGCACGATGCGGCATCAGCGCCACGCCTGCGATCACTGTTACCGACAGTTTATCACGCATTGTCTCGTCCGTCGCCGCGCCCATGATGACGTGCGCGCGGCTGGCCACGCGTGAGATCGGCTCGACCGTCTTCTGCACGTCCACCAGCGTCAATTCGGGTCCACCGAGAATGCTCACCAGCACGCCTTCGGCACGCGCGAGTGCTTCGGCGTCGAGCAACGGGTTATCCAACAACATCTTCACGGCGGACTTCGCCTTATCGGAACCGCTGCCCTCGCCGCAACTGAACAATCCGTCCAGACGCTTTGTGCCGAGGGTTGTCCGGAGATCGGCGAAATCGAGATTGATCAGGCCGCGTCGTGAGAGCAACTGCCACACGCCTTGTGCGCCACCAGCAAGGGCCTCGTTGCCCCGCTCAAACGCCTCGACGGCACTGGCGTTCTCGCCAGTGATTTTGAATAGTTTGTCGTTCGGGATGCAGATGACCGCGTCCGCGTGCGTCTTCAACACATCCAGGCTGGCCAGCGCTTGTTGCCGGCGCCGTTCGCCTTCGAACCCGAATGGCAACGTCACAAACGCCAGCACCAGCGCGCCTTGATGTTTTGCCAGTCGCGCCAGTACCGGCGACGCGCCGCCGCCCGTGCCGCCGCCAAGGCCCGAGATGATGAACGCCATGTCCACATTCCGCACCGCAGTCACCAACCGTTCGTTATCCAGTTGCGCCGCACGTGCGCCTAGTTCGATATCGCCGCCCGTGCCCATTCCATGCACGACTGCCCCGCCGATCTGGATTGTCTCGGTCGCGCCCGTAGTGCTGAGCGCCTGCAAATCGGTGTGGATGGCGACGAGATCGAGGCCGGTCAATAGATGCCGTCCCGCCTCGCGCGCCGACACGATGTAACGTATGGCGTTGGTGCCGGCGCCGCCGACGCCGAATACTTTCAGCCGAAATCGCCTGGAAGTCTCATTCTTTTTGTCCACGGTCTCAGACTGTTTTTCAGAAACGGTTTTTGCGGGCGCCGAACTCTTGCGTGGTGTGGTCATGATTCAGTTCTCCTCAAATAAATACGCGCACTTTGGCGACAAATTGGTGAAACTTCTGACCCGCGCGTTGCCATACGGTCGGCGGCTGGTGTTGATCGCGCTGCGAGTACAATGCGTACCGCGTCAGGCCGATGGCCGTCGAAAACTCCGGGCTTTCAATCGCTGCGGTCGGGCCGCTGACCCCCGCAGGCCGGTCCGTCAATTTGCCGTTGTCCTTTTCGCAGGGGCCGATGTGGACCGGCAGTCCGCCAAACACCTGGTACGCGAGGGCCTCCAAACCGCGTAACCGCGAGCAGCCGCCCGTGATAAACACGCCTGCGCCGAGATAGTCCAGTAGCTTCTGCTTTTCCAGTTCCTTACGGATGAGCGTCAAAGTCTCTTCGGCGCGCAGGTTTATCAGGCGACAGAGTTGTTGCTTCGAAACGGTGCGGTCGGACAAGCCGACCTCGCGTTTCATGGAAATTTCTTCGTTCCACTCGGGCACTAACGCGCTGCCATGCTCCAGCTTGAGATGCTCTGCCCGATTCATGGGAATTTTCAGGCCGATGGCGATGTCGTTGGTAATGTGATCGCCGCCAACGGCTATCACGCCGCTCTGCTGCACCGTACCCTCGCGATAGACAATGTAATCAGTCGTGCCGCCGCCCATGTCAATGACCAGCGCACCGAGTTGCTGGTGTTCAGTCGTCAATACCGCCAGCGCCGATGCGAAGCTGCTCACAGCGATGTTTGCCACGTCGAGCGGCACCTTCTTGATGCATTGAATCGTATTCATCAGGCGGTTGCGCACACCGTGAATGACATGCACTTCCGCTTCGAGCCGCGAGCCGATCATGCCGACGGGGTTCTGGATGCCATCGTGACCGTCCACGTAGAAATGCTGGCGAATGGCATGAATCACGACGTGGTCCATCGGGATGCTGACCGATTTGGCGTTGCTCATCACGTTGCGGACATCTTCCACGCTGATGGCGCTCTCCTCGTTGGTGACGACGACGCTGCCGCGGTTGTTGAAACTACGGACATGGCCACCAGAGACGTTGGCATAAACGTTATGGATCTCAACCCCTGCGCTGTCCTCGGCGGCGCTGACGGCGCTTTGGATGCTGTGCACCGCGGCCTCCATGTCCACAATCTCCCCTTTGCGCACGCCTTCCGAGGCCGCCTGCCCCACGCCGATGATCATCAGGTTGCCATCCTCAAGCACCTCGCCGACCACGACACAGACTTTCGAGGTGCCGACCTCCAATCCCACGATGATTTTGTCTTTGGCCAACATGTTTTTCACCCTTTGTTGTTATCTGTCTAATTGATAAACGTCACGGGCACGCCGCGTTCCACGGTCAAATCCACCATCTGCACCGTCTTGCGGCGTTGCTGCGCCCAACTCAGGATCACCGCCAGCCGTCGTAACTGCTGCTGAAGGTCCTGTGGATCGAACTTGATCACCGATTTTTGACGGGTCGTCACCGTCAACAATTGTGTCTTCGACAAATCAATCTGTCCCACATCCACCACCGAACACACCGCTGATTGCGCCAGCTTGTCGAGCAACTGCAACGCCTGATAAACCTGCTCCGACTCGACGCGCCGTCCAACGCACACGTCGCCCAGTTTCACACCCGTCAACAGTGGCAACCCCGATACCTGACGCCGGGGCTGAACCACCGACCCGTCGGCGAGCTTAAACGGTTTCACCACGTACCCCTCACGATCAACCAGAAAGACCGACCCGTCCATTCCTCCCGGAAGCGCTCGGGTCTGTAACCGCGCCATCGCCATCCGTTCTTCGACATGGACGACCAGCCGGTTCGGAAACTCGCGCCGCACAGACACGCTGCGAACGATCGGCAACAACTCCAGATTCCGTCGTGCCCGATCCAAATCCACTGACAACAGGTTTTCCCCGACCCGCACTCCGACCTGTTGCTTCACCTGCTCGCTCGTCAATGCGCCGTCATTCTCAACTACGATCTGGGCGATGGCGAACCGAGGATTCTCGTACAACAACTTCGCGCCTGCGAGTTTGACCAGCCGATAGATCCCCCAACTCGTTCCCGCAACCGCCGCCAGGATCGCCAGCGCCGCAATCCCGCGCTTGCAGGACCGCAACGTGCGGCGTTCCGTTTGCACCTTCACGTCCAGCAGGTATTCCTGCCGTTTCTTCCGCCGGTTACTCAATATGCCGCTCACGTTCAGCTCCCTTGTTGAACCATTCGGTTGATCTTCAAGCTTTGCGCTTTGCATGCTTCGATACGCGCCGTTCCCATGCCATCTCCACCAGTTGCGCGCAGACTTCGGGCAAATCCAATCCCGCCGCCCGCGCCGCCTTCGGGAATAAACTGTTCGCCGTGATCCCCGGCAACGTGTTCACCTCCAACACGAACACCTCGCCGTGCGCGCCCAGAATCACATCCGTCCGCGACAAGTCCCGACAACCAAGGCATGCGTGCGCCCGACGTCCAATCCCCTGAATCCGCGCCGCCGTCGCCGTGTCGATCTCCGCCGGCGCTATCTCTTCCGCCTCGCCGGGTGTGTACTTCGCTATCTTGTCAAAGAAATGGTGCCTTGTCCTAATCTCCACCACCGGCAGCGTATGCTCGCCCAAAACGCCAACCGTAAATTCCCGTCCGTGGATGAACTGCTCGACCAGCAACTGATCGTCAAACTCCCACGCTTCCTGGCATGCCCGATCCAATTCGTCCACGTTCTTCGCCACGCTAATTCCGACGCTCGATCCTTGTCGTGCCGGCTTCACAATCACTGGGAATCCAAGTTCCTTCACCGCCGCGCCATCGCGTTCACCGAACATCAGCACTGCGTGCCGTGCGGTCTGCAATCCCGCAGCGATAAATGCCTTCTTCGCCGCCACCTTGTTGAATGCCAGCGCGCTCGCTTCCGGGCCCGAGCCGGTGTACGGGACGCCACGTTGCGCCAGCAACTGTTGGATCGTGCCGTCTTCGCCAAACGTTCCGTGCAACGCCAGATACGCCACGTCCGTGCCGGACGGCAGCTTGAAATCCTCTCTGCAAACGTCCACCTCGCTGACCTTAAGCCCCGCGTCCCGTAGCGCCTGCGCAACGACGCGACCCGTCTGGAGTGACACTTCGCGTTCCATCGACAGCCCACCCATCAACACCGCTACATGCAGTTTCTTCGTCGTTTCCTTCACTCAATACCCCCCATTTTATGGGCGCCCTGCTACTCAGGCGTTTGGGCACCGAAACATTATGTTTCTCTTTCGTCCTTCCCGAGAATCATCACTTCGGGCATCAACTCGATGCCGCGTTCGTTCTTTGCCCGCTCGCGCACAAGCGTCATCAATTGCAGCACGTCTGCCGCCGTCGCGCCGCCTTCGTTGACGATGAAATTAGCGTGCAACTCCGACACGCGTGCGCCGCCGACCGACAAACCTTTCAATCCCAACTCGTCAATCAACTGCCCCGCAGGAATCTGTTCCGGATTGCGGAAGAAACAGCCCGCACTTGGCTTGGCGGGTTGCGTCGCGTAGCGTCGCTCCGCAAACGCGCGCAGCTTGGTCTCGATAACCGTCCGCGCCGTCTTCTCGCCGCGCAGGATCGCCGCCACGCCGATGTGATTCGCGAACAGGGGACATTCGCGGTACGATTTCGGCAAGCCCTCGGCTGCTGCGTCGTAAAACTCACCGGTCATGCTGACGTACCGCACCCATTCGACCACGTCGAACGTCTGCCGCCCCATTGCGCCAGCGTTCATCCGCAACGCGCCACCGAGCGACCCTGGAATGCCATCCAGGAACTCCAGCCCGCCCAATTCGTGCTCGCGCGCCGCGCTGACAACCGCCTTGAGTCGCGCCCCTGCGCCGACCATCAATCGCGCGCCATCCACCTTGATCCGCGAAAACTCTCCACTGCCAAGATGAACCACCACTCCCGCAATGCCGCCGTCGCGGACCACCAGATTCGTGCCGCGACCGATCAACGTCACGGGTACTCCGCGCTCGTGGCAGTACCGCAACAACTTTGCCAAATCATGTTCGTTGCATGGTTCGACCCAGAATTGCGCCGGGCCGCCGACGCGCATCGAAGTGCGCCGCGCCATCGGCTCGTTGTTTCGCACCGCCGTACGATCCGACAACAGCCGCCGCAAATCGAATTCCAAGCTGGCGGCCCCCCATGTTTGATGTCGGGGCTGCGGGCCGCGCGCACCAAGTTTCGCTGCGACTGTAGTGGCGACCTCGTGAATATTACCGGCCCCCATCACCAAAACCAGGTCGCCGGGCCGCGCTTCAGAAACGAGCCGCTCTGTCAGCTTCTCGAAATCGGGTTCCCGTTCCACGTTTGTCTGACCGTTTGCCTTGATCGCGTCGAGCAATGTGTCGCTGGTCACGCCTGGAATCGGTTTCTCGCAAGCGGCGTAAATGTCCGCCAACCACAATTTGTCAGCGGCCTGAAACGCCGTGGCAAACTGGCTGCACAATGTTTGAGTCCGCGTATATCGATGCGGCTGAAACGCCAGCAGTATGCGTTTGAAGCTTAGCGTCCGCGCTGCGGCAAGTGTTGCCCGGATTTCTGTCGGGTGATGGGCGTAATCGTCCACCACCACGATGTCGTTGCCCTCGTATTTGCGCTCGAACCGCCGTTTCGCGCCCGTGAACCTGCCGAGCGCTTCGGCGATCTTCACAAACGGCATACCCAACTGGTCGGCCACCGCCACGGTCGCCAACGCGTTGACCACGTTCTGCATCCCGGGAATTGCCAGCTCAACCACGCCGATCTCCTGTCCACGGCACGTGACTGTGAACCGGAACCCCTTTGCGCCCTGCTGAACGTTGATTGCGCGATAGTCGGCGCCCTCTGACAAGCCGAACGAGATGGCAGACCGTGCCAGTTTCGCCATTCGCACGCAGTTCGGGCAATCGGCGCAATAAAAGGCCGTCTTCAGCGTGCTTGCGAAAAACGACTCGAAGTTCCCCAGCAACCGCTCCATCGAACCATGATGGTCGAGATGTTCCGCCTCGATGTTTAGGCACACCGCGTGTTCAGGTGTGAAACCGACGAGCGTGCCGTCACTCTCGTCGGCCTCGGCAACGAAGTATTTGCCGCCCCCAATCTGTGCATTCGTCCGCAGGTTCGGCACGTGCGCTCCAATGCAGAACGACGGCGCACTGTCGCTACGGGTCAGTACGAAGGCGATCATGGACGTGGTAGTGCTTTTCCCATGCGTGCCTGCGACGGCGATGTTGTGCCGGTGCGTCATCAACGCGCTGAGCAATAACCCGCGCCGCACCGTCGGTACACTGAGCTCTGCCGCTGCATGGAGTTCCTCGTTCTCGCCGTTTACGGCCGACGTATGAACGACCAATTCTGTGTCCTTTGTCACGTGCCGAGGTGCGTGTCCGATGGTTACCTTCACACCGAGCGCCTGCAACTTCTTCGTCTCGCAATTAGGCGTCAAATCACACCCCGACACCGCGTGTCCCTGCTGTGCGAGCAATTTTGCCAGCCCGCTCATCCCGCAACCGCCGACGCCGACAAAATGCACGCGGCGCGGCTTGCCGCCGAGAAACTCGATCAATTGTTGCCGTGTCAGCATCAGTTTATCCGCTTCGATGTGCGCCATCCTTCATGCTCTTCCAGAATCGTCATAATCCGCTCAGCCGCATCAGTGATCGCCAGCGATTTCGCTGCCGCCGCCATCCGCGCCCGGGCCGCATCGTTGCCGAGCAATACCATAAGCGCGTCGGCGATTCGTTCGCAAAACGGCGCGCCGCCCGTGCTGTTACCCTGCTCCACCACCCGCGCCGCGCCGGCGCTCTCGAACGCCTGCGCGTTGTGCCACTGATGATTGTTGGCCGCTTGCGGATA
>Ga0187885_10005343_pt1 | contig 10047 bp, 9 predicted proteins | sample June2016WEW_20_1_3_FD_132970 | JGI IMG/M metagenome (GOLD analysis project Ga0187885, IMG submission 132970) | Peatland microbial communities from SPRUCE experiment site at the Marcell Experimental Forest, Minnesota, USA - June2016WEW_20_100 | ecosystem: Environmental > Terrestrial > Soil >... | reverse complement strand
ATCTTTTAAAGCCCCTTAACCTTTAATAAACCGAAAGGCTCGGTGCTTCAAGCAAGAACCGCAGAGAGGATGCAGGGATATTCGGATACATATGATGAAAGACCTCGGCTGCCCTGAATTTGGACATCCATCTGGCCGGCGTCGATTCTGTGGGATATAAGGCTTTCTCATGATTGATACATAAGGATGGATAGATGAAGGGTATCTTTGCATTGATGCTGCACAGCCATATCCCCTATTGCCGCAAATCAGGGGTATGGCCTGCGGGTGAGGAGTGGCTCTTTGAGGCCATGAATGAGACGTATATCCCGCTTCTGAAGACCATGCGCGCACTCCATTTCGACGGGATTCATCCAAGGATGATGATCGGACTCGTCGGTAGTGGGGTCATAGAGTGTTGATGCCTTAAAATAACAGATGCACTTTATTATGATCTTCACTATAATGCAGATATGCCAAAGCGCAAAGATGAAAACCAAATCGCATTTGATGCTCTTCAACAAATAATCAGGCGTGATGCTGAGCGAGATGGTATTCCCCAGGAACCAGCCCCTAAACCAGAGAAGCTTGATTATCGAGTAAAGGCTGGCCGCAGAGGTGGCCTTCGGAGCGGCAAGGCTCGCAAGAAGAAATTACTCCCTGAGCAGCGGAAAGAAATAGCCCTAAAAGCGGCTCGTGCGAGATGGGACAAGAATAATAATCAATAATATTAATTAATTATTAAATCAACCTACAATAACCTACAATACATCGCTTCGCATCGATTATCCACTTGACTCATTTGCGGTTCTATGCGATAAGAAAATTGACGGCAATATTTAGTCTTTATAGGAGGTGTAAAGATGGAACAAATAAAGGAAGAGAATAAGGTCCTCAAAGAGGCAGAACCCGAAAAACTCAACATTCAAGAAAAAATAAAGAAGCCAAAACCATCAAAGATACTTCCGTCAGACAGGCTTTCTTTTGAAAAGCAGGTTCATCTTATACGGGCATATGCGATATTAAGCGGTAATGATAGAAAGCCCGTTATGAATCAAGCATTAGCCGATATGCTCAAAGTTCATCCAGCATCAATTTCAACTGCCAACCCATTTTTTTCTGACATAGGTCTTATTATAAAAGGACCCAATGGATACACCCCATCTGAAGCTGTTTTTGCTTTCAATAATGCTTATGAATGGGGACCTGATACCGCAGGCTTGAAGCTTTCGCCGATAATAAAAGACACTTGGTTTGCCACAGAAATACGGAACAGATTATCATTCGCTCCATTGCCAGAAAAGGAAGTGATAGCTAAACTGGCAGCAGTATCTTCTGCAACAAAAGAATATCAATCCCCACTGCAAATATTAGTAGAATTCCTTATTTTTTCTGGAATAGTAAGGCGTGAAGGAGATATGATTAATATCGTAAAGTCTAGTGCTGTAAACCCTCCTGGACCCAATGGAAATACCATCGGAACTATTGTTAAAACAAATGTTCCGCCTTCTCCCGATGTACCTTCTAATGATGTGCCTCCGAAGCAAAATGTCAACGACACATTACCACCCTCAGTAGATGGGATAACATTTTCAGTGAATATAAAAGTGGCAATGGCAGAAATGCAGGGCTGGCAACCAGACAGGATAGCGGCTTTATTCGAGGGGCTAGCTAAAGTTATTACAGCCAAGGGAGGATCTCAGCAATGAGCTAATAATAAAAAGTGGATCAAGGATAGGAGGTGTTGACGGCAAATCCTTACCTTGATCCACTCTAACTATAGCCCCCGTAGCTCAATGGAAGAGCGTAGGGCCCGAACCCTTATGACGCCAGTTCGAATCTGGTCGGGGGCTCCATCTTTATCGGATTTATAGCACCAAAAAAATTATATTTCAATATTTTTTTCTTGACATGCTTTAGCAAAACGGTAATAGTGTGTTGTAGGGGTGATAAAAATGAATTGTCCAATCTGCAATCAAAACGCAAATAGGTTTGGAAAAGATAGGCATGGCTTACAGCGTTTCCGCTGTATCTCTTGTAAGAAAACCTTTCTTGAGCCTCACCATAGGCCACTTGATGATATGCGTTTATCTTTGGAGAAGGCCGTTTCTGTTATTCAACATCTCATAGAAGGATGCAGCATTAGGACAACAGAGAGAATCACGGGCGTCGAAAAGCGCACAATCCTCACATTGTTGTCCTTGGTTGGCCAACGATGCGAGAAATTAATGGAAGATAAAATTAAAGGTCTGAGCATCAGAGAATGTGCGTGTGATGAAATATGGGGATATGTCGGAATGAAAGCTCGTACGAAGTCGCGCAAGGCATGTAATGATAATCAAAAAGGGGACGCCTGGTGCTTTATTGGTATGGAGCGTCATACTAAACTTATTCTTGCATGGCATCTTGGTCATAGAACAGTAACGGACACAGTCGCTTTTACTGAAAAGCTGGCACGAGCAACAAAAGGTAATTTCCAAATCAATACTGATGGCTTTACCCCATACAGAGATGCAGTTGTTTATAGTCTCGGCTCACAATCTGTAGACTTCGCTCAAGTTATTAAGCTCTTTCAAGGCAATTCGGATAAAGAAACTCGATATTCGCCTAGTACGTGTGTAGGATGTGAGAAGATTGCCGTTTTTGGGAATCCAGATTTAGAGAGGGCGTCCACATCTCACATTGAAAGACAAAACTTGACTGTTCGTATGTCAATGCGGAGAATGACACGCCTGACTAATGGCTTCAGTAAAAAATGGCTGAATTTGAAATGGGCTTATGCACTTCAATTTGCCTATTACAATTTCTGCCGGATTCACTCGACGCTAAAGGTAACACCCTGCATGGAAGCAAAAATCACGGATCATGTGTGGACGATCCAAGAATTAATTACTAGCAACACATTATGACCCCACTACCGACTCGTCCCGATACTTATGGAACAGCTCGCCGACGAGTACATGAAAGGCCGTTTCTGTGCCTATATGGAAGACAAGATACACCGTGCCCGCAATGACATACGGCGCTTTCAGGCGGACCCTGCCTTGTGCTCGGTCGCCCGGTATTGGTTGGAGTTTTTTGAGAGTAATTACAAGGCCTACACCTCTGACTTTTATCGTGATATCCTGGGCACCTTGAAATGGCTCCAGGACGAAGGGGTGATCGAGGTTCTGACCTCGGCAGCCACCCATGGATTTCTGCCGCTTATGGAATCAGACAGCATGGTCTTTGCCCAGGTGCGCATAGGTGTTGAGACCTACAAGCGCTATTTCGGCCGCTTACCACGCGGGTTCTGGCTGCCCGAGTGCGCCTACAGGCCGGCAGAGTGGTCGGTCAGAGAGCAGCGCATGAGAAAGGGCATCGATGAGTGGCTTGCCGGGGAGGGGATCGAGTACTTCTTTGCGGAGAATGTCGGCATTACACGCGCATCCTTCAGAGAAAACCGCCATCAGGAAGCCGCCCCCACCATTTTTCGCGGTTATAAGCTGGCATCGGGTGTCTCGGTGTTCGGGCGCAATGAGGCAACCGGCAAACAGGTATGGTCCCCTGATCAGGGCTACCCCGGAGACCCTTTCTATCTTGAATTCCACCGCAAGGACCCCGAGTCGGGATTGCATTACTCTCGAGTCACCGGGCAGGACGATAAACAGGTCTATGAGCCCAAGAAGGCACATGAGCGTGTGGAGAGTCATGCGCAGCATTTCGTCTCACTCATTACCCGCATTCTCGATCGAACCGTCATCCCTGATACAGAGCCCATTATCGTTTCCCCATACGACTGCGAGCTGTTCGGCCACTGGTGGCACGAAGGCGTGCACTGGCTTGAACAGGTCTACCGGCTGCTTGATAAGGAGAAGACTGTTTCATTAAGGGCCCAGGGCGAATACGTTGATCAGCACGGCGGGGCATTTTCAACCATCATCATGCAGCCCAGCACCTGGGGGCTGAACTCGGATTATACGGTCTGGCAGAATCCCGAACACGGCTGGATCTGGCCCTACATCAATGCGAGTTCCAGAGAGGCGGAGCAGCTGTTCAAAGAGGTGCGGCCGAACGATGATCGCGGAGAGCGCATCATGCGGCAGATGGCCCGTGAGCTTCTCCTCATGCAGGGAAGCGACTGGCCCTTTCTCCTCTTTACGACCCAGGCCAAGGAATATGCCAACCAGCGCTTCCACCATCACCACCAGCGATTTTTGAAACTCATCTGGGCCGCAAAGGACCTCTCGGACCATGGCAGGCTTTCAGAGGCGGCGCTGCAGCAGATCGAGGATGTGGACAACCCCTGGCCCGACCTTGACTGGAACCTGTTCAGGCGCAGGTAAGCACGCCGGCTACAAAGACAGTTCAGCTCCGGTTAGTAAAATGTTCACACATAGTGTAGGAGCGGCTTTAGGCGCGACGATGCAGAATGCTTAAGCAGATAATTTGTTAACAACTGCACCAGGCCATGTTTTCTGTATATACCGCAAACGATCCGCGAACGTAATTGTTGGAGATCTGGGTAAATATTCATACATGACACCATGGGCGCTATATCTGCCTTATAGGGGGGATGACTATGTATTCCTTATAAAAATCTACAGCCTCCCCTGTTCATCGACTTGTGAAGATTATCAAAAGATATATTCAGTATGGGCACAGCGTTGTGTATGGCACAAAATCTGATGATATTATTAGCGATATTACGCTACCTTGCCTTTGGTTACAGCTTCGCTGGTATTAGGCCGATAATCATTAAAGGGAGTTCCATGAAGAATTCTAAAAGATTTTTGATCATTCTTTTTATTTTATACTTACCCGTAGAGTGCTTAGCGTCACCAAAACTGGGTGGTTCTTTTCATGAAATCACAGTAGTGTCAGATGATAACTATCCCCCATATATATTCAGGGATACAGATGGCAATATCCAGGGAATCCTTGTAGATCAATGGAAATTATGGGAGAAAAAGACAGGGATCAGAGTAACGCTTATCGCCACTGACTGGGCCAAAGCTCAAGAAATTATAGAACAGGGCAAGGCTGATGTCATCGATACTATATTCCTCACTGAGAAGCGTGCACAGATCTATGATTTTTCCAAGCCCTATGCCAAGATCGAAGTCCCAATTTTCTTTCATAAGAACATAAGCGGCATTAACAGCATTAAATCGGTCCAGGGTTTTACCGTCGGTGTCAAGAAGGGAGATGCATGCATTGATATATTCAAGAGCCAGGGAATCATCAACGGCCTTGTGGAGTATAATAGCTATGAAGATATCATTAAGGATGCCTCTTTAGAGAAGCTGCGGGTTTTCTGCATGGACAAGCCGCCTGCGCTGTACTTCTTGAACAAGTACAAGATCGATGAATACTTCCGTTATTCTGTGCCACTCTATACCGGAGAATTCCACCGTGCAGTGAAGAAAGGGAGGAAGGCTCTCCTTGAAAAGATTGAGGATGGTTTCAACCAGATCACAAACAATGAATACCAGGCAATCGATAATAAGTGGTTCGGAACGGCACTCATGAAACCGGTATATCTGAAATATGTATGGATTATCTTCGGGATCATCGCTGCGACATTCATTCTACTCCTTTCCTTCAGTTTCTTTTTTCGCCGCCAGGTGAAGGTGAAGACATCTGAACTCACAAGGACGAATCTTTTATTGGAAGAAAAGGTCCAGGACCTTGTAAGGGCCAAGGAGTCACTAAAGGAGAGTGAACATCGCTACCGGATGATCGCTGAAAACGTACACGATACCATCTGGATCATAGACCTGAACTTACAATTCACTTACGTGAGCCTATCAGTTGTGCGGATTACTGGGTATACCCTGGAAGAGATACAGAACCTGCGCCTTGAACAACTGCTTACATCCTCATCCTATGCCCTTGCAGCTCAGGTCTTATCGGAAGAGCTGGCCAAAGAAAACAGCGGGGAAACTATTGATCCGGACAGACCAAGGACCATGGAGTTTGAACTGATCCGCAAAGACGGTAATACTGTCTGGATCGAGTTCACAGCAACCTTCAGACGGGATGATGAGGGTAAGCCTATGGATATTCTCGGGGTTTCTCGCGACATTACTGAGCGCAAGCAAACAGAGGAGTCGCTGCGGCAAAGCGAGGCCACATATCGTTTCTTGACGGACAAAATGAACGATGTGGTCTGGATGGCCAACCTGGATTTCGCGCTTACCTACATCAGCCCTTCTGTTAAAAAAATTCTTGGATTCACGCCTGAAGAACGTATACGGCAAACACCTGCTGAAATGATGACTCCCGAGACACTTTCCAAGGCCTTGAATACCCTGAATAGAGAGCTTGAGCGTGAATATGAGGAAGGAGTTGATCCTGAAAGAACTGTCAAGTTGGAAATGGATTTTTGTCACAAGAACGGCTCCATAGTGCCCATGGAAAGTGTCATGAGCGCGATCCGTGCCCATGACGGCACGATCACCGGAATCCATGGGGTGTCAAGGGACATCACCGAGCGTAAGCAAGCTGAAGAAGAAAAGAAAAAGCTGGAGGCGCAACTCACCCAAGTCCAGAAGCTGGAATCAATAGGAACCCTGGCGGGCGGCATTGCTCATGATTTCAATAATATTCTCGCAGCAATTATCGGGTATACAGAACTTGCGATGAACGATATCTCTGAACCAACGAAGGCCTGGGGCGAGCTCAAAGAGGTGCGCAAAGCAGGAGATCGAGCAAAGAGCCTTGTAAGCCAGATACTTGCTTTCAGCCGTCAGACTGAAACAAAGCATTCGCCATTAACACTCCAGCCAATTATCAAGGAATCGATCAAGATGATGCGGTCAGTAATACCTACGACTATAGAGATACGACAGAACCTCGTTGATTCCGGCCTTGTCATGTCTGATCCCACACAGATTAATCAGATCGTGATGAACCTCTGTACCAATGCTGTCCATGCCATGGATTGGACCGGGGGGGTGCTGGAGGTAAGCCTGAAGAGAGTAAGTATCAATGGAGATGCTAAAACTCCCGATCTCGATCTGCCCCCTGGGCGCTATGTAAAGCTTTCTGTCAGTGATACCGGTCAAGGAATGACACCAGAGGTGATGGCAAGGATCTTTGATCCCTATTTCACCACAAAAGAAGTAGGCCGAGGTACAGGTCTGGGTTTATCGGTAGTTCACGGGATAGTGAAAAGTCATGGTGGTGTTATCACCTGTAGGAGTACATATGGGGAGGGGTCTGTTTTTGATATATATCTTCCGGAAATAGATACGAAGGATGAGTCGTCTAATCCTCATCTTGAGAGGGTGCTTCTCCCTATTGGCACAGAGAGTATACTCTTCGTTGATGATGAACCTGTTCTGATTGAGTTGGCAAAAAAGATGATTGAGAACTTGGGATATACAGTTCTTACAAGAACGAGCAGTATCGAGGCCCTTGAGCTCTTCAGGAATAACCCTTCTAAATTCGACCTGGTGATTACTGACATGACTATGCCGGCTATGACAGGAGATAAACTAGCTCAGAGAATGATGGAGATCCGCCAAGACATTCCAATTATTCTTTGCACTGGATATAGTGAATACATCACGGAAGAGAGAGCGAAAAGGATAGGTATTCGAGAATTTGTTATGAAGCCGTTGGTGGTTAAAGAGTTATCAAAAACCATTCGAAAAGTTTTAGATGAAAGGTAATGTTTCTTCTAGCAAAGATATCAATAACTGCTGGTAAAAATAAATATTTCGTTCCAGGATGTGGGATTAGCCACTATTAAATATCTCTTTTGATAATCATCACAAGCCAACAGGCATGAGACTGCATATTACCATAAGGAATTGAAGCTCAAGCCAGACTGAATATAACTGCGGAGATTGTTGAAAAAGTTCATTTTCATATCGGTTTTGAAATCTCTGAAAACTGATGATCTGGGGTTGAAACTTATGCATCATATCCCGATGAGCGTTATGGCCATCACACACAGGGAAACCCCCCACCATTGAGAGGATGACACCTTCTCCTTAAGGATCCACCAGGCCAGGATCACAGTTACTGCCGGGTACATGGACGCGAGTACGGCGGCCACATCAAGTCTGGTAAACTGCTTTGCCAGCATGAAAAAGACATTCCCCCCCGCATCGAACAGACCGGCGATAGCAGCCATGGGGTTTCGGCCCGGCGACGGAAACCGTTCACGCCTTAAAGAGAGAATTGTGGCGGCAAGGATGATCGCTGCGGCCTTCGAGAGGACCAGGGGGAAGAACACCAGCCCCTTATTTACCTGGGCGATCATGATGAAAAACCCGCCAAAGCCTATACCTGCGATTATCGAAAGGATAAGCTCCTGAGAGCTTGCATGCCTGTGGCCGTCGGGCTGGCGCGACACGATCCAGATGCCGAAGATCGCAAAGATGAAGCCAAGCACCTGAACTGAGCCGGGAGGACCCATGGAAAGGCAGTTGAATACCACGGGAAGCCCGGCGCCGATGACCGCTGCAGTGGGGGCTACAGCGACGGCATTTCCCAGCGAAAGACCCTTGTAGAGGGCGGCGATGCCGAAAGAACCGGTCAGGCCTGCGATCAAAGCCCATGACACATCCCTGGAAGATGGCAGGGATTCCCCGGTGAGAAGACCCAAGGCCGCCAGGATGATAATCCCATAGATCGAAACGAGGAAGAGGACCTGGAATTGACTCCGCGACCTTGTGGCTATGCCGCCGCTGAAGTCCCCGGTGCCCCATGCCGATGCCGACATGATGGCGAAGATAACCCCGATGATGTGCGGTGTCACCTGTTCATCTCCATTGCTGTATGACTCATGCACATCTCATGCAGGGCATATCTTTTTTGAACATTTCATCCGAGGGAAGAAGTCCATGGGGAAGATATGACCCCTTGGCGTATGATTCAGCTGACAGGTTCGTCATATTCCTGAAAGAAGACAAACGGCGCCACGATGATGAACCGGAACAGAGAACCGAAGGTCTCCCAATCTGCAATCTGCTCTTTGGTCGGTCTCATCAGGCGGCCGGTGTCCAGCCATTTCTTTACTTCACTGGTGTGGTCAAGGGCCACATGAACACCCACCTCCACCAAGTCGAGATCCGATGCCACGAGGAAGAGCGATTTGGTGAGCATATCCGGGATCAGTCCTTTCCAGGAGGACACGCCTATCTCCCCTGTGAGCTTCTCTCTCAGTTGCTGTTCACGCTGCATCGTCATCGGTTTCCCTATATCGTGTCTCACCCCTTATGCATGGAGTTTCTTCAGAAGCCACGCCATGTTCTCACCGAGGATCTTCATGGTGGCGATTCCTTCAATATCCTTTTCCACCTCGCCGGGCTCCATGCCGATACCCACATTCCAGTAGTTTGAACCCGGCACGATCATCTGGCTGATGAAGAAAAAGTGGTTGATGGTGTCGAACGTATGGATGGCACCGCCCCTCCGGACAGCCACAACAGCAGCTCCCACCTTGCGCCTGAACATATCGCCGTTGGCCTTGGCCACCATACCCGCCCTGTCGATGAGGGCCTTCATCTCGGTTGTCACATCGGTGAAGTATGTGGGTGATGCCAGGATGATCCCATCGGCATCAAGCATCTTTCGGATACATTCGTTGACCGAGTCGTTCTTTACCGAGCATTGTTTGTCCTGGTTGGTAAAACACTTGTAGCAGACTATGCAGCCCCGGATGTCTTTGCGGGCCAGCTGGACCAGTTCCGTCTCAATGCCGTGTTTTTCAAGCTCTGTGAACACATGCTTCACAAGGATGGCCGTATTTCCATCTCTTCGTGCACTCCCGTTGAATGCGATCACTTTCATGGATTTCCCCTCCGGTATCTCTTCATCCTGTAAATGGCAGGATTATATTCGTGTCAGGTGCCGGTACTTGATCCGGTGCGGCTGGTCAGCAGCCTTGCCGAGTCTCTTTTTCCTGTCCGCCTCGTAATCCGAATAATTGCCTTCGGACCACACTACGGAGCTGTCGCCCTCAAAGGCAAGGATGTGTGTGGCGATGCGGTCTAAAAACCAGCGGTCGTGGGTGATGATGACCGCGCAGCCGCCGAAATGCTCCAGGGCCTCTTCCAGGGCGCGCATGGTGTT
>Ga0187885_10005341_pt1 | contig 10048 bp, 7 predicted proteins | sample June2016WEW_20_1_3_FD_132970 | JGI IMG/M metagenome (GOLD analysis project Ga0187885, IMG submission 132970) | Peatland microbial communities from SPRUCE experiment site at the Marcell Experimental Forest, Minnesota, USA - June2016WEW_20_100 | ecosystem: Environmental > Terrestrial > Soil >... | reverse complement strand
GCGGCGCCGGCGGCTATCACGACCACGGCCGCACCGGCACAGTCTTCATACGTCCCCGCCCAGATACGCGTGGGATGAGCGAAAGGCACGGCATGGTTCAGGTCCATGGCCTCGCCTTCAGCCTTGGCGTGGTTCTTGTCGATGAGGACGATTTCCGCCGCCAAGCCACTGAGTAACAGGGCATAGCCCAAGGTGGCTCCCACATTCCCCAAGCCCACCACGACGACACGGGTGGGCGCATTCTTGTCCATCGGTGGCTCCCTTATTTGTTGAAATCAAGCTCTAAGGCTGCGCTGTTTTGATGCGGAAAAAAGCGGCAGGAATCGGCTCCTGGGGCCGAAACCCGCAGTGCTGTCGGTTATTCCCAGTCCGTTTGCGTTGCTTGGCCGCTCAAGCGCAGTACCATGCTCGCGTCAACGTGCGCTGGAAACACCGCGGCATTCATGCGTTCGGGCCCAATCCCTTTCCTGCCCAGCAAAACGGTTGGAGATGCCTGTCCAGATCCGAACCGAACGCGGTCGCAATCCCACCTTGGTGCTCGTACCCGTATTAGTGGGCTTTTTCTCTTGACCTTCGTGGCCGGTTTTCCTATGCTGGCACTCGAACGATTGAGCGAATTCAGGCAATAGCAAGCGAGCACTTGCTCAGTTCTGTCTGGGAAGTCTCACAAAGTGCAAGACTTCTGCGCGAACGAGAGTTCTAGACGTTACGAGCTGAAGCGCATGATTGCAGTTTACTTAAGAGTCTGACCGATCACCTCTCTCGTTGAGGAAGGCGAAGCTTTGTTTCTCGCTGACGATTGTTCCACAACCCCGATGATGCCATCTCCTAGCTGGGGCCGCGACATTGCGACGGCGGATCAGCCTGCGAAGTGGTTCGCGGCTTACACCACGCCGCGCCATGAAAAAGTCGTGGCCCGCCATTTGCAATCGCGCCACATCGAGTCATTCCTGCCCTTGTATAGTTCGGTGCGGCGATGGAAGAACGGTTGCCGCGTTGCCGTCGAACAACCGCTATTCCCCAGCTACCTTTTCGTTCACATTCCCCGGCGCGAAGCCGTCAAGGTACTGCAGATTCCCGGAGTCGTTTCTCTGGTCAGCGCAGGCCGCGAGCCGGCAGCTCTTCCCAGCTCTGAAATTGAATCGCTGCGCTCCAGTCTGCCGCTCCGCCATTTTGAGCCCCATCCATACCTGGTGGTCGGCGAGAAAGTACGCATTACCGCAGGTTCTCTGGAAGGCATGGTCGGGGTGCTGGTCCGCAGGAAGAACGATTGCCGGGTAGTGCTGACGCTTGAGCTGATTATGCAGAGTGTCGCTGTGGAAATCGGTATTGACGAGGTCGAGCCCGTCAAACAGTAATGACCTTCCCCCGGATTCAATCCACAACCCAGGATCGACGGTGAAAAGGGCAGCGGAGAGAAGTGTCACTGAGGTACGGATCGTGGAGGCCGCAGTCCAGTTGTTCTCCCGCCAGGGATATAAAGGGACGAGCACGCGGGAGATCGCGCATTTGGCGGGAGTGAATGAAGCGACCCTGTTCCGCTACTTCGCCAGGAAGACTGGCCTGTTTTGGGCGGCCGCCGAATCCAGATTGACTCGCCTGAAGCTGGGCAGAGAGCTACAGAACGGTCTGGCTACGGACCTGGAGCCGGAAGTCGTTGTTCCCATGCTGGCGGAGTTTGTGGTTAACATGGTGGCGCGATATCCGGAGCTGATGAGGCTAGTCTATGTGGCTGGTTTTGAGCTTCCCGGAGCCGATAGCATGTTTCGGGAACATCTTGGGCCGATCTTCGATGCGGTCAATGCCTACTTCGACAGGTGTGCTGCGCGGGGCGCAATCGGCAAGCTGGAGCCCACATTCGCAACCCTCGGGCTGGCTGGGGCGGTCAGCGCGCACTGCAATCTGCACCAGTTGTTTACCGGGCAGGACCTGCCGTGGGACGTCGAAACCTTGGCTCCCGCCTATGCCCAGTTCTGGTTGAATGCCTTGCGGCTGCAGGTACCGGTTTCGGGGGACAATGGTGATTCGGGCTAGAGAGATTGTGTCGCACCCGACAATCGGGTTTTGTGGTGGAACAAACTGTTCGACGATCGATCAAACCAGCCGCGAAGCGGCGGGATGATGTTAGGCGTGGGCGTCAGCCCACGCTCGAAGTAGAACAAAATTTGAGCCGCAGAGCGGCGACACAGGGTTGCGATACAGTCTCTTCAGGGGACATTGGTAATCGCGGCTGAATAGCCGTTATGGGGATGGCGACTCTTGATTTCACTTTCTAAGCTTCAAGATTTACTCATGAATGAGAAGAGATTCTGGAGCAGGACCTTGAAATCTCCCTTGAGCAAAAACAGGAAACAGAATTCTCCGGTGAAGATTACTCCCGAAGCTCGGCGCAGCCCCAGGCTCGTTTTACCGGTGATCGTGCTGGCGCTCGCGACGATATCAGTGAGCGCGCCGAAGTACGCAGCCGCCCAGGCAGACAGCAAATCACCGAGTCCGATCTCTGCGCAACCCCTGGCTCAACAGCAGACCAGTGGGACGCCGGCGGGAGTACCGAGCACAACTCCAACCGTCGTGTTGGACGATACCCGGAAGCCTGCGCCAACGACCGCACCGGCGCCGGCGGAACAAGCGCCGAGGCCCGGAGCCCGGACGGCTGAACTCACCAACTTTCAACAGTTAGTTGCCACGTCGCTGGGGCAGACGCTGCCAATCTACGGAGAAAACCTCTTCGAGAACGTGCCGACGACGTTTGCTCCCGTGGACCGTGTACCTGTGACGGCGGACTATGTGCTCGGCCCTGGCGACGAGCTGTTGATCCGCGCCTGGGGCCAGATTGATCTCGACGTGCACGCCAGGATCGATCGCAATGGGGCGATTTACATCCCCAAGGTCGGCAATCTGAATGTTGCCGGTCTGCGCTACAGTCAGCTCCTGGATTTCTTGAAGTCCCACATCGGACGCATTTATCAGAATTTCGATCTCAACGTCACTATGGGTGAGCTGCGCTCGATTGACGTTTTCGTCGTGGGTCAGGCAAGGCGTCCGGGCCGGTACACGGTCAGTTCTTTAAGCACCCTGGCCAATGCAGTCTTCGCCTCTGGAGGCCCGTCGCCCAGCGGGTCCATGCGCCACATCCAGTTGAAGCGCGGTTCCACGGTCATCGCCGACTTCGATTTATATGACCTGCTCATCAAGGGAGACAAGAGCAAGGACGTGCTCTTGCAGCCGGAAGACGTGATCTATTTCGCGCCCATCGGAGCGCAGGTTGCGATGGGTGGACAGGTGAACAATCCGGCGATCTATGAGCTCAAGACAGAAGCCAGTCTGGGAGATGTCCTGCAATTGGCGGGGGGACTGGGGACGACTGCCTATGGAGGCAAGGTCTACGTCGAACAAATCAAGAACCGGCAGGACCGCAGCATCGAGGAAATCAAGCTGGACGCCTCTGGACTGGCCCTCCTCCTGAAAGACGGCGACGTGCTGAACTTCAGCCCCATCTCGCCACGCTTCGTGAACTCGGTTACGCTACGCGGCAATGTAGCCTCTCCGGGACGTTACCCGTGGCACGAAGGGATGCGGATCAGCGATTTGATTCCCAATCGCGAGTTTCTCATCACGCGCGAGTACTGGAACCAGCAGAACGCCATCAACCTGCAAATGCAGGAGGGTAGGACCCGGCTCAGCGGAGAGTTGAACGATGTCAGGAGAAATGCTCCCGAGATTAATTGGGACTACGCCGTTGTTCAGAGGATGAGCAGCCAGGACCTGTCCACCGAGCTGGTCCCCTTCAATTTGGGAAAAGCGGTGTTGGAACATCAGGATTCCAGCAATCTTGTCCTGCAACCTGGGGACATTGTCACCATCTTCTCGCAGGCCGATCTGCGCGTGCCCCGCGAGCAACAAACCAAGCTGGTCAGGCTGGAGGGAGAGTTTGTTTCGGCCGGAATTTACCGTGCCCAACCGGCTCAAGGTCTGCGCGCATTGGTGGCCCAGGCCGGCGGCCTGGCATCCTCAGCCTATCTTTACGCCGCTGTTTTCACGCGGGAATCCACCCGCATTCAACAGCAGGAACGCCTGGATATGGTGATCTCGCAGATGGAGCGGGACCTGGCGCGCCAGGCGGCACAGTCGTCCCAGAACGCTCGCACCGGGGATGAAGCCAATGCCTCCCGGGCTGCGCTGGAAGCGCAACGGGCCAGTCTCGACAAGCTTCGCCAGTTGAAAGCGGATGGGAGGATCGTGCTGAACCTGCATCCGGACGATACCAGTCTGGACGCCATACCCGACATTCCCTTGGAGGATGGCGATCAGTTCTACGTTCCCAGCCGCCCCATCGTTGTGAGTGTGGTAGGCGACGTTTATAACCAGGGATCCTTCATCCAGCGGCCGGGCAAGACGGTTTCGCGTTACCTACGCGATGCGGGAGGGCCGACCCGCAATGCCGACAAGGGCAGGATCTTCGTGGTCCGCGCCAATGGCGCCGTGGTGAGCAAAGACGCTGCTTCCGGATTCTGGTCGGGCGGTTTCGAAAGCATGGTGATGATGCCGGGCGATGCGGTGGTGGTTCCGGAGCAGTTGAATCCCGGCGCCGCCTGGCGAAACTTCAAGGACTTTGCCCAGATACTCTTCGATTTCGGCCTGGCTGCCGCTGCCGTCAAGGTGCTGAGTCAGTGATTGCTGGATAAGCGGACATCCGCTTAAGTTGGGAAGTGAGCATATGCGTGAAGGTTCCAAGACATCGGAGATACCCTCCGGCAGCGACCCATTGGACGATGCAGTTGTGGTGCCGCAACTGGAGGCAGAGAATGGCGGCGGCAACGACATCGATATGATCGAATTGCTGCTCATTCTCTCCCGAAAGAAGGCGACCATTTTCAAGCTCACTCTGGCCGCGGTGGTGGCTGCGGTAATTGTCTCCTTCCTCCTTCCCAAGATGTACACGGCAACCTCAACTATCCTGCCGCCACAGCAAAGCCAATCGGCGCTGACCGCCATGCTGGGGCAACTGACCTCGGTGGCCGGACTGAATGAGTCCGATCTGGGACTTAAGAATCCTGCCGACCTGTTTATCGCCATGTTGACGAGCCGCACCATTGAAGACCGGTTGATCGATCGTTTCGATCTGCGCCAGGTCTACTGGGTGAAGGGTTATCAGGACGCCCGCAGGCAGCTGGAAAGCCGCAGCTACATTGTGGCGGAGCGGGAAGGCTTGATCTCGATCAGCGTTGCCGACCGCGATCCGCAGCGGGCTGCCGACCTGGCCAACGGCTACGTCGAAGAACTGCATGTGATGAACTCGGATTTGGCAGTCTCCGAAGCTGCCCAGCGCCGGGTTTTCTATCAGCAGAAGCTGGATGCCGAACGCGAAGAGTTGTCGGTGTCCGAGCTTGCTTTGAAACACGCGCAGGAGAAAAGCGGTCTGTTGCAGCCTGACGCTCAGGCCCGGGCGATTATCCAAAGCATGGCCGACATGCGGGCGCAGGTTGCCATGCACGAGGTCCAACTCCAGGCCATGCGCACCTATGCCACTGCCGGAAACCCCGACTTGCGGCGTGCCGAGCAGGAGTTGGCCGGCTTGCGCGCGGAGTTGGCCAAGTTGGAACGCAACACCGGCGAGATCGGCAACGGCAATCTCGAGGTGCCGACGCGGCAACTGCCGCAAGCTGAGCTGGAATACATCCGGCGGGCGCGTGACCTTAAGTATCACGAAGCCTTCTACGATTTTCTCAGCAAGCAGCTGGAAGCCGCCCGGCTCGACGAAGCCAGGGATGCGGTTGTCGTCCAGGTGGTGGACAAGGCTGTCGTGCCGGAGAAGAAGTCAAGTCCGCGACGAATGCTCATCGTGTTGGTGACGGGTGCGGCGGCTTTGTTGCTGGCTTGTCTGTGGGTGCTGGTGACGGAGTCGATCCGGCGCAAGGAGCAAGACCCCCACAACCGGGTTCGCCTGGCGATGTTGCGTCATTCTCTGAAGTTTTCTTCCTGGAATTCATGAGCACGCTGGCCCAAAGTTTCCCCCTGTCAGCCCGAACCTCGTTGGCGTTGCCCAAGGCGGCCATCGAGATACTGGGCCTGTTCGGCGCTGTGGCAGTAGCCACACTGGTCTTCATTTTCGGCTGGATTACGCCCGAGCAGGCCGCCGTCCTGACCCTGGCCTTGCTGTTGTGCCTCGACGTGCTGGCGTGGAAGCGCTTCGATCAGGGCCGCCATCCCTGCTTCCTGTTTCTCTCGATGTTGACCTTGCTGCAGGGCGGAAGGTTGATCGCCTACTGCGCCGGCGCCGAGCCCTACCCGCTGCGCATCGGCAGCATTACCACTCATCCTTTCGATCTCTCCCGGGACGAAGCCGGCATCGTTCTGCTCTGCCTGGCATTGTCGGCGATTTGCATCTATGCGCCCTGCCGCTGGAGTTACCGCCGCTTTGCCCCGCCGAGCACTGCCAACGTGCGTCAATATCTGCCCTATCTTTACCTGCTGTTCTACGGCAGCCTCCCTGTTCTCATCTTCAAGAACTACAGCTATTACCAATATGCGCAGGCGCACGGAGGTTACGTTTATTTCTGGGTCAACCACGGCGAATTTGCCGCTACCGTGCCCCTATGGGTCCGTCTGGCCTCTCTCATCAGCTTACCCGCCTTCGTGGCAATCTTCGTCTTCGAGGCTAGAAAGAAGTGGGTCTATCTCGCAACGTCCTGCTATTTCGGCGCAGCGTTGCCGGTGCTCTTGATGGGAAGCCGGATGGCCACATTCGGCTTGGTCCTGGCGCTCTGGTACGCATCCGGGATCAAGTCCGTCAGGAAGAGCCGGCTGGTGCGAATTGTCGTGCTGGCCTTCGTAGTGTTTCTTGGTGCAGGCATGGTCCAGGCCCTGCGGGAGGATTCCGATACCGTCTTCTCGTATGCCGTCGATCCGTTCACGTTTGTGAGACTGGCCGGCAATTCGCTTGACGTTACCGAGGTGGTGGTCAAGTACAGGCAGGTTTTTTCTCCGTATACCGCCTCCTATCTGTGGAACGAACTTCAATTTGGTTTCAGTCCTCACGACTTGCAACACTATTTCCGAGGCCGCGAGTTGGGGCATGACGTCACCGTACTGCTGAACCCGTATGCGCTGTCGCACGGCAACGGCACAGCAGGTTCCTACATTGCGGAAGAGTACATGATTGGCGGGCTCGCGGGCGTCGCCGCGATCTCGCTTCTAATTGGGCTGGCGCTGCAGCTGCTGCACCACTTAAGCCGCAATGCATTCTCCTTGTTCCTGGTACTCATGGTGCTGCCGGATTTCCTTAATATGCCGCGCGGAGATCTGCTGGACTGGCTTTCCGTGCTGCTGCGAAGCTTCCTGTTCATCGCGATGCTGGCCTGCGGGTGGGGGTTGTACAGCGTTGCAGTCTGGCTCAGGCAGTCGCCGGCAACCGGCGCCTCGCCTGCCGAGGCGCGCACCGTTGCATAAGTGGAGAATTCGACCACAGCGCGCGGCGCAGGACGCGGTGGAGCTGCTGCTGGGCTTGGCCGTTCGTCTGTCGAAACCCAGCGGCCGTCTCGTCTTGAGCAGTAATTTGGGCGCCATGCGCCACCAAGTAGGGGAGTCGTGATCTCGCTGATTGTAGCCACAGTGGACCGGGTGACGGAGTTGGAGCGGCTCTTCGCCAGCCTCGACAGGCAATCCTACAAAGATTTCGAGGTCTTTGTAGTCGATCAGAATTCCGACGAGCGGGTGCTTGCCGTTCTCGGCAGGTATGAGAGATTGACGGTTCGGCGCCTGGCTTCGGGCAGGGGACTCTCGCGGGCCCGGAATGTCGCTCTGCCTCATGTCCGAGGCGACGTCGTCGCTTTTCCGGACGACGATTGCTGGTACCCTGACAACCTGCTGGCGACCGTGGCTGCCTGGTTTGGCTCGCATCCGGAATTCGACGGACTCATCACTACCCTGCGGGACGCCGATAACCAACCGGTGGGTCCGCCGTGGCCTGCCACGGCGCGCAGTTTCACGAAGCAAGAAGTTTCGCAATATGTGGTATCTCCCAACGGCTTCCTGCGAAGGGAATCCGTGGACAAGATCGGTCTCTTCAATGAGAACGTCGGGGTCGGTGCCAATACCAGGTATCAGTCGGGCGAGGAGTTCGACTATTTTGCCAGGCATTTGGCCCTCGGCATGAAGCTCTGGTACGAGCCTTCCATAACGGTGCACCACCCCAGCTTTCATTCTCTCGAACGCCTGCTGGAAAGGACCTACTCGTATTCGCTGGGCGCGGGCTATATGATGCGGCTACATGGTTTGTCGCCGGCGTACTTCGCGAAGACTGTAATGCGATCGATGGCCGGGGCTGGCGTCAGCCTTTGTAAGGGGCATTTCATGGTGGCGTATTCGTATTGCATGCGGGCCGCCGGCCAGCTTCGGGGATATTTTTTCGGCTCACGGGACCTCAGGGCGGGGACGGGAACGCGACGAGGCTGACCGATGCTGACCTTTCTCTCCCCCTTGATGCGTAAGATGCTGCGCCTGGGTTCCGGCGAGGCATTGGCACGTCTCTGCAGTGTCATTACTCTCGTCTTCCTGGCGCACCGGTTTGGCGTGGTTGTGGTGGGCGTCTATGCCCTGTCGCAAACCATGCTGCTGTATTCGCAGCCGTTCATCGATTTCGGTATGAAGCACGTGGGAGCGCGGCTGGTGGCGCGGTATCCTCAGGCTGCGAAAACCATCATGCACCGCGTGCAACGGCGGCGCATCACCATGGCGCTGGTGCTGCTCCCGCTGCTCCTTGTCTATGCCGTATCCACCAGGCTGCCGTGGAGTTTACGCGCTTGTCTGCTGGCCATCGCGGCCATCTCTCCGCTGTATGCTCTTTCCCTGGATTGGCTGGCGTGGGCCAAGGAACGTCTGGGATTGGCGGGATTGGGCAGAAGTGTCATCCCCATCGTGGTCCTGGTATGCGTGTTGCTGGGGAGGCACTCCGCTAACGTGCTGTGGTGGGTCGTCCTGGGCCAACTGATCGGCATCCTGCTGCACAGCGCAATCCTATGGGTCTGGTGGAAAAGCCAGAAGCACGCCGAGGACGAGGTCCTTCCGCTGCCGCAGATTCACGAATCGCTCGCCTGGCAGCGCACCAGCATCCTGGGGTTGGCGACCTTGTGCAACCTGGCCTTCAACAGCATTGACATGCTCATGCTCGGCGTGATGTCCAATCCGCGCGAGGTGGGACTCTACAGCGCCTCGTATCGCGTGGTGAACCAGGTGTTCTTCACCTACTACCTACTCACCCAGGTGCTCTACCCTCAGTTGGCGCGGCAGGATGCGCAGCAGCGGGTGCGGATGTTAAGCCCGCGCGTTCTGCTGGCGCTGGCCGCCGTGGGAACCGCTCTGGCAACCGTGCTGACCCTTACGCGGCGTCCCGTGCTGGGCGTGCTGTTCGGCCCTCAATTTCTGCCCGCAACTTTGCTGCTGTTGTTGCTGGCTTGGGCCATTCCGCTGGACTTCTTGACCTCGTACCTGAACAACGCTTATCTCGCTTGGGGGATGGAGAAGAAACTTCTCTTATGCACGATCATTGCCGCCGGGAGCAATGTCATTTTGAACCTCATTTGGATTCCAATTTATGGCGCGGCGGCAGCGGCGGCGAATACCCTGGTTTCCTACGTGCTTTATCTGGTCTCTCTTGGCTTTGTGGCCCGTTACGCCAAGGAACTAGCTTCTTCCCGGCAGCAACCAGTGGTTGCCCCAGCGTAGATGATTATGACCGTCACGACTTCCGCCCGTCAGAGGCCCGAAAATATCCCGGAATCAGGCCTGCGCACGCCGGAGGTTTTCCGTGGCGGAACCGAGGCGCCAGGCATTCGCGTGCTCTACGACCATCAGGTGTTCTCGCTGCAGAATGTGGGTGGGGCGTCGCGATATTTTTACGAGCTGGCGAAGTTCCTGACGACTGTACCGCAGACCCAGACCGACGTGTGGCTGGGAATCAATGGCACGGTTTACCCCTTCCGCGCGCTCGACCGGCGCAAGGCGCACGTCAGCGCTCTGCCGGAGTGGCTGGGGCCGGGCCTGCCGCGCT
>Ga0187885_10005330_pt1 | contig 10062 bp, 10 predicted proteins | sample June2016WEW_20_1_3_FD_132970 | JGI IMG/M metagenome (GOLD analysis project Ga0187885, IMG submission 132970) | Peatland microbial communities from SPRUCE experiment site at the Marcell Experimental Forest, Minnesota, USA - June2016WEW_20_100 | ecosystem: Environmental > Terrestrial > Soil >... | reverse complement strand
GAAGAGCTCTGCGCGGCCCCGTGTCCGTTCGCCCGGCTCGCGACACGGGGTGACCCCCAGCTGCGGGAGTGTGCGCGCAGGCCCGTGTCGGCCGCGTGCCGAGGCGTCGCAGGAAAGGATGCGGAAAGGCCGACGATTAAGCGTCGCAGACCTTCGACAGAGCAAAGTTGCGCCACCCGCATGCACCGATCACGCATGGGCTGCTCTGAGGGACGATGAACGCGCAGGCGTGCGCAATTACTTTCGACCAGTCTCACTCGCTCCAGGCTCTCCACCATCGCGCCTATCCAGCCAAGATGTGATCCTGGGGGTTCAAGACTCCGGTTCCGCTCGGAAAGGAGTCATTCCAGGACTGAATCCGAGTTTTGAAACCCTCAAGGCTCGCGCTGCTATGGCTTGACGGTCTTCGAGAGGGGTTCGTCGAGTTCGACGATTTTGAGGTCGACGAGTGCGAGGGGGAGGCGCGCGAGGGGGTGCATTTCGTGGCTGTGTGCCCAGGTGCCGACGAATTGCTCGACGGGGGCTTTCGGGTTCGCACGTTTGATCGCGCGGTAGAGGCGGCCCGATTCCTGGTTTTGATTGACGACGATCTTGTCGTTGTGGCTCCACCAGATGTCGATCGACACTCCGCCGGTCGCGAGTTGGTGTACGTACGACATAGGGCTGCGGGCGGCGTAGGCCTGCGGCACCGTGGCGGGTGTGCCTCCGATCTCGATTCGCGCCAGCCGCTGCAGACCGACTTCGCCCGGCGTCGTCGCGAAGGCGTAGTAGCGCGCGGCCATGTCGGTCGCGGAGTCGAGCGGCGCGGCCGCGGTCAAGAGCTTGGGGTGGAGTGCGGCGAGCAGCAGGGTCTCTTGGCCGCCCATGCTGCTCCCGATCGCATACACACGCGAACGGTCCACATGGAACCAGGGCAGCGCCGCCTCGAGGATGTTGGGCATGCGGGCGAGGTCGTCGATCTCGCCGCGCCAGCCCCAGGAGTACGCGGTCAGCTTCCTGCCCTGCCCTTGCGGGTTGACGACGGCGAACGGGCCGAATGCCGGCAGCCCGCCCCATAGCCGGGCGTTCCCCTTGGCGGTGCCGCCACGTCCGTGCGGTGAGATGACGAGCGGAATCGCGGGATGCGTCCTCGGCCCATACCACTTCGGGAGGACAAGCAGCGCCTCACGCTTAGCTCCGTTCCAGGCCGTGTACGAGACTGAAACCGTCCGGACCAGCTTGATGCTCCGCTTCAGCAGATCCTTGTAGCGAACCTTGAACCCGATCAGCTCGCGCAGCACCGGGTCCGGCCCGGGCAGCTCGCTCGCCCCCGACCCCTTCGGCGGAGGCGGTGAAGCCAGAGGCGAAGAAGGGGTCGCCGAACCAGCGAGGACAGACATGCCGATAGCCGAGGCTATTACCGCACCAAGGTAACTCAGTCTTGTTGGAGGCACGCCGACCTACGCCTTGCTCAGTCGTTTCAACCAACCGTGTTTCCGCTGCCGCGTTGGCCATCCATGCTAACTCGTAACGAGGGGCGAGAAGCCGGGCTCCTCTACGCGCAGTAGCGCACCTTCATCCATTCCGGGCGGCGCGGGCGCGATCTCGAAACATCTCTCCCTCCTTGCGTCCGAACCGAGCCCCTCAGTTCATCTCCTGGCCGCCGGTGACGCTCAAGGCGATGCCGGTGATGTAGCTCGATTGATCCGACGCAAGAAACACGACCGCGTTGCAGACGTCTTCGTAGGTGCAGCCGCGGTGCATCGGGACCGCGTCGCCGTAGGCTTTGCGCACGTCGTCGACCGTGTTGGCACCGGGAACCTTGCCGGCGCGCAGGTACTGGACGAGGAGGCCTTTCTCCGGATCGGTCCATAGCGGCGAGTCGAGCAGGTTGCCCGGGCAGATCGCGTTGCAGCGGATGTTGAAGGGCGCCATTTCGAGCGCAACACTCTGGGTGAGGCCGATCCCGCCGAACTTGCTCGCGCTGTATGCAGAGTTGGCTATTTCCAGAAGATGCGGGTGGGGACGAACCGTTTCGGCAGGCTGACCGTCTTGCCGCGCACGGTCACCTGTTGGCCCACCTGGAGCACGACGTTGCCGGTGCCGGGGCCGATCGGCCAGACGAGCGTCTGGCCCTGGTAGCAGCGGATGATGTCGCCCGAACGCGAGGCGGTGATCGTCGCCGCGCCGGGGGTGGCGCCGTCATCGTTCGCCTCCAGCGAGGCGTAGTCGCCCGAGAGCGCGGTGTAGCTCCCGTCTCCCGGCCAGCTGTAGTAGGCGGTGCCCTGCTCGACCGTCCAGGCGGTCAGCGCGCCCGGCTTCAGCCAGGCGAGCTTGCCGTTGCGGTCGAGCGCGATGGTGCCGTAGTTCGAGCTCATCCTGACCGGGACTTTGCCGCTCGTGACGACATCGCCCGGTCTGAGTGTCGCTTTGGTCGCCTGGCGGGTGCGCGAAGCGTCGGCGTGGACGATCGTCACCGGCGTGTTAAAGGTCGCCTTCGCCGTGTTCCTGCTCGTGCCGGCATTGCTGCCACCGCCCGAGTTGGTGGGCTTCGTGCCAGCGGCGACGTGCACCTTGACGGCGACGGAGTAGAACTCGGGGTCGCGGACGGGGCGTCCGTAGTCGTCGAGTGCGCCAACGTGGGAGCAGTAGGTGGGAGGTGCGGGGGCGCTTGGGTCGAAGCTCGGCAGGACGTAGTAGCAGCGGTACCAGATCTGGACGTAGAAGTCCTTCGTGAAGGCGAGGGTCCCGATCGTGTCGTCGGCTCCTGCCCGGAAGGTGACCGTCCCCGGGCCGCTCGCCTTGCCGTTGCCCTCGTAGGCGCTCTGGGTCTCCTCGAAGATGTTGCCGTCCCAGAAGCCCGGGTCGGTGTCGCGGATGATGCCGTTGACGAGGGTATAGCCCGCGTGGAGCTCGCCCGGCCCCACGTGGTTGTCGGAGAACGTCCAGCTGACGCTGATCGACTTGTTCGGGACGTAGCTCGTCACGGCGAGACCGACGTCCTGGCAGCAGTAGGCGTTCGGGTCGTAGTTCCCTGCAGACGCAGAACCACTGACGGAGGCCAGCGCCAGCGCGACCGCACTCGCGAGGAGGACCCGGCGCATCCTGCTAGCCCTCCCGCCGTGCGACGACGGTCTGCGTCACGGTTTGCCCGCCGAGCGTGCATTTCAGATTCATCGCAGTCGCGGTGCCGGCAGCCGCGTTGAAGGTGATCTGGAACACGCCACCGCCGCAGCTCGCGTCGACGAAGTTGGCCTGCGCGAACGCGACGCCGGTCTTGGCGTCGAGCGCTCGGATCGGCGGCGGGTTGGTGAGATCGCCCGTGATCACGCCGTCCTTGACGGTGAACGTGATCTCGATTTGCGCGAACATGCCCTGATAGGTCCCGTCGTACTCCGAGATCGGCGGGACGCATTCTCTTGCCTTTGCCGTCTGAGCCTTCGCGAGATCCGCCCGTAGGCGCGCAATCTGCGTGTTGATCTGCCTCGCGCGAACCTGCTGGATGTCCGCATGCTTGTTCGGCAGCTGCGCCCGCAGCCGGGCGATCATCCGGTTGTCGTAGTCGATCCGCTGCTTCGCAGCCGCGCACGCGGGCGAATCGGCGGTGGCACGCCAGGAAGCGGCCGACGCGCCTGCACCCACGACGCCGCAAAGCGCCGCGACCGCGACACATCCTGAGATGACACGCACGGCCATGCCAGGCACCGTGCCTAGTGTCCCGCCGCGCAACCATTCGCGCATCGGCGATTTCTGACGCCAATCCATACCAGACCAAACATCGGCATCGGCGGCTCCGAACTTCAGTGCCGGAAACATGACGACCGCATCACCGAAAACGGTGATCGAGTCCTCCCCCGTTTCGTGGACGTCTGTGCCCTCGGTTCAGAGACGGGGCCCACCCCTCTCGACCCTTCCCGCACGATCCGGCCCGAATCTGGATCTTCTCCGCTGTCGGAGGTCCGGTACCAAGTTCCGGTACCAACCTCTCCCCCGCCGACCTCGCCGAGGCGGACGAAGCGGCCTCGGTGCAGGCTCTTCCTCAGCTCCCCGGGTTGGACTCGAACCAACAACCCTCCGGTTAACAGGCCGGCGGTACGAGGCGCGCTCGCGGACGGAGGCGCGGTTTCGGCCTCGCTTCCGTCCGCTTAGATGCGGTAAGATCCGCTGAGGTCGGTACCAAGAGCGGTACCAAGAAGCCCGTCGTCCCTGGGGTGTGCCCCCCCTCCGTGTCCCCCTCGTCGGCCGAAAGTTGCCGGTTTGCGCGGATTCTCGAACGGCAGGAACAGCCGATTCGCGCGCCTCTCACCCGAGGGAGAATCGAGGTAATGGCCGGCTTCGCTCCGAGCGTCGTCTCCCGCCTCCTCGTCGTCGTCTCCCGCCTCCTCGTCGCCGTGGTCGCCGGGATCGGACTCGCGATCGGCTTCGCGGGCGCGGCGTCGGCGCAGTACGACCCGGGCGCCTATTGCTGCGCCGGGACGATCACGAGCGTGAACTACGTCGCCGGAAATTCGATCACCATCACGTGGTCGAATCCCGATCAGGCGGTGACGCCTCGCGAGGTGCACGCCGGCTACTCATTGCAGGGCGGCAAGATCGCCGAGACCGACTCGGGCTGGTGGGACGGCAATATCGGTGAGGAGCTCGGGTCGGGCTATCCGAGCACGCCGCCGACGTCGATCACGTTCAGAAACGGCGCAGACGACACGATCGGTCGCCTCCAGTTCTCGAAGACGTTCTACGTACAGATCTGGTTCACGTGCGGCTTCACGACCCCCGATTACACGTATCACGCGAACAACAGCTCGCCGTACTGCAGCACGCCGAACAGCCGGCCCGACCACGCGAGCGAGTTCTATTCCATTGCGAAGCAAGTCACCCTCAAGACCTCCGGCTCGGGCGGGCAGACCGGCGGTACGGGCGGCGCGAGCGAGTCCTCCGCGGCGAAGAAGGCCGTCGTCTTCGATCTCACGACGACGGTGACGCACGCGAACGGGACGACCTCCAAGGTCACCGCGACGACGCTCGTCGACGGTGACGTCGTGAAGAGCTTCGGCGATCCCGTCAAGATCTCGTTCAAGAACGGCAAGATCGCGCTCGACCGCAACTCGAAGCTCGCCTACGCGCCGACGCTCTGCTGCTCCGCATGGAAGCTGCAGGCCGGAGAGGTGTGGCAGCAGGGAGTCGCGCAGATCGGCGGCAAGTACGGAAGCGTCGAGTCCGGCGTTCGCGGCTCGTACACGCTTGCCGTGACGAGCGGCGCCGATGTCGTCAGCGTGTACACGAAAGCCGCGGCGGTGACGGCGGGGAAGAAGGTCGTCACCGTCCGGGCCGGCCAGCAGGTCTCGATCCGCGCCGGAGGCGTGATAACCGCTCCACGGAGATTCACGCCTCCGGCGCGTCAGTACTGGAAGTAGGACCTCAGTGCGGAAGCTCCGCAAATGCGTCCCACGCCGGCTTCTGGACGTCGGCGACGGTCTACAAAGCTCCCCGGGTTGGACTCGAACCAACAACCCCCCCCGATGCGCGAATCGGCAGGGATTGCAACGCGGCGCTCTCAGCGGCAGCCAGGACGGCTAGGAGAGTCCAGGTGGCACCCGGCCGGCGGCTGGATCCGCGCTCTTTGAGGGCCGCGATCTCGCCCGCGTCGAAGCGTCCACTAGGTCGCCTCCCGCTTCTTGTACGCCTCGAGTTCGCTATCTGCGACGCGCAAGACGTTGCCGATCCTGATCGCTTGGAGCTCCCCCCGGCGGATCAGACGTAGGACTGTCTCCCGCGAGATGCCCCACATCTCGGCAATCTCTTTCGGCGAGTAGAGGTGTTCGTCGTTCACAGCCCCGCGCTTCGATCTCCGCCCGGGGAGCGTCTCTCGATCCTGAACGGCTTGACTTCGGATCGCCCGACCATCCGGAGGCGCGTGTCTTCGTAGACGCCCAGGAATCCGGCGATCTGCTTGATCGTGCTTGAGCACTCCATCAGGGGCTGCGGCGGGTTACCTCGCCTGTGTTGCGCTTCAGAAAGGCAGCGATCTCGCTTTCCGCAAAGCGGTGGTCGTTTCCGATCTTCACGGACCTCAGCTCGCCGCGGCGAGCGAGCCTACGAACAGTGTCTTCGGCGACGCTCAACAGCTTGGCTACGTCCTTCGTCGTGTAGTGCTTCTCGATCACGCAACCCCTGAGTTCGGGCTTTCTGATGACGACCTCAGGAGAAGGGTCTCGATCCGTTTGAGCGCCGCGAGTATGGGAACTGCCACGCTCGACTCCACTCCTTGCGCCAGCGGTCGCTCGAGCCCATCGCGGATGAACCATTTGGGAAGCTCGAGCAGCTCCTCGATCCGCGCCGTCTCCCAGTCGCGCGGTGCGCGTTTGCCCGCGATCATGCGGTCGAGCGTTCGGCGCGAGATGTTGAGCTCGCGCGCGAGATCATCTGCGTCGCAGCCTCTGAGAACAAGGGCGGCGCGCACGCGTCGGCCCCACTCATCACCCGGCATGTCAGATGTCTGGACCACGCTCTTCTCCCGATCGAGCCGACTACTCAGGAAGCGGGGTCTGGGCGTCCAGGTAAGTATGTTACTTATAGTCCGTAGACTCATTGGCCGCAACCCTGCGACCGTGAGTCGGCTGTGGGAGAGCCGAGGTCGCCGCGACATCTAGCTTTCGGAGAGGCTGTCCGCGCCGCTCGCATAGAGCGCGAGATGTCCCAGGAAAACCTCGCAGCTGAGGCAGGACTCGACCGGACATACGTGTCCGGCATCGAGCGCGGCGAACGGAACCCAAGCTTGACGAACCTGCTTCGGCTAACGGATGCGCTGGGGATCAGCCTTTCCGAATTGGCGGGGCGGGCCGAGGCGACCGGACGCCGAAGCCGCCAACGCTAGCCAGCCGATCGCCTCGAGCAGGGCAGTGGACTCGTCGTAGGAAGATGAGGCCGGCGAGAGGTCAGACTGGCGCTGCGCTAGTCGCCGCGTCCGCAGCGAAGGTTCGATCCCACCCGCTCCTACCTACCCAAGACGCGGAGCTCCTTGTCGAAGCGTGCGAGCATTGCTCGGTGAAACTCCAATCCGCGCATCGCGTCAGCCCGGTCGAAGAGCAACTGTCCGCGTGCGCCACCAACCTCGTCCAGCTCTCGCTCTTCGAGAAGTTCGAGCGCGGCGGTGAGCGTCTCCTCGACTGACTGGAGACGTTGCCGTACGACCCGGGCGGGCGTACCGGGAGCAACACCCCAAAAGTGGCCGACATCGCGGAAGCTGCGGGGAGTCGAACTGTCCTTTAGCCAACCGATGAAGGCCGGGTGCTCGATGATGCGCGTGACTTCATCTTCGAGCACCCGATTGAGGCGCGCCAACTTCTCTGGATCGGGCCCGCCCGCGGCTGTGGCTGCCGCCAACCCTTTCGGCGTCAACCGATAAGTGCGAGGCCGGACACGTTCCAAGAATCCGCCGCCAACAATCCCCTGATGCGCCTTCCCGCGACTATCGAGCTCACGATGTATGCGATTCGAGTCTGGATACTCGTGCTCGTGGCCACGAAGGCCCCATGACAGAGGATCGTTGCGCCACGCGGCGATGAGGATCTCCTCGGAAGAGAAGGTCTGGTTGGGGTCGCCTCCAGAACACTCCAGCGCGGCGGCGAGGAGCTGCTGTCGAAGATCCGTCTTCCTTACAGCCACTACGAGAGACCCTCGCCGCTGCGGACGTAAGGCTCCAGTGCGTCCCACATTTGCTGAACCGTCTGCACGTCGTGGCGATCGAGCGCCTGCTTATGGTCAGCCCAGTACGCCTGCCGTTCGTCCTCGCCTCGGCGCGTGAACTCGTTTTGCATCAAGACCTGGGTCACCATTTCCATCACCCGGCTCACGTGGAAGTGCCGCCAAAGCTCTCCGAGTTGCTCGCGCTGGCCGAAGGCAAACGCGCCTTCCGGGTTCTGGAGGTTAAGCCACCAGACGCTGTGAACATAATCGCTGGGATCCTGCCAGAGGCAAGGGGCGTCGGGATCTCCTTCACGCACTTCGTCCGTTGCAGGGTCGATGTCGCGCCCGGTCAGCAGGAGGCGAGGGAACCCTTTGCCCTGCCGCGGCTCTTCCGGGTTCGGGGTGACAGTGACCTCCGCGGGAATGCGTGCCCAGACGCCGCCCTTGGCGGGGTCACCGGAGCCTGCCGTGACCGCAGTATGGAAAGGAGACCCAGCCAGAACCGGAGTTCCGCATGACGTAGGTGTGCGTGGGTGCCGCGATCCCGCATGGCTCGCGCGAGAGACATACGTCACGCGTGGAAGTCCGCCAGGGACGAACACGTCGTAAATGCTCGGCTTCACTGCCTACCTCCGGCTCGCGGATGACGCTACGGCCTCTATGCCGAGGCTATCTCCAACCCGAACAGAGATGGCATGGGTAGCTTCCGCAATCTGCTCAGCAGATCGCAACCACCGTTCGTCGGGCAGGCAGAGATGAATTGGGTCTTCAGGCCCAAGTCCAGCCGCCATCCGACGACGTGTCACCTCTCGGATCAGTTTCCTCAACTCTCCTTCAGCGTGCAGAGCGTCGTCTAGGCGGATATCGAGCGCAACTGTTACGAATCCATCCCCCGCGAATGACCAGCCTTCTCTACCGACATGCTCGACGAGCACCTCTTCGGGATCGAGCGTAAGACCGTTTACTCGGACGCTGCCGCGCTTCAGCCTTCTGCAATTGCCTGTCGCGAGTGCAAATTGGATCTCGGGTAATCCGCGCCCGAACTTCGGCCCAAGCAGCGGCAGATTCGGTTTCAGCCGGACGTCCTGCTCGGGAAGCTTCGCGAACTGAACTTCTTTCACGTTCAGCGCAGCGGCGATGTCATGGCGGTAGGCCTCAGCACGCGGGGCGCCCTCAACGACGGCCTTGCGCAGCGGTTGGCGAAGTGCGATGCCGTGTCGACCGCGAGCTCGGCGGCCGCAGGCGACAACCCGTCGAACCGTCTCCATTTCATCGAGAAGCTCGCGATCTGCCTCGCGCTCCTCAGGCCATCCTGCAAGGAAGACCGATTCCGGTCCGCCGGGCACTAGATGGCGCCAAAGATGCTCTGCACGGAAGGGGACGATGGGAGCGATGATCCGCAGCGACTGGACGAGTGCGTACCACAAGGTGCGAAGAGCCGCATCGTCACCAGTCTGAAGACGCCGCCGCATGAGTCGCATGTACCACCTCGACAGATCGGCGGCGAACAGGTCGAAGTGGTTAATGACGCGATTGAAGTGCGTGCTCTCGTAGGCCGCGGTAGCCTCGCACACGAAGCGGTTGGTTCTTTCGAGGAGCCACCGGTCGAACGGATGCTCGACAAGTGGTGGAGCATCGAGGCTCAACGGATCAGCGGTGAAGTTCGCGCGGTCGGCATGTCGCAGAAAGAACCTGATCGAATGCCAGTGAATGAGCAGTCTCCGCTTGATCTCCTCCGCCGGACCGAATCCGAAGAGCAGGTTGCGATCGGCCGGTTGTGCGCAGTATTGCCAGCGCATAACGTCCGCGCCCATCCGCGCGAACGCCTCGTCGGCGGTGATTGCGGTACCCCACGAGCCGTGCATCTCGCGTCCCGTCTCGTCGAGCATCTTCTCGTAGCCGAGCACCCGCTTGAAGGGCGCGCGACCAGTCAGGAGGACAGAGGTCAAAAGCTGCGAGTAGAACCAGAGCCGGATCTGCTCGCGCATCTCGGAGACCCAGTCGGCGGGGAACCACGTCTGCCAGTACTCGTGGTCGGGCAGGTCGGCTGTCGTCAGCCCCTTCGCGGCGCCGGTGGCGTAGCCCTGCGGGATCCACCTATCGTTGTGCCAGCCGAGCGTCGAGAAGGGGACGATGCCGGCGTCGAGCCAGACGTCGCCCACCTCCTTCACCCGCTCGACTGCCTCGCCGCAGCGCTCGCAGCGAACCGGCACGCGGTCGATCCACGGCCGATGCAGCTCCTCGAGCTGGTCGAGCCCTTCGACCGCCCGATCCTCGAGTTCGGCACGGGACCCGATCACGTTCATATGTCCGCACGCGCACGGGTAGAACGGGAGCGGCGTTCCGTAGTAGCGGCGGCGCGAGATGTTCCAGTCGCCCATGTTGCGCAACCAGTCG
>Ga0187885_10005328_pt1 | contig 10064 bp, 9 predicted proteins | sample June2016WEW_20_1_3_FD_132970 | JGI IMG/M metagenome (GOLD analysis project Ga0187885, IMG submission 132970) | Peatland microbial communities from SPRUCE experiment site at the Marcell Experimental Forest, Minnesota, USA - June2016WEW_20_100 | ecosystem: Environmental > Terrestrial > Soil >... | reverse complement strand
TGCGGTTGGACGGTGACTTCGATTTTGTATATCGGCTCCAGGAGGACTGGTTTCGCTGTGAGAAATGAGCCTAGGATTGCACGGCTCACGGCCCGTGTTATCTGGTCAGGTTCGCGCAGGCTCGGGTCGGGGTCGAGCTCCGTTTTCATCAGCCTGGCCTGCACTTCTCTGAGGGGTTGCTCGCACAAGGCTCCGCTTCTGCAGGCCCAGTTGAACCCGGCTATGATGCTGGCCTTAGCTTCTTCTAAGTGCTGAGCGCCTGGACTCGAGTTTATGAGCTCGTTTCTGTTCTCGTCGGTTGCCCAGACGTGATTCGATTCTTCCGCTTCCTGGCTCACAGCTTGTTCTTCCTTTTTCTGCTTCGAGAGTCTGCTTTCTGCGGGTTGCACTTGTATCCAGAAGTTGTTGCGTTTGTTGGGGCTTTTGGCCATTACGGTTCTGCCTTGTTTTGTTACTGTTTCTCTGTAGGCTGGGATGGGGCTGGAGGTTGTGAGTTCCGCGTCGCCGATGATTTGTTTCAGGGAGTTCATGGCGATTTCTAGATGAAGTTCTCCTATGCCGCTGATGAGGTATTGGCCGGTTTCTTTGTCGATTGTTGTTGTTAGGTTTGGATCTTCTATCAAGAGTTTGTTCATGGCTTCTATGACTCTTGGCAGGTCGGAGGGTTTTTTCGGTTCGACGCTGATGGTCATTACGGGTTCTGCCGCGTATTTTACGTGTTCGAATGGAACCATGGCCTCTTTTTGTTTGTTATCGACGAGGGTGTTTCCTGCCCTTGCCATATCGATGCCTGATAAGGCGGCGATGTTGCCCGATGTGATGCTGTTGATGGGCTCTCTGAAGGCGCCCATGTACATCATGACCTGCTGGACTCGGTACGTCTTGTTTTCTTCTACCAAGTGGACTTCGTCTCCCTGCTTTATCGAGCCTGAGAAGAGTCTTCCAGTTGCCACTAGGCCTGTTCCTGGGATGGTTTGTGCCATGGTTATGCACATGGTCGCTGGCCCTTTGTCGTCGCAGTTTAGCATGGCTTGGCCGATTTCAGAGTCGGTTTTACCCTTCCAGATTTTTGGGATTCGGTATTTTTGGCTTTCAACTGGGCTTGGAAGGTTCTTGACAATCTTGTCCAGAATGGCTGTGTGGAGCGGAGTCAGTCTCGAGAGTTGTTGATGTTTGATTCTTCCATGTGCGTCCAAGATGTCGCTGCCGCCGAGTTTTATGCCTTTTTCGTTGGCTGTTCTGAGGGTGAATCCCCATTTGTGGAGGGCCGAGCCAAAGACGACGCTTCCCTCAGCAGGGTCTACTTTCCATTTTTTGAATTCTGGCTCCGCATAGTTCTCTATCAGATTGTTGAAGTCGGCGGTTATGCGGTTGAGCTTTTTCTGAATTTCCGCAGGGGTTAATTTCATTTCTTCTATGAGTCGATCCAGCTTATTTATGAAGAGAACTGGCTTCACCCGCTCTTCGAGAGCTTGGCGTGTGACGGTCTCTGTTTGGGCCATGACTTCTTCCACGGCGTCAATGACCACGACCGCGCCGTCTATCGCCCTTAAGGCTCTTGTGACCTTGCCCGTGAAGTCCACGTGGCCCGGAGTGTCAACGAGGTTGATTACGTAGGAGCGACCGTCCATAACGTGTAGTAGGGAAATGTTTGCAGTTTTAATCGTGATTCCGCGTCTCTGCTCTTCTTCCAGATAATCAAGAGCTCTGGCAGAGCCCGCCACTTGCCGCGGAAGCAACCCAGCCTCATAGAGCAGCGAATCGGTCATCGTGGTCTTGCCGTGGTCGATGTGGGCGATTATGCCCACGTTGCGTATAGCCTCTTTTCTGCCCATCAGCCTTAGAATTTCCTGGGTTTGCTTGAACCTAGGCATAGAAGTCTTTCCTTCACAACTCGTTTTTCCTATACGCCCTCCTGCATTTAAGCTTCCACAACTAGCATGAAATCAAAAACAAGGCATGGGTTAAACGTGAACAGGTGTTCCTCAGTGCCGAGTTGAGACTCGCAGTGATATCCTAAGTCTGTTGAGAACGAGGGCGATGCGGCTAGCTTTTATCGGCTCGGCCGGAAATAGAGAGATGGAAGTTTCAAACTTTGAAGAAAGCGTCCAGTGTGCCGATTGAAAAGCTTGTGGAAGACGCTGCGTATGCACAGGTTCTGTGTTATCCCAAATGTAAAGAAGGGGAATTGAGAAGGCGGGTTGGGGAGCTTCGAACTCTTGGAGTTACGGCTTTGGAGTTTGGCGGGCGCAAGCGGGTTTCTAACGTGAGCGTTCTGGGCAAGGGATGTGTGGGTATCGTTCTGGTTGCTCGTGTCAACGAGGAGAAGGTGGCACTGAAGGTTCGAAGGTTGGATGCGGATCGGTCTGTGATGCGGCATGAAGCGGAGATGTTGGAGAAGGCTAATTCCGTCGAGGTTGGGCCGAAGCTGTTGGGGTTTACTGGCAACATGGTTCTGATGGAGTTTGTGGACGGCTTTTTGCTTCCCGAATGGCTTGGGAAACGTGTCGGAAAGCGGATTGTCAAAGAGGTCCTGCGCAAGGTACTTGAGCAGTGCTGGCGTTTGGATAGTGTAAGCTTGGATCATGGGGAATTGAGTCATGCGCCAAAACACATAATCGTTGACAGGTCGAATAGGCCGTTCATCGTTGACTTTGAAACGGCGAGCGTGAACCGGAGGCCGGCCAACGTTACCTCAATCTGTCAGTTCTTATTCATCACTGACATCGCAGAAGAAGTTGCTGGAAAGATCGGCGAGATAGACAAGAAGGCTATAATTGAGGCGTTGAGGGTTTACAAGAGGTGCGGCGGCCGTGAAAGTTTTGATGCAGTCTTGAAGGCTTGTGGTCTCTAGACAATGTAGCTTGTTGCTTTGTAGTGGCTTTGGTTCTTCTCGTCGTTTTCTTTTATTTCTTTCAGGACCTGCGTCAGGTCGAGCCAAGTTTCTACTTTAAGTTGTCTCTGAACCCTTTCTTTGTCGATAAGCAAGGGAACGCTGTCAACGAACAGCCAACAGCACGTTTCGGACACGATTCTCCCGTCTCCACCCCGAAAAAACCGTTGCTTTTCTTATAACTGTACATGTAAAAACAAAATAGAAAAGAAATCTAGAAGATTCTTTCATCTCATAGGCGCTTAGGGCATCGAAGCCTGATTTTTGAGGTGAATGGTTGGTTCATCGACATTTCAGCGGTTAGGGGTGGAAAGGTTTAAAAAAAGTCTCGTAGCCTACTTGGTTTATTCTAGTGGGTGATGTTTGTGACCATTGAAAGAGAGGAAATGCAGGAAATTGTTAAGAGTTATAAGGAACCGATCGGCCTGAACTTGGGTTCTCATTCTGCCCTTGACGCTTGGCAGGGACAGCGCAACTATGGTTTGAGGAGCATTATTTACACGACGCCGAGCAGGGCGAGAATTTACCTTCAAAACCCGATGGTGGGCAAGCCTGAAGAGGTTGTGGAGGATTTGCCGGGGCTGGTGAAGCGTGATCTGCGCGTTGTCAATGATGTGAAGGATATTAAGAAGAATGGCGATTGGAGAACGGCTATTCTGATTGTTGACAAGTATTCTGACATTGTCAAGTACGTTGATGAGCTTGTCGACCTGGAGTGTATGCAGATTACGAACAGGGCTTTCGCGGTTTATGTTGGCGGAGACGAGCATTGCAGCGTGATAGAGAACGAGTATGCAGTTCCGATTCTGGGTTCGCGGAATCTCTTGAAGATTGAGAACAGGGGTGAGGTTGAGAGGGATTATTACTGGTTTGCGGAGAAGGCCAGCATTCCTTCGCCGAGGTCTTACGAGTACAGGGTGACGAAGAGGGGGATAAAGTTCAAGAGAGCGGTGAACGAGCCGATGATTCTGAAGGCCGAGCACGCTCACAGGGCTTTTGAGCGAGAGTTCATATTTGCCGCGGATTCTGTGGACTTGGAGGGAAAGGTTGAGAGAGAGGTCAGGGCTGGAAACCTGAGTAAGGAGGCTCTTGAGAACGGCCGGGTTGAACAGATAGTCCTTGGGCCTCATGCGAACTTTAACTTCTTCTTCTCGCCGCTGGACGCGAAGAGCGAGTGGGGAGACGCTGACAACTGGTTCTCAAAGCTGTACAACGTTAACATGGAAGAGGCAAGGATCTGCCTGGCCAATCAGTTCCTGTCGATCGATGAAAGAAGAGAGACGATTCTGGACGGAATAAAGAGGCTTCCAATAGACGTTCAACGAAAGATAAAGAAGGTTCCATCGTTCGAGGTCACGGCGCACGCGATACTGAGCCTGAGAGAATCGCTCTTGAAAGATGTTCACCGGTACGCCGACCGCTTCATGCTCGCCTGCCGAGAGTACTCGCCCCCGGGAATAATCGGTGCGTGGTGTCTGCAAACGCTCATCACTTGGGATCGCGTTTCCAAGTACGAACTGAAACCAGCGGTCAAACTTGACTACACAGGCGGCACCGAGGCGAAGTCTGTAGTGGACTACGGACTGTACGACGTGCCGGATACGCGAGATCCCTTCATGCATATCCCGGTGACGCAGGACGTTGCGCTGAGGCACGGAGGAGGCACGAACGTTCACATGGGCCTGGGCTCACAGTATGCAAACGCAAAATACAAGAAACGGCTGAGCACGGGTGATCGAATAGCCCTGGAAATGAAAAGAGCATTAGAGGCAGATCAACTGCACGAACTCGTAACGTAGGCACTTGAAAGCGATCATTTCTGACGCTGCCAGCTAAGGGCAGCTTGCGGCCTCTGCCTGGGTAATCGTCAGCTTCGCCGTTTGATCCTCTTCTCCCGCGTCCAGTCGAACTTGCAAGAGAAGCCATTCAGTGAGTTTTTCGCAAGTGCTGGGGTCACAGTGCAGATGGCTCTCCATTACAGGATCTGTAAACAGACACTTGAAACAGGGGATCTCGATAAGAATGTCTATGGCTTTCATGGTCATCTTCGGATAGAGAAACTGCATGTTTAAGATATGATTTATGAATGCTGGGAATGGACCGGGTGTAATGATTGTTATTTCTGATTCAGAATATCAGATTGACGGCGTTTTTCTGGGACTCTGGTCCTCGGGTTGTTCCGTATGTGAAGTTGAGGAGAGTTTAAGGAGCTGTTGGGATGGTTCTAGTTCCTGTATTGTTTGACTATTTCGGCGAGGGTTGGAGCTTCGAATATTTTTGTTTCGGTCAGTTCGTTTGCGACGGCCATGTACATGTCGCTGATTGTCCGTTTCAGTGTTGGGTCAAGTTTGGGTGGTTGGGATTTGCAGAGTTTCTTCCAGTCTTTGACTCCTTCTGTTTCTGCCCTTTTCTTTGCGTCTTCAACGTCGTTGTACCAGTCCGTTTTGCGGTAGAATTGTCTGGCGATTTCTTTGCTGACTTGTAGTCCTTCGTATGTGAATCTGGACTCGTCGAGTGTTCCTACGACGTCAACGACCATGAGTCTTCTCTGTGGGTCAAAGGCTAGCTCTATTTTTCCGTCCTCGTTTTCCAGGTCGGCTTTCAGCGCCATCTGCGTTATTGCCTTGTTGACCTTGAAGAGCAGGGCCTCGATGTCTTCAACCTCTTCGTCCGTCAAGCCTGCGAGTTCTCTCGCCTCGTCCCAGGTCAGGTACCTGTCCGATTCTTCCAGCTTCGTGCTCACGTCGAAGATAGGCTTGGCGAGTCTCTCCCCCGGTCTGGGATAATGATCTAGACCCAGCGTTTCAATCGTGATCACGCCCTCTTCCAGCCGTTTGAAGACGGAGCTGCCTTCCGGCAGACCGTTTCTGTAAATAATTTCGAGCGGTATCAGGAAGTTCGTCAGGTTGGGCGTGTACATGCGATAGTCGTACTGGAGTTTTCCGTCCTTCATAACGGTGGGAGGTCTGAAAACGTTGACCAGGTCAATTTCCATAACCCGCGTCGGCTGCGTCGCTTCTTCAACTTTGACGGTTTTGCCGTTCTTGTCGATCAGGCCCCTGTAATGAGTTTTTATGCCTCTCTCCTGAAGCTTCTCGAAGCAGTAGGCTCCCATCATGCACAGTGCGGTGCCCTTGTTTTCGATTTGATCTGGCATTTCTCCCCAGTCAAAGACTGAGTATCTGTCTGAAAAGTGGAATCTGCCGACGCCCATGGCGTTTTTCGTCGGCTTCTTGACTACCTCGAGGTCTTTCACGCTGCCCATGATCAAGCACTACTCCAACTTCTTGACAGATTCGTCGGCTTTCTCGATCTCTCTCTTCTTCGCGTTCTGGTAAGCTCGGATCTTCTTTTCTAAAACGCGGTCTTCAATGGCGAGAATTTTGGCAGCGGCAACAGCAGCTCCTTCAGGCTCAATTGTCACGACCGAGCCGATCCCGCTGGGAACTCGAAGAGACGAGTAAATGTCCGTTCCACCGTACTTCTCAGAATAGGGCGGACACGCAATAACCGGTTTTGAAGTGTTCGCATCGACAAAGGCGCTCAGAGCATTCGATCTGCCCGCGACAGTGATGAAAACAATTCTTTGCTGTTCAAACTCCTTGAGAATCTCCAAAACCTTCTCAGGGGTCTTGTGGGCAGAAGCGACTCTGAACTGGTATTCCAATCCCAGGGCTTTGAGATGCTTGGCTATTTCACGGCAAAACTCCAGATCCCGCTCTGATCCCATCAAAACCACAACTTTGCCAGCCATGTCTCCTCCCAGCAATGGTTTTGCTAAAGGGTTTCACATCCTAATTAATCTTTAATCCTCTTTTTCCGCTGTCCCTTGCCAGTTTTTAACCCTGAAACCATTTTGAATTCACGTCTTTGAAAAACGATGACTCTTATATTGGGCAATCCAGAATATCTACGCTCAGGAAAAATTTAGAACATGTCACGCATTCCAAAAACTGTTGGAGGTCATAGTGCTGAAAGTAACTTGGTACTTTAAGCTGTTCAATAGCATAAAAGAAAAACATGAAATTTCATTCGCCCAGCTGGAATTGACGAGCCTGTTCGGGAATGTTGATCCAGTGAAGAATTTCTCAGACATTTTGGAAACTACGCCTTTCAGCCATTTTAGAAACGGAGACGTCAGAGTTCAAGATTTCTTTGCGCATGAGCTTCCCTACGGGGAATGTCATGGATTTCTTGCAAACACCGATGGAATGCGCGACGTGTCGCATCTAGTTATGCGTTTGGCTTATACTCGGGAATTCTTTGCGGTCACAGAATCCAGTGATTCATCAGGTATTTTGGGGCAAGCATTTTCTCAAGGAGTAGAAGGTAAGAACGTTGAACACTTTGCCAAAGATAATTATGTTTTGCTCAGGTTTATTACTAATCAGTACTTCCTTGAAAAATCTCAGTATATTTCTAAACTGAGCAGGAATGAGGAAGAGGCAAAAAACAATGCTGAATCTCTTCTTTCATTCCTAACAGGAAAACTCGACAGAATCCCTGCGACGGAGACTATGCAGATAGGAAAGAGGCTGGAGGATTACTTCTCAATCAGAGAGGAACCATCTTTGTACTTAACTCATTACATGCACCCGTATAAAGGCAAGTTTCATCCAAAGATGGTCAGAGCCTTTCTGAATTACGCCTTCCCCAAGTCCGTTGGGATGGTCATGGATAATTTTGCTGGTTGTGGAACTCTGTTAGTTGAAGCTACTTTGATGGGGCTTGACAGCACAGGAATTGACATCAATCCTCTCTCGGCGCTAATGTGCAATGTTAAGTGCGATTCGCTCTATATCCCTGTTGCCGAGTTGAGGAAGAACATGGACGGCTACCTACGTGACCTAAGCAGCAATCTTCTCAGCTATGAAAGTCAGTCTTCAGGTTCATCGTTACTTGTTCCTCCAAGTTATGAAAAAGAAACGGTCGAAAAAAGAAAGAACAGCCTTCCAGCCAAGCTCATTTCCGTCTTTAGCGAACCCAAGACTATAGATCACGTTATCGTCGCCCATGAACTAATAAAGAATGTGAAGAATGAAAAAATCCGCGACTTTCTTCTGCTAGCATTAAGTGGGGCAATCTCGGACCTTGCAAGAAGGCGTAAGGGGAAACTTCTTGATGTTTTACAAGACAGATTGAGAAATCTTTACCTGAGAATCTACATTTTCGACAAGCTGAACCAAGTAGTGAAAATAAAGTTGGGAAAATCAAGAACGTATGCAGCTGATACGAGAGACATGACGATGGTGGAAAACGAAAGCATCGATGCCATAGTCAATTCTCCCCCGTATAGCACGGCATTGGATTACATCAAAAATGATTATCCGCAGCTCATCTTGTTAGAATTGACAGACATTCCTCGACTGGAAACGAACATGATTGGCAACCCACGGTTCAAGATTTATTCGCAGTCTCTTCTTGACGAAATACGAACCAACAGTTCAGACTATGCACATCTGCCTGAAGCAGCAAAGGACATCGTATCCACCCTCATCAGGTATGGGAGGGCGAAGGAAGCCATGAGGACTTACAAATTCTTTAAAGACATGTATCTTGCCTTGAAGGAAATGCATCGGGTTCTCAAACGCGGTTCAAAGTGTGTGATTGTGATAGGTAACAACCACTACAAGCTTGATGGGAGCTATGCGGTTGTCAAAAATGATGATGTTCTGAAACAAATGGCTACGACGATTGGGTTTCAGGAAGATAGGATCATCATTAGGGAGCTTGAAAAAAGTCAGGCTGGTATGATACGGTACGAATCAATTCTAATTCTGGAGAAACCACTTGTACCAGATGTGCCTTAGTCAAACTGATTATCGTTCCTCTTCTTAGATTTACAAAATTTACCCCGACCTATCTTTATGTATTGATTTGGGGAGGGCAATGTCCTTTGCTTGGAACTTCTTGTTGGAAAAAACCCCATGATTGATGTCACTTTTCTAAGTACGGCGATAGCCATTCCGTAAGCTGTTGCTGCGTTGGAGTACAGGTACCTCTGGATTTTGCGAATTGCTGCATTATGTTGTAAAGCAGTGAAAAATCTATCTTTTTCCTGTCATTGGCTTTATCCAAACAGTGGGCCACGAACAATGATGCCTGATACGGTACTCGTATACAAGTAAGCAAAGTGTTTATTCTGCCAACTTTCAAGTCATACTTCCCTGAAAACGTGGCTCTGTTTTCTTCTACGTGGTACTTCATGTCTTCATTCCAGCCCAAGATGTCTAAGAAATTCAAAAGGCCCATCAATCCGAGCGATGAGATGTTGCCTACTTGCTTGTCTATTCTTTCTATGCATTCTGTTATATCTTCGATAGGTTCATACCTGATTTTTCCATTTTCTTTCTCGACGTGGTCGATGAAGTAAGCATTTCTGTAAATCAAGGTAAGAACAACCTTAAAAATCTCAAAATCTACGACAGATATCTGGGACAGATAGCTCCACACATCATCAAATTTGAGTTTCAAATCAGGATTGCCGACAACCGGGAGCATGTCATAAAGATTTGGCCTCTCTCTTCTAGCTTCCTTCCCAGGTTTTAGAAAAAACACTTCCAGACCGTTTGAAAGAACCGCGACTAGATACTTTTTCGGTTCTTCTTCAGTTCCACCTTTCCAGTTTAGTGCCTCTTGAATTCGCTTTATTCTCTTATCTTCCCATGATGCACGCGTCTTCGATCCTTGAAGTTTCGTCTTCAAAATGTTCTGATAAGTCATACAGAAGAATTGCGCAGCCCCTGCTATTTTCTCTTTCCAAATTGATTAATAACACATTTCCGTTCAGGAGCATCTGGAATGGATGCGCTCGTCAAGTTTGGCTAAGATGAAGCGTGCTATTGATTCGGATTTGACCGCTTTTCCCTGTTCTTCCGAGGATTTTTCTGATACTTATTCATGGATTCCTTGATTGGTTTGGATTTTCCCGGCGCGTCATACTTATATTTTTGATGAACGGTCTCTACCCGTCTGAGAAATGGTGAGATTCAAACGCGCGCGCTTCGGCTGCAAAGAACTCGACGATATCAGCATCAGCATAAGAAAGGTCATGATTTTTGGTGATTGATCAAAGTACGGTCCTTTTGTTTATTACGGTAACGGTGGCGAGCGCGGTTGAAGCGGTTGAAGCCCTTACCATTATTCTGGCATCGGGTATTACTAGGGGCTG
>Ga0187885_10005314_pt1 | contig 10083 bp, 10 predicted proteins | sample June2016WEW_20_1_3_FD_132970 | JGI IMG/M metagenome (GOLD analysis project Ga0187885, IMG submission 132970) | Peatland microbial communities from SPRUCE experiment site at the Marcell Experimental Forest, Minnesota, USA - June2016WEW_20_100 | ecosystem: Environmental > Terrestrial > Soil >... | reverse complement strand
CGCGTGGATGTGCGCGTTTTGTCGGCGACCAATGCCGACGTCTCCCAGGAGATCCAGGCCGGGCGATTCCGGGAGGACCTGCTCTTCCGGCTGAATACCATCGAGATTCGTCTGCCGGCTCTGCGGGAGCGGCGCGAAGACCTGCCGCTGCTGGCGAACTATTTTCTGCGCCAGTTCTCCCAGCGCTACCGAAAGCACCTGGGCGGCTTCGAGAGCGCGGCGATGCAGACTTTGCTGGATTATTCCTGGCCCGGCAATGTCCGCGAGCTGGAACACGCCGTGGAACGCGCCGTCCTGATGGCGCAAGGCGACGCGGTGCGTTCCAGTGACCTGGGCTTGCGGGCGGGACGCGAGGGGGGTGGCCGCCTCGAAGCGATGAGCCTGGAAGACGTAGAATGTCTCCTGATCAAGAAGGCCCTGGCTCGATACGAGGGGAACGTGAGTGCGGCGGCGGAGGCTCTGGGGCTGAGCCGAAGCGCACTCTATCGACGGCTCAAGAAATACAGTTTGTGAAAACCGGATGGCTGATGATCTTGCAGTGACCAGCAGCAGGTCCACTCCACGGCGCTCCCCTCGCCACAGTCGCCGGATGCGCTTTGAAGTCCGGCTCCTGTCCTTTGCCTTGTTTGCGGGCCTGCCTGCGGTGCTGGTGTCGATCCTTCTCCTGTGGTTGGGGGACTACACGACCCGAACACGTTGGACGCTGACGGCATTCTTGGCGGCGTTCTGGCTCGGCGCGGCGTTTTCCCTCCGTTCTCGTCTGGTTTATCCCCTCCAGACGCTTTCCAACCTTCTGGCGGCTTTGCGCGAAGAGGATTACTCCATTCGCGCCCGGGGCGCGCGCTCCGATGACGCGCTGGGAGAAGTGATGCTGGAAGTGAACGCTTTAGGCGAGGCGCTACGCGGACGCCGCCTGGGAGCGCTGGAGGCGACTGCCTTACTGCGCAAGGTGATGGAGGAAATCGACGTCGCCGTTTTCACCTTCGACAGCGAACAGTGTCTTCGGCTGATGAATCGCGCGGGGGAGCGGCTTCTGGATCAGCCCAACGAGCGCGTTCTGGGCCGAACCGCGGCAGAACTGGGATTGGCGGATTGCCTGGAAGGAGAACCCGCTCGGACCCTGACGATCTCCTTTCCGGGTGGAGCAGGACGCTGGGGCATGCGCCGCAGCACCTTCCGGGAGAGTGGGAAACCTCATCAGCTCATGGTCTTGACGGATTTGAGCCGGCCCTTACGCGAAGAAGAGCGTCAGGCGTGGCAGCGGCTGATCCGCGTCCTCGGCCACGAGCTCAACAATTCCCTGGCGCCCATCAAGTCCATGGCCGGCACTCTGGAAAGTATGCTGGACCGCCAGCCGCGGCCTGCAGATTGGGAAGACGACATGCGTCGCGGCATGGAGGTGATCGAGGCGCGTGCGGCGGCGTTGAGCCGCTTCATGGAAGCTTATGCCCGGCTCGCCCGTCTGCCGACCCCGAAACTGCAGCCGGTGGAAGCGGGCGCGCTGGTGCGTCGAGTCGTCGGACTTGAAAGTCGAACGGGGATTACCTTGGTCCCGGGCCCCGAACTGACCGTGCACGCGGACCCCGACCAGTTGGAACAGCTCCTTATCAACTTGCTCCGCAACGCGGTGGACGCGGCGCTCGAAACGGGGGGAGGAGTTCGCGTGGGCTGGACTCGCCATGGCGGTCAGTGGGAGGTTCGCATCCAGGACGAAGGTCCAGGGCTGTCGAACACTTCCAATCTCTTTGTCCCGTTCTTCACGACTAAGCCCACGGGTTCCGGAATTGGACTGGTCTTGAGCCGGCAAATCGCGGAAGCCCACGGTGGGAGCCTTACGTTGGAAAATCGGAAGGATCGCCCCGGATGCGAGGCGCGGCTCCGCTTGCCGTTGTGAGGATCTGGCTCGTCAACACCGAATGCCGATGCGGCAGGATGGTCAAAGGCTTCTGCCCACTTCCACTTTGTAGTTTGCCGAAAAACTCGTTGCGACTGTGATTCTTAGCCGCCGCGACGGACGACAGAGAATCTCGGCAGTTGTTGATCGGGCGGAATAACAGGTCCTTGCAGGGCCGAACGGCGTTCGGCCTGGTGCGGGCGAGCGCCGCTCGCCCCTACAGACCGAGGCGCGCAGGATGATATTCTTGGAACGTTTTTCAGTAAACCACGACAGGACTAAAATACGTCGTTATGACTGATCCCAAGGGCAACTGGGCCGCGGCCTTGTGGCGCAGGGCCTGCTCTCTGGCCCTGCGTATCCTCAAAGAAATGGAGTAGCCGCAGAGCCTGCCCTGATCCCGCTTTGCGGGAGAAGGGGCTTGAGAGCGAGCCCTGCGTTACAACAACTTGCCAAACCCACGGTCACCAAGATGTAGCGGTCATAACGGACGCCGCAACCTGGACATGCGATCCATCTGCGGGTAGGGGCGAGCGGCGCTCGCTCCCGGGCCGAACGCCGTTCGGCCCTACTCATGTTGCCCGGCAGGGAAGCCATAGTGAACCGACCCGGCGAGCGCGGGCGGACGCGAAAAGCCGCCCCGATGCATCGGGGCGCTACCCTTGCTCAGCATCATAGCCCGCACAGCGGGTCCCGCTGAAGCGGGATAGCCCATAGCGTGAGCTATGGGTAACGGATTCGGGTAAAATCCCCCCAAGCCCCGGCAGGGGCGGGAGAAGCATCACCGCCGCGTGACCTTCGAGGAGGAATTCATCGCCTTTCTCAAGAAGAATGGCATCGCCTACGACGAGCGTTACCTTTGGTCGTGATTTCTTTCGCCCCTTGCGGGGCTCAGGTGGGGTGGGGGCCGATTTTCCCACGCCTTGCGCCATGGGCTACGATCTTCCGCCCGCTACGCAGGCTGGGTGGACATACGATCAATCCACGCGTGATGCCGTGCGGAAGCGAAGGTGAAACGGGCGGGCTGGCGCAGACGGTCGCTTCTTAGCGGCTGCGCCAGCCCACGATTTCTCTCTATTTTAGAGTCCGGCTTTCACGTTGACCGCAGGCTTCAGAAAATGATGCCGCGCCGCCTTCCATTTACTCCCATGGATGCTTCAATGGAGGAGCATCAGGGTACAGAGCTTCTTTCACTCCATTGGCAAACCCTTCAAATTCGTGCTTGAGCAGATCATTCCTGAGGTTTCCAGCCAGAGATGGAAGTTCCAAGAACGCAAGAGGCATCTTGAGAGAAGCGTCGGCGTTATATCTGTCCTGAAGAATGTCGGAGAAGCGGACTGTGCGCAGATACGCAGAAATGTACTCAACTTCGTCTGCCGTGAGGCAAAAGAGTGGAGTGACCCGGTGAGGCCGCACTCTTTTCTTATGCAAAACCTGCTGAAACTCCTTATTCAGCAGGTAGTTCACTAACATCGTTCCGCCAATCTCATCGCGGGTCACCAGAACAGGAAATACAGTCCTCACCGAAGAAAGATCAATACCTTCCACTCTTGCAGGGTTAGATCTGCTGAACATGCGATGGATTGCGTCGGCGAGCTGGGTGACTCCCTTCTTTTCCTTTTCCGCCTTAACGAGTTTCTTCTTGATCTCATCTACCAATAGGTCTCCGCTGCCGCCGTATTTCCCACGCGCTGTAAACGTGCTTCCTTTGTACTCCATGACGACGGCGACCGAACCACATCTTATTATGCCGTCACACGCCTGACTTCCGTCGGACACGTATTTGGGAGAATGGTGGTAGATGTTTAGATTTCCGTCTACTGACCCGGAAAATAGCCAATTCAGGTATTCTTCGAAGAGCGCCCCCCAGAATGCGTGCAGGCGCTTCTTGTTGTGGTCGTCCGGTAGACCGGTAAGTACGCGCCAAAATGGCCCAGTTTCAATCTTCTCCGCGAGCAATCCCAAATCAAGGGGAAATAGAGTGTCCCCGTGTCGCACCAAGGGCTTATCACGAAAACGGGTAAAATCGACAAGCGCAGTCTCCTTTGCCGTGAAATCCGAGCGAAAGGTCTCAACTGTGGCTGAGACCTCGTCGAAGAATCGCTCCACCTTGTCTCCGGGCAATGCGGTGCTCTGAAAGTTGTTCGCGGACAGAAGGAACACGCCCGGGCTTGCTTTAAATGCGGCGAGGTCGATTTTCATGCACCTGCTTAGCGCGCCAAAGCAAAGCGCTTCGTACTCGACGAGGGCTAATCCGGTCGGGTCTTGAAACACATGAGCTAAGTTCACATATTCAGGGTGCCCACTCAGTGCGGCAGCGAAGCGTGTGTACATGAGGTGAGATCGAACAACTCGGTGCGCGAGGAGGTTACGACCCGAGTACTCTTGTACGAGGACAAAATTCGGAAGCATCCCGATCATTTCCTCCTCTTCAGAGGCAGGGTGCGGATGATCAAAATGTAGATGGTCGTTTGCCATCAAGAACGCCCCGCCCAACTTTCCCCAGTACGGCAGCAAAAGGGGGTCCTGTGCCTGCTCTTCGCAATGAAGAATTGCTTCCTTAGCGACCAACAATAACTGCTGGCGATGAAAAACAATTCGTCTGTTCGCAGGGTTCATGCTCGCCTTGATAAGGCGCTCAGAGAACGGTGGGGGAAACGCGTGACCGAGGAGCTCCGCATGGGAATCAAGTGAGAGCTTGGGACCCTCCCAAGGGTTGAGCAAGGAGTTTAATACGCTGCACAGATAGACTACCTTGCTGCGAGAGTACCTAGCCAAGTATTCGCGGAACTGAGCCAATGTGGAAGCTTTACCGTTGTTAACCTCAGCCCATGAAACGTAGCTTGCGAGTTCGGGCGGCATGAAACTCTCCTCGCACGGCAAGCGTTGGAACCGGCCTTATAGACAGTTGACCGTCAAGCAACGTAGCGCGGAGTTGTTCTTGAACTCAGCGGTTCTTGCCTTGATGCGCGCCGAAGGGCGGCAGACCTAGAAAGGCAGTCTGTTCTAACTGTTTGCGCGTGCCCAGGCATCGAGGAGTCGATACGATCTTGAGGACGGGTCACGGAGAGGCGAAATTGTATCCGTCATTGTAATCGGTTCCCAGTGGCGAGCATTTGTTACGTAATCGCCATAATACAGGACACCGCTGACTGTCCGGAAATGGCGAAACCACACTCCTATCTCTGGTGCGGGGGTCCGGATGTAGTTGTAGTCCCCGGCAACCGTCGCGAGGGCGAAAGGGAAGTGGTGGACGAAGATCAAGACCCTGTCGCCAATTTCCATCTCATGCGCGAACGCCCAATAGTCCTTTTGGTTGTCGGGCAGATCGGCCTGTGTTGTCATCATCATGTCACCGACTTCGGCCCCAAAATCGAGACCAATGTAGCCAGCAGCAAGGCTCTCGACTGAGTGCTTCATGGCCTCTCCGGGTTCATCAGGGTGAAGTTGCATCCGCCAGTAAGTCATGTCTTCCCCTCCAGCTGTCGTATGGGTCAAATAATGCGATGCCCCCCCTTGCGTTCAGTTACTCATTGGCTGTTCCCAAATGAAAGCTTGTGGCCACGGCACGTTTGTCGCGGCGCGGGCTTTTCGTTTTACGCAACTACAACAAGCCCACGGTATGGAGATCATGCCGCGGCTACCCTGCTTGTTAACCACTGGCCTTGATGCGCTGACGAAAGTCCGCCTGACCCCGGTCATGCTTGGTTTTGATTTGGCTGACCCACCTCGCATAGTCCTTCGTAGCCAGGTTGCGACGCGTCTGCTCGATCCGTGCGAAGTGGCGATCGAAGTCGCGGTTGAATGTCGGGAGGGAGACGACGAGATCGTGAATCGACGCGCAGAGCCACTCAATCAGCGATGCCTTCTGCTTTAGGGAGAGCAGGTTCTCCGTTCGAAGGGCATCCATCTGCTCCTGAGCAATATCTTCGAGGTCGTCAGTCAGCGGGTACGCCCATTGCCCGTGGGCTAGCTTGTTGCGGAGCGTGATGATCCAACGAAGGTCGTCCTGAATCACACTGGTCAATACCTGTAGACGCACATGAGCCGTCTTCGGAAGGGCGGGCGGCTGTAGGGTTGCAGCAGGAATCAGATAATGGCGGCGAAATGCGGTTTCTACTACCTTCACCCAGCGGACGAGTGCGGTCTCGTCGCGAATGGTCTGGCGTTCAGCATCAGAGAACGCGGCAGGTTCGTATAGCAGCTTCAGTAACCGACATTCCGCCCACGCCCCCACCATGAACGCATAGAGACGGAGATATGTGGGAACGGCGGACGCTTGCCGAAGAGCGATCGACCTTCGCCCGGCTGCCAGCACTTTGTCGAGACCGACTTGGACGGCTCGCAAATTCTCGACGTGAAAACGGTAGAGTTTATCGGGAGACTTCACGGCGCAACCTTCAGCCTCCAGGCGGCACGCCGCGGGCTGTCGTGCCGTCTGGAGGCTGGGAGTTGAACCCAGCTAGACTCCCGCTCGCGCGGGCGTGTTTCCATTACACCATCTCCCAGATGCATCATATCCGGTATTCCTCTGCGATGGAAGTGGCCACGGTCAGCGCAGTCCTGGCCGTGGGCCTTTTTCATGCCCGATGTCCCGGCGGCAACCGTACGCCGTCAATTTGGATGGGGCGCGCCACGCACCGTATCGTACGTGGCACGCCACGGGAAGAAAATGTAGCGCAAGGCTCGCTCTTCAGCCTTGCGGCTTTTCAACCGCGCCGTGATCCTGGCGGCGAGGCGGGCTGGCGCAGCCAGCAAGCGTAGCGCCACGACGCATCGGGGCAGCTTTCAGTGTCAAATCCTCGCCTTCTCATTCGGCTGGCCAAAGCACACCATGGGGAAAAGAAGCGGAACAAGAAACGAGCCCCGGCAGGGGCGACAGAAATAATCGACCACTGTAAGCGACTCTGTCGCCCGCTGACGCGGGCTGAAGCGTTAACAACAACAGCGTCCCCACGGCTGCCGCCGTGGGCCACAATCTATCGGCCCTGACGGGCCTGAGCTAGCGCAGGAGGTCGGCGCTACGATTGCTCGACCACCCCCTGGCCCCCTCCTGAACCAGGAGGGGAACAAGCAGGCGCGGGCAGTATTGCGGACAATTAGGCACTCCTCTTTTACGATTTTTCCTACCGGTAGGAAAAATCATATTAACCCCTATTGACATACCCCCGGTGCGTGGAGCTAGTCTAGAAGGGTGAGCACTGGGTCCGAAGGGGGTTCGCACGTGCCGATCAACACGCTGGGGCACGTAGATTCCCGCTTTCGCGGGAATGACTCGGCGAACCTTCGCGGGCGCGGGCGGCGAACGTGCGGCGGAGCACCAGTTTATTGATGAAAATCAAACAGGGTGCCAGCACCCAAAGAGATGTTAAGAATGAAGATTGCTCCCAAGATCTTGTTGAAAACAAAGGGGCATGAACAGACACATTGTCATATAGCCAATATGTTTTTGAAAATAAACAGCTTATCGTCTAGGCCAATATGTTGATGAAAATGCAAGAGATAGTCTGATTTAAGAGCCCCGAAATCGCGAAAAATCCCATCGTCTCCACGCCACACCAACATCTTACAGAAAATAAACAACTTCCACCCTGAAGGCCAAATGAGGCCAATATGTTGATGAAAAGGCGGGAGATGACCGCAATCCGACACAGAATATCGGGACAGGTTCCCGCCCCGCCGCAATCGGGGCAGGCTCCAGCGGGAATCCGCCACTACTGGACCCCCGCCCCTCGGCAAGCTCAGGGCAAGCTTTGCGCGGGGGTGACGCTCTGCCGTTCCCGTCCCGGGGCGGGGAGCTCGCTTGAGCCCGGGCCTCGTCGCTTTTCTTATGAGCGTGGATAGCCGAAGAGCGGCTATCAGTGATGTCAGAAACGGGTGCCGACAGGGAGGATTGAAGGGACTGTGGCAGGCCACGGCAGGGGCCAACCGTGAGTAGTCGCGCAGCCGGCGCAGGGCCGACGGTCATCGCATCACAATGCCAGCGCCTGATCGAGGTCTTGGATAAGGTCTTCAGCAGCCTCGACTCCCACCGAGAGGCGCACCAAGCCATCCGTGATCCCTATAGCCAGCCGCTGTTCGCGCGGGACGGCACGATGGCTGGTCGAGGCGGAGTGCACAATCAGCGAGCGGGTGTCGCCAAGGCTAGCGGCGCGGGCAAAGATCTTGACTCGATCCATGACTTGCTTCCCGCCCTCGTAACCTCCCTTGACCTCAAAACTTATCATGCCCCCAAAGCCTTTCATCTGCCGTTTGGCCAGATCGTGTCCAGGATGGCTCGGGAGGCCGGGGTAGTTGACGCGCTCCACCCGGGGGTGCTGGGCCAGAAATTCGGAGATCTTCTGCGCGTTTGAGCATTGGGCGGGCACCCGCAGGTGCAGGGTGCGAATGCCTCGCAGGATCAGCCAGGCATTGAACGGGCTCATGACCCCGCCGAAGTTGAGGAGGATGTCGCGACTGAGGTGCCCGATGTAGTCCTTGGGCCCGATCACGGCGCCACCCATCGCGTCCCCGTGTCCGCATAGGTACTTGGTCGCGGAATGAACCACGACGGTGATACCCAGCTTGAGGGGTTGCTGCAGCGCCGGCGAGGCAAAGGTGTTGTCGATCACGGAAGGGATACCGTGCGCACGGGCGATCCGCGCCAGCGCGGCAAGATCGAGGATCTCCAGGACGGGATTGCTGGGCGACTCAAGGTAAATCAGGCGCGTATTGGGTTGAATAGCCTTTTCGAAATCCTCGGGGCGCGTCGTCTGAACAAACGTTGTGGAGGCGCCCAGGGCCGGGAGCTTCCGGTTGAGGAAGTCAAAGGCCGCGCCATAAAGGGAGCGCGCCGCCACCACGTGGTCACCGGCCTGCACGTATCCCAGAATGGCGGAAGAGATTGCCGCCATGCCGGAGGCGAAGGCCAGCGCTGCTTCGCCGGCTTCGAGCGCCGCGATTTTTTCCTGCAAGGCGTGGATCGTGGGGTTCCCATAGCGCGTGTACATGTACCCAGGTTTCTCGCCGGAGTACAGCGCGGCCATTTCATCGGAATCCGCGTCTGCGAACGTGTTGGATTGATAGATGGGCGTGTCGAGGGCGCCGGTGACCTGGCATGGGGCTTCCCCGGCATGTACGGCCAGCGTGGCAAATTGGCGATCCTCTCTCATGGCTCACCTCAAGATAGCTGATTCCCTGATCTGCTCACAGAATGTTCAAGAGTATCCCGGCGCAGGCAGGATTGGGAAGAGCCAGTTGGAAGTGAAAACAGGAAGCCATGTCCGCTGAATCCACCTGGAGTGAGAAGTCACCGTGGTAGGGTCCACGAGGGCAGGAAAACAGCTCTGGGGTGAACGAGCCGCATGTGAACACCATCCCGTGCCGTGGGTATTGATCTCCCGCTGGACATGATCTTTGGAAATGACTAGACTCTTGTCGTGGGGGAGGGGAGTTCTGGTGGGGGGTGCTTTATGGCTCATTGCCCGGAATGCGAGGCGGTGATTGAAGTCGAAGACGACGTCGAGGAGGGCGCGAAGTTGGATTGCCCCGACTGCGGAGCGGAGCTGGAAGTAGTGAACACCAACCCGGTGGAACTCGACGTAATCTCCAACGAAGAAGAGGAACAAGAGGCTTGGTAAAGTGAACTCCCACCTTTCATCGACGGGTGCTTTCCTAGGCTCTGAGCGCGGGAGGCATGCGTCTTGCGGCAAAGGGCCGAGAATGGTTGCGATCACGGCCATGCTCTTGGTCTGGGCGTGGGGATTGTGCGCCTCTGGGCTCGCAAAGGAGAAGAAGCCCGTGACGAGAACCGTCTCGGGCGTGGTGCTTGACGAGGCGGAGAACGGCATTGAAGGTGCGACGGTCGAGCTGGCGGATGTTCAGACCGGGAAGCTCGTCGCGGTCTACTCTCAAGAGGGAGGTCAGTATCATTTTTTCGACCTGTTGCCGTCGCACGACTACAAGATCAAAGCAACGTTCAAAGGCTCTTCCTCCGAGGTCCGGCAGATCAGCTCCATCGACACGCGCTTGCGCGTTGTCATCAACCTCACCATCCCCGGGCCGAAACACTGATCAGGTCTGAGATATTGTTCCCCGCAGCGCCTGCGGCGGCAGTGCACCTCGAGTTGACTGCCCACGGCGCGAAGGCGCCCGCGATCATTCTCCCTCCTCACCGGGGAACGATGACACGGAGAGCGCGGGGGACCACT
>Ga0187885_10005295_pt1 | contig 10100 bp, 12 predicted proteins | sample June2016WEW_20_1_3_FD_132970 | JGI IMG/M metagenome (GOLD analysis project Ga0187885, IMG submission 132970) | Peatland microbial communities from SPRUCE experiment site at the Marcell Experimental Forest, Minnesota, USA - June2016WEW_20_100 | ecosystem: Environmental > Terrestrial > Soil >... | reverse complement strand
GTGGCGAATCTCCGGAAGGTAAAAGACCACGCGCTATTTTTGCGCTCGGCGAAGATCGTGGCCGGCCAGGTTGACGATGCCGTGTTTCTGCTTGCGGGCCGCGGAGAGTTGTACCAGGAGCTTTGCGACCTGGCCTCCGAGCTCGGCATACGCGACCGCGTCTTCTTCACTCAGGGCGAAGGCAACATCATGGATTGCCTGGCACGGATGTCTATCGGGTGTCTCACTTCCTTCAGCGAAGGATTTTCCAACGCGATCATGGAATACATGGCGGCGGCGCTGCCGGCCATAGCTATCGATGTGGGCGGAAACCGCGATGCCATCCTCGACGGCGAAACCGGTTATCTGGTCGCTGATCGCTCGCCGGAGGCATTCGCCAAGCCGCTGATTGAGCTGCTGCGCAATGAAGAGCTGCGCGCCGACATGGGAGCCACAGGCTATCAGCGCTGCGTCGACTACTTCGAAGTGGGAAAGACCATCGGCCAACTGGAAGAATTCTACGAGTCGATGGTCAGGGCGAGGAAATAGTCACTCGCCGTCTCGTTGCAGCGGGCACGGCTTGATGTCGCATTCCCCACTTGACTTTCGCTGTCCATTTATTCTACATTACAAAACAAATGAAACGCGGGGAGCTTCTGGGATCTCTGGAGCACATAATTCTGCTGGCGCTGGCGCGGCTGGATGGAGGCGCCCATGGAATGATCGTGCGTCGCGAAATTGAAAAACGTACTGGTCGCAGCATCTCTATCGGTGCGGCGTATGCTACTTTGGAGCGGCTCGAAGCAAAAGGATACGTCAGCTCATTCACCGGCGAACCGACCGCGGAGCGCGGAGGCCGTGCGAAGCGGTTGTTTCGCATCGAGGCTGCCGGCAAGAGGGCGCTGCAAGTATCCGAACAAACCATTCGCAGCATGACTGGATTAAGAAGCCGCTGGGAGAACCTATGAGGCACGAGTCGCCGCCGGTCCTGGTTTGCTGGCTTCTCGAATCTGTCGTACCGGCAAGGTATCGAGAGGCCATGCTCGGCGACCTCATCGAGGAATACAATCTTCGCGCCGAATCGGCCTCGCCACCCATTGCAGCTCGCTGGATTTGGAGTCAAGCCTGTCGGTCCGTCGCGTCTATAGCCTGGTCCTGGTTGTGCAGCGGAAATTGGCTCATCAGTATGAGCATCGCTGCGGGCGTTTACATCGTCGTGGGGACGCTGAAACTTGCAGTGGACTTATCGATCTCGAGGTTGGTTGCCCCACAGCAAGCGACGCAGGTCGTGCTCGCGCCGGTTGTGTTTCTCTCGGCAGCCGCAATCGGTGGTTGCGTGGCTGCGCGCGTTCGCCGCGGCGCAATGATCTTCCTCGCATTGATGGTAATGATCACAGTTGCCGTCTCGATTGAACGAAAGGTTTGCACAATACCAGTTCCGTGGTGGTATGAGCTTGGGTTTCTTACTCTGGGACCTCTGGCAGTGCTGATTACTCCGGCCCTGACTGGGTTGCTGGTACCACGAGCTGCACAACCGGGGAAGTAAGCCAGGGACTCGATTCGAGGGATTTCATTGCGGACTAAGTAATTACCGCGAAAGGATAGCCATGAAAGCCAACTTCTGGAAATCGAAATACTGGACCGCTTGTGCCATCGGTTTGCTCTGCTTTGCCGCTGGATTGCTTGTGGCCAGCCGCCTCTCGCACCTACAGCAAGCGAGCGCCGACAGCAATCGCGTCTTCGAGCTTCGCGTTTATCATGCCGTGCCGGGCAAACTGCCGGCCCTTGAGTCGCGATTTCGCGACACGACGTCCAAGATACTGGCCCGGCACAATTTGAACGCCGTGGGTTACTGGGTGACCGACGGCGCTTCCGCTTCGGACAACGAGTTCATCTGGGTCGCGGCTTACTCCAGCCCAGAAGAAGGGAAAAAGAATTGGGCTGCGATGCGGGCCGACCCAGAGTTCCAAAAGGTTTTAAGCGCCGAGCAGGCCGAAAAGACGGTAGAAAAAATTGATGTGACGTACATGCGTCCGACGGACTTTTCACAGGTGAAATAGTTTCGGGAAGAACCAAGCTATTCTGATCGCAGCGTGATCGACGGGTCGACCTGCGCCGCACTCCGAGCAGCAGCGCGATCACGCCAACCTACGTGACCACGTCGAGCCGTGATATGCCGAGCAGCAGCGTTGCGATAGCCCGGGTCGCGCGGCGAAGGACGCAATCAATCCGATGACTACGCCGATTGCGGTGAGAGCCGTTCCCTGGCGAAGCACCTAGGCGAGGCGCTAGACCTCCGCATTCAAAAGCCGCGCGATGGCCGAGGCCCGGCGCTTCCAGTCGGCCGATTCGATCTCCAGCTGCTTCTTCCCCGCGCGAGTCAGGCGGTAGTATTTTGCGCGGCGCGAATTCTCGGTTTGTTGCCACTCTGCATCGAGCCATCCGGCGCGTTCCAGTCGCTGCAAGGCTGTCAGAAGCGATCCTGGATTTACCTTGAATACGCCGCGTGAAATCTGTTCGACGCGCCGCGTAATGCCGAAGCCGTGCATGGGCTCGAGACTCAGCGTCTTCAGGATGAGCATGTCGAGCGTGCCCTGGATGACGTCGGTGTTGCTCTCGTCTGTGGATGGTCCCGGCAAAGTCATTGCCAGACTATAAGACCGTATCATCATGATTGTCAAGATGTGGAGATCATAATGAGGTGAGGGTCGCTTGCTGGGCAATGCTGGTTGAAGTTGGGACCCTGTGCAGGCGTCACGTCGAGTGCCAAATCGGGAATAATCGTGAAATAGTTACGCGATTCGCGAGCAGGTAAGTTTTACATGGTCAAGTATGTAAAAACGTCACGACGGCGCGCAAGCCTGATGCAGCAAGAACTTCCGGAAAGGCGAACAAAAAACGTCTGAATGTGATATCTGTAATTGTCGATAGGTGGAACGAAAATCGGAGGAATCCAATGCCGTCCAAGCCGCGAAAGCCCAAACCGTTCCGCGCGGCCTCGGCGGTGAAAGCTGCCGCGCGCCAGGCCATTGGCACTCCGCCGCCGACGCGCGCCCAGCCAACCGAGCGCAAGCCGAAAGCGGAGAAACACAAGCCAACTCTCGGCAAGCTGCTCGACGACGCAGAGCGCTGAACGCGCATCTGTCCTCAGGGACCGGCGAAACATAAACGGGCTTCGATTGTGCTGTTCCGCCTGCACGTGAATAATTGAACGGCAAGAAAAATAAAGAGGAGAGTGTAATGCAGGGAAACCGTTCTTGGATATCCATCCTGGTAGCTCTAATCACTGTCACCGCAGTGATGGTCGCGCAAGACAAGAAACCGCTCAGCCCTCCGGGGCAAGCCTCGCTGAAGTTCGCCGATGGGCATACCGTCACCATCGACTACAGCCGTCCTTCCATGCGCAACCGGAAGATCTTCGGCGGCCTCGTTCCCTATGACCAGGTCTGGCGCACGGGCGCGAACGCGGCCACCAGTCTCAAGACCGACGTCGATCTCACCATCGGTGGAACCACCGTTCCTGCGGGAAGCTACACCATCTACGCTCTGCCGGGCATGAGCAGTTGGCAGCTCATCGTCAACAAGCAAACTGGGCAATGGGGCACCGAGTACGACAAGGGCCAGGACCTTGCGCGCATACCGATGAAAGTCACGCAGCGCCCGTCGGGCCTGGAGACCTTTACCATCTCCTTCGACAAGAACGGTGGCAACGCCGGCGTGCTCAAGCTGGAATGGGAGAACACCATCGCCAGTGTCGACGTGCAAGAAAAGAAATAGCGGCCGGGGGCCAGCGCTCAAGAGCGACGCCGGAAATACGGCTCCGGGAGAAAAACTGCGCTTCGGAGGACCGGGGATCGGGGGCGTGATATGCTTGCCCGATTCAGGGAGCCAACATGGAAGTTCTGGTTTAGAAAGGCTCAGCCCATGCAGCGCAAAAGCAAGCTCACGATTGCGATAGCCGCGGCAGCGCTTGCCGTCCTCATCGTCACGGTCGTTTACGCCCAAGACAAGTACTCGCTGAAATCGCCGAGCGGAATCGCGTTCTCCGACTTCAGGGGATACGAGGACTGGGCGATGGTCTCTTCCGCCCGCACCGACGAAGTCCTCAAGGTGATCGTCGCCAATCCGACCATGATCAAGGCGTACAAGGCCGGCGTTCCGGGCAATGGCCAGCTTTTCCCCGATGGCTCCATGATCGTGAAGCTCCAGTGGACGCAGAAGAAAGATGCGGAAGCACAATTCCCGGTGGATGTCCCGGCTGTCTTTAGCCAGGCTTTCGTCATGGAGAAGGACAGTAAGAGATTTCCGAAAAGCGGGGGCTGGGGCTACGCCGTATTCAACTACGACGCCGCATCGGACAAGTTCTCCGCCGATGCCAAAAGCCCTTCAGACTGCGGATTCGCGTGCCATACGGTCGTGAAGTCGAAGGACTACATCTTCCATCCGTACGAGAAGCGTTGAACCGCGTGTGCCCCCCGCTCGTGTCAGGGCACCGCTTCTAGGAGACTGGTTCCCGCGGGGCTGCCTTCCCGAGTTTTCAGCAGCCTGCCAGGAGTCCTACAGGGCGGGCAACTCCCTATGACACCAGTAGCAGCACAAGTCAGTATTCATGTTTACTTTGCGACACTGTGGACAGCGGCAGAGTTCGCCAACCTTCGGCCTGCCCTGCGAGTGCGATGGCCCCGGGTTTTCGTGCGAGAGATCGGGTGAAGCATCCGAGTTTTCTTTGACGTCCAGCTCTTGCGTGGCATCCGGCGGTACATCATGAACTTTGTGGCGAATGGGAAGACCGCAAATCCGACAGGTACGATGGGCATCCGCCTGCTTGAACGAATGTGGATTGTCCGACCCACGCCGAGCCAGTCGCACGTGTAGCACGTTTGCTTCTCTTTCGCTCATGGTAGGCAAGACTAGGGCAAAACGAGAGTGCAAGCAATTGCCCAAAGGCCTGACTCACTGTGCACCTTGGTGGTCTTCCATGCGGACCGGCTGCGCCCTTTTTATGCGTGCATAAAACGTCAATTCAGTTAGAGCCACCTTTCCCCGCTGCCCGGCGGAACGGCAAGCCTCCAGCCCGAAGGGCGGAAGTTAGCCCAGGGCGGAAGCCCTGGGTAGGTGGGTAATGAGATCCGAGTCCCTTCAGGGACGGCACAGCCTGACGACAGGGTTGTGGAACAGCAAGGACCTGCTCCCGGCACACTGCCCTAGCCCCGCACCAGCCTCAACAAATCCACCGATTCCTCAAACTCTATCCCCATAAACTCCCGCAGACAGCGCCGCAAATCACCTGGGGTGCTGAGCTGAAGCTCCTCGCGACTTCCTCCGCGTGTAACGATGAGCCGCATGTTGGCCAGGGTAACGCGTCCTTCCGGCGTCGCCCGGCTGCAAATCCAATTCTTAGTGAAGTGCGATTCTGGCGAGACCTGGTGAAACCTGCACATCTCCTGGTAATCATTAAGCGTATGCGGAACATCATGAAACGCATACAGCGGGACTTGCCCTTTCTCATCTTCGCGCAGCAGTTGCCACTCCTCGCCAACGGCCGACACGACATATCGATGTCCGTTAACTTGATCGGCGCCGCCTGCTTGAAACACGATGGGGTCGACAAACGAGTCTCCAAATCCAACATCCACCAGCCATGGTTCCTCCAACTCCACCTTCAGCAGCATGTGATCGAATTCGGGGCCGAAGCCACCGTCCTCGCGCCGCACCCGCGCTGACAGCATCTGCACAGAGAAGCCCATCGCGGTGAGCAACTCGCCAAACAGGCCATTGAGCTCATAGCAGAATCCGCCGCGACGCCGGGTGACGATCTTGTCGTAGATCTGGCGTAGGTCAAGACGAATCGGAGTTCCCAGGGGTATGTCGAGATTTTCGAAAGGGACGGTGAAGAGATGTTGGCGAAGCAAGCCGCGAAGAGTTTCAGCGGACGCCACCCGCGGGCCATCATACTCGATGCGCCGTAAATAGGCGTCGATGTTCATAGTTAACCCGCTTTTGGCTTTTCGTTTTTAGCTTTTAGCTTTTAGCTTTTAGCTTTTCGTTTTAAAAGGGCACGGCTTCAGAGTCTGCGTGAGAACTGAGTTTAATCTTCGGCGGTGGAGTATGACTCACGAAAAAAGAACCCCGAAGGGGTGGCAGCGCAGTTAGCCCAGGACGGAGCGCAGCGGAGTCCTGGGTAGGTGGGAAAAAGTAACCGAGTCCCGTAGGGACGGCACGGTCTCACGCACTCACTTCAGCCGTGCCGCAAGCATCGGAAAATCAACAGAGCTTTAGCCCCTGAGGCGAGTTATTCAGAGCTGCCCTAACGGCTTACCCTCACACCGGCAGCTCATCCTGCAGCCAGCCCGCTTCCTGCGGCTTCGGTTCGGCAGTCAAATCCAGCACCAGGTTTTCCAGGATCAGCCGTTTGCTGGGAGGATTGGAGCGCAGCGCCAAGTCGGCCCTCGCCACTCGCCGGATGGCGCTGGTCAGCTCGCGCCGCGACTTGTAACGGCGCGCCTGCCGGATAATATCTTCCGCGGCAAATGGCGGGATGCGAAAGCCCTGCCACAGCGCCTGCCACAACGCGCGCGAGTCCCGCACATTTCGCTCCAGGATCACCAGCATCTGGCGGAAGGTGCGCTGCAGCATGTACAGATGGCCAATCGCAGCTTCCTCGCCGTCGCCGCTGCTCAGAATCGCATCCAATACGGCCAGCGCGCGGCCACGGTCGCGAGATGAAATCGCGTCCGTCAACTCGTAGAACGATCGTTGCTTGGCCGCCAGCACCAACGTTTCCACATCGCCCAGCGTGATGCGCTTCTTGTCGCCGACGAACAGCACCAGCTTCTCCAGTTCATTGGCCACCATCATCATGTCGCTGCCCAGCGAGTCCACCAGTTCGCGCGCGGCCTCCGTGTCCAGCGTCACGCCCTCAGCGCCGGCAGTCGCAATCGCCCACTTCACCGCGTCGCCTTCCTCCACGCGTGCGAATTCCAGCAGTGGGCAGTACTCGCCCAGGGTCTCGCGGATCCGCTCGTAACGGTCCTTGTCGGTCAGGTCCATGCGGCGCACGTCGGCCGGAATACTGATGTGGTCGGCGATGAATACCAGCAACGCGTCGGGATTAGGGTTCTTGAAGTAGTCCTTGATGGCGCCAAACTCGTCGTCATGTTTGCCGCGTCCATAGAGGTTCTTGATACCCCGGATGAAGAAAACCTGGAAAGGAGACATCAGCGATGGCGTCCGCGCCTTGTCCAGCACCTGCTGCAACTCCACTTCGGCCAGGTCCATGTCGTACAGACTTAGTTCGCGAACATCGGCGGGCACCAGGTGCTGCAGGATGGCATCGCGGCAACGTTTGCGAAAGAACGCCTCATCGCCGATGAACACATATCCCGGAGCCACCTTGCGGGCTTTCACGTCGGCCACGAAGCGATCGGAAGCCGCAAAGCTTCGCATCTAGTAGGCCTCCAGAATGTTGGCCACCAGCGTCTTGGCGAAGTTGGTCGCTAACCGCTGCACTGCCGGCGTAGATTCCTCGAAAAAGCTGGCAACGTTGACCGATTCCTGGTACTGCTCGCGATACACCATGTACCCGTTGCTCCATAGCACATTCCCGCCCTTTCCCGTCAGGCTGGCGCTCAGCACTATCATCACCATCGACGACGAGATGCGGCCGGTGACGGAGTCGTAGGTCAAGGGAGCGACATAAACGGTGATAATCTTTCCCGTGAGAACGGCATCCGCATCACTGTCGTTGACCGTTACGATGCGGTAGTTGGTACGCTCGCGTAACTCCCGAATCACCGCATCGGTCAAGATTGGGCCAACCCGATAGGCTGGCGAAACGTTGCCTATTCCCGCGACATAAATTGTGTGCAGGTCGGAGGGCAGGCGCACACTGTTGCCGGCTGTGTGATATCCGCAGGAGGTCGTCAACAATAGTAGTGCAGCGATCCCAGCAGGAATCAGCTGGCGCCGCATTGCGTAATGGCTCACTGGACCGTCCCTCGCGGGCGCGAAGCAATCATGTTCTCGGCGCACTCCACTGCCATCAGGGCCGCAATTCGCAGATTGTCGGATGCCGCCCATAGCCAGAACCCATTGGGATTTTGCGCATCCGCTCGCACAAACACCTGGATCTGTTCCTGCCCCGCGGCGTTGACGTTGCTGGGCGACTCTTCTCCGCCCTGCAGCACGTCAACGTGCTCGCCGGAGATCGCGGCCGTCAACTCTTCAACTTGCGCCGCGTTGTCCAGCTCAATGTAAAGCGAGAAGGCGTGCCCGTGGAAGATGGGCGCTTGCAGCAGCATCAACGAAGGCACGATCAGTTTTTTCTGGACGATACTCCGGAAGTGGCGCTCAATGCGGCTTTCCACGCTCGCCAGCGATGGCAAAGAATTTTCGCCATAACGGTCCAGCAGATTGAACGCAACTTGCGCGTCGAACACTCCCTTGGGCAGTTGCTGGAAAGAGAGCAGGTTGACGGTCTGCTCATGCAATTCGTCCATGCCGCGCCGCCCGTGCTCGGAGGCAGGCTCGAATGCGGTCGCTATCGCCCGCACGATCTTCCCCACGCGTTGCGCCCTCAGCATCAGCAGCGCCAGCACCACTGCTGCCGGATGCACAACTACGACGGTCGCTTCCGCAAAAGGCAGTTGGGGAGCAGCGCCCAACTCCCGTTCCACCCACGGCGCGCGCAGCAAAACTCCCGCCTGGCCCTCAAGTGCATAGGAGAGATCGACAATGTCGCTGCCCGCCTTGCGCGCCATCGGCCAGATATCGCGTGTGAAGTTTTCCTCCGAAGCGAAAAACGTGAAATCCACATTGTCCAGGTGCTCAGGCCGCACACTTTGGATGAAGGTGGGCTCATCGCCCACCGCTTCCAGTTGGCCCAGGGACTCGTCGTCGTCCAGCAGGCGCACGTCCTGCGCCGGAAAATTGCGATCGGTGAGGACTTCCTTCAACTCCCGGCCCTTCAGAGTTGCGGCCCCTATGATGGCAACGCGGAACAGGCCGCCCCAGTGTAATGCTTCACTGGGAGCCGCCGACGGCTTGTTAGCTTCACTTTTCATCAAGCGTGCGAGGCCTCATCCTGGTGCGGTGGAGGCGGCACCGTCGGCCGGCGAAAAACAAAAGAAAGCCGCGCGATCACTCCGGAAAGAATGTAAATCAGCGCCAACGCAAACAGAACATATTCGGAAGAAAACCAGATCAGTGCGATGACCACCCCGATTACGATCAGCCAGCGGAAATTCTGCGGCTGGCGAAAGTTAATACCCTTAAAGCTGAAAAACCGCCAGGTGCTTACCATCAGGAAAGAGATTCCTCCCACAAAGACTGCCCAACTGATGGACCACCACCAGATCTGCAGCGGATTGCCTTGCACCAGGTGCACCACCGCTACCAGGGCTCCCGCACCTGCGGGAATCGGCATTCCCACAAAGTACTTGCGCCCGGGGCGGCCAGGATTCGATGGCTGCGGATTCACCTGGATATTGAAGCGTGCCAGACGCGAGGCGCCGGCCAGCAGAAACGCAAATGTAACGATCGCGCCGATCTGGATCACATGGTTTCGCCAAACCAGGTTGCCTTCCAGCGGCAGCATGCGAAAGCCCCACATCCACGCCAGCACCGCCGGCGCAACGCCGAACGCAATCACATCGGCAAGGGAATCCAGCTCTCCGCCAAACGCGCTGGCGGTGTTGGTCAGGCGCGCGATGCCGCCGTCGAAGAAGTCAAGGACTATCGCGATTCCAATCGCCTTGGCAGCCTGATCGAAGTGCCACGGATCGTTCGCCGTACCCTGAATGGCCTGCGAGATCGCATAGTAGCCCGCTGCCATATTGCCGGCCGTGAACATCGACGGCAGCAGATACAAACCCTTCCCGGGGCGGCGGCGCGCCGGAACCCCGGCATCAGGTTGCTGCGAACGACCGATCATCGCACCTCCGCAACATCGCGCAGACGGGATGGCATGGGCAGCGGTTGCGCCACCACTGCCAGGACACTCGATCCGCCCTTCACATTGTCGCCCACGCGCACTTTCATGTCGGCGCCCGCCGGAAAAATCACGTCGGTGCGCGAGCCGAACTTGATCAGCCCCACCCGCTCGCCGCGCTCCACCGCGTCCC
>Ga0187885_10005294_pt1 | contig 10101 bp, 7 predicted proteins | sample June2016WEW_20_1_3_FD_132970 | JGI IMG/M metagenome (GOLD analysis project Ga0187885, IMG submission 132970) | Peatland microbial communities from SPRUCE experiment site at the Marcell Experimental Forest, Minnesota, USA - June2016WEW_20_100 | ecosystem: Environmental > Terrestrial > Soil >... | reverse complement strand
GTTATGCAAGCCGCAATGATTGTCAAGATACCCGAAGTTATAGGGAAACCAGACCTTTTCACAGCTACCACGGGTGGCGACACAGGTATCAAGCTCGCAGAACAGTAAGGACAGAAAACCGCAGCATCATCATGAATTGCTTTGCCACATCTGGGACAAAATCTATCCAAAGTCAACCCCCCAGTTAGTGGAAATGGTTAAATCGCCTTATAAAACTTAACAGTCTTCCATAGGGCAATGCTTAGTCCGGAGAATTTTTCATCATCGTATTGCTTATAGAACAGTTTTCCACAAAGTCTTTAGTCAGAAGAGACTAACAAACAGTGTATCCTAGAGGAGAAAGGGGGAGGTGATATAATGGTAAAAAATAGAGATTTGATTATCGCTGTTCTGATTACTTTCTGTTTGACAGCAATGCTGTTCTTGGTGAAACCCACACAAAGCCAGACTTCAAGCAATTACAATCCTTTCTATGACCTCAATCACGATGGAAAGATAGACATGAAAGACATAGCACTCGAAGCAAGGGCATTTGGCGGAACAGGAGACCCAACGGAGAATGTAAACGTGACAAACTGGGGAGACCAATACAGTTGCGAAGATTATGGCATATTGAATTTTACATTTGCTCCAGTAGGTGGGGGTGGTTATTCTGGTAGTTGGAATAGTGAAGTGAATTGTTCGGGATATAGTAGTATGGAGATTATTTTTTCCCCTCAAAATGCGAGCATCGGAAACTATAACGCCACTATTGCACTAGCTGGTTTGTACTGGAAAGCAACATATTCTCTTCCCACTCCTTACTGCCACGAATTGCTCGGTAATAACAATAATGGCACAATATATCAATCAGGAACGAGTACTGGGTACGACCCACAGATAGCAACTATGTATGAAACAAAAGCTCCATACTGCACGCTCATTTTTGACCTATTTAGCACCACCACAACACCCGTTTGGGCAACTTTCGACTTCTATGTATATCTTAGAAACGATTGAGTCTCTTCCGTTTTCTTTTTTTTATCAACAAAGCAGAAGTCAAACTGCCAAAGATTGAAAGCTGTGCAGATTTAAGATTTCTGTAAATTAGGAATAGGGGTTAGGGGTAGTGTTGTCCGAAGTGCCTGGCTACCAGCGTGATGTCTTGCATGTTCACCACGCCGTCACCGTCAATATCAGCAGATGGGTTCCAGTTAGCACTGGTCGGAGTGGAGCCGAGGGCTCGGGCTACCAGTGCTGTGTCTCTAAGATCGATTCTCCCGTCTCCGTTTACGTCACCAACTAGCCTGACACTTATGTTCCCATCAGAAAGGGCATTCGAGCCTGTTGGGATTGTCGCAACTGCTGTTAATGTGTAATTTTGGCATTGCACGTTCTTAGTGTTCCAATTGAATTTGAAGGTATAGCTCTGTCCTATTTCCAAGCATGCTGGGTATGTGCCAATGCTCATGTTGCTGATCTCACTGTAAACTGTGACCCACACTTCTTCAGGGAAGTCTCCATTCCTGACAGTGACGTTTACACTTATGTTTGAGCCCTGGTAACAAACAGTTTTGGAAGGCAAAACACTGGTGACTGTTATGTTAAGCGGTGGCCACTGCACTTGGTTCATAAGTGGATAGTGATCTATGTTGTTCGGATATATCACTAGGGGTGAGTCGCCTATCCCATCAAGATTTGCATCAATGCCCGTGTAGTCGCTCCAGTAATTTCCTGCGTAGAAAGAATCCCAATTGTTGATTAAGGAAGTAAAGCCAGGGAAAAACCTCGAAATATCAAGAACTTGGTACATGTTGTCAACGAAGTTGTTGTAATATATGTTGTTTGAAGATTCTTCGACCAACATGCCCTCTCCGATGTACCCATACATGCCGTTTCCATTCTCTGTTATGTTGTTTCCGACTATTTCGTTGCCGATTCCTGCAATAGAAATTCCATTTAGACTGTTTGCTGTTATGTTGTTTGCGATTATGTTGTTTGAATTGCCAGCGACGACTATCCCATGTTGATTATTTACTGCATTGTTTCCAGACACGATATTGTTTGAGGAATATAAGATTTCAATGCCACAAAATCCATTGTTCGTTTCGGAGTTTCCGGATATTATATCGTTAAACGACGAATCTAGCCAGATGCCATAATCAGTATTATCTATTTCGCTATTTCCACAAACGACACTGTTGTTCGAATCGGTAAGATATATTCCGACATCAAAGCTTACTATGGTAGTGTTCGTTATTGTGATGTTGTTAATGTCCGTGAGACTTAACCCGAATCCTTGATGCCAATTGTACCCGCTCTGGTCTCCTTGCACCGTGTGCCCATTTCCATCTATCACAATGTTGCTTCTCTCGGCAATGATTCCCCAATAAGCTGGATAGCAAATATTGCCTGTGAACATGTACGTTATGTTATCAGAGGTTGTGATGGGAGCTCCTGCTGGCGTGATAGAACCGTCAGCGTTAATGTAAATAGTTCCACCATCTGCCTTGACTATTTGAACCCTAAATGCCAATGTCAACGTGCTTATTACCAGTAAAGATAGCATTAATGCAGAAACAGTCTTCCTAAACAAACTGACTCCTCTCTCTCCCTTCAGCAACTAAGAATAAGCAGCTTAAGGAATTAACAATTGTGGAACGCACTTCTATTACGTATTACAGCAGCTTGAATTCTTTCGTCAATATTGAAACGGATTCTTTAGTTGCTTAACAATATCCCAAAACCTTGGCATTTTAGGCAAGATGAAGAGTGAGATGACCACATTCAGGTATTCTTGGGGATTTCCGCGCGCGCTATTATATGCAATGTGAATACAATGTCTGAATCAGAAAAGCGAACCCCAATATCAGTTTACTTGACCCCAAGAGCGGCTATGATTCTGCGGGGCGGGACTACAATGAAGGTTCTGGCTATGGCTCTGTCAGCAGAACGGTTGAAGAAATCATCTTGGCTTTTGACAGTGTGTACAAAGCTTTTAGGCACACACGCATACCTGATACGGGCAACAAACCTCTTAAGGATTCTGATAAAGCTACGTTCTTTATAGTTCTCACGTCCATCCTCCAAAATATTGAAAACTCGATTTCCCGCCTAAAGCCGTCAAGTGAAAGCAATCAGGAGGTAAACCAATGAAAACTCTATGTCCAGTTTGTCATGTCGAAGGCTCTTGCAACAGAGAGGGAATAGTTCCAGAATCCAGCACTATCAAGGGTTCAAGGACGGCAAGCGTGTCTATCTCTATCATAAAGTTGGAGCTATGGAAGTAAATGATGGAAGCAAAAACATGGAAGTAAATACGGCTTGTAATTGCTCTGTTTCTAGATTAGAATGGACCGGTGGGGATTTGAACCCCAGACCTCCTGAGTGCAAGTCAGGCGTTCATACCAACTGAACTACCGGCCCGTCTCCACTTGCTCTACTGAACACGAACGTCAAGAAATTTAGAGCTTTCGGTCTCACGCTTTCCAGGGCAGAACTCAAACACTCAACTAGAAACCCATGCCGTGTCTCTGGAGCAAATTGAACAAAACATAAACTAAATTGTGTACACTGTAAAAAAGAAAAGAGGAATAAAGACGTTTTCTAGAAAGCTGTTAGCTTGATTTAGAATCTTCTTCTCGTGTTTGTGTTTCTTCTCTTGGACCAACACTCTCGGCAGTATACTGGTCTGCTTGTGTCAGGCTTGAATGGAACTTCGCATTCCTTTCCACAATCAGCGCAAACTGCCTTGTGCATCTCCTTCTCTGCCATTTTACGATTTCAACTCCTTTGCTTGGTTTGTGCAAAAATCGCTTCTTGCACGACGCAATTATCACAAGCCTCAGAGACTTATAAAACTTGTCGTAGAAATCTTGCCGTGCGGATTCGAGTCTGTAGTGACTATTAAGCACTTTTTTCGAGCGTTAAACAAGAAAAGAGGGTCAAACTGCAACCTGAAAAATGACAAGCAGGAACCTGTGATCACCTGGTCCTCTCGATGGGGAAAGCCCTTAAATATGATGTGCCGGTTTCAAGATTTTCTGAGCGGTGCGGCAAATGGTCGATCCAAGAATCGAGAAACTCGCCCGGCTCTCCGTCCACTATAGCGTCGACGTGAAACCACGCGAGAAAGTCCTCATACAGGGAACTGCACAGGCTTCTCCTCTAATCAACGAGCTGTACAGAGAATGCCTCTTGTGCGACGCCTATCCAACCGTGATTGCCGACCTCAACCTTCGATACACCTTTTACAAACACGCAAAACCTCATCAGCTGAAATTTCTATCACCCTTCGAACGATTCATGATCCAGAACATTGACGTCACCATAGGCATATTCTGCGAACCCAACCCAAAAGCACTTTCAAACATAGACCCAGACAAGATAAAGACGGCCTCAGCTTCAAGAAGGGAGCTGTCAGACATCTTCTTCAAACGCGTCGAAGAGAAAAAGCTGAGGTGGACAGGCCTGCCCTACCCGATAGATGCTCAAGCACAGGAAGCGGCTATGTCACTAGAAGAATACGAGAACTTCGTTTACAGCAGCTGCATGATAGACAAAGAAGATCCCGTTAAAGAATGGAAAAAAGTGCACAAACAACAACAGAAAATCTGCGACTTCCTAAACCAAACAACCCTGATTCACATAATCGGCGAAGACACGGACCTAACGTTCAACGTGAAGGGCAGAAAATGGATAAACTGCAGCGGAAAAGAAAACATGCCAGACGGAGAAGTCTTCACAGCACCGGTTGAAAACTCCGTGAACGGCACCATAAGGTTCACTTACCCAGGCATAGTCTCAGGCAGAGAAGTCGAAGATATAAAACTCACCTTCAAAAATGGCAAGGTGACAAAAGCCTCGGCGGCCAAGGGAAACGAGCTTCTCAAAAAACTTCTCAACATAGAAGGAGCAAAACGCCTCGGAGAAACCGCCATCGGAACCAACTACGGAATAACCAAATTCACCAAGAACATGCTCTTCGACGAAAAAATGGGAGGCACAATACACATGGCCCTAGGAAACTCCTACCCAGAATCAGGCGGCAAAAACAAGTCAGCAATACACTGGGACATACTAAAAGACATGAAAAAAGACGCAGAAATACAAGCAGACGACAAACCCTTCTACAAAAACAGCAAATTCCTAATCTAACACCACACCTCATGATCTGTTACCACACAACATTACCACAATTGTTACCAACAGAGACCGGAGGGCCCCAGCGAAAAACATCAAGTTTCTCACAACCGAAGGACAGTCTTCAGTCGCATTTCTATATTGCGCGGCCCTTTGGGCGACGCTGCCGTTTGCACGAACAGGTTTCGAGCCTCATCAATGATTATAGAGTCTGACACAATTCTCTGCCCCCAGAGGCTGCAAAGCCAAACTCAACAATGCAGATTAAGAAGTAATAACATTAGCAAGAACTGACTGGAGAATACTAAAGTTGGAGTACAAAACCGTCAGGGTTGAAGCCCGAGAAGGCTGCAACGTGATTCTGGGCATGGCACACTTCATCAAGACCGTGGAAGACCTGTACGAAGCGCTGGTCAACGCCGCTCCAAACATAAAGTTCGGCATAGGCTTCTGCGAAAGCTCAGGCCCCTGCCTGGTAAGGCATGAAGGAACCGATGAAGAGCTGAGACAACTCGCAGCAAAAACCGCCCTAGAAATCGGCTGCGGACACAGTTTCATAATATTCCTGAAGAACGCATACCCGATAAACGTCCTAGACAAGATCAAGAACGTCCCAGAAGTCTGCACAATCTACGCCGCAACGGCAAACCCTCTAGAAATCATCATCGCAGAAACAAAACAAGGAAGAGGAATCCTGGGCGTAATAGACGGAACCAAGAGCAAAGGCATCGAAACCGACCAGAACATCAAAGAAAGGAAGAAATTTCTGCGAAAAATCGGATACAAGCTCAGCTAAGCCTCGACGAGGTAGCTCTTTCAATCTTCCCGTAACAAAAAACTGCCAAAAAGACGAGGCAGGGTGAGATTGCGGTATACGGCTTAGCCTAAAATTGAAATGCGTCGGATGATGCCGAAATATCAGCGTCGAAGCAAAGCCATGTTCTACTTGTTCAAAGCGAATTCCTGTCGAAGTTCAAAGCTCATTTTCTCTTTCATTCTTTCGGACGTGTAAACAACCAGCTGTTTGTATTGACGCTCCGTCAAAACGTGACTTGCCCTTGAAAGGATTTCGAGACAAACTTCCTTGAAAACCAAATCAGCGCAACCCTGCTTTGCATCGTCAACCAATTCTATGCAAGCCTGAAGGATTTGTTCGCTCAAAGATTATTCACCCTGCAACCATCAACTATCTGTCGGAGAGATTAAACGTTTATGAATTCAAAAGCATAATCACAGATTCTCTCAATCAACCCATGAGACAAGTCAAAAACCTCTCTTTTACAGAAGTGATATTCCCTCAGAAACAAGACTCGTCTAACACACCAGATGAGAACTGCAAAGCTTATAAAATACGATCTCAACCAGATACTAAGAAGATGAGAGAACCATGGACAACCCAGTTTTGGACGCAATCAAGAAAAGGAGAACAACCCTCAGATTCGAAAGCACCGATCTAGAACAAAGCATGATTCAAGACGTCCTTGAGGCTGGACGGTGGGCGCCTTCGTGGCTTAACAAGCAACCTTGGAGCTTCACGGTCATAAAAGACCCCAAAACGAAGGAACAATTGAGCGAGGTAGTTCCCACCGATTTTGTACAGGGACTGAAAGAAGCACCAGTTTGCATCGCAATCACCGTTAACACGGAAGAAGACCCTTACCACTTTGCCGAAGCCGGAGCCACAGCCACGCAAAACATGGCCCTCGCCGCTCACAGCCTAGGATTGCAAACCGCTTGGATTGGTGTCCTTGATTTGAAAGACCAGAAGAACTCGGCTGAGACCAAAGTCAAAAAAATTCTAGAAATCCCGAAAAAACATCATGTGATAGCGCTTCTTCCGATTGGACACGCCAAATTCGACGTCCTCAAAAAAGAACGAAAAGAACTCCGCCAAATAGTCTACGAAGAGAGATTTGGAAAACGCGCATCCACCTAAGCCCGATCTAGCTCCTGAACAGCTCGCAAGCCTCCATTCCTTTTATTTTAATGCGACGATTCCTATATGTAAAATCATCTAGCCATAACGGAACAGTGAACCTGTCCATGGGAAACCTCGCTGTCTGGAAGGTGCTGGAAGAAATGGTTACTGACTTCAAGAAAAACCAAGTAGCTGTCCCAGCCGACATAATCGACGACTTGAAAAGCGCAAGGACGATAATCAAGATTTTAAGAGCTGACCCAGCCTGCGGGGAGAACTCCCAGAAAATTGATGAGTACCTCACACACGTTGAATCCTACCTGATTTCTGAGGGACAGAAAAAGTTCGGCCAAGAATACGTCGATGAATGGCTTCAGAAAGTAAATGAAGCAGGCCGAAAAATGGTTGACGAACAGGAGGAGGAAACAAACTTCGTCTCCGGCGTGACTGGAGAAAGGAAGTGGATTCGCCTCACACCTACCAAAGAATTGTCCTTAGAAAAACTGAAAAGCCTTGCAAAGGAATCAAACCTTTCATGCAAAGCTCAAAACAATGAGCACCTGATTGTTCTGGGATCAGACGCCGTATTGAAGGATTTTGTTAAGAAAATTGCTGCAAAGCAAAAGTTGAAGACTCGAAAAGAACACTGAAAAGTACGTAAATTTTAAAGCTTGGAGACACAGTAAACATTTTATATATAAAAACGTCGGACAAATGTCTACGATGAGAAAGGGGCATGCTCCAGAGAAAACGAGGGCCTAAACTAAATGCCCTACATTAAGAAGATAGAGCTTAAAGGCTTCAAGTCATTCGGACCGCAGGGCGTTAAAGTATCTCTAGATAAAGGTTTCACCGCCATCACAGGCCCCAACGGGAGCGGAAAAACAAACATTCTAGATGCCTTCTTGTTCTCGCTCGGCGAATTGAGCACGAGAAGACTCCGTGCGGAAACCGCCGCCAAACTGCTATTTAACGGGTCTGAAAAGGCTGGCTTGGAAAGAGCAAAAATGGCCAAGGTCGTCATTCAATTTGACAATTCAGACGGACGCATGCCCGTTGACACCATTACCGTCACGATTTCGCGGGAGGTCTACAGAAACGGCCAGAGTGTATACCGACTCAATGGAAGAAGAATATCCAGAGCACACTCCTTGGAGATTCTCTCCATGGCTGGAATTAGCTCCATGAGTCAGAACATAATCCTGCAAGGCACGATCACACGTCTGACAGACATCTCACCCATGGAACGCCGAAAAATAATCGAAGATCTGGTCGGGATAGGCCAATACGACGACGAAAAAGCTCAAGCAGAAGAGAAGCTTCGAGCAGCAGACATTTCCATCCGCACGGCCATGGGAAGAATAGATGAAGTCCAGAAAAGATTGGATGATCTGGAAAGAGAGCGCAACGAACTATTGAGAGCCAACTTCATTCACGGTGAGATAAAAAAGTTTGAAACAGTAAAAATCTCGTACGAAATGGCGCAAACACAGAAAAAGGTTGAGGAAACTTCTTCGGAAGCAGAAAAAATCGGCGGCAAACTCGAAAAACTGAGACAACTGCGGGACGATCGTAGATCGAAAAGAAGAGCAGTCGAAGGCGAATGGCGAAGGCTCAGCTCAGAAATAGTAGAAGAAGGCGGCTCACAAGTCCTGAAAGTGCAGGTGAGAATCGGAGAACTCAAGTCAAAACTGACAGAAATGGCCTCAAGAATCAGCTCTGGCAAAACAAGCCTAGAAGGCCTGAAGCAGATAAGAGAAAACAATGTGGGACAGTACCAGTCGATTCGAAAAGAAATACATGAAAATCGTCTGAGAATCAGACAGTTGATTAATGAAAAAGAAAGAATCTCCTACCAAACAAGTCAGAAACAAGATGAACACGATGCTCTCGCAAAAGAAACCGTTCACCTTTGGGAAAACCTCGGCCAAAACAGCAAGAGAATTCGCGAAATCGAGCTTAAACTCGAGGATGACTACAAAAGGCTCGCATTCCTAAGATCTGAGTACCTGAAAAACCAGACAACAATCAGAGTGCGCGCCAGAAGACTTAGAGATCTGCAAGACCGAAAAACGCGATTCTCCGGGACATTGAGTGAACTGGAAAAGTCATTCCTTGAACTAGAAAAAGTCCAGAAAGAACAAAAGACACAGCTGAAAAACCTAGAACGAACCCGCGAAAAACGAATGGCACAGAGAGAAGCTGCAGAGAGAGAAATAAAAGAGGCTGGAAAAATCGCCGATTCAGCCCGTGAAGCAGTCGTAGAGTTCGTGACACAAAGGGAACTTGCAGAAACCGTCGCAGCAGAAGAAAAAGCGTTAAGGAGCATAGAAGAACTGGGCGACCTCGGCGTAATCCAAGGCGTCTACGGAAGACTGCGCAACGTGATAAAGATTGACAAGAACTTTCAGCGCGCAATAGAAGCAGCCGCCACTGGATGGCTGGACGCACTTGTGGTAAGAGATCTTGATTCAGCCTTCACATGCACAGAGACACTCAGAAAAATGAAGCTAGGACGGATAAAGATAATCCCCCTACAAGAAGCAACGAACGCCAAACCAACAAAAATTCCTGAAAAAGAAGGAATAAACGGGGCAGCTTCACTCTTCATGAAATTTGAGAAAAACTTCCAGCCAGCTATCAACTTTGTTTTCGGAGACACGCTAATAGTTTCAGACGACAAGACCGCCCTAGCCCTCTCAGCCCAAGGCTGCCGCGCAGTCACCGTCAACGGGGACGTTTACGAGGTAGGCGGCGCGTTTGAGAGCGGATACTACCGCGCTCCAATAGACTTCTCAACGATAATCCCGAGCGAACTTGCCATCAAGAACCTAGACGAAGCAGTCAACGCGCTGCAACAGCACCTCTCAAGAAGAGGAAGCGACATCACCGGATTCGAAGAGGAAATCGCCAAGACTCGCGTCGAAATCGCCCGCCTGACAGAAAGCATCACCACTCTGGAACGGGAGATAACCAGAGTCAAAAGAAACATCAGAAGAACAATATCAAACGTCAAACGAATTGATCACGAAGTTACTCGAAGCGACAAAGAAATAGAGAAT
>Ga0187885_10005293_pt1 | contig 10103 bp, 8 predicted proteins | sample June2016WEW_20_1_3_FD_132970 | JGI IMG/M metagenome (GOLD analysis project Ga0187885, IMG submission 132970) | Peatland microbial communities from SPRUCE experiment site at the Marcell Experimental Forest, Minnesota, USA - June2016WEW_20_100 | ecosystem: Environmental > Terrestrial > Soil >... | reverse complement strand
CAAAGTGATCAGCCACCTGAAGTTCTTGCAGCGAAACCCTGTGTTGATTCGTTCCTTTTTCCAAGCGGACACCACAAGATACGCCGCGTAAAACTGTCTGCTTACTTATGAACTGCCTAGTATGTATCCTCATCCCTCAAGGCAAGGATGAGGGGTTCTACAGCTCTGATATCCTTAATGTTTCCCAGAGCATCAGCAGCGCGTGCCCTGACAGGCTGGTGCTCATCCTTTAGCGCAGAGCTCAAACATCCTATCGCTGCCTCGTTCCCGATGGCCGCCAAAGTTGCCGCCGCGGCCATTCGGACGTCTTCACGTTGACCCTTCAGGACAGTACTCAGGGCCCCTATGGCTGAGTCATCCCCGATGGCCCCTAACGCCGCCGCCGCGGCTACTGGGGCATCTTCACTATCATCATTCAACGCAACATCCATTAGATGCTCTGTCGCTTTAGTGTTTCCAGGTCTCCCCAGCGCTCGGGCGGCTTGCGCCCTTACACGGGGATCCGTATGATGTTTGAGAATCCTGATCAATTTTTCCAGGTTGCCTCTGTCTTTCAACCTTGCAATGTTTGGAGTGAATAACGCATCAAACAGCCTCATTTGTCCCCCTCAACGATGCTCGCCCAACAAAAGTCACCGCCAACATTTTTTGTGCAGAGATAGAGATCGGGTTGGCTGAGGGCGCCGCCACATCAGTTTCCAGGGCTAGAAAACACGAGCGTGACACCCATTACGGCGAGAATCACAAGCGACAGGGCCAGAACTGCTGCTATGCAAAGGCACCATTTCCAGGCGCCGGATCGACAAAAGCGTTCGAAGACGGCATCCCTGCGCCTCGACGGTACGACGATAGCGGCGAACAAAATGGCGAATCCAAGTGCAGCTTTTGCACTCTCAAATATGAAGGCCGACACGCCTAGCCCAAACACGGCAAACGCACCAAGAATTGGCAAAACTGCTAGTTCGCTGTGTCGCCTGTTGTCCACAACCTCTCCTTCAACAGCCGCAGCGGATTAATCTTTAGATCTTGTCCTAAAAGGAAAGCCTCGACATCTCCGGACGTTCTGATTGGAAGGTGATCCAAGCTGTGATTCGGATAAACATCTCGGGTATACCTGCCCGGCGATTACACAACAGTGCATTCCGCCCGAACTGCCGGTTTTTGCCAAGGCCAACTGTTAACGAGGCCCACTTCCGCATGTGTTCCGCCGCTTAAAGGAAGATCTGTGTAATCGTATGGGGGCATTATACTTGAAAAGATGAAAAACAATGCCTCTACGGTGTGTTGAGCGCGGCGGAACAAGGCGAGCATCACGGTCGAATAAAGGCTGCGCGGGAAAGGTCACTGTGCAGGAGGTATGCTACATCCCGGCACTGAAGTGCCAGGCTATTCTATTGCGTCCAGTCAGGGACGCAATAAACTAAGGCAATCTGCGGGGAATTGGATTGTGCGAGAATGTGTGGTGCTCTGTAGATCCCTCAAAGAAGCGTTCACAGTGTCTGAAAATTTTGAAGGTATCGGCGGATTTCGTCCCGGACTAACCGAAAAGCCGCGAGCCGTTGCTCTTCGCTGCCCTGGACGCCGGCGGGATCGCTGAAGCCGTGATGGATCCGGTTGGTGTGGCCCGAAAAAATAGGGCAGCTCTCCCGGGCGTTGTCGCATAGCGTGAGCACGTAATCGAACTGCTGGCCTGCAAACTCCTCCACCGATTTTGAGCGGTAGGCGGAAATATCGATTCCGATCTCGCGCATGACGGCGATCGCCTCGGGCCTGACCTGACTTGGACGTGTGCCGGCACTCTCCACTTCCAAGCAGTCGCCGGCATCGTGCCGAAGGAGTCCTTCGGCCATCTGGCTTCGGGCGGAATTGCCGGTGCACAGGATGAGGACTCGTTTCACTTCAATTCTCCGTTCCATGCAGCGCCGGAATGGGCGGCGGAATCGCAGAAAAGAATTTCCTAAACCACAAGGCTACGTTGACCAGAGAGATTAGGACCGGCACCTCGACCAGAGGGCCGATCACAGCCGCGAAAGCAGCTCCGGAGTGGATTCCGAAGACCGCGACCGCCACGGCGATCGCCAGCTCGAAATTGTTGCTTGCCGCGGTGAACGAGAGCGTGGCCGTCTTAGAATAATCGGCTCCAAGCTTGTGTCCCATCCAAAAAGAGACAAGGAACATCACCACAAAGTAAATCAGGAGCGGGACCGCGATTCGCACCACATCGAGCGGGAGGCGGATGATATAGTCGCCCTTGAGCGAGAACATCACCACGATGGTAAATAGAAGCGCGATCAGAGTCAGAGGGCTGATGCGCGGAATGAATTTCTGCTCGTACCAGGTTCTGCCGCGGCGGCGAATGAGAACGAATCGGGTAAGCATGCCCGCCAGAAAGGGAATGCCCAGATAAATGAAAACGCTGCGGCCGATGTCCCGGATCGAAACGTTCACGATCGAGCCCTGAAGCCCGAACCACCGAGGAAGCACCGTTATGAAGACCCACGCGTACGCCGAGTAGAAAAGAACCTGGAAGACGGAATTCAAGGCCACAAGACCCGCGGCATACTCCGTATCGCCCTTCGCAAGCTCGTTCCAGACGATTACCATCGCAATGCATCGCGCAAGGCCGATCATGATGAGGCCCGCCATGTATTCGGGATACGCGCGCAGGAAGAGAATCGCCAGGGCAAACATCAGAACGGGACCGATGATCCAATTCTGAAGAAGCGAAAGGAAGAGGATTTTCCGGTCGCGGAACACCTCTCCCATCTCCTCATAGCGCACCTTCGCGAGCGGCGGGTACATCATCAGAATGAGTCCCGCCGCGATGGGAATCGAGGTGGTCCCTACCTGGAATTGGGTAATGATCCGGACGAGGCCGGGAAAAAGGTAGCCGGCGCCTACTCCGGATACCATCGCAAGGAAAATCCACAGAGTGAGGTAGCGATCCAGAAACGAGAGCTTGCGTCCGATGTGTTCCAAAGGAACCCTCCTGCTACGCGAGCGGCTTGCGGGCGCGAATAAATGCGCTCATGAATTTACCCTCTACTTGCGTGGCGATGGCCTCCAGGTCGATATTATTGTCCCGGAGGAACGACATCGCATCCTCGAGCCCATAAATCCGAGTCGGCTCGATGTCGACACCCTCGAAGCCAGCTGAAGCAAGCTTCTGCCGGTACTCGGTCTCTTCCAGTGCCCCGGCTACGCAGCCTGCCCACAGCAGAACGCTTTTCCGGATCTCCTCCGGAATCGCGCCTCTCGTGACCACGTCGGACACAGCAAATCGTCCTCCCGGCTTAAGCACCCGGATGGCCTCGCTCAGGACCCGATCCTTGTCGGCCGACAGGTTGATGACGCAGTTTGAAATGATCACGTCGACCGAATTATCCGGCAAAGGAATGTTCTCGATTTCTCCCTTTAAGAACTCGACGTTTTTCACTCCGGCCTTCTTCTGATTTGCGCGCGCAAGAGCGAGCATCTCTTCGGTCATATCGAGTCCATACGCCTTGCCTCCCGGAGACACGCGCCTGGCCGACAGCAGAACATCGATGCCGCCGCCGCTGCCCAGATCCAGCACCGTCTCCCCGGGTTTCAGCTCAGCCAGAGCCGTCGGGTTGCCGCAACCCAGGGAAGCCAGCACTGCCGTATCAGGCAGTTCATTCTTCTGCAGCTCGCTGTAAAGATTTGTAGTGATCGGGTCGCCGCCGGAACAACAGGAAGGACTGCCGCTGCAGCAGGCGCTGCCGGTTCCTGAAATCACTTTCAATGCGGCTTCTCCGTACTTCTCTTTCACGATCGCTTTCACATCCATGGATGTATCCTCCTTTTTATGATGAGAACTTCCTTTCATTTGCAGAGCTGGACGATCGACTTGGGCTCGATCGCTTTGTTCCGCGTGCAGCATTCCGCGTACAGGAAGGTCAGAATCTCCTGCAGGGCTTCTGTGTTTGCCGTATACCAGAGAAACGTCCCCTCACGCCGCACGCACACCAGATCCTCGTTCTTGAGCTTGTCGAGGTGGTGCGACAGCGTCGAGTTTGGAATTCCGAGTTCGGCCTGAATGTCGCCGACGATCATTCCCTCGGGATGGGCCGACAGAAGCAGCCGCATAATGCGCAGCCGGGCATCGTTGCCCATCGCGGCAAACATGTCGGCATAGCGAATGATCTGTTCAGAAGACGGGCTGCTCTTGGCACGATTCATTTCGGTTCTCCTCGAAACATATTTCTATGTTTGCAGAAATAACGAAATTGGTCAAGGGAATTTTCCCCGGAAAGTGTCGTCGCGGCTTTACAGAGCGTCCCAAGTAATGCCGCCAACGAAAGATTATTTCTGGCGGTCGACAAGTTCAGGGGATGTCTCGAAACAACGATTTTTGAGGCCTTTCGAACCTCGGGAGATCGACCATTATGTGTCCCGTGGGGACGCTGCCGATACGGAGAATCGCGGAGACTGCCTTACGGGACGCGCTCGCCAATTGATGACGGTTCAGCGGACCAACCAAGCACTGCTACGAATCGTGCGGCAAGTCTTCTGTTTGGGTTTCGAGGGGAACCGGTTTCGGATGAAAAATCGAGCGCCGAAGGTGTGGCACTCTCGAAGTTTCAGGTGCCGCACCTCCGGCGCTCGATCTCTCTGCAATCAATAACTACCCGTTTTTCTTTTCGAACTCCTGCATAAAGGAAACGAGGGCTGTCACGCCTTCCCCGGGGAAGGCGTTGTAGATGGACGCACGCAGGCCGCCGACCGAGCGGTGCCCCTTGAGGCCGTCGAGCCCCGCAGCCTTCGATTCCTTGACGAACTTGGCCTCCAGCTCCTCGTTGGGCAGGCGGAACGTGACGTTCATGCGCGACCGGTCTTCCTTCTTGGCGTGTCCGCGATAGAAGCCCGTGCGGTCGATCTCCGCGTACAGCTTGGCGGCCTTGCGGATGTTGATCTTTTCCATCGCCTCGAGGCCGCCGAGTTTCAGCAGCCAGCGGCTGACGAGGTTCATGATGTAGATCGCAAACACCGGCGGCGTGTTGTGGAGCGATTTGTCCTCGACCTGCGGGCCGTACTGCAGCATGATCGGCAGCTTCTCGTACGCGGGGTTGGCCAGGGCCTTCTTCAGCATGTCGTCTCGGAGGATGACGAGCGTGCAGCCGGCAGGGCCGATATTTTTCTGAGCGCCCGCGTAAATCGCGGCATACTTCTTCATGTCGAGCGGACGGCTGAGCATGTGCGAGGACGTGTCCACGATCAGCGGCACGTTGCCGACGTCCGGCAGCGCGTGGAATTCGACGCCGTGGATGGTTTCATTGCTGGTCATGTGAACGAAGGCGGCGCCTGGATTGAGCTTCAGCTCATCCTGCCGGGGAACGCGCGTAAAGTTCTCCGATTCGGCTGAGAAGGCGGTGTTGATCGTTCCGACCTTCTTGGCCTCCTTGATGGCTTTCTTGGACCACGAACCGGTGACGATGTAATCGGCCGTCTGCCCCGGCGCGAGCAGGTTCAGCGGCACCATCGAGAACTGCAGCGTCGCTCCACCCTGCAGGAAAAGGACATGATAGCCTTCGGGAATGCCGGCGAGCTTGCGGATGTTCGCCTCGCACTCCTGGATAATCGCCTCAAAAGTCTTCGAGCGATGGCTGATCTCGAGAACAGACATGCCGACGCCCGGCAGCGATACGAGGTCGCGCTGCGCTTCCTCCAAAACCGGAAGCGGCAGAACGGCGGGGCCGGCGGCAAAATTGAAAATGCGAGTTGTTGTTCCCATGATTAACTCCTTTGTTTCTAGTGCCTGCCTAACTCCACAAGATGCATGTCCAGGATATCCGGACACGCCTGCTTGATGCCGTCAAGTAGTTCTTTCGCCGGCGCTGCATCCAGGTTGATGCGCGCGATGGCAGCCTGGGCGCCTTCAAAGATGATGTTCTCAGTCTCCTGGGCGTTAATCGAATGATCGCGCAACCGGTCGAAAACGCTTGCAAGCACTCCCGGCTTGTCCAGATGGCGCACGATCAGAGAGTGGCTTGCGGGGCTGTGCTGAGCCAGGTTGACGACATTGGGTACAACGCCTTTTTCTTTATAGGTCTTGACGATGCGCACCGTTTCCGCGGCGATTGCCTCCTGGGCCTGATCGGTCGAAGCGCCGATGTGGTGCGTGCCATACACACCCGGCAGTTTTGCGAGGGCGAAATCGAAATCACAGCTCGCGGCAGTGGGCTCGCCGGCGTAGACGTCGAGCGCGACGCGGATGTTTTTCTCCTTCACGATCTGCTCCAGAGCCTTGTAATCGACAACCTCGGACCGCGCGGTGTTGACGAAGTAGCTGCCGGGTTTCAGGCGTCCGAGCACGTCGGCGTTGAGAATCCCTTTCGTCAGGGCATTGGCTGCCAGGTGCACGGTCAAGATGTCGCACTTCTCGGCCACCTCGGCCGGGGTTTTCGCCACCTGGATGGTTGTTTCGATGAGCGAGCCGGAAGCGGGCCGGAATCGCAGCAGAAGAGGCAGATCGACCGGGAGGCCGTCATGATCCGTGGCAATGCCCAGTTCGCTCCAGATCACCAGGTTCATGCCGAACGCCTGCGCGCGTTTGGCTACCTCCTGGCCGATGTTGCCGAATCCCAGAATGCCCAGCGTCTTTCCGTGGAGGCCTCGAGCCTTGGAATATTCCTTTTTGTTCCACTTGCCCGCGCGCAGATCGGCACAATTGTCGGGGATGCGTCGGTCCATCGCGATGATCAAGCCGAACGCCAGCTCCGCGACGGCCACCGAGTTCTTGCCCGGACAGTTGGAAACATAAATGCCGCGCTTCGAGGCTGCCTTGACGTCGATCGTATTGTATCCGGCGCCCGCCCTGACGATAAGCGCGAGGCACCCTGCGTCCAGCATCGGCTCCGTGACCTGAGTGGAACGCACGACCAGCACATCAGCGCCCGTCCTGCCGACGGCTTCGACCAGAGTAGCATCCTTTAGATCTGGTTCGTAGATGACCTCGCATCCGGCTGCCTTCAGCCCTTCGATTCCACTTTTCTCAAATTTATCAGCGACTAGGACTTTCATGGCTGTCCATTTCCTTGATTAGTTGGTTTATGGCGCAATACTCGCTCAACGAGACTCGTCTGCCCACGGTGAGGGCATTAAAAAAACGTTTGCCCGCTGCTGCGCGACTCTGTGCGGCCAAGCCATGGGCACCGGCTTCAGATCAAATGACTCAACAGGCCGTCACGCAATTTTGGCTCAAACCATGTCGACTTGGGCGGCATGATCTCGCCTTCGTCGGCGATACGCATCAGGTCGTCGACACTCACGGGGAACATTGAGAATGCGATCGCCACCCTGCCATCTCTTACAAGCCTCTCGAGCTCGCCGGCGCCGCGGATGCCGCCGACAAAATCAATTCGCTTGTCGGTTCGCGGATCACCTATCTTGAGCAACGGCCCAAGCACCTGCTCCTGGAGAAGACTGACGTCCAGCGTACTGCCGATACTGGCGGCGTGCTCCGGTGTTTGAAGCTGCAATGAGTGCCAGCGTCCGGCAAGATACACGGAAACCTCTCCCTTTGCGGCCGGTTCCGGCTTCCCGGCGCTCAGATGAAAGCGCGCCTTCAGCTGCGCCAAAAGCGCTTCGGGAGTCTGTCCGGCCAAATCCAGAACAACCCGATTATACGGCAGAATCTGAGTTTGATTATCAGGAAAAGCCACGGCCAACATCCAGTCGGCTTCCTCGTGGGCAATCCCCGGTTCCTTTTCGGCCAGGTATTTGCGCGTGCGTGCGGCGCTTGCAGCGCGATGGTGGCCGTCCGCGATGTAAAGGCAGGGCAATTCGCCGAAGGCGTTGACCAGTGCAGCCAGATCGGTGCCGGCCACGGGCCAGACCGAATGATGCACTCCGTCCGCGGCTTCGAAATCGAACAGGGCAGCGCCGGCAGTCACTCTTTCGGCCACGCTGTCGATCGCCTTGGATGCGCGATAGGTCAGGAACACAGGCCCGGTCTGGGCCCGCAACGCCTCGATGTGCCGGGTGCGGTCGTCTTCCTTGTCACGCCTCGTGCGCTCGTGTTTCTTGATGAGATCGCGCTCGTACTCGTCAATCGAATAACAAGCGGCCAACCCCGTTTGTGTGTGATCGCCCATCTGCAATCGATAGAGATATACCTTGGGCACGTCTTCGGTAACGAGAGGCGCCGATGACCTGAGCGCGGCGAAGTTTTCCCGCGCGCGGTCATAGACGGCATCCGAGTAATGATCGATCGATGGCGGCAGATCGATCTCCGCGCGGGAGACGTGCAGAAAACTGAGAGGATTGCCGGCGGCGAGCGCCCGCGCCTCCTCGGTGTTGACAACGTCATAAGGGACGGCAGCCACGAGGGCAGCGTTGCCCGACTGGGGCCGAAGTGCCTTGAAGGGACGGATGATAGACATTTCTTTACTCACAACGACATCCGGAGTCCGGACGCCGCATCAAAAGGTTGATTCTTGGCCGGGAGGAATCGACGGCGGCGATCGTCGAAGAAACCTAGATACCCGAAGGAGCAAAAGGTGTCAAGCGAAAGAACCTGAGGCCGAAATTGGGAACAGCTGCCTCTTTTCGCCATCCTGTCGCGAATCTGCTAGGATACTCCCGGCGACAAGAGGCAACTGTTCCCAATCTCGGCCTTTGAGCATGGCTACGAAACAGCACAACTACGACGAAGACAAAATCAAATCGCTCTCGGCGCTCGAGCACATTCGCAAGCGCACAGGAATGTACATTGGCCGCGTTGGCGACGGCGCGGATTACGACGACGGCATTTACATTCTGCTCAAGGAGATCGTCGACAATGCGGTCGACGAATTCATCATGGGCTACGGCAACCACATCGCGATCACAGTCACAGGGTCCCGTGTCACAGTGCGCGATTACGGCCGGGGCATACCCTTGGGCAAAGTCGTTGAGTGCGTGTCGCGGATCAATACGGGCGCCAAGTACAGCGACGAGGTCTTTCAATTCAGCGTGGGGCTGAACGGCATCGGCGCCAAGGCGGTCAACGCGTTGTCGCAGAGATTTTCGGTGCGCAGCTTCCGCGACGGCAACTATTCCGGGGCGGCCTTCGAGCGCGGTGTGTTGCGCGAAGAAAAAAAAAGCAAAGCGCCCGAAGAGGCAGACGGTACATGGGTCAGTTTTGAGCCAGACCCCGAGATTTTCGGCGGGGCGAGCTTCGTTGCAGATCACATCATCCGCCGCCTTCGGCTCTATGCGTTCCTGAATGCCGGCCTGCGCGTGGAGTACAACGGACAGGTCTATATCTCGCGTAACGGCCTGCTGGATCTTCTGCGCGACGAAGTCGGCGACGAGGCGCTCTATGCCCCGCTGCATTACCGTTCCAAGACCATGGAACTCTCATTTACCCACACTCAGCGTTTCGAGGAGGCCTTCCTGTCGTTCGTCAACGGCCAGTACACCAGCGACGGCGGTGTGCACCTGAGCGCGTTCCGCGAGGGACTTGTAAAGGGGTTCAACGAGTTTTCCAAAGGCAAGTTCGAGGGAGACGACATTCGCGAGGGCATGGTGGGCGCGATCGCAATCCGGCTCAAGGAGCCGGTTTTCGAGTCGCAGACCAAGAACAAACTCGGCAACACGGAGTTGCGCGGTGAGCTGGTAGCGCAGGTGCGCGAAATCGTCGCCGACCTGCTTCACCGCAATCCCAAGGCGGCGGAGAGCGCGCTGCTCAAGATCGAAGATACGGTGAAGCTGCGCAAGGAACTGCAGTCGATCAAGAAGATGGCGCGCGAACGCGCCCGCGCCACGTCGATTCGCGTGCCGCAGCTCAAGGACTGCAAAGTTCATTTCGATAAACGCACGGGCCGCGGCGCCACATCCATGATCTTCATCACGGAAGGCCAATCCGCCGCTGGTTCGATCGTGAGCTGCCGCGACGTCAACACCCAGGCGATCTTTGCGCTGCGCGGCAAACCGCTGAACGTCTGCGATCTGCAGCGCGACGTTATGTACAAGAACGAGGAACTGTACAACCTGATGCGCAGCCTGGACATCGAGGAGACCGCCGAGCGGCTGCGCTACCACAAGGTCGTCATCGCAACGGACGCCGACGTAGAAGGACTGCATATCCGCAACCTGCTGCT
>Ga0187885_10005276_pt1 | contig 10121 bp, 9 predicted proteins | sample June2016WEW_20_1_3_FD_132970 | JGI IMG/M metagenome (GOLD analysis project Ga0187885, IMG submission 132970) | Peatland microbial communities from SPRUCE experiment site at the Marcell Experimental Forest, Minnesota, USA - June2016WEW_20_100 | ecosystem: Environmental > Terrestrial > Soil >... | reverse complement strand
GGGAACTTTCAGCGATCGTACGAGCATGGATCGGATTATGTTCTCCGTGTTCGCTTATGAAAACTTGAAACAGGGAACAAATACCCCATTTCTCTTGCTGACACAAAACACTTGACGTTACCTGACGTTGTGAAAAGAATTTTTTATCGTACTGCGCTTTGTACAAGCAAGTGTCAAATCGTGTAAAAATTTTGGTGGCCAAAAAGCCGATGGAATTTTGTTGATTTCTATTTGAAGTGTTGGATCGTGGTGGGAAATCCAAAAAAGATGAGTTCAGGAAGAAGTCAACGCAAAACTTGACAGTGCCTGTAAGGTCAAATCCTGTCTTTCACAAATTATGTTGTAGCATTCCTAATGATCACCACAGCCAGCCCTCTAATACTCAAGAAGTGGCGAATCTGTCTCCATTTTTTTCTTCTGTATGCCCGACCGCAACTCCGATTCTTCCATTGCCTCTCCCTCAAGTGTGAAGTTGTTTTGGAACCTACGACCCCTCCTTCAAGATGAGTTCTTTGGCAGAGTAGAAGGGTTCTGCATAGAGATTTAGTCTGGCAAGCTTAGCTCTTAGAAGATTGGGAAGCGTTACTATAGCGGAAAGTACTATATATAAGTCTTCGCCGTCCATTAACAGTATTGCTTTTTCTGGATTTTGTTTAAGTAATTCGGGGACATTCTTTGACCATCCATTGATGGACAAAAAGAGCCCCATGGTTTGTTTGCCTGCGCGACAGACTTGACCATGTAAACCGTCAAGTTCTCGAACATTAGCAATTTCTTGGCGCCAGCGACATTCGACTATATAGTGCCAGCCATCAAATTCAAAGGCGCCGTCGATCTGCTCTGCGCCTTTATTTCGAGTAAAGCTTCCCGTCACAGGAATCGCATAGACTTCGAACACCTCCTTGAGTAAACTCTGCACTTCATAACCACGCGCTTGATGGTCTGTTGACCTTATAAGTGAATCAAATCGCTCTAGGAGGCCTATTGATTTTAATTGATTAACGAGACGGAGGTAAAGCGGATCGTCTTTGCCTCTGATCATGGAAAGAAAGTCAAGTTTTCCCTTGAGGACAAGTTGAAAGCGCGGAGCATTTTTGGTTGGCCCTCTGTGTTTTTGGTCATATGATTTTAAAAACTCTTCATTTGCTGCTTTGAGTCCGAATTTGGAGTAAGCGTATAGCATTGCCCGAATTTGATTGGTGTATTTTCTGCGGACGTTAGGAAATTGATTGACCACCAGGCCTGTCACTAACTGTCTTCGGTCTTTCTGCCGTAACCAAACTTTGTTTGGCTTAATTTCGAAACCATTGTTCACGATGATCGTGTTTAACTTTCTGCCAACTTGCACTTGACCAAGCTTATCAATGGTGGCTATCGATGGAGGGAAGGATCTTGTTGAAGTTGAGAAAGCGATGTCGTCTGCATATCTTGTGTAAATGGATTTGTTAGTTTTTGCAAGACGCTGTAAGTCACTATCAAGATGGGCACAGATCATATTCGAAACAATTGGTGATGTGGGGGCCCCTTGTGGAAGTTGGTTATTGAAGCAACAAATTTGAGCCAGTACAGTGGCAACATTCTTAGGGAGTTTATAAGGGAAACCCATAAACATGCCCCTGACTCGACCAAAATTTATCGTAGGGAAAAAGTCTTTGAGATCAACATTAAATACGTATCTCTGTTTCGTGTGCATTCTCGCATTGCTTAGTATACTCTTGGTTAATACAAAGCCGTGAACGGAGGGCTTAGGTGTGTAAGCATTTTCTAATACCTGCTTTAATTTCCTCTGGATGATCTTTAAAGAAGAAATTGGGGCTAATATGGTCCGAAGTTCGCCGTTATTTTTTCCAATTGTAAAGGTTGTGTATCGATCTGCAGGAGGTTTTCTGTAAAGGTGGTAAATCAGACGATTATAAGGAACATCCAGTAGGGTCGCGATATCTTGGGGAGTCTTAAGAGAAAGAAATTTACTCTTTAGCTGAGCTCCATCATCTGATAAAGTAACACTCACCTGAGTACCATTAAAATACGATATGGTGAAAGCAGACAAGGGAGGCAAGGCACCTGCAATTTCAATTCTGCTTATCCCAAGCGCATGTCAGTCGCGATCAATAGCGCAAGCAATAAATCGCGAAGGGGCAAATAAGGCTAACCTTTGCAGCAATCGCCGCTGGATCAGCGACAAAAATCAATTGGTACAGGTGCCTCATGTTGTAACGTAGCATAAGAATTTCTTTTTTACAAGGGGAGACAGATTCCTTTGAAAGGGTGCCTTTGTAGGGGGGGACCTGGGTCAAAGCTACATTATACACTTTACTCACAGGGAGAAATGTAAACCACAGAGCAAGGCGGGCAATTCTTCAATCGTTACATTTTGTGTTAATGCGTTTGCAGAAAGCGTGATTGGCCTGCTGAATTATTTGGACCAGTTATTTTCGGATATCTCTCTACATTGAACCCCAACTTCTCTGCCAGGGTGATTACCATTCCGGATTGCGGATTGCGGAATCTAAAGTCAAAAACTCCACACCAGTAAGCTCAAGATTCCCGACACATTCTTCCAGTATCTCGCCTTACTGCTGTGCAAGAACGGTTGAATGTGGTGAAATCAGGTTTACCGCAGAGTCGCGGAGGTCGCTGAGAAAGATCTTTCTTCTGACCCAATCGGGAGACGGCGACCTGCCTGCGCGAAGCCGCTTCGGCGAAGGCAGGTTGGATCAGAAACGCTCCCCTTCGACCATAAAACCGGGAATCTTTGAAGGCTATACAAACTATTAAGGGCCCTATCCCAGAGTAACAGAAGCCTTTTTATTTTGCGGCCTCCCTTCGGCTTTGCTCAGGGCCTTGAGCTTGTCGAGAGGCTCACCGCCAAATAGAAAATTGGTTTCTCTGCGTCCTTTGCGTCTCTGCGTTGAGAATCCTATTTTGGACAAGAGTGATCTCGCCCATTGAATTCTGAGCCTCCGGCTGCATTTGGGCAACAGCCCGTTGAATTGCAGATGACTGAGTGTACCCGTTATTTCTCCCCATCGGCTCATTTTTGAAAATTGGCAAAGGGATATCTCGTTTGCCTCTTCGTGTACTTTTCATTTCCTAAAACCCTAAAAAAGGTTTATATTACAACCGCAAATGAACAATGTAGATAATCACCATTTCGAGACGGTAATCGTCAATCTGGCAGGCCGTCCCTGTTGTTCCGAGGATCCGTCAAACAAAGAGATCTAAACAGAAAAGGGAAAGATTATGGGCAAAAAGAGACGATTATGGATGATATGGGGAATCGTGCTTGTGATGATCGGTCTTGTAGAGATTCAAACCGGAGCATATGGAGACAGTGGGAACTGGGAATTCTTCTTGAGCGATGCAGAGTGCGATTTTTATTACGACCCTGGTACCGTCTCAAGATCTCCAGAGAGGATCGTAAGGGTTTGGTGGAAAGAAGTCTTCAAGACGAAAGAAGTATTGAGGTCCAGGGGATTCGCTGGGAGTGAGTATGAGAAGGTAGTCTACCAGATAAACGTGACTGAAATAAACTGTCCGAGAAAAGAGTGGCGCAGAAAATTTTTTATGCTTTGTCCGGGAGAAGGAGACGATACTCCCTGCGCCATCCACAGGGAACAATCGGATAAATGGGCTCCTGTGATGGAAGAGCAGCCAATTGGAGCCCTGTATCGGAAGCTATGCCGATAATTCCCTGTTGCTAACACAGATCATCAACTCTTATTGTTGGCCGATCATCACCCTTTGCAGGTGTACCCGTTATTTCTCCCCACCGGCTCATTCCTAAAAATTGGCAAAGGGATATTTCGCTTGTTTCTTCCTCCTACCATCAATTCATAGTATAAATCTATGTGGGTGAAAGTTTATTGATTAGCCATGGAAAGGCAGGAGGGCTCATTTCTTCCTGGATCTGAGAATCCTTAGTACAGTCTGTCCCCTGCCTCCCAAGCCATAATAAGTTGATTGGATCATAGAATCCTTGTCACGATGGAGGATTGGTCGGGAGGCAATTCCTGCTTTGGCCATGCCAAGATGGAAAGGAGGAATGGATATGGACGAAACACAGCGGTTCAGATGGTTTCTGGGTATCGATGTTTCCAAGGAGACATTCGATGGGTGCTGTATCAACATGAAGGGGGAAAGACTTTTTAGTCTATCTACCTCGATGGACAGGAAGGGGTTTGAAGAGCTGATCAAGCAACTCTGTGGCCTGTCTGTTTCCATGGAGTCTGTCCTGGTGGGCATGGAGTCAACCGCCTGCTATCATGTCAACCTTTATTCTTTCCTTATCTCCCTAGGGTATACCGTGATGGTGATTAATCCCTTGCTTATTTCTCATTTCGTGAAGCTTCAGCTACGCAAGACCAAGACAGACAGGAAAGATGCCACTGTGATTGCACAGTTTCTTCTTCTGAACCGAGATTCCCTTTCTCAAACCATCCTCTCTTCTGACATCTCAGATCTCAGAGATCTGTCCAGGCAACGAGAGAGTCTGGTGGACCAGATGAGTTCGACCAAGAGTGAAATCAAGCGGTTACTGACCATGACCTTTCCTGAATTGGAACATATTTCGGGTATTTTTAACAAATCCATGCTCCGTCTGCTGTGCCACTATCCTTCTGCTGCTTCAATAAAGCAGGCCAAGCGTTCCAAGATAGCTAAGATACTGATACCGGGATCGTATGGGAAGCAAACCGATGTATCGGTGGACCGAATCCTAAAGGCTGCACGGGTATCTGTAGGGACGTCAAGCGCTACGAAGGAGATCATTCTCAGACAGAAAACATCCTTACTGATCCAGATGGAAGAACATCTCCAAGAGCTTACGGATATCCTCATCGAACTCTGCGAAGGGAAGGTACAGGGAGAGAAGGATATCCTTACCTCTATGAAGGGAATCGGGGAGAAGAGCGCAGTGAATTTTCTGATCGAGATAGGTGGAGATATTAAGCAGTTTGAAAGTCATAAAAAGGTGATTGCAATGGCAGGGCTCGATCCGGCCGTTTACCAATCAGGGAAGATCGATAGGAAGGGAAAGATCTCCAAGCGAGGCAATCGACATCTCAGACGGGTGATCTGGATTATGACAACGAAGGTCATCCAATTTAATGAACGATTCAAACAATACTACTTGAAGCGAATAAAGGATGGGTTGCCTTACAAAATGGCTGTGCTGGCAACTGCCCATAAACTAATTAGAGTGATCTTTGCAATGTTGAGAAACCAAACATTATTCGATCCAAGAATGAATTGATGATAGTTGACTCCCCAACTGGGCATCTTGGTAATACATGCTTTCCTTGTATTGGTAATTCTCGGCCCCTATTTATTGACATACTACTCTTCTTTTTTGTATATTCGACTCGCCCCGGAGCAAATTCTTATCACTAAAACCCAGGCGTTGCCGTCGATCAGGGAGAGGGGAGTAGCGGCCTTGTCAGGTTTCGGCGACGTGAAAACCGGCATTATTTTCTTGAGAGGTGAATCATCATGGGAGAAAAACAGCAGGAAAAGATTTGGACACGAGATGAAGTCGTTGCAGCGTTTCGGAAGATGTGGGACCCGTTCCCTCATATTGTCTTGCTGCTGACGAAGGATCGGACGATCCAGGCGGCCAACGCCAAGGCCCTGGAAATGGGTGTGAGGGTCGGCAGCAAGTGCTATCAGTTGACGGGATCTAAAGAGGTCCACGAAGTTTGCCTGGCGAATGCCGCTCTGCAAGAAAACCAGGCCAAACGGAATGTCGGTCCGTATGCCGAGCGATTTCTCGACACCTACTGGCTGCCGATTGCTGGTGAAAAAGACCTCTACATCCATTTTTCGATCGATATCACGAAATGGGCTGATCCGGCGCTCATGAAGGGCACTGTGGCTTCGGGCCGTTGACTCCCTTCTCGCCGGCGCGGCTGTTGCCACTCTGTGAGGCAGAGGAACCGTTACACGTTCTGAGGTATCATCGCCCGCAAATTGTGGCTATGTCTCTTTTGAATTGTGTTGATAGCGAGGCCGGGCCAAATTTGTCCTAAACGGTAACAAAATTGTCATTAGACAATAACCTTAAAATAAGATCTCTGTAATTTCGGACTCTTAAATTTGGCATATATTATGCCTCTCCGAGAGGAGGCGGTTAATTTCGCTCATTCCACCGCCCTCCTCCTTTCAAAACACCTTCGGGGGTGGATTAGGTAAAACCCCCGCCAATTATATTAAAAAGGGCAGGGTCAAATAGCTCTGCCTTTTTTGTTTCTTTCTTCCTCAAGAGGGAGGGCAGAGGTGCTGCGGCGAACCTAAACGGCTTATCTCAGAACGGAGAGGGTCCTCGAAATGGTCAAGGCCACGGCATTTGTGACCGCAGACATGGTTAGTTTTGAAAAGAGGACAAGTCTGACACCTACCGCTGAGGGGTCCGAATTATGTGCAGAAGATGGATTGAGACGAGATACCCATTTAGTAATAGAAAAACGGGAGGTATAAGGAGACGATGGAGGGATCATCGAACAACAGAGAGAGAAGAAGATATCCTCGGGTTTTTATTGATTTGCCCGCAGCATATCGGGATGCGAATGACTCCTGTTTACGTGGAGCGATTGTTGTGAATGCAAGTGAGGGAGGTTTTCTCATCGAATCCACCAGAGACATCCCGGTTGGTACGGAATTAAGTATCACTGTCCTGTTTCCAAAGGGGTATAGATTGACTGACTTCAAAGCGGTGGCGGAGATTGTGTGGCAGGAACCTTATTCGAAAGAAGATTTGAAAGGAAACCAATACTGGAAAGGATACCAGTATGGATTAGAGTTTATTCAGATATTTGGTGAGGATCGTTGGAAGCTGAACCTCCTGATTAGTGGCCGATTTGAATCTGAGAAGAATCCTCCAAGTCAAAGTTATCAGCCTTAATAGGGAGTTAGGTGGAGATGGAAAAGATTAAAGTCGTTGTGCATTTTAGCGATGGTAAGTTAATCAAAGGCGTTACTGAAGATTTTTTTCCGAATACGGAACGTTTTCATCTTGTTCCATCTGATAACCCCTCTGGCGGGGCAATCGAAGTATCTACGAAAGGCCTGAAAGCTATCTTCATAGTTCGGGATTTCATCGGGGACTCCCTGTATAATGAGCGGAAGAAGTATACTGAAGGAGAAAAGCCTTCTGGTAAAAAAGTGGAAGTCACTTTTATGGATGGCGAAGTGTTGGTCGGGTCAACCTTGGGTTACGATCCTAAGCGACAAGGCTTTTTCATCTTTCCGGCAGATCCCAAAAGCGACAACATAAGGGTATATGCAGTTTCCTCTGGTGTAAAAAAGTCCGCGATGCATAATTCCACTCCACGGTTTTTCTATAACCTATCGCTTTCCTAACCTCGATTCTAAAAAAAGATCCACATTCACTTGTCAAAGACCGAAGGCAGACTCAGAGACGGCTCTACCTCTTTTACGCATATTTCAAATCGTAACTGTCAACTCCCAACGCTATCCAAAGTTGAAAACTTATAGGTGGAAGCCTTACCGACGTAAGAACTTGATGAATATGCCTTACTCTGCAATGGAGTTATTTGAGGATACGGAGCCGTCAGGCAGAACGAGTGGTCGTTTCGGTTAGTCGCTTCTTTAAATCTTCAGGAATGGCGTTGTTGGCCGCTTCTAGGATCACCTTAGGCATGACACCGAAGACCTGGTAAGCATGGTTGAGAACCCGATCATCCCAAATGGCATTGATGTCGTTCTTGGTTAGCTTTTCGGAAGCGAGAGTCGGTCCCCATCCACCCAATTTGCCGACTACATAGTGATTGGCGATCCTGGCTACCCACTGACTGTTATCTTTGAACCATTCCTTTCCTGATGCGGGAAAGTTGCGCCTGTTTTCTAACAGCCAGGCCAGCGACACCATGTCGTGGGCCACCACCGACTCCGAAGCGATTACCAGGCCGTTCTCCGGCTGGAAGACGTGACCTTCATCTGGACCAAAAGTGGTGAGTATCTTATCTGCTGCGGAAAGCACCAACCGCTGCTTCTTGCGTAAGGTTTCGACGGTATTGCCCTCGGCCGTCTTCTCCTGGAAGGTGGATGCGTCCCGATGGTATTCCAGGCGTGTGTCGGTGCGCCAATAACCCACCGCAGCCTTCAGGCCTAGTGTACTACCTGCCAGCACATGACGGCCGCAACGGGGCATGAGAATGATATGCTCTACCTCTTTAAGTATATTAGGCATCATCAGGCCACGCTTCCAGTGGCGGCCAGCTGGAGCATCTTCATAAAAGGCGTCCCATCCGGCTTCTTCAAAAAAATGGATCTCCCCACCAGCCGCCTGGACGGCCCGGGCCATGCCAGAAGCCTCCATCAAACGGCGGGAACTGCCGGTAAGTCCCTTGGGCGAGAGTTTCACGTGCTCGATACCGGACATGTCTCCTACAATCACCCGACGGGCTCCCTTTTGCTTGAGGAGCTCGACCATAGCTCCGATGGCGATTGGGTTCGTCGTGGCCGGATAGGGATTGCCTGAATTAAGGGCCGGCTTGATGAATACAGAATCGCCTTTGGACAGCCAGGAGAAATCGGTGGTTGCTCCGGCTGCGGCTCGAACCGCCAACTTCATAACCTGTTCAGAAGCCCCTCGGCCCACCCCAGCCAGAAGGACTCGGATTGGCCGGCCGGATGCAAGCGACTTGCCCTCTTGAAGAGTCTGGGATGCACCTGCAACACCTTTCCACGGATAAACAACCATCGCTGATACTCCTGCCATCACTTTTAGAAATTCTCTTCGCTTCAAAAACTTCCAATCCTTTCGGAAAGAGGCTTTGTATTCCCCGTGTAAAACCTAATCGAAAGTTCACCCACTTTGATTTCCAAATTAAAACCAATATAACATAATAGAAGCGAACATGCTCTCTTCTATATACCTGTAGCTGAATTTACAAAGGGCGAAGGTTAATATACGCCGGTCGAATTCCAGATAGGCAAGTGTACCCGTTATTTGTCCCCATTGGCTCCTTTTTGAAAATTGGCAAAGGGATATTTCGCTTGCTTCTTCGTGAAGTCATCAAGTTGAGAATACATATCGCTATACCGGATTCCAATCGGTAATCATCGGCAAACCCATGAGAAGATCCTCTCCGGATTAAAGGAGGCCTCCGATAAAGGGGTAGGGCCTAATAGGGTCTGGTACAAACTGACGAAATATGTTAAGCCTCAAAAGGAGGCAAAAACAAATGGCAATTAAGACAAACAGTAAATCTAAGCCAAGACGGATTAAGGAATGGCATCCTGAGAGTGGCAAAGGTGAGAGACCACTTGATGATTGGAAGCGGCTTATGTCTGAACCTTATGAACAAGAAGTAATCAAGACAGAGAAAGACCCTAAGAAGCCATAAGTAAGTAAAATACACCAGATGCAATAAACATCATTTTCCAGGTTTCGTAATCAGCAGGCCAAGGGGTGTAAAAAATCAGTTTATCACGATTGGCCTGCCAAATTACTTGGACCAGTTATTTTCGAATATCTCTCCACATTGAATCCCAACTTCCCTGCCAGGGTGATGAGATTGGGGGAGAATAGCTTCGGAGTCCCGTTCTCCCACCAGCACTTTTCAAGATCCCCGACACATTCTTCCAGTATTTCGCCCATTGAATTCTGGGCCTCCGCCAGGGAAATCTCGAACCCCCACTTTTTTGCCAGGTCGAGGAGTGTCATGGCCTCCTCAGCCACCTCTGACTGACGGGAAAGTTCAGAACCCTTGCTTTTCTGAAGGGCATTCATCCTCTCCATTAATATCTTATTCAAAGCTGAGAGGGATTTCTCCCTCCTCAGCTGATACCCGCGCTCCTTTGCCTCTTCGATAATCCCATCAATCTTCCTTCTTTCGACCGTCCCTTTAAAATCTCTTCTCAGCTCCTTTATTTCTTGAAACAAACGATCGCTGAGTGTGACTTCCGCCGCCACACGAATCTCATACGGAATCTCCAGCCCCTCTCTGGCTAAGGCTTCAACAGCCAGTTTCGTCCGGTCAAAAAGGTCAGCGTAGATCTGGCAGTGTTCTTCGAATTCTTTCTGGATCAGCTTTTGGAAGATGGCCTGTCTCTCGTCCTTAAAAGTATCGCGCATGGTGAAGACCTGATCTCCGAACAAG
>Ga0187885_10005273_pt1 | contig 10125 bp, 8 predicted proteins | sample June2016WEW_20_1_3_FD_132970 | JGI IMG/M metagenome (GOLD analysis project Ga0187885, IMG submission 132970) | Peatland microbial communities from SPRUCE experiment site at the Marcell Experimental Forest, Minnesota, USA - June2016WEW_20_100 | ecosystem: Environmental > Terrestrial > Soil >... | reverse complement strand
GCTGGAGTGGCGGAACTGGCAGACGCACGGGACTCAAAATCCCGCGACCTTCACTGGTCATGAGGGTTCGACCCCCTCCTCCAGCACCATGAAAGCCCATACGTTAGGTGTTCCGGCCGTTCCTCTTTCTCCTCTTGGTTCGTTTTTCCAGGAAGCCCTCACGACACTTGCCCACGCCGAACAAATGCGAAAATCCGCCAGCCTGGACGGCCTGATCTTTCGCGGCATGTCTCATCGGCAACTGGGGCAGGAGGCGGAGGCGAAACCAGCCCTGCTGGGCGATCTCGCGAAAGTGCCCGGCGATCGACGCTACAATGGCGGTCTGCAAGCGGTAGCGGATAACAGGACCAGCGAATCCTGTTCCGCGAAGCCCAGGACCTGGTTGTGCCAAAGAAGAGGTGGGGCGCCTATGAGACCGTTAATGACCGTTGTTCTGCTGCTCCTGTCGGCCGGCTGCTCGATCAAGCGGGTGGCCATCGACAAGCTCGGAACCGCGCTGGCCTCGGGAGGCAACACATTCACCAGCGACGACGACCCCGAGCTGGCGGAGGCCGCCATCCCCTTCGGGCTCAAGCTCTATGAAAGCCTGCTCGCGGAATCGCCCAAGCATGCCGGCCTGCTGCTCGCCGCGGCCCAGGGCTTCACCGAATACTCCTACGCTTTCGTGGATTCGCGCATCGACGAAGCCCGCGCCGAAAGCCTGGAACGAGCCGATGCCCTCCGCGAGCGTGCGCGCAAGCTCTATATCCGCGCTTATCGATATGGGATGCGCGGCCTCGAGGCGCATCACCCGGGCTTCGCCGCGGCACTCGATAACGATGCCGATCGCGCATTGCAGCGCGTTACCAGGCGCGACGTTCCATTGCTTTACTGGACCGCGGCCGCCCGGGGGCTGACGATTTCCCTTTCCAAGACCAGCCCCGAGCTCATCGCGGAGCTGCCGTTGGTGGAGACGATTGTGCGCCGCGTTGCGGAGCTGGATGAAAACTTCGGCGCGGGCGCGGTGCCCGAATTTTTGATCACCTTGGAGGCCGCGCACAGCGGCGTCAAGCCGGAGGAGCAACAGAAGCTCATGCGCCAGCACTTCGAGCGCGCACTGGAGCTTTCCCAAGGCAAGCGCGCCGGCACCTTCGTCTCGTTCGCCGAGAACGCCTGCGTGCCGGCCCAGAACAAAGCCGAGTTCCAATCGCTGCTGGAAAAAGCCCTGGCTGTGGATCCCGATGCGGACCTGGACAACCGCCTGGCCAACCTGGTCGCGCAACGCCGCGCGCGCTGGTTGCTGAAGCACGTCGACGATCTGTTCCTGGAAGCAGCGCCGAAGCAACAATAAGGAGGAGAGATGCGGAAGACGATCGTGATCTGCGCGGTGCTATGCGTTCTCGCCGGGGCGGCCCGCGCCCAGAAGGTCGAGAAGGTCGAGATCATCATGGCCACGCTCGCGCCCACCGACTCGGAATGGTACAAGGTGATGGAGAACATGGGCGCCGAGTGGAAGAAGATCTCGGGCGGCAATGTCAACTTGTCGATCCGCGCCGGCGGCGTGGTGGGCGACGACCCGGACGCCGTACGCAGGCTGCGCTCCGGCTCCATCCAGGCCGCGGGCCTGACCAGCGCGGGCCTCGGCGATATCGACCTGGGCGTGGCGGCCCTCCAGATCCCCATGATGTTCGACAACTACGCGGAGCTGGATTTCGTGCGCGACCGTATCGCCCCGAAACTCGAAAAGAGAATCGAAGACAAAGGCTACCTGGTGCTGAATTGGGGCGACGCCGGCTGGGTTCAGTTTTTCTCCACCAAGCCGGTTCATCGGCTGGACGATCTGCGCAAGCTCAAGCTCTTCACCTGGGCCGGCTACCCCACGGAAGAGGATCTTTGGAAGGCTAACGGCTTTCGCGTGGTGCCGCTGGCCTCCACCGATATTGTCCAGCAGCTCGAGACGCACGGCATCGAAGCCGTGCCCACCACGGCCTTGTACGCGGAGACCGCCCAGCTCTTCAAGCTGGCCGGATATATGTGCGACGTCAAATGGGCGCCCTTGCTCGGAGCGACCATCGTCTCGAAGGCCACCTGGGAGAGGATCCCGGCCGCACAGCGCGGCCCCATGCTGGCCGCCGCGCGCAAATCCGGGGAGGCCCTGAAGAACGATATCCGTGCGCAGGATACACGGGCCCTCCAAACCATGATGAAGGGCCAGCCGGGGAAGCGCTCCAGCACGCTCACCATCACTACCCTCGATCCGGCTGCCCTGGCCGAATGGCGTCAGCAGACCGAGGCCGTCTACCCCAAGATGAAAGGCAAGATGGTGCCGGCCGACCTGTTTGACGAGGTCCAGCGCCTGCGGGACGAGTACCGGACACAGCATCCGGCCGGGACTCCGGAAAAGGCCGACGCCAAGAGTGCCGTCAAAGGCAAAGCCAAATGAGGCGTTTCTGGCGCATTCTTTCAGCCGGGGAAAAAGGGCTGTCGATTGCCGCGATCTCTTTGATGTCGCTGCTGCCCTGTATCGCCATGGTGACGCGCCTGGCGGGCACCGCCGGAATTTCGGGCTCGGTGCTCTTCGTGCAGCAACTGACGCTGTGTGTGGCCTTCCTCGGAGCCGGCCTGGCCGCATCCGGCGACCGCCTGCTCTCCATGTCCGCGAATACGTTTCTGCCCGATGAGTGGGTCGGCCCCGTGCGCGTCTTCGCCTGCGGCCTCACCGCGGCCATCGCCGCCGGACTTTGTTGGGCCAGCTACCAGTTCGTCGTTTTGGAAAGAAGCGGCGGAAAAGAACTGGCCCTCGGAATCAAGACCTGGGTCCCCGCTGCCGTCATGCCGTTCGGTCTTCTGCTGGTCACCATCCGCGCCATCCGGGGCGCCGGTCCCCGCGCGCAACAGCGCTTGGCCGCCGCCGCGTTCCTCCTGGTCCCTTTGATTCTCGGACTGGCGGGAAGGCCCGAAGGGAATGTCGTCTTATGGATCGGCATCCCCGTGGTCCTCGCCGGAGCCGTCCTGGGTCTGCCGATCTTCGCCACTCTGGGCGGAGTCGCGCTGCTGTTGCTCTGGGGTTCCGGACAACCCGCCTCCGACGTGCCGGATAACGCCTACTCCCTGATGGTCTCGGAAGTGTTGCCCTCGCTGCCGCTCTATACGCTGGCCGGCTACCTGCTGGTGGAAGGCGGCGCCAGCACGCGCCTGTTGCGCGTCTACAACGCCTTTTTCGGTTGGCTGCCGGGCGGCCTCGCGATCACTACAGCCGTCGGCTGCGCCATCTTCACCTGGGCCGGCTCCGGCGTCACCATCGTTTCGATGGGCGGCCTGCTGCTGCCGATGCTCATGAAGGCGCGCTACTCGGAGCGCTTCTCCATCGGCCTGATCAACGCCTCCGGCTCGCTCGGCCTGCTGTTTCCGCCCAGCCTCCCGGTGATCCTGTACGCCGTCTACGCCAAGAATGTGCACATCGACGCGCTCTTCGTGGGCGGCTTTGTGCCCGGGCTGCTGATGGTCGCGATGGTCTCGGCCTTCGGTGTGTTTCACGGTATGCGCAGCGGCGCGCCGCGCGCGGCCTTCTCCTTCGCCGAAGCGCGCCTGGCCCTCTGGGAAGCCAAGTGGGAACTCGCCGTGCCGGTGCTCGTGATCGTCGGCCTCTTCGGCGGATTCGGCACCTTGGTGGAAGCCGGCGCCGTTACCGTGGTCTATTCCTTCATCGTGGAATGCTTCATCGCGCGCGGGTTTTCCCTCCGCCGCGATTTCCCCCGCATCGCGCTCGAGTGCGTGACCGTGATGGGCGGCGTGCTCATGATCATCGGTGTGGCCAAAGGCCTCACCTACTACCTCGCCATCAAAGACGTTCCCGGCATGCTGACGGATTGGGTGGATGTCCACATCCACTCCAAGTACGTTTTCCTGCTGCTGCTCAACGTGGTGCTGCTCATCAAGGGCTCCTTCATGGACGTGTTCTCGGCCATCATCGTGATGGTCCCGTTGATCCGCCCGATTGCCATGAAGTTCGGCATCGACCCGGTGCAGATGGGCGTCATCTTCCTCGCCAACCTCGAACTCGGATACCTCACACCTCCCATCGGCATGAACCTCTGTCTCGCCGCCTACCGTTTCAGACAGCCGATGATTGCCGTCTACCGCGCGACGCTTCCCTTTTATATGATCCTGCTGGCCGGGGTGTTACTCATCACCTATGTGCCCGAGCTGACTACGCTGCCAGTGAAGTGGCTGGGCCTGTGAAGCGCCGGGTGATCGACAGCCTTATGAAGAACCTGGGTCGGTGGATTCTGGTGGCGGCGTTGCTTGCCGTCGGAGCCGCTGCCCCGGCGCCCGATTCCTTCCGCTTCGCGATTCTGGGCGACCGGACTGGAGAGGCCCAACGGGGCGTCTACGAGCAGGTGTGGGAGGAACTGGCCGCTGAAAGCCCGGCGTTCGTAGTCAGTGTAGGCGACACCATCCAGGGGATGAACGACGCCGGCGCGGAAGCGGAGTGGCGTGAAGCCCGGCGGATTCTCCAGCTTTACCGGCGCTTTCCGCTCTATCTTGCGCCCGGCAACCACGACGTCTGGTCTCCGGCATCGGAGCGGCTGTTCCAGCAGCACGCCGCGTACCCCCCGCACTACAGTTTCGATTACGGACGGGCGCATTTCACCATCCTGGACAATAGCCGCTCCGAGGAACTGCCGGCCCAGGAGCTGGTCTTCCTGGAAGCGGACTTGAAAGCCCATGCCGGGCAGCCGGTGAAGATGATCGTCATGCACCGGCCATCCTGGATAGTCGACGTGGCGCTCCGGAATCCAAACTTCGCGTTGCACCAACTTGCCCGGCGGTACGGCGTCCAGTATGTGGTCGCGGGACATATTCACCAACTGCTGCGCCTCGAACTCGAAGGCGTGACGTATGTCTCAATGGCGAGCTCGGGCGGGCGCCTCCGGTTATCCGGACTCTACGAAGACGGTTGGTTTTTCGGACACGCGTCGGTCGAAGTACACGCCAAGAGCATCGACTTTCAGATCAAGGAAGCAGGCCCGCCGCACGGCCAGGGCCGGGTGACGAAACTGACGGACTGGGGCATGGCCGGTCTGGTCAAGAGAGACCAGCGCGAGTCCGCGCCGGCGAAGTAGCGTTGGCAAGGCCGGCGGCTTTCACCTCCCATCCGCCCAAGTGATGAGTCCGGGCAGGAAGGCCTTGGGCTCGTCGGGGTGGAACGGCAAGACCCGCACCGTGTAGCCGTGGAGACCGCTCCGGCTGCACGGCACCGCGGCCGCCTCGAAGATACCAAGTCCTTCCGGGCTCTGCCCCGCCGGTTGCATGGGAATCGCCACGCCATCCGTGATTTCGCCACCGGAGTCGAGCCGGCCCAGATAGAGCTCCACCGCGACTTCATCGGCGGGGATTGCCCCCAGCCGGATCCACGCCCGGACCTGGATTTGGCTGCCGACCGCCAGCTCCGTGGCCGCCAACGCGGCAATGCGCTCGACGCGGACCTGGGCCCAATTCGCCCGCATGCGCGAAACCCAGGCCGCCAGCATCTTGGCGAGCGCCGATTTTTCCGCCGTCAACCGTTGGTATCTCTCGTGCGCCGTCGAATAGTTGCCGGCGTACTGCTTGACCACACGTTGCATGTTGAATGACGGACACAAGTGGGAGATGGACCCTTTCATGTTGGCGATCCAGCGCCGCGGCAGGCCATCGGCGCCCCGATCGTAGAAAGCCGGAACGATGTCGTGTTCCAGCAAGTCGTAGAGGGCGGCCGACTCCACCTGGTCCTGGTACTCGGCGTTGTCGTAGCTCTCGCCGCGTCCGATGGCCCACCCCACAAACTGATTCCTGGCAGCCGCCTCCCGCCAGGCTTCGTCCCACCAGCCATCCAGTATGCTCAGATTGATGGCGCCGTTGGCCAGCGCCTTCATGCCGCTGGTTCCACTGGCCTCGAGGGGCCGCAGCGGAGTGTTGAGCCATATGTCCGAGCCCTGCACCAGGGACCGCGCCATGGCCATATCGTAGTCTTCCAGAAACACCAGCCGGCGGCGGAACTCTTTCCGCTGCGCCAGTCTTATGATCTGCTGGATCAACTGTTTGCCGGCATCGTCGCGAGGATGGGCTTTGCCGGCAAACAGAATCTGCACGGGACGCTCCACATTATTGAGGATGCGCCCCAGGCGCTCGACGTCCCGCAGCACAAGAGTCGCGCGCTTGTAGGTGGCGAAGCGCCGCGCGAAGCCGATGGTCAGCGCATCCGGGTCGAGTACTTCGTCGGCCGCATCGATCTCCGACTGCGGCGCGCCGCGGCGTTGGAGCTGCAACCGCAGATGCCGCCTGGCGAATGCCACCAGGCGCACCCGGCGGCGCTCGTGGGTTCGCCACAGCTCCTCGGCCGGAATGCCCTCCACCCGCTGCCACAGTTTCACATCGGCGTCCACCCGCCAGTTCGGCCCCAGGTACCGGTCATACAGTTGGTTCATCTCGAGAGAGATCCAGGAGCGGAAATGCACGCCGTTGGTGACGTGGCCGATGGGGACCTCATCCTCCGGGACACCCGGCCAGATGGACTTCCACATTCTCCGCGAGACCTCTCCGTGCAGCTTGCTGACTCCGTTGCTCGAGGCCGCCATGCGCAGCGCCAGCACCGTCATGCAGAACTGCTCGGCGTCGTCGGCCGGATTCTGCCGGCCTAGCGCCAGGAAATCTCCACGGCCGATCCCCAGCCGGTTGATGTAATCCCCGAAGTAACGGTCCATCAAGGCAGCCGGAAAGTAATCGTGGCCCGCCGGGACCGGTGTATGGCCCGTGAAGATCAGGCCCGCGGACGCCGCCTCCCACGCCTCCTGAAACGAGAGTCCATGCTTCTCTTTCAGCTTGTGCACGCGTTCCAGCCCAAGGAATGCGGAGTGCCCCTCGTTCATGTGGTACACGGTGGGGTCCAGTCCCAGCGCTTCCAGGGCGCGATACCCGCCGATGCCGAGGAGGATCTCCTGTTTCAGCCGCATCTCGAGATCGCCGCCGTAAAGCTGGTCGGTGATGACGCGGTCCTCGGGACGGTTGGCCGGCAGGTTGGAATCCAGCAGGAAAAGCGATACGCGGCCGGCTTGCGCTCTCCACACTTGTGCCGTCACCGAACGGCCGGGATACGCTACTTCCACCGTCACGGCGCTCCCGTCGGCCCGGCGTTCGCGGGTGAGGGGAAGGGTCTGAAAATCGTTGTCTTCGTACGACTCCTGCTGCCATCCGGCGGCGTTGAGGTATTGACGAAAGTACCCCTGCTGGTACAGCAGGCCGACACCCACCAGCGGCACACCCAGATTGCTGGCCGACTTCAGATGATCGCCGGCCAGCACGCCCAGCCCGCCCGCAAATATGGACAGGCACTCCGTCAATCCGAACTCGGCCGAGAAGTAAGCCACCAGCAACCCGTTCGTCCGATCGTACGTGCGGCGATACCAGGTGGATTCCGCCGAGAGGTAGGAGGCCATTTCCTTGACCAGGCGATCCAGTTGGGCCAGGAACGACTCATCTTTGGCCGCGGCCTCCAGTTGCGCCTGGTCGATGGTCCCTAACATCAGCACCGGGTTGTGCCCGGTGGATTCCCAGAGGTCGCTATCCAAGCGGCGGAACAGTTCAATGGTGTCGTGGTTCCACGCCCATCGCAGGTTGTACGCCAGTTGACGGAGGCCTTCGAGCGCGGCGGGCAACGACGGGATGACATTGAATACGTGGACGGGCTTCATAGTGCCAGTATAGGAGTTTCAGATTCCGGTGACCGGATAATGCCTCCGTGAACCTCGCCTGCAATGCGAGTAACTGCGCGCTGGGTGCCTAACGGTCTTGGGATTTCGGGGCGCAGCCGCGGAATCTGCCGGCGCACGGTGGCGGCGTTGTTTCGAATGCCGCGTGTTGGCAGATGGTTACAGAGCCGCGACTGCGGGTGCGGCTGCCGGGGAGGGGGTTCCCCAGATGGGTCAGGCACCCCACCCGGGTGACGCATCTTGTTGGGGTGTGTGGAGTTGTAATTCATGAGGTTTTAAGTCCCTCTTTTTCAATGGGTTGCGGTGGCGGTTGGAGATTGGGAGACGCATCGGAAGGGCTTTTTTGGCAAGATGCGTCTCCCGACGGGGGCCAGGGGCCGGGGACCAGGGGCCGGGGGCCAGGGGCCAGGGGCCGGGGGCCAGGGGCCGGGGGGCACCCTGTCTGTGTGACGCATCTGTTCAGGTATGTGGAGTTGTTATTCATGAGGTTTTAAGTTCTTCTATTTCAATGGGTTGTGTGGGTGGGTCGGGATTTTGTGACGCATCGGGAGGCACTTTTTTGCAAGATGCGTCACACGGACGGTCACGGAGCCCGATGATACGGGGGGCTTTGCGTAAGTGCCTGTATTTCAATTGGATACGGACGCCGGCGAGGGTCGGCGGCAAGACGGGGGCCAGGGGCCGGGGGCCGGGGGCCGGGCCGTGGGAGGCGCTGAGGGAATGCCCCCGCTGGGCGATGGCGATGAGGGGAGCGAAGGGATTATGCAATGGTTCCTCCTAATTCCGGTATAGCAGGCGAAAATCGGGCTGACGGGCCTTAAACTGCCAGGTGATTGAAATGGTTGAGAAAACTTTAGGGGGAAGTTTGTCAACGACTAATTTTGGGGGGCGGATTTGGGGTGTTTTTGGGGAGGGGCGGGGTTGCTGAAGGGTGGCGCTGGCTTGGGGCCAAAGATGTTGCCACCCGGGTATGAAGAGGGGCACCGGGGCGGTGAGGCGGCTGCTGGGGAGCCCCGATCCATGGCCCGCAATTCCGAGGCGATCGCACGCTTCCTGGTTTGGCAGGCGGCTTATGAGTGAACAATGGGCTGAAGCGCGCGGCTGCCGTGACGGGCGTGTGCCACGGGAGGGATCTCGCCAGCCCGGACTCTGGTATATACCTCGGGATTGCCTTACAATGGAGGTCATGAGGACCCGAAAAGTGGCGGAGAAGAAACGGCGCACGCTGTATATCAAGAATCCCGTCGCCCATCGTTTAGCCGAGCAAGTCAGCAAACGTATGGGGGTGACTCTCAGCGATGCCGTGATTGCCGCTCTGGAGGAAAGGCTCCAGAAAACAAGGCGGCCCCTCAATCGAACGAAAGTGGACGATCTCTGCGCCAGGATCGGCGCTCTTCCAGTGGTCGACGCCCGCACCCCGGAAGAGATTCTCGGATACGATGCTTTTGGGATTCCGAGTTAATGGTAATCGACACATCGGCGCTGATTGCGATTGCCCTCGGGGAGCCATCCCGGGAACGGCTGCTGGACGCACTGGAAACAGCGGCAGACCGAGTCCTCTCGCCGATGTCGCTGCTGGAAGCCGGCATGGTTCTTCGGGCGCGATTGGGTGAGAGCGCGGTCGGCTTGTTGTGCCAGCTGGTGGACGATCTGGTGAGCGAAGTGGTCCCATTCGATGAATCCCAGACGAGACTGGCAATAGCGGCGTTTGGGAGATTTGGAAAAGGCATGGGGCACCGGGCGCGACTCAACTTCGGGGATTGTGCCGTATACGCGCTGGCGGTATCCCGCGGTGAGCCGGTGCTGGCAACTGGCAATGATTTCGCAGCGACGGACCTGCCCTGCTATCGGCTGTAGCGGCCCTCTCTCAGCGTGAATGCCGATCCAGTAGCGGGCGAAGCCCGAGGCGCCGACAATGCGTCGCTTCGAGTGATCCCGACGGCGCTTCTGCCGTGAACGGCGTGTCACGGGAGGAATCCGGCTGCCGAACGGACGGTCATCCGGCGCTCGGAGACCGTGCATCGGAGAACTGCTTGATGCGCACGGAGCCTTCCGGGAAGCAGGCGCGGATTTCCAGTGTGCCTCCCATGGCCTCGATAAACCTGGTTAGCGTGCTGACGTACATGTCGGATTGGCGCTCAATCTTCGAGACGGTGGCTTGCCTGATGCCCAGGGTTTCCGCCAGACGCTCCTGGGTCAATTCACGGGCGGTGCGTAGTTCATCGAGAGCCATGTCATGCAGGGTGACTTTGACGTGGGCCTCGACGCGCGCGCGAGATTCCGCCGGGAGTCGATTTCGGAGCTCGCTAAAGTTTCTTGCTTTCGCCATGGTTGTCACTCTCTTCCACTTCGATCAGGTGCCGTTCGTAGAGGCGGTCCGCCAGGGCCACGGAAGTTT
>Ga0187885_10005257_pt1 | contig 10149 bp, 9 predicted proteins | sample June2016WEW_20_1_3_FD_132970 | JGI IMG/M metagenome (GOLD analysis project Ga0187885, IMG submission 132970) | Peatland microbial communities from SPRUCE experiment site at the Marcell Experimental Forest, Minnesota, USA - June2016WEW_20_100 | ecosystem: Environmental > Terrestrial > Soil >... | reverse complement strand
TCCCTTTTAAGAAAGCCCTTCTCGCTACTGCTCATAAACTGATAAGAGTTATTTTTGCTATGCTTTCAAATAAATCTCATTTTCGTCCGGAGGTGGTTAACAAATAGTTGACTACAAGTCTTCGCTCAACGATAACATCTTGGCCTGAGGATTACTGGCAGAAATCATGTATCCCGGGTGAACGTATAAAAATCAAATCGAAACTTTTTGTAGTTGTCGGAAACAGCGGATAGATAGCAGATATCGTGACCTATCAACATTGGGCAACTACCAGGATCATGAGATAAAAAGGAAAAGAGGAATTGGGTGACACTCCTAAGCAGGAGACAGGAGTGAGCCTGTGGAGAATGTAGGGGAGTTAAGAAGAGGGTAAGAGAAAAGAAAGTAGGTATCGAGTTCAAGCTTCCGTTGTATGAAGTTGGGATTGGAAGGAGGCCCTTTCTTTGGTGACTGCTTTAAAAAATCTAGAAAGAAGAAAAGAAGCGACCGTCTGGTTGCCGTCAGTTTGATGAGTATTTTAAGTATTCCTACCAGAGCCGTACATTTCCTTCACTTTTTCTCGGTCGATCGAACCATCCTCTCTTTTCGGAAGTGTGTCGACAAAGAAGACGTACCTTGGCTTTTTATAGCGGGCGATCCTCTCCGCCACAAAATCGATCAGATCCTGCTCAGACAATTTTCCATTCGCCTTTAAGACACAAACAGCTTTGATTCCTTCACCAAACTTCGGATCAGGGACGCCAATGACCGAAACTTCCTGAACGCCGGGGTGTTGAAGAATAACTTTTTCGACTTCCACTGGATAGACGTTTTCACCACCGGGCTTGATCAGTTCTTTCTCAGCCTTTCTGCCTACAAAAAAGAGATAGCCGTCTTCATCGAGACGACCTATATCTCCCGTATGATGCCATCCTTCTCTAAAGGTGTGCTGCGTTAATTCGTCTTGTTTCCAATATCCTTGAAAAACGAGGGGGCCTCGGATAACAATTTCTCCAGGTCTACCCACCTCAACCTCACGGTCAAATTCATCCACGATCTTTAAATCGACCATCGGCCCTTGTTTTCCAGCCGAGTGGGGTCTCTCCGCATTTGTGCAATTACAAGTGATGCCCATGGTCTCTGTCTGCCCATAGCCCGCAAAGAATTGGCCGTAGCCAAGGTTCTCAAATCTTTTCGCCGTATCGGGCAAATCCACACCTATGACCTTTTTTAGAGATGAAAGTGTACACTCTCCTTTCACCTGTTCATCGAGCAGCTGACTCAGAATGGGAGGGAAGTCGCCGATAAGTGTAACCTTCTCTTGGTCGATCAGTTTGCCTGAAGCCTTCGGATCAAATCTTGAAACAATCACGTTTTTTCCTCCGACCTGCACAATTGTCAGGGCAACCATAAGACCTACAATGTGAAACAGGGGGAGAATGTTGAGATAAACATCACGGTCACTCAGGCCAATTGTGCCAGCGAGCTGAATCGAACAGGAGAGGAGGTTCCGGTGGCTGATGAGAGAACCTCGGGGCCGACCTTGAGTCGCGGCAGTGTGGATGATCATGAAGGGGTTGTCATCATCTAATTCCAGCGCATCTCCTGGTTTGTTATTCAGGAGAGAATCATAATTGATGTAGTTTTTTCCCTCTGATCCAAAAATGATAAGTTTTTTCAACGAGGTGCAACCATATGAGATTTCAGGAATCATCTGTTCGAAATCGGATTCAAAAAAGAACATGGTCGGCTCCACATCCGAAAAGATATATTTCATCTCACTGCTTGAGAGACGAAAATTGATGGGAACCAAGATGGCACCCCTCGCAGCAACGGCACCCATCAAGGGAAAGAATTCAGGACGGTTCTTAGTCAAGACAGCGATTCGGTCTCCCTTAGCGATCCCCCCAGAAGCAAGCCAGCCGGTCAATGCCTTAATCTGATCAAAGAGTTCACCAAAAGTGATTCCATTGCGATCGAAAAGAAGTGCTGTCTTTCGACTGTATAATCGCGCACTTCTTTTAAAGAAGTCAAAAATAGTAAAACTGTGAAGATCCATCTTACTCTCCTCTGCTAAAATAGGCCAAAGCAGTGTAGCCTCATTTACTGAGGTAGAATTCGAAACTTCCTTCCAATAAATATCGGCATGCTACATTTTTGAAAAAACGCGAAGGATCCTTTCTCTGAGCGACGAGCAAAGGATTCTATTAACTTCCCCACTCACGAGTTTTCCTATCTTTGTCCGAACTCTTCTTCAATAAGCTTTTCTCGATATTTTGTGACGATGGGACACTCAGGGCCAAGACATTTGTCTATTTTCTGTTTGATTGCCTTGTCAAGTTCCTGCTTACTCTCCTTAGTTGCATTAGTCTTGTACTTAAGATACCAGGCGCATATTGCCATCCAATCTCGGGTAACCCTAAGCGTAACCATATCACCGATGTAATCACATCGGAGAGAAAAAGCCGTTATCTCCCAGTTAGCTGGCTCAAATTTCCTAGTGGGTTCCATCATATTGCCTCCTATAGTGAATGGCGAGCGGTACTCCATCATTCGCTCTGCGATTGAATGATAAAATTCCAAGCCATTGCCGCAATGCCCAAGACACCAGCAACCGCCCCAATAAGCAGTAGGATTGGTTTCATCAGCACCACGCACAGCATATCAGGATTGGTACAGACTCCGATAAGGGCTGTGGGAAAAAGGATAATAAGAATCCCCAGGATAAGAGCTAATAGCGAGAGGAACCTTCTTGACTCCAATTTACGGCTGATAAAGAGAAATACACCCACAGCCAACAACAAAACCCCCAGCCCGATCTCCGCACGAGCCGTCCATAAGCATTTCATTGGAATGCTCTTACCGCTAGGGAGTTGGATAGCTTTCCCTTGAGCCGTACATGTATAAAAAGAAGGGACAAAAATTGTAGCTATTCCCGAGACGATCAGCAAGATTGCGATAATCTTCATGATTGTCTTTCACCCCTTTCCGCCATAAATCTACCATCGGACATTTTGAGATGCTTCGTCCCATAATCAATGAGGCTAGGGTGATGGGTAACCAATATGATGGTTGTCCCCCCATCATGAATTTTTTGGATAAGGCCCATGACTTCCTTTTCAGTAAGCTCGTCAAGATTAGCCGTGGGCTCATCAGCCAGAAGAACCGGGGGATTGTTTATGATGGCGCGAGCAATAACCACCCTCTTTTCCTCCCCCGCAGAAAGATGGCGCGGGAAGGCCTCCATTCGTTGAGAGAGCCCCACCGCCTCCAAGGCTTGCCTCGCGCGCGGGTAGGCATCCCCTTGGGTTTCTTTGGGCGCAAACATGGTTGGCACCACCACGTTATCCACAACATTCAATGTGGGGATGAGGCTGGGAACTTGAAAGATAAAGCCCATTTTCAGGTTTCGTAAACCCGATATTTCTTCATCTTTCAGCGTCCAGATATCGACACCGTCAACAAACACCTGTCCTGAATCTGGCTTGGCCATACCAGCCATCATATTGAGTAAGGTTGTTTTGCCACAGCCCGAGCGTCCGGTGATGACCAAAAATTCACCGGGCTTGACCTTTAAATCGATCTGGTCAACGGCCATCACAGGTATTTGTTGGCCACGTTTGCCCCGGTAATACGTCTTGGTCACTTGCCTCATCTCAATCAATGGCTAAACCTCTCTCATGGCTAAAGTCGGGTCAAGGCGGGTTGCTCTAATAGCTGGATAAAGAAGAGCAGGGAAGACGAGTAGTAGAGCTACCAAAAAACAACCGATCATAGATACGACTAGACCAGGCAAAGACGGAAGATATATTCGTACTTCAAAAACAGCCATCAACCATGTCCTCAAAAAATAAAGCAGGAACGTGCTCACAATCATCCCCGTTAACCCTCCAACACTGGCCAGAATGGCGCCTTCTGTCAAAAACAGTCGAAATATGAAATGCCGGCTGGCCCCGACAGCCCGAAATATACCGATCTCACGCCGCTGCTCGTTGACAACGAGAGAAAAGACAAGACCCGTAAGCACAACCGTAAGTACCCAGATAATGCTCAAGGCTAAGAACAAGCTTTGAATCAACCCGGCTCTCTGGGCTGCCAAAGTCCTCATCAACTTGGTAGCCTGGACTGGCCATATGCCAGGGGCTACCAGCAACATCTCGGTCGCCGTTCGCGCCACATCATAGCCCGGTTTGAGATCAACCGAAATGCTCGTGACGGTGTCTGCCGGGACCTCAGCAGAAATTGCTCTCTTTACTATCATCTCCCGGGCCGTCTCGAAGGTGACGAAAACTGTCTGGTCAAGCCATATCCCCGTTGATTCAAGTTTACCGACAAGAGTCAATTCGTAACCGTTCGCTAAAATATGCTCTGGAGGATCCATCTTATTGATTAACGCTCCTCCAACGGCATCACGAATGCCTAAGGGCTTTGGTAGTTTATATTTCAGCCAGGGAAGGATAGTAAAATCTGTCTTAGGGTCAAAGGCTATAATAGACACCTTCTCGGCAGTGGAGTAAACGGAACCGCTGATCGTACCTAAGTAAAGCTGGGGACTCGCCCGTTTCACAGCCTTCATTTCTAAAATTCTTCGGACATGATCAGCAGGCATTGAATCCCTTGTAGCCAACCTCCCGGTCAGAACTTCTTCCTGAGCTTGCTCGGTCGTATCGTAAGGGATCACGATGATGTCAGCACCTAATCTCTCCGTACCTTTGCGGAGGCTCTCCTCCATCCCCTTCAGAATCACTGTGGTCGCTAAAAGAAAGCCAGTAAGGACAAGAATAAAAAAGGCAATCAGCAGGCTCCTGAATAGTCTCCCCTTTATACCTCGTCGCACCAAGTACAGGAGTGTCACCGGCTTACACTTCTCTCATGGCTACCGCTGGATCAACGCGGCTCGCCCGCACTGCGGGGTAAAGCAGAGCTGGCAGGGCTAGGATCAAGGCCGCCACCAAACAAGCCAGCATGAATCCTGATAGGGATAGTAAAGGCGGCAATAAGAGGGGTAGCTTCGCAGAGGCCATTAAATACACCCTGAAGAGATAAACAAAAAGAACCGCGAAGACAACCCCGATCAATCCGCCCCCCACCCCGATGCTGCTGCTCTCCGCTAGGAAGAGTTTGAAAATGAAATTACGATTCGCTCCGATGGAACGAAGCAGGCCAATCTCCCGTCGGCGCTCATTTATTGTGAGCGAAAAGAGAAGACCGCTCAGAACCACGGTGAGTACCCACACCAAGGTTAAGCCCAAGAATAGCATCCGAAACAACCCTTTTGTCTGACGATGAATAGCCCTGGTCAGTTCCAGGCTGGCGAGAGCATGGGTCCGGGGTACCGTAGCCGTGATTCGTTTGGCTACTTCGTCGATGGCATAGTTTTCCTTGACTTTCACATGGACCGCGGAGATTTGCCCTTCTGGAATTTCCAATGGCCTAACGGCTGTGGTCACTGACTCCTTAGCAATCTCACGGGCCGTGTCAAAGGTGAGAAACATAGTCTGGTCAAGACCCATGCCAGTAGGCTCGAGCTTTGCGGCCAGATTGACTTTAACGCCATATATGAGGATTTTCCCGGTCTCCTTGGGGATAGTGACCCAATCTCCGCCGACCACATCCCGTGGACCGAGGGATTGGGTCAACTTCTCTCTCAGCCATGGAATAATGGTAAAGTCGGTCTCTGGATCGAAAGCAATCATAAACATCTCCGAGGCACTACAGCAGGCAGCACCCGTTAAGGTTTCGAGGTAAAGCTGGGAACTCGCTTTGGCTACCCCTTCCATCTTGACTATTCGATCAAAATTCTCAGCGGGCATCCATGCCTTGGACACCGGTTTACCTAAGAGGATAGCCCTCTGAGTTTCCATCTCCTTGCCGGCAGGCACCACGATGATGTCAGCGGCAAGCCTCTCTGTACCTACTCGGAGACTGTGTCCAATGCTCTTGGCCAGCAGCGTCGTAGACATTATGAAAGCGGCCAGAACCGCCATAAAACATACAATTAAACCGCTCCTGTAGGCTCTGCCGCTTATGCTTTGACCAACCAAATACCGCAGGTTCATGCTCTCGTCAGCCTAACCACCTCTTGCGTCTCTTGTAGTGCTTGACATCACGATAGCTTTTGCGCTGCGAAAGAGCACCGAAACCAAGGTAAAACTCCTTTACGTCTTCGTTCGTCTTCAACTGTCCACTCGTCCCATCGAGAACAATCCTGCCATTCTCCATAACGTAGCCGTACTCCGCCAGGTCGAGGGCAGCCACGGCATTCTGCTCGACGATGAGAATCGAAACCTTCTCCTCTTCATTAATTGCTTTGACAATTCGAAAGATCTCCTCCACAAGGATTGGCGCCAGACCAAGAGACGGCTCGTCTAACATCACCAGCTTGGGATGGGACATGAGAGCACGACCGATCACGAGCATCTGCTGCTCCCCGCCGGAACAATAACCGCTGGTATGGTGGCGAAGGTCCTTAAGCTTCGGGAAAAAGTGATAGATCCGTTCTAGCTCCTTGCTCAAGTTTAACCGATTACGGACGATGTAACCGGCAGCAAGCAACTCATCTTCAACCGTCAGATGCTCCAGGATTCTCCTGCCCTCCATGACCTGAATGATCCCTAACTTCGCTAATTCTTCGGGATCCGATCTTTGGATTTCTTGGCCGTCGAAATGAATGCTACCACGGCTCACTCTGCCTACCTCGGTTTTGAGCAAACCAGAAATTGCTTTCAGAGTTGTACTTTTCCCAGCCCCATTGGCTCCTAAGAGACTGACAATTTTCCCATCACCTACCTCGAGCGACACTCCCCTCAAGACCAAGATCACCCCATGATAAGTAACTTCAATATTATTTACCTTTAACATCTTGATCCTTTTCCTTCTCAACAGAGTAGATGACCAGCTCAGCCCCGACCGTCCCTTTCCTGCCATCCTCATAAGTGAATTCGGATACCACGGAGATACTCCTTTTCCCACTATACATCGCTTCGATCACATCGCTGTAACGCTTTTCCATTGCCGTCCGTCGGAGCTTCCTCGTGCGCGTTAGGTCAGCCTCGTCCGGGTCAAACTCCTTGTGAAGAAGGACATACTTCCTTATCCTCGTAGTAGGAGTTAATTGTCTATTGACTCTGTCTATATCTTGCCGGATAAGCCTGCCCACCTCAGCTTTTTGTGACAGGTCAGTATAAGTCGTGTAGGGAATATGATTCATTTCTGCCCAACGTCCTACGTTCTCATAATCCATGTTCACAACGGCTGTGACAAACTCCCTACCTTCTCCTACGGTGATGGAATCCTTTATATACGGGCTAAAGCGCAGGCTGCTCTCAACGAATTGCGGGGCATATTTCTCTCCTGAAGCCAACTGCGCCATTTCTTTAACCCTGTCCATGTAAACGAGATGCCCTTGTTCCTCAATCGTCCCTCCGTCCCCACTATGCCACCAACCCCCTCGAACCACTTCCTGGTAATCCTCTCGATTCTTGTGATAACCGGAAAAAAGATAGGGACTTCTGATGAGAAATTCTCCATCTAATGCGACTCTGACTTCAACCCCAGGCAGAGGAGGCCCCACCGTACTTGGCCGTATGTCGTCATTCCTGTGGCCGGATATCATCCCCCCTTCGGAGCTGCCATAGACCTGCCTCAATCTCACTCCGAGTGAATTCATAAAGGCCATGGTATCCGTTCCAGTTAACGACCCCCCAGTGCCGGCAAATCTGCATTTGGTGAACCCGAGTTTGTCTCGAATGGCCTGGAGCAACACCCAATCTACAAACTGGTAAGCAAAGCGATTCCACCAAGGTACATCTTCTCCTTCCTCGATAGCCTTTTGCACCTTGAGCGCCACGGGCATCAGTGTTTTGTATACCAGCTTCTCGAGCCCACCTGCCTCATCAATCTTGGCTCGGATCTTAGATACCCACCCCTCCCATTGTCTGGGTCCGCCCAATATCATGGTTGGCGTGATCTCTGTAATGTCATGGAATAACGTCTCCGGCTCTTCCAGAGTGTTCATCTTCACACCGGTAATCAGGTGAGGAACAGTGGTAAAAAAGGCTTCGCCCACCCAGGCAGGAGGAAGATAGCAAAGAACATTGTCTTTGTAGCTGATATCGCACAGTGTCAGCGTCGCTTCTGTTGAACCGATCAAGGCCTTATGGTTGATCATTGCACCTTTAGGAAGGCCGGTTGTCCCTGAGGTGTAAAATATGTTGGCCGTCTCATCGCCTTTCGTAGCCTCTACATTCTCTTCGAAGGCCCTGGGGTGACTCTCCTCATATTTCTTCCCGAGCTCCTTGACCTGCTCATAACTCATGATAAAGTCCTGATCGTATTTCCTCATCCCCTTCCAGTACCAATAAATAACCTTCTCCGCCTTGTGAACGTTGTCCCAGATCGCCAATAATTTATCCACCTGCTCTTGGTCCCTGGCAACAATGAATTTGCTGTCCGAATGGTCAACAATGTATTGAATCTCATTAGGAATTGCGTCGGTAAATAGGGCGACGGTTATTCCCAGTGCCGCCTGAATCGCTAAGGAAGCCCAGTACCACTGGGGTTCATTATCCCCGATGACTGCCGCTCGTTCACCAGGCCTGAGACCAAGGTTGATCAGTCCCAGAGAAAAGTATTTCACATTTTCATAAACATCTTTCCAGGTGTATTCATTCCAGATACCGTAATCCTTGTCCCGGAAAGCAACTTCTTTCTCCCCCCAACGTTCGAAGTTCCGCTTCAATAACTTGGGAAGAGTATCAACTTCCATTTTTTTACCTCCTCAATGGGCCTTACCCAGATAAGCTTGTATGACCTTCTCATTCGATCGGATTTCTTCAGGAGTGCCTTCGGCGATTTTGCGGCCAAACTCCAAGACTACCACCCTTTCACAGATGTCCATGACCAGCCCCATGTCATGCTCTACGACCGCAATCGTAATCCCCATCTCTTCAGAAATGTCAAGGATAAACCTGGCCATGTCCTCCTTTTCATCTCGGTTCATCCCGGCCATTGGCTCATCGAGAAGGAGAAGTTTCGGCTCGGCCACTAAGGCTCTACCCAGGTCAACCCTTTTTCTCAAACCATAAGGGAGTGCTCCAACGATCTGCTTTCTTACAGGCTCTATCTCGAGAAAGTCAATAATCTTCTCAACGACCTTCCGATGTTTGATCTCTTCTCTCCGCGTCCAGCCGAAATAGAGGGCGTCACTCAGAATGCTCGTCTTAAAAAGAAAATGCCTCCCTGCCATAATGTTGTCTAAAACGCTGAGTCCATTGAAGAGTTGCAAGCCTTGGAAAGATCTGGCAATCCTTAACTCAGCGATCCGGTGAGAGGGTAGGCGAGTGATCTCCCTGCCTTCGAAATAAATGCCACCCCTCTGGGGATGGTAGAAACCGTTTATGCAGTTAAACAAGCTGGTCTTGCCAGCACCATTCGGGCCGATAATGGCAAATATCTCGCCTCGTCTTATTTCCATATCGACATCGAGCAATGCCTGAGTTCCACCGAAGCTTAAGCCAATACCCTTTGCTGTCAACATCACATTGTTTCCAGACATTCCAACTCCGTCCGTCTATAATGTACTCATTCCCCTTTTTCCCTCCCTTCCGTCAGGGAAGACGCTGCAGCGTTCCGAGGGAGGAATCAATTTGCTCCCAGGAAATGGGGCGGCTACTAAACTAACACAACCAGAACCAAAAAATTCGAAATCTTAAGAATGGCAATTAGTGTTACTCTGCCTTTACCCCCGTTTCATCAAAATATGCTTTTAGGTTTGGGAGACGTTGATGGTTCCTTGTAGGCCCCCTTTAGATCCGCACGGAGAATCCCCGGCATCCTGTTCCAGTCCGTTACCGGAGTCCACTGCCCGTTTTTCACTTCGACCAGTCTGGCGATCATTGGCGTCCGGGCTTCAGCGGTGTAGTCGAACTTGACTAGTCCATGGAGGTCGTATCCCTTTCCCCAGCTTTCCAGTTGACGCCTGAAGACTCGCCCATTGATGCCGGCCCAGCCGACCTTCGGCACCGCCTGGCTCAAAACATCATAAAGGGTAAGTACGTTTGCCACACCCAGGAAATAGCCGCTGGCAAGGTCCTGCCGACGACGTCCCACTTCCTCGGCAATTTTTGAGAGCGTCTGAATGATCGGCTCGTTCTTTTCAGACCACAGCTT
>Ga0187885_10005243_pt1 | contig 10167 bp, 7 predicted proteins | sample June2016WEW_20_1_3_FD_132970 | JGI IMG/M metagenome (GOLD analysis project Ga0187885, IMG submission 132970) | Peatland microbial communities from SPRUCE experiment site at the Marcell Experimental Forest, Minnesota, USA - June2016WEW_20_100 | ecosystem: Environmental > Terrestrial > Soil >... | reverse complement strand
GCTGAGCGCGATAGCAGGCCATGTTGAAGTTCGTCAGCGCATCACGTGGGTTGGCATCGAAAGCATGTTGCAGGGTTTCCGCCGCGGCGTCAAGTGACTGAGTCCGACGCCGGATATAGGCGAGGTTGATCCATACATCCACCTCGCATGGACGCAACTCGGCCAGCTTCGCCAAACACGGTTCGGCCTCCTGCAATCGATTCGCCTGCCAGAACGTCGCGGACTTCAGCGCCAGCGCCTGTGGTTGATTCGGAATCCTCGCAAGCACCGTATCGACCTCGCGGAGCGCGTCCTCGTACATCCGCAAGTCGAGGTAACCCGCCGCGTACTCGATGTGCTTTTGCAGTTCTGCGTCCATCCTCACTCCCACAACAATAGCACTCGGCTTGCCAATTTGCCATATCAGGACTGTTGGCGCGTCAATCCACTTTGATTCCGGCCGGTTTCGTGATATGTAGCTCGCCGGACTTCTGGAGCTTGCGACATGCCGCTGAATGAACGCCTGACAAATGAGAAGTCGGACCGACGGATCGATTATCCGCTCTGTCGCGACCTGCTCCACATTCTCCTGGCCAAGGATGGCTGGACACTCCGCAACGTGAGCCGAGCGCAGGCGTTCGCCCCCAATGCCGTCTTCCTAGCACATAAGGGTGGGCGATGGATTGCATTTTTTCTCAGTGACCAGCCGACCTGTAAATTGACGACGGGATTCAAGAGAATCCAGCAACGGGACCACGGCAGATTCAAAGTTATCGGCGTCCTGATCGCGCCGACAACCATGGAAATGAAGCGTCTCAGGGGCGTAGATCTGGCCGACAAATTCCCGCGTGCGTTCTTCGCGTCAATGGAAGAAATGGGTGAACTCGTCGCTGGCAGCACCCCAGCGTTGCCCGAGCGTTCAGGCGGAATAGCGTCATTCGAGGCGAAGATTCTGACGAACACACGGATTGGCGGACCGCAAAGCCTGGTTTATCGGCTGGTATTCAATGCCCCCGAGATGCAGGAGATACGGCCACCGCAGTTCTTCATGATGGACGCCATACCGATGCGCGCGCCGTTTGGTTCGCATGTCGTCCGCCGGGGAAACCTGCGCGGGGCAGTGGACTTGGGTCCGCGGCCTTTCCTGAAACGGCCCTTTGGGATTTGTCGCTATATTCATCCGCATTTTCCCATCGATTATGTGAGACGTCTCAGCCTGCCGCCGTCGCTGGCTTTGGTGTTACATCCCACGTCTGCCGACCATTTCGACATGCTGTACAAGGTGCTGCCCGGCGGCGCCGGTACGCCATTGATGACGAAACTGAAACGCGGACAGAAAATTGAAATGATTGGGCCGCTTGGACGACCGTTCGACGCGCGCCGGTTGCATGCCGAAGGGGCCAGGGAAGTCCACGTGATCGGCGGTGGCGTGGGCATGGCACCGTTGATTCCGCTGGTCGAAGCGCTCCGTTACTACGCGTTTCCAGTGAAGGTGTTCCTCGGCATAGCCAAGTTGAAAGCGATCCGCTATCGCGACGAATTTACCCCGACTCTGAGGTCGGGGGATGCTTACACGTATATCGATGATATGCTCGCTGCAGGAATGAAAGCATCTGACATTTACGTGTCCTGCGATAGCGAGGTTCCAACCAGGGTCGTGCGGGGTATTCCCAAGAAAAACCTGTTTCACGGCTTGGTGCCTGAACAGTACCGGAGGTTTCTGAAGAATCATGCGGCGGCGCGCGGCGGAAATGTCCGCGCATTCACGTGCGGACCAAACCCGATGATGGAGTTGGTGGTGGAGATCGCACAGCAGGCCGGTATCCGCCTGCACGTATTGGTGGAAAAACGCATGGCGTGCGGCATCGGCGTCTGCTTCTCGTGCGTGCAAAAAGTGCGTCGCCCGAATGGCACGGAAGATTACGCCCGTACCTGCACCGAAGGCACGTTATTCGACGCAAAGGACATTTTATGGAAGAACGACGACTCGAAACAAACATCGGCAAACTCCTGCTGCGCAGCCCTCTGCTGACCGCATCCGGCACCTCCGGCAGCGCGGACGAACTCGGCGGCTTGCGGCAGAGCAAGGCAACCATTCATGCCCTCGGCGGCTTCGTCACCAAAGGCGTGACGTTGGAGCCGCGCAAAGGAAACCCGGAACCGCGCGTGATCGAAACCCGCGCCGGCCTCCTGAATTCCATCGGCCTCCAGAATAAAGGGGCCAACCGGTTCCTGCACCAAGACCTGCCAAAACTGCGGCACTACGGATTGCCAATAATAGTCAATATCTCAGCCAATACTGTCGAAGAATACGGCCAACTCACCGCCATCCTCCTGGGAGGCGACGGGGGCCAGATCGCCGGCATCGAAATCAACGTTTCTTGTCCCAATATCAAAGAAGGCGGTGTCCAATTCGGCGTCGATCCGCGCTCGGTTGAACGCATCGTCTCCATAGTCAAAAAGGCAGTGCCGCACAACCGTCGGGTCACGATCATTACCAAGCTCACCCCCAACGTGACCGATATCACCGTCCCCGCCAAAGCCGCCATTGCCGGCGGCACGGACGCGTTATCGGTGATCAACACGTTGCGCGGCGTAGCCATCGACATCTGCGCGCAGAAACCTTATTTCGCCAACGTCTCGGCTGGCCTCTCCGGCCCAGCCATCAAACCCATCGGCCTGTGCATGGTCTGGGATTGTTTCGAGAAAATTCCGGAATGCCGCAGCGGCAAGGTTCCCATCATCGGCATAGGCGGTATCTCAACTTGGGAAGACGTCGTCGAATACATACTCGCCGGTTCCGCCGCTGTCGGCGTCGGCACGGCGTGGTTCGTGTACCCGCAAGTGTTCGTCGAAATGCACAAAGGTCTGGTGAAATACCTGACCAAGCATGACACCTCAGTTAGAAAGCTGGTTGGCAAGGCCCATGGTTGACGCCACTCAACTGGCGGCCCCCGTCGTTGTTTCGGAGGATGACGAATTGCTTGTGGTGGATAAGCCCGGTGGGTTGGTTTGCCATTCGGCATCGCGCAATGGGCAACTGTCACTCGTCATGTGGCTGCGCGAGCGTGGTATCGGTACGCCTCGGATGGTGAACCGGCTTGATCGTGAAACCAGCGGGCTGGTCATTGTCGCCAAGAACGAGCGCGCGGCAAAATCGCTTGGTAAACAAGTGTTGCGGCGCGAGATTCAAAAGGAATACGTGGCAATTTGCTGGGGCGAGTTTGACGAGGATCGCGGCGTGGTGGATCAACCGATTGGGTTGACCAAAGATTCCGTGGTGTACACCAAGCGGGTGGTATGTGAAGCGACTGGCAAACCATGCGTGACGGAGTTCGCCGTCGAACAACGCTTGAAAGGCTCGAAGTTTTCGAGCCAAGGTTTTGCCGTGGTGCGGCTGTGGCCGCGCACAGGTCGGGCGCATCAGTTGCGGGTACATATGGCGTGGCTCGGTCATCCGATTGTCGGGGACAAGATGTATGGGCCGGACGAAACGCTGTATTTGCAGTTCATCAAGGAAGGCGTGACCGACGTGATATTGGCACGGCTGCTATTACCGCGCCATGCGTTGCACGCTGAGCGCGTTGCGTTTCGGCATCCACACACGCAGCAGGAGTGTCGTTATGAAACGCCGATGCCGGAGGACATGCAGCAGTTTATCGGAGGACACTCCTGATGCGAACCATCATTAGGAACCCATCGTTTCGGCGGTTGTGGTTTTCCCAGATCGGACTGGCGTTGGGCGACGCGGTGATGCAGATGGGGTTACTGGAAGTCTTCCGCCGTCATGGCTTCAACGAGCGTGTGGAGACGGCAAAATTGTTCTTTGCGGTATGCTGGCCCGGGGCGGTGTTGGGGCCACTGGCAATGGCGTATCTGGATCGTTGGCCGCGACGATCGGTGTTGGTGGTCAGCGATGCGATCCGCTCGGTCGTGGTGGTGGGTATCATGATCTGGATGTGGCCGTTGTTGACCTCGCACGGCGCAGTGCGGGGAATGTTCGCGGTGTACGCGCTGATCACCGTCATCGGCGCCATCACCACGTTCTATTATCCGGCGCGGTATGCGCTGCTGCCAAGTCTAGTGCCTGCCGATAAACTGATCCAGGCCAACACGTTGTTCACGACGAGCCTTGCAGTGGCTGGCATTGGCGGACGCGCTTTGGGCGGATTTGTTGCGGAATGGTTCGGACCGGGCTGGGCCGTCGCGACGAATGCAGCGGCATACCTCCTCAGCGTCATGCTGTTGTTGGGAATCCGCCGTCAAGCGCCGGTCGCCGGGACGGAAACCAAGGAAGAGCAAAAAGGCGGGTGGAATGAATTGCGGACGGGATTAGAGTACTTGTGGACGCATCAGTCCGCACTGCCGCTGGTGATTATGTCCGGAGTGTTCGCGTTTCTGGCCGGCGTTTTGATCGTGACGATTGTTGGCTACGGGTTGGATACGCTAAAGTTGGGCACGGGCGGTCTGGGATATCTGATGGCCGCAGCGGGCGTCGGCGCGGCCATTGGTATTGTGGCCGTTGGACGCGGCAAATCATGGGCGAAATCCATCCTGCTGCCGTTTGTGCAATTGATTGTCGGCGGAATAATGATGTGGTTGTTGAGCATGACGGTCAATCCATGGCTGGCGGCGGTTTGGTTGGTCGTGCTGGGAGCGGTAGCCGCAACGGCCCTCATCCCGATTGACGCGAAGCTGCAGGAGGAAGTGGATAATCTGCGGCTGGGGGCGGTGTTCGCCGCGCGAGGAATGTGGACGTCACTGACGATGTTGGTGGCATTCTGGCTGCAATTTGGGTCAGCATTTTTCCGAAACACGCCGCCACCAACGATGCTACTTTGGCTCGGTGGGGGCACGGTGGTCACGGCGCTGCTTCTGCTGCTGGTTCTGCGAAGGCGGCGTAGCTGAGCGGCACATACCACGGCGTCACGGTGCCTTGGTGGTTTTCCGGTAAGGGCTGTGAAGATTGAAATAGATCCCGCAAACCGGGCGCGGACCGTCGGTCTCGCTTAGTATGATGGTCACCTGCCGGTCCAGCGCGATGCCGTGACGCAGCCCCTCGGCGCGGTTCGCATAAGCCTGGATTGCTTTGCCCATCAATGACTGGAGGCTTTTAAGGAATTCTTCAGGAGTTTTTTGGACACAAACGATGTATTTCTCGTAGCTTTTCAGCGCCGCAGCCGTTTCCTGCCGGAAATCTTCCACTTGTAAATCCATGGATGGCATTATTAAACGGAGAACTGGCGGACTGCAAGCACCGCCATCTCATTTCGTGCTCGACAACCCACCAAATTTCCCCCAATAACCGGCCTTCGCTAAAGGGATCTTATGAATCGTAAAGTCACCGTTTTCGGCGCGGGGTTTGTCGGCTCGACCACCGCCCAACGCATTGCGGAGAAGCAACTCGCCGATGTCGTCATGATCGACGTCATTGAAGGAATGCCCCAAGGCAAGGCGCTCGACATGATGGAGTCCGCCTGCCTGGAAGGCTTTGACTCCAAGGTCATCGGCTCCAACGATCCCGCGGTGTGCGCGGGCAGTGACCTGGTCGTTATCACCAGCGGTATCGCCCGCAAACCGGGCATGAGCCGCGATGACCTGTTGAAAACCAATGCGAGCATTGTCGGCAGCGTTTGCGAGAACATCAAGAAACATGCGCCGCACTCCATCGTCATAGTCGTAAGCAATCCGCTCGACGTGATGACTTATCTTGCCGGAGCCAGACTGAATTGTCCGAAGAACAAGATCATGGGCATGGCGGGTGTGCTCGACAATGCGCGTTTCCGTTGTTTCATCGCAATGGAACTCGGCGTCTCGATGCGCGACGTGAACGCGATGGTGCTCGGCGGACACGGCGACGACATGGTGCCGCTAGTCCGTTACGCCACCGTTGCAGGCAAAAAAGTCGAAGACCTCATCTCGAAAGATAAACTCGATGCCATGATCGCACGAACGCGCAACGGCGGCGCGGAAATTGTCAGCCTTCTGAAGACGGGTAGCGCTTACTATGCGCCTTCGTCGGCTGTGGTCGATATGGCGCGGTCGATTTTGAACGACGAGAAACGTGTGCTACCTTGTGCCGCGTGGTGCATGGGCCAATACGGCGTGAAAGACATGTTTGTTGGCGTGCCAGCGGTGCTAGGTAGGAATGGTGTCGAGAAGATTGTCGAACTCCAGTTGACAGGCGATGAGCTTGCTCAGTTGAAGAAATCGGCAGACCACGTGCTGGAAAACGTTAAGCGGTTGAATTTGTAGGTTTCATTGGTAACCACAGAGACACAGAGCGTCTTAGAACTCTGTACCTCTTTGGTTAAATCTGTGAGTCAAAATAGGTTGTTCGAGCAAGTGTTGGGGTCTCCGTTGATACCCCCTATCAAACGGAGACTCGAGGAGGGGCACTTTTTGCGTCTGAATTCCGTCGCCGACGCCGCTAAACCGTTTTTTGTTTCGTTGCTCTCCCGTATTTCGAACCAGCTCATCCTCGTTGTCTGCGACGAACTTAAATCTCAGGAAACTTTCTTCAACGATCTACAGGTGTTTCTCCCAAATGCGCTCTTTTACCCCGCGTGGGAAACGCTGCCGCATGAGAACGCCCTGCCACACGTGGACACGATTGCAGACCGTCTTCACATCTTGTCGTTACTCACTACTCACAACTCACCACCCACTATCATCGCTTCAGTCCAATCCCTCATGCAACGCACTTTCTCTCGCTCTTCGCTCCACGCTCTTCGCTTTACGCTTACCGCCGGTGGACAATATGAACTACAAGATCTCATTGGCCGCCTCGTCGAACTTGGTTATCACCCTGAACATCAGGTCAGCGAGCGTGGCAACATGGCGCATCGCGGCGGTATCGTTGATTTTTTCCCGCTCGACCGCGACGATCCTATCCGCGTCGAATTCGACGGCGACAAGATTGCCTCCATCCGCGTGTTCGACGCCACCACTCAACAATCACACGACAAACTCCAGAGTATCGTTGTCACGCCAGCGGGCGAACTCGGCCTACTGAAGCGCGCACCCGATAAGACCGCGTCGTTACTTGAACTGCTGCCGGCGGATACACTTCTGGTTTTCGACGAGCCTGAGCAACTTGCCGAAGCCGCCGACAACTACGCGCGGCAGATTCCAGATAACGATCCCTTCTTCGAGCCGTGGGACAAGATTCTAAACGCGAAGCTGCAACAGGTTCATTTAACCGAAGCCATCGACTTCGGCTCCGAAGACGCCATCAATCTTCGCCTGACTTCACTCGATGCATTTCGTCCGCTCGATACCCAGGCTCCAGATCCAGAAGTGGCGGAACAGATGCGCCGTGCGTTTTTTGATCAGATGCAGCGCTGGGTTGACGACGGTTATGCGCTGCACATTCTCTGCAGTAACGACGGCGAGCGACAGCGGTTCGAGGAGTTGTGGCGTGAACAATTCAAGTCGTTTCCTTCCACGCTTCACCCCACTCGGAGCGGGGTCAACGCTTCACGTGCCGCGCTCTCCCGCGGTTTCTTCTGGCCCGATGCGAAACTGGCGGTGGTCACGGACGCGGAAATCTTTGGCCGCTACAAGCTCGCCCGGCCGCGACGGAAGTTCCATCAAATCGCGCAACCTGCGGACTGGACAGAACTGCAAGAGGGCGACTCCGTCGTCCATGTCCAGCACGGGATTGGAAAATACCTCGGCTTGCGCGTCATCGAGGTCAGCGAATCGAACCAGGAAGTCCTCGCGATCGAGTACGCGAACGAAGCGCGCTTATACGTGCCGGTCGAGCAGGCGCATCTGGTCAGCAAGTATGTCGGTGCGGGCAAACGCATCCCAAAGTTGCATGAATTGGGCGGCACGCTGTGGCAACGCCAGAAGTTCACCGCCGAACGCGCCATCATGGATCTTGCGAGTGAGTTGCTGGAGATTCAGGCGGCACGCGCCACGCTTAAAGGTCACGCGTTCGCGCCCGATACTCCGTGGCAGCATGAGTTCGACGCGGCATTCCAGTACGAGGAGACACCTGACCAGTTGACCTCCATCGAACAAGTCAAACATGACATGGAATCCCAAAGACCGATGGATCGCCTCATCTGCGGTGACGTTGGTTATGGGAAAACGGAGATAGCAGTTCGCGCCGCATTCAAGGCGGTGATGGACGGACTGCAAGTTGCCGTGCTGTGCCCGACCACCGTCCTCGCGGAGCAACACTGGAACACGTTCCGCGAACGCATGGCGGGTTTCCCGATTGCCGTCGAAATGCTGTCGCGCTTTCGCACGCCACGAGAACAGAAAAAAGTCGTGAAACTGCTCCGCGAAGGCGGCGTGGACATCGTCATCGGCACACATCGATTGCTGAGTCCCGACGTTCAGTTCAAGAATCTCGGGCTGGTCGTCATAGACGAGGAACAACGGTTTGGCGTGCTGCACAAGGAACGGTTCAAACAACTGCGCAAGCTGGTGGACGTGCTCACGCTGTCTGCCACACCGATTCCACGCACGCTGTATCTCGCGCTCACCGGCGCGCGCGACATGAGCACCATCGAGACGCCGCCACAAGACCGGTTGCCCGTCGAAACAATGATCGCCGCTTACGATGAACGGTTGATCCGGCAGGCCATCCAACGCGAGTTGAATCGCGGCGGACAGGTTTATTTTTTGCATAATCGCGTCCAAAGTATCAACACCATCGCCGACCGATTGAGGAAACTTCTGAACGACAACGCAGCGGAACTCTCACAGAGATCACAGAGCCATGGATACTCTGCGCCTCCGCGCGCTCTGCGAGAGACCGGCCGTTCGCCTGTCCGCATCGACATAGGCCATGGCCAAATGTCCGACGACGAACTCGAAAACGTCATGCACCGGTTCGTCAAAGGACAGATCGACGTCCTCGTCTGTACGACCATTATCGAGAGCGGACTCGACATTCCGAACGCCAACACGATCATAATCGACCGTGCCGACCGATTTGGTCTCAGCGATCTTTACCAGCTCCGGGGGCGCGTAGGACGTTGGAAGCATCAGGCGTATGCGTACATTCTGTTGCCACGCCACATGCAACTCGTACAGACCGCGCGGAAACGCATCAGCGCCATCAAACAGTACTCATCGCTTGGCAGCGGATTCAGAATCGCCATGCGCGATCTGGAGATCCGCGGCGCAGGCAATATTCTCGGCGCCGAACAAAGCGGACATATCACTGCCATCGGGTTCGACCTCTACTGCCAACTCCTCAAGGAAAGCGTCGCTCGATTGAAAGGCGAGAAACCCAAGCGCCGGCCGCTGGTGACACTGAAGCTGGATTGCCTGCAGATTGGTGTAGAGGCCGCCGTCCCGGCGGCTCGACCGAGTTCGACCAGTGCCGCTGGGAACAGCGGCCACTACACCGACACTCTCGCCCACATCCCGGTTGCCTACATCAGTGACAACCGTTTGCGCATCCAAGCCTACCGCAAGATTGCCCAAGTTTCCGAATTCGCCGCGGTAGAGGCACTACACCGCGAGTTCCGCGACCGGTACGGCAAACTCCCGCGCGAAGTAAAACTGCTGCTGCAATGCGCTGAGATTCGTTTGCTCGCCGCCGCCGTCAATGTGGACATCGTTGAAACCCGCGCCGACAAGATCATGCTTTCGCAGCGCGGCGTGCTCTTCCAAGTCGGAGGTAAATTCCCCCGTCTCACCGAGACGAAGACGGAAGGAAAGCTGACAGAAATCAAAAAGCTGCTAGAATCGTTCACAGATAAAGTAGCGGAGCGTTAATCATGGGGCCGATCGTCATCCTCGATAAATCAGCGTTTCAGAGCCTGTCGCATGAAGAGCTCGGTTTCTTGAACAAGCATTACACGGTGAACATCCCGCCAATCCTGATTTTGGACATGTTTGCCGATCTGAAACAAAACGTTGCAGACCTCGCCAGTTGTCAGGAGCAAATAGCCGGGTTGGCTGAGAAGCTCAGCTTATGGGAAGCACTGCTCAACGTCCATTACAGGACGCTTTGCATGGCTTCGCTGCTCGGACACGAAGTCGCGGTAACCGGCATGCCCGTGATTGGAGGATGCAGGGTTGTACGCGCGAAAGATGGAGGAGAGGACATCTGTTTTGACGAAACCAACGAACGAAAAGCGATTCGATGCTTGACGGAATATCGCTTCCCGGAAGCCGAAGCGCTTCTTGCGGCGCGATGGCAGGAGCTCTCTCAGCAACTTT
>Ga0187885_10005240_pt1 | contig 10170 bp, 5 predicted proteins | sample June2016WEW_20_1_3_FD_132970 | JGI IMG/M metagenome (GOLD analysis project Ga0187885, IMG submission 132970) | Peatland microbial communities from SPRUCE experiment site at the Marcell Experimental Forest, Minnesota, USA - June2016WEW_20_100 | ecosystem: Environmental > Terrestrial > Soil >... | reverse complement strand
GTCCAGATCGAGCAGCTTGAGATCCGGCGGGTCGTCCGCGGCGTGCCAGAGCAGGAGCTTCCAGTTCACCGTGGCGAGGTCGGTTTGAAATTCGTGCTGCACCTCCTCGGTGAGGAACTGGGCCCGCGAACGGTTCTCGGCGAGCTTTACTTCCCCGCGGCTGAGCTCCTCCTGCGTGCTATCGGTTTGCGCCCGCAGGCTCTGCTGGCCCTCTTCGATCGCGGTGATCTGCCGTTCGAGCTCGACGAGTTCACCACGGACCTTCTCCACGGACTCCTGCGCGATCAGGAGCGTGCGGGTAATCTCCCCGGCGCCGGCCAGCTGGGCGGCTGACTCCTGTTCGAGTTCGGCGGCCTGCTCGGTCCAGACCGCGACCTCCTGCTGGCGCTGCGCCAGCAGCTCGCCAATCTGGGCGCGGCGCCGCTCCATTTCGCCCAGACCGCGGTCGAGCACCTCGACCTTCTGGCGGCGCTCGGCGAGTTCAAGGCGCGCCTGGGCAAGCGCCTCCTTCTTCAGGTCGCGGTCAGTACGGAGGGCGGCAATCTGGTTCTCGAGCGCGAGGATGGCCTGCCGTTGGGCGGCGACCCTTTCCTCGGCCTCGGCCAGTCCAGCCTGGGCGCGGATCAGGCGCTGCTCCGCCTCCATCCTGGCCTGCTCGAGGCCGGCCAGTTCATGCTCCATGCGCTCGAGGCGGCTGGCCATCTCCTCGCTGGTCTTGTCGGCGTTGCGCGCTTCGGCCTGCACCCCGGCCACCTGCTGCGTGGTGGTGAGCACGTGTTTGCGGCGCTGCTCGAGGACGGCTTCGGCCGCGGCCAGCGCCGCGCCGAGCTGGTTGATCAGCGCCCGCTGCTCGTCGTGGAGCTTCTGCTCGCGCGCCAGCTCCCGGGCGGTCTCGCGCAGGTCGATCTCTCGCTGCACGATGCCGCCGGCCGGCTTCCGCTGATGGCCGCCATAGATGAGGCCGCGCCGGTCGACCAGCTCACCCTTCGACGTGGCCACGAGGAGGAACGGGAAGGCCGGATTCACCCGCCAAAATTCGAGAAAGGCGTTCAGATCCTCCGCAATGTAGCATGCGGCGAGCAGGCCGACGACCGGATGCGCGGGGTCCAGGTTGGCCAGCGCGATCGTGGCCGGCTGCAGGAACGGCGGCAGCCCGGCTGCAGGGCTCTCCGAAATCCGGTTTCCGGCTTCCGCAATCTGGAGGCAGGCGCTGCCGATCCTCTGCTCCTCGAGGTGCGCGAGAATCTGTCGGGCCACGGATAGATCGGCCACGGAGATGGCCTCGACCGCGGAGCCGAGCAGTGCCGCGAGGGCCTGGCCAAATTCGGGCTTCACCTCGAGGCCGTGGGTGATGGGTGCAACCTTTCGGCCGGCGAGGATGGTTTCGAGCCGTCCCGCCAGGAGGGCCTGGGCCCCCTCGCCGAAGCCTTCCCATTTTTCATGAAGCTGCTTCAGGAGGCGCAGCCGCGCCGTGCGCTGGGCCAGCGTGCGATCGAGTTCCTGGAGGTGGCGCTGTCCCTCGCGGAAGCGCTCCATGGCCTCCTGCAGCGCATGCTGCGCGGCCTGCACCTCGTTGTGGGCGCGGCTCTGCTCGACGCGCGCGGTTGCGAGGCGTTGCTGCTCCTCGCCGGCCCGGGCGGTGGCGGCGGTCATCGCTTGGCGCCCCTCCCCGATCTGCGCGGCGAGCTCGTCGTGCCGCACCACGCTGGTCTTCGATTCGACCTCATACCCGGAACAGTCGGTGCGCAGGCGGGCCATCACGCCCTCCAGCTGGAGCAGATCGAATTTCGCCTGCTGGAGCTGCTGCTCCTGCCGGCTCAGCTCCCCCTCGACGATGGTCAGTTCGCGATTGCGCTGCTGGAAAGCGGCGTCGGAACTGCCGAGCAGGCTGAGCTGGAGCTGCTTGTCCTGCACCCCGCTGTCGGCCTGCGCGGCCACCTCGCGGAGCTGCATTTCGAGTTCGGCCAGATCGTCGCGGTTCGACTGGATGCGTTCCTCGAGGCCGGTCTGCTTGATCCGGGCGAGGCCGGCCTGATTCTCGGCCTGCTCCTTCCGCGAGCGCAGGTCGAAGACCGCCTGCTGCGCCTCCTGCACGCGCAGGTGATAATCGCTGCGGCGGGCCTTGATTTCATTCAACTCGCGCTGGCGTTCCTCCAGCGTGGCGCGGTGCGCCACGGTCGTGGCCCGCCGGGCGGCAACGTCCGCTTCCAGTCCGGCGATGGTGGCGCTCAGCTGCCCCCACTGCCAGCCGCTGTGGGCGAGGCTGAGGTGGCGGAGACGGAAACTGAGGCGCTTGTAGCGCATGGCCTTGGAGGCCTGGCGGCGCAGGCTGCCGATCTGGCGGCCGACCTCGGCGATCACATCGGTCACGCGCATCAGATTCTGGTCGGTCAGCGCGAGCTTGGCGAGGGCCTCGCGGCGCTGGCTCTTGTAGCGCGTGATGCCCGCGGCCTCCTCGAAGACGGCGCGCCGTTCCTCGGGCTTCGAAGAGAGCACCTGATCGATCTGGCCCTGCGCCATGATCGAGTAGGACGTACGGCCGACGCCGGTGTCCATGAAGAGCTTGTGGATGTCCTTGAGGCGGCAGGGCTGCCCGTTGAGGAAATAGTCGCTCAGGCCGTCGCGCGACGTGCGGCGCATGATCTCGACCTCGTGATACTCGGTGCCGAGCTGCTGCTCGCACTCCGTCAGCAGAAGGGAGATTTCGCAGAGATTCTGTGGCCGGCGCGTGTCGGTGCCCTCGAAGATGACATCCTGCATCTTGCCGCCGCGGAGGGCCTTGGCGCTCTGCTCGCCGAGCACCCAGCGGATGGCGTCGGCGATGTTGCTCTTGCCGCAGCCATTGGGACCGACAATGGCGGTGACGCCGGGTTCAAAGCGGAGAATAGTGGAATCAGCGAAGGACTTGAAGCCATGAAGCTTGAGCGCCTGAAGGTACATGCAGCTTGAAGGAGCAGACTAGAGTGGGGTGAAATTGCGACCGCAATGGGAAAGTTGCGTCGAGTTGTTCACCGGGAAGCCGCCGCCTAACGGCGGCTTCTGGATCCGGCCGGGCGGGAATAACAGCCGGGGGTCCAGAGTGTACCCTGCCACCATTTCCCGGTTCGTCATCGCGCTTGAGATTACACCGGCTGTGCGCATGCTCGAACGTGTCATGGAGCTGCATGCAATCGACCATCCCAAGTACCATGGCCGATTATTGACCCGGGAGGGACGTTGTCTTTTTGCTCCTGCCATCCGTGAAGACACCGCCCGGAGTCTCACCTCGCCCTCACCCTGTAAACCATTCCCGTTAATCACGTTCTCATGAACCGAAGGCTCCGGTGCCAGCACCGGCACTTTATCACAAAGCCGGTGTCGGTTACCGCAATCCTGTCAACCTCTGTCGTTCCCAATCCCCAACTGTCAACCCTCCCCCTCCATGAAACTCATCATCGCCATCATCAAGCCCTTCAAGCTCGAGGAAGTTAAGGAAGCCCTTTCCGGAATCGGCATCGAGGGCATGACAGTCACCGAGGTCAAGGGCTTCGGCCGTCAGAAAGGCCACACCGAGATCTATCGCGGCAGCGAATACACCGTCGATTTTCTCCCCAAGGTGAAAGTCGAAATCGCCGTGGGAGACGAGCTGGTGGCCAGGACCGTCGAAACCATCGTCAAGTCCGCCAAAACGGGCAAGATCGGCGACGGCAAGGTTTTCGTCGTGCCGCTTGACGAGGTGGTCCGCATCCGCACCGACGAGCGCGGCGAGGCTGCCATCTGAGGAAGCATCCCGGCCGTTCCAATCCAGTTTTTCATCGATCAAGGAGTTAACCACCCATGTCCCAAGAATTGTCCGATTTCCTTGCGCAACTCAAAGCGCGCTATCCAGCGGAAACTGAGTTTCATCAGGCCGTCACGGAGGTTTCCAAATCCGTGTGGTCTTTCATCGAGAAGAACCCGAAGTACCGGCAGGCCCGCATCCTCGAGCGGCTGACCGAACCGGAGCGCACCATCATGTTTCGCGTGACCTGGATGGATCGTCACGGCGAGGTGCAGGTCAATCGCGGTTACCGGGTGCAGATGAACAGCGCGATCGGGCCCTACAAGGGCGGTCTGCGGTTCCATCCCTCGGTGCGGCTGGGCACGCTGAAATTTCTCGCCTTCGAGCAGGTGCTCAAGAATGCGCTGACGACCCTCCCCATGGGCGGCGGCAAGGGCGGTTCGGATTTCGATCCGAAAGGCAAGTCCGACGAGGAGGTGATGCATTTTTGCCAGGCGTTCATGAGCGAGCTGTTCCGCCACATCGGCCCCGACACCGACGTTCCGGCGGGTGACATCGGCGTGGGCGGCCGCGAAATCGGCTTCCTCTACGGCTATTACAAGAAGCTGCACAACGAATTCACCGGCGTGCTCACCGGCAAGGGCATCAACTGGAGCGGCAGCCGCATCCGCGAGGAGGCCACCGGCTACGGTCTGGTCTACTTCGTCGAGGAAATGCTGCATACGCGTAGCAATAGCATGAGCGGAAAAATCGTCACGATTTCCGGCTCGGGCAACGTGGCCCAGTTCGCGGCGGAAAAAGCCATGATGATGGGCGCCAAGGTCGTCACCTTCTCTGATTCCGACGGATTCGTCCACGACCGCGAAGGCCTCACCGCCGAAAAGCTCGCCTATGTGAAGGAACTCAAGAACGTGCGGCGCGGCCGTATTTCGGAATACGCAGAGCAATTCCGTTGCGAATATCACGCCGGCCGGCGGCCCTGGGGCGTGCCGTGCGATGTCGCCCTGCCCTGCGCCACGCAGAACGAACTGAACGGCGAGGAAGCCAAAACACTCGTCAGAAATGGCTGCATTTGCGTGGGCGAAGGCGCGAACATGCCGTCGACCCCGGAGGCGGTCGATGTCTTCCTCGAACACAAGATCCTGTTCGGCCCGGGCAAGGCCGCCAACGCAGGCGGCGTGTCGGTCAGCGGATTGGAAATGTCGCAGAACAGCATGCGCCTGCAGTGGTCGAGCAACGAGGTGGACAAGCGGCTGAGCGAAATCATGAAAGCCATTCACAACCAGTGCGTCCGCTTCGGTGAGCAGGCCGGCTGGGTCAACTATGTGGATGGCGCGAACATTGCCGGCTTCCGCAAGGTCGCCGAGGCGATGCTCGACCAGGGTTTGGTCTGAAGGCGGCCCGACCGATCAGCCCGCTCCCCGCAAATTCAATCCCTTCTCTGTCGTCGCTCAGTGGTCCCACGGCAGGTGCACCGGCACGCGCGGATGCTTCCAAACCTGGAACACCTCGAACATTTTCCCCGGATTGAGGATGCCGCGCGGATCGAGCGCGCGTTTCACCGCCAGCATGGCGCGCACCTGCGCCGGGCGGTGCTGGAGCCGCAGGAACGGCGTCTTCGCGAGACCGATGCCGTGCTCGCCCGAGATGGCGCCGCCCAGTGACACCACGGTTTCCATGAGCCGCTGCACCGCGGCTTCGGCGGCGCGGCATTCGGCCGGGTTGTCCTGGTGATACATGAGGTTCACGTGCAGGTTGCCGTCGGCGAGATGTCCGAAGGTGGGAATGGGCAGTCCGGACTCGCGGCGCAGGCGTTCGAGAAAGCGGGCGAAGCGCTCGTACTGCTGCATGGGAATGGCAACGTCCTCGTTGAGCTTGGCGTCACCCAGCTCAAACATCGCGCTGGAGCACCGGCGGCGCACCTCCCAGAGGCGCTCGGCTTCGGCTCGGCTGCGCGCCTCCCGGAAGGCAGCGGCGTGCTGTTGCGCCCAGGCCCGCACCTCCAGTTTCTGGTCGTCGACCTCGTGCACCGAGCCGGCGAGTTCGAGCAGGATCAGCGGCCGGCCGGTCTGGCCGGCGAACACGCTTTGGCTCGTGGCGCGCTCGACGCACTGCACGCTGGATCGGTCAAGAAATTCGCAGATGGCGGGCGACAGGCGCTGCGCAAACAGCGCCCGCGCCGCGCGCAGCGCCGTGACCTCATCGGCAAACGCCGTGAGCAGCGTCCAGCGCGCCGGTGGCAGGGGGATGAGCTTGAGCACGGCGTCGGTGACCACGCCAAGCAGGCCTTCGCTGCCGATCCAGAGGTCGCGGAGATTGAAGCCGGCGGAGAATTTTTTCGTGGCGGTGCCCCACTCCACCCACTCGCCGGTCGGCAGGAAGCCCTTCAGGGCGAGCACGTAGTCGCGGGTGACGCCGTATTTGCCGCCGTGCATGCCGCCGGCGTTGCACGCGATGTTGCCGCCGATGGTGCAATACTGGTTTGACGACGGATCGGGCGGGTAAAACCAGCCCCGGGCCTCGGCGGCGGCGTGGATTGCGGCGTTGGTCGCACCCGCCTGCACGTGGGCCATGCCGGCCTCAGCATCGATGCGGATGCGGCGCAGGCCGGTGAGATCGATCACCCAGCCGCCGCGCAGCGGCACGGCCGCGCCGGTGAGCGTCGTGCCGCGGCCGCGCACCGTGACGGGTACGCGATGCCGGTTGGCAAGCGCCAGCACCATGCCCACGTCCGCGGCCTGGCGCGGCTTGATCACCGCCTCGGGCAGGAACGACAGCTTGCTGCTGTCGAACGACGCCTCCCACCGCGCCCGTCGGCCGGTGCGGACGGCGGCGCCGAGTTTGCGTTTAAGCTGGGCGGTGGCGGCGGACGACAAAGCCATGATCAGAAATCGGAAACTAACACACAGTTCGTCCGGGTTGGCAAGGGGCGGCTGGGGCGGACTCTGCCCCAACCGGCCGGCGAATGCGCTTTCCTCCACGAAACGCACCGCCAGAATGGCGCCGGACGATCATGAAGACGGGGTCCCCGCTGTATTCCGAGATTCTGAGCCACCTGCTGACGGTCGGCGGGTTCCTGCTCGCGGTTTTTCTGATTGCGCGCCTCATGAGCGAAAAACGGCAGCCAGGCAACACGATGGCGTGGCTTCTTGTCATCGTGCTCATCCCCTATGTCGGAGTGCCGCTCTACCTGCTGCTCGGTGGACGCAAACTCCGGCGCCTCGTCGCCCGCAAGTCGCGCCTGTCGCCCGTGCCCTCGGACGCGACCACAGTGACCACGGCCGCCGCAGCCGGGGCCATCGCCCAGGCCCTCGTGCGCGCGAGCGGGTGCCCGCCGGTGGGCGGAAACGCCGTGCGTTTTCTCACCAGCGGCAAGGAGGCGTATGCCGAGTTCGAACGGCAGATTCGTGAGGCCAGACACACGATCCACTTGATGACCTTTATTCTCGGTCGCGATGACACGGGGAGGCGGATGGTGGAATTGCTGGCGCAGCGCGCGCGAGAGGGGGTGAAAGTAAGGCTGCTGCTTGACGCCGTGGGTTGTATCCTGAGCAGCCGCGGCTTCGTTAATCCGGTCCGCCAGGCGGGCGGCGAGGTGCAGCGCTTCATGCCCGTGCTGATGCTGCAGTGGCGCGGCTCCGCGAATCTCCGCAATCATCGCAAGATCGCCGTGTTCGACCAACAGCGTGTCATCCTCGGCGGCCATAACCTCGCGATCGAGTACATGGGGCCGCGGGCGCTCAAGAAGCGCTGGCGCGACTTTGGCGCGGTCATCGAGGGTCCCGCCGTCGAGTTGCTCAACGAGATTTTCCTCGCCGACTGGTGCTACGCGAGCGGCCAGTCGGTCGATACCCTGCATGCGGAGCGTGGCACACCGGTGATCAAGCCGCACGGCGCGTGTGAGCTGCAGGTCGTCGCCAGCGGACCCGACGTCGAGGGCGATGCGCTCTACGAAGGCATCCTCTCGTTCATCCAGGAGGCGAAGCGCCGCATTTGGATCATCACGCCCTATTTCATCCCCGACGAGGTGCTCTTTCGTTCGCTGCTGGTGAAGGCGCGCACCGGTCACGAGGTGAAGCTCGTGGTGCCGGCCCGCTCGAACCATCCGATCGCCGACCATGCGCGGCGCTATTACCTGCGCGAGCTGCAGAAGGCCGGCGCGCAGGTGCTCCTCTTTCAGCCGGGCATGATGCACAGCAAGGGCATGATCGTCGACGACCGCGTCGGCCTGCTCGGCTCGGCCAACTTCGACCTGCGCTCGCTCTTCGTGAACTTCGAGATCGGCGTGTTCGTCTATTCCGAGCCCGAGGTGCGCGCCATGCGCGCCTGGGCGCAGGAGCTCATCGTCCACTGCGCCCTGATGACGGCGGAGAAGTCGTCGCGGCGGCGCCTGCTCGGCAACGTTGCCGAGGACCTCAGCCGGCTGCTCGCGCCGATGCTGTGAAACCGGATCGGGGGAACCGGATAGCGGAAAGAGAAGCTGCCTTCTATCCGGCATCCGTAATCTAAACCTCCGGTTTCGGCTATCCGGTTTCCGGTATCTGCTTTCCGGTTTGGGGTTTCTCCTCCTCGAGCAGGAGTTTGTATTCGACGGCGTCGCGGAGCGCCTCCCAGCTGGCCTCGATGATGTTGTCGCTCACGCCGACCGTGCCCCACAGCTCCTCGCCGTCCGTGGTCTCGATCAGCACGCGGGCGCGGGAGTTGGTGCCGCGCTTGCTGTCGAGGATGCGCACCTTGTAATCGCTCAGCGTCGTGTCCTTGATGACCGGATAGGCCTTGTCGAGCGCCAAGCGCAGCGCCTTGTCGAGCGCGCCCACCGGGCCGACGCATTCGGCCACCGTGTGCATGGATTTGCCCCTCACCTTCAGCTTTACCGTCGCCTCGGCGACGACCGAGGACTCCGGTCCGCGGCGCTCGATGATCACGCGGTATCCCTCGAACTCGAACGCGGGCGCGTGTTTTTTGAGCCATTTCGCCAGTAGCAGCTTCAGGGACGCGTCGGCCGCCTCAAACTCATGCCCCTCGAACTCAAGCTGCTTCAGCTCCTCGAGGATCTCCTTCAACTCCGGGGTCTTCTCGTCGAGCTCGAAGCCCAGTTCCTTCGCCTTCATGACGATGCTGCTGCGGCCGGCCAGGTCGGATACCAGCACGCGCGTGTGGTTGCCGACCGCAGCGGGATCGATGTGTTCGTAGCTGCGGGCAACCTTCTGCGCGGCGTTGGCGTGAAGGCCGCCCTTGTGCGCGAAGGCGGAGACGCCCACAAAGGGTTCCTTCGGATCGGGGCGCTGGTTGGCCAATTCGTCGAGATAGTGCGAGAGTTCGCGCAGATGCGGCAGGCTGGGCCGGCAGAAGGCGGTGCGGCCCATTTTCAAAAACAGGCTCGGCAGGATGCTGACGAGGTTCGCGTTGCCCGTGCGCTCGCCATAGCCGTTGATCGTGCCCTGCACGAGCGTGGCGCCGGCCGCGATACCGGCGAGCGAGACCGCGACACCGAGACCGCTGTCGTTGTGGCAGTGCACGCCGACGTGGCCGCCGCCAAATTCACGCACGACCCGCGCCACGATCTCCTTGAGGTCGTCGACGAGCGTGCCGCCGTTGGTGTCGCACAGGGTGAGGTTGGCTGCGCCCCCGCGTTTCGCCGCGACCAGGGTTCGGAGGGCGTAATCGGGATTGTCCTTGAAGCCGTCGAAAAAGTGCTCGGCATCGTAGACGACCTCCCGGCCTTGGGCGACGAGATGGCGCACCGAGTCCTCGATCATGGCGAGGTTTTCCTCGGGCGTGGTGCGGATGATTTCGGTGACATGGAGCAGCCACGTCTTGCCGACGATGGCCACGACGGGAGTCCCGGCGTCGAGCAGCACCTTGAGCTGGGTGTCGTGGGCGGCGGAGACGCCGGCGCGGCGGGTCGACCCGAAGGCGGCGACCTTGGCATGACGAAGTTTCAACCGGCCCACCTCGGCGAAGAACGTGATATCGCGGGGGTTGGAGCCGGGGAAGCCGCCCTCGATATAGTCGACGCCGAAATGATCCAGTCGTTCAGTGATGAGGAGCTTGTCAGTTACGGAGAACGATATGCCCTCACCCTGGGTGCCGTCGCGGAGGGTGGTGTCGTAGATTTTAAGCGGGGGGTTCTTCATAAAAAAGCCCCGGGGTTCTGGCCCGGGGCATTGAGAGTGACGTGGTGTATGCGCTGCCATTTACGCCATGTCGCCATGCCCGGGCCGGCGGCTAATGATAATCAAGCCGATGATCGAAATGCGAATGACCGGGTGAAGCAGCATGACGGATTGGTAAGGCAGGGGGAGGAAAAGCGAATCATGGGCGGGTGTCCATTCTGTTTTTCCGGTCTGTCCGCACCCTGCCCCGGGGTTCAATTTCCCGGTCCGGCCGCCGCCTGCATGGCCCGCAGC
>Ga0187885_10005236_pt1 | contig 10173 bp, 8 predicted proteins | sample June2016WEW_20_1_3_FD_132970 | JGI IMG/M metagenome (GOLD analysis project Ga0187885, IMG submission 132970) | Peatland microbial communities from SPRUCE experiment site at the Marcell Experimental Forest, Minnesota, USA - June2016WEW_20_100 | ecosystem: Environmental > Terrestrial > Soil >... | reverse complement strand
GACCGGCTCATCGACGGTGGCGCTGAAAGTGTCTCCCGCATGTGACGACGCGCTCGAAAGCGCGCTCTCGAGGCGAATCGGGATGGGCGTTCCCTCGGGCAGTCTCGTGGTGGATGGAATCAGCGACTGGCTGGGCGCAATGCCGGTCGAGCGCGGTTGGCGATCAAAGGGCAGCTTTTGCGATTCGGCGGAGTTCGAAGCGTTCTCAGCGGGCGGGCGGCCACAGGCGCAGAGCAGGCTGAACGTCAGCAGGATGATGGCGATGCGATTGGCATGGGATGGCATGAACTTCTCCGCCGCGTAACACCCCCGCCCAAACAGAGCGTGGACGGACACCCTCGATAGTAAGACCCGATAGTAAGAATAGACCGCGTTAGCCTGGACTGCCAGCCATCGTTCCCGTTCCTTCGATTAAAGCGCCAGTGGCCCTGACAACCCCAGTAGCTGGAGCACGGGTTTCAAGCGTGCTGGTGCCGCGCCGTCCTCCACACAGCCTTTGACAGCAGCCAAATGCCGATTGCGCCGGCGGCGGCGATGATGCCCCACCAGAAGTAGATGACACTTTCAGCTGAGGAGGTCTGGTTGTGGACCTCTTGCGGAATATTGCACAAAAAAAGGAAATTCCAAACTGACTCGTGATCCCGCGCCCACGGGTTGGCGAGGTAGGACCTGTAGTATTCGGCGTATGGATGATAAGCGCACAACAGGCCGGTGCAACTCAGAAGCAGCAGCAGCGGTGCGTAGGTCAGGCTGAACCGGACGAATCTCGGGGCGCGCCTCACGGCAAACATGAATAAGACAACCGCCATCAGAAGGACCGAGGCCTCTAACACGATTGCGCAGATGTAAACCAAGAGGGCGCTCGCGAGAGAAAATGTAAAAAGCCTTTGCGTCACCGAGTTGTTGTGCGTGCGCGTTTCTTCGTTCTCTGCGTGCTGCAATTGCGCGGCATAGGCGAGGGTTTGGGCCTCCTGCGTTCGTCCCAGCTTGAACAAAAGCGGCTGCAAGCGTTTGAAGGACGTCTCCTGCAGTCCCCGGGCGATCACGGCTTCCAAATCCGTCTTACCACCTAGGCGCATACGCTGACCGAATTGGGCGACGATCCAATACTCGCTTGCAGCGTTTTCCCATTGACCGGCACGCTCGGCCTCCTCGCCCTGGGCAACGCGCAGGGCAGCATATTCGTGCAAATTCTTAAGATTGGGAATCGGGTCGTTAAAAAAGTAGGCGGACATGGCACGTTGCGGATTCATCACGTCGAGCCGCTGCATGACCTGGAGGTCAAGGTCTAATCGCCGGTCGAAGTAAGTCTCATAAACCGGCGCCTCAAAAGCCCGATCCATCAGTTCGAGCCATCGGGGATCGCGTCCGCGGAGACGAGCGACTTCTTCTTGCTGGATCGGCGCATAGAAATAGAAACTGATACTCCGACGTCCGCGCCATTGCGGATCGTCATAGTGGGCACGAGCAATCTCATCCGCTTCGACAAGGTAAGGTACGGCGTTTTTTGGGTCCCAGTCTTGCATCCGCTGGGCTAGTTCGGGGTGCGGCGATCCGTGGAACCTGGAATCGACCCTGCGCTGCGCAAGAAAGTAGTAAATCCAGGTGAGGCTTGGATCTTTGGCGACGGCGTGCTCAGCCAGGCGCATCGCCTCGTCGAAGCGCGCGCCCTCGACATCGGGCAGCCGCATGGCGGCAACCGCCATGGCGGCGTCGTCGCCTTTGCTCTCGGCTTCGCGTCCGATCTTCTCCCACAAGGCGGTCTCGTCCGTCAGCTTCAATTCGGATCGCCAACTGGAGAATGTGACGCTAAGCCCCTGGCGCAGTTCCGGAACGAACAGCAGCCCTCCTGAAATCGCTAAACACACGAGTGCAAGCTTCCACGGCAACGGCGGAGGAACCTGCGGCGGCCCGATGAGCGCCGGTTCGTTCTTCGCCGCCGAACGCCGGAATAGACGCGAAAAGAAGGCACGCAATGCAACCATAAGTCCTCCTACTGTCCAAGACAGCGCTGTGCTGAACTCGGTGATAGAGCCTGCTTCCGCCAGAACAGCCTCGCCCCACGCGCGGGTCTGCGGGGGATACAGGCTGATCGCCCTCGTAAGAATCCTCGTCATAATACGGTTTGCCAAAGTGTCGGCCATTAGCGGTCTCCGAAGGCTGGCTTCAGAGCGCCGCTGGGGCGGGTGCGTTGCGCCTCTTCGCGAGCCCAGCGCTGGCCGAGGCCGGTCAGGCGATACATGTGGCGCGGCGGACGACCACCCCCGGCTGTTTCTTCGCAACGCGTCTCCAGCAGCGATTTCTCGGCCAGGCGCATGAGGATGGGATACAGCGTCCCGGACTTCAGCCCGGTCTCGCGAGACAGGTCGTAGCCGTAGCGCCACTCGGCGGGACGGTCGAGCAAAGATGCAATCAGCAACCGGGTTTGCGGAGATGTGCGGACAAGCTTCATGATGTTTAGTCTACATATATAGATTAAGATGTCAAGTCCGCCTCGTCAAGTCTCGCCAAAGACCCTTGTATCAGCCTCCAAAAGAGCGGAAGGTGGTCTCGGTCAATCCAGTCTGTTCGATGGCTATGTTGGACGCTATGAACTGGCGCCGAATTTCATCCTGAGCGTGAAGCGGGAAGGTAACCAACTTTTCGTGCAGGCGACTGGCCAACCGAAATTCGAGTTGTTTCCAGAGAGCGAACGCGAGTACTTCTACAAGGTCGCCGATGCCCAGATCACATTCGACACTGGCAGCCACGGCAAGGCGACGGGGCTAGTCCTGCACCAGGGCGGCATGAACCAGCCAGCAAAGCGAATTGAATAGTGCTCCGCCGCAGTCCAATGACTCAGTGTGTCGCGGTTCTTGCTTGCGTGTTCTCGCGCAGAACACTGGGTGCCTCCGGTTGCGAAGCGGGCGCGGCACTTACAGGTGTCGACACCTTCTCAAGTGGGAGTTCCACGGTGACGCGAGCGCCCTCCGACAGATTCTCGATGCGAATATCACCACCCTGGTCCTTGACGATGCCATAACAAATACTCAGCCCGAGGCCCGTCCCCTCTCCGACCGGCTTGGTGGTGTAGAAGGGATCGAATGTCCGGCTCGCATTGGAAAAGCCGAGCCCGGTATCTTCGACTTCGAGGATCCCTTTTCCTCCGCGCTCGTAAGCGCGCAAAGTGACCCGTTTCATCTTCACTTCCGGAACGTTCACGGCGTCGACTGCATTGTTGATCAGATTCAGCAGAATCTGCCTGATCTGATCTTCGTCGATGGCGACGGGCCCCAACCCCGGCTGGATATCGACAATTGTCTCCAGATTCCGCGCACGCGTGCTGTATTCGCGCAGGGCCAACACCTCGTGCACGATGGGTGCCAAATCCACAAACCCGCGCTCCATTGGCGCCTGCCGGGAAAAGCGCAGTAAGTTGTCCACGATTCGTTTCATCCGGCGACTCTCGTTTACCAGTTTGTCGAGGCGGCTGCGAGCCACTCCGGGCGCGATCGAGTCGCCCAACAGGTCGCCGTATCCCATCACTGCGGTCAAGGGATTGTTCAGTTCGTGGGCTACTCCGGCGACTAACTGCCCCAAAGCAGCGAGTCTCTCCGAGCGGGACAACTGCTCCTGCAGCGCTTTCAGTTGCAGCGCAACCGCCAGGTCCGCTGCCAACAACTCGATGCGTGTCAATTGACTCGCATTCACTTTCTCAACGCGCTTGGGATCAGCGACGGCGATCGACCCCAGACAGCCTCCACGGGTTGAGCCCATGGGAATCAGCAACTCATTGCCGGTATTCCAGAAGGGGTTCGGCTCATATTGCAATGAGCTCATCAAGGGCTTGTACTTCGCGGCGCTCTCGTTTGAGAGCAGAAACGAATTCTGGCCGATCATTCGCCCGCAGGCGCAAGCATCCTCAATATCTTCCGTAGTCCACTGCCGCGCTCTCTCATACATCTCGTTCTGCGCCGATGGGGAAAGACCGCAGGCGCCGGCCACGCCCAGGGCGCGTCCGGCATCGTTGAGGTGAATCACGGCAACGCGGAAGTTCGTAACCTCGGTCAAGGCGGTGGCAATCTCGCCGCACAGGGAATTTACGGTGGCCCCGCTGAGCAATTGCGACGTGATGGAAGAGAAACGTTGCATCTGCTGGTTCTGTTCGCGGTCGTTGCGATGCATGTCCTCGACAATGGTTAGGATCATGCCGAAGGCTACGAACATCTTGGGAACGTTCCAGATCTCAGCCGGAATGTGCACTTGCGGGATCAAGTAATCCGTCAGCATTCCGACCGGAAATACCGCACCCCAGAAGAAGAAACCAACCGTGACCGTAAGAACGCCGGGAGAGGCGCGCCAGTGGTTGCGGCACATGAGCAACGCGGGCAGCCCGAAGCCAAGTCCAAGGAGAGCAGTACCACCGGTATCGAACGAACCGCGCGCGGCGGCATGGATTGCCCAGAGGCCAATCCCTGCTAGGAACAACGCAAAAGGGACCGAATATGCGGGGGCCCTCAGATGGGTCCAGAAAAGAAAGGCAATTCCGCCGGCGAAACAGGCGAACAGGCAAAGCACAAAAGGCCAACGCAGATGCAAATCGTATGAGCTCAAAACAAAATAAGCCACCGAGGGGACTCCGGTGACGAGCAGCAACCAGGTTCTTTTTGCGCGATCCTCGGCCACCGAGGAAACAGAGGTCAGAAATACGATGGCGGACGCTTGCAGAGAACCCAAATCCACTGCCAGCAGAGCCGGGTTGATGTCTCCAGTGGCAGGCTCGAAGAGCTGGGCAAGAAAGTGAACGAATACCAAGTACCAGGCGACCTTGCAAAGCCTGGATCGCGCAGAGCGAACGTGCCGCTCGAGACAAGCGAAGATTCCCGCCAGCACCGCAACCGTGATCAGGGTGGGGATCTGTTCAAGCCAACTCATAGCGACACCAAGATGACAAGTGTCTCTCCGCCGCCGGACCCGGACAAGGTGTCCACGGTCACGCGAAAGGCGTTACTCGCCTGTGAACCATTGGTGCCATCGCCCGCGGGCCGCTCTCGCTCATTTGGGCATAGCACTCAAGTGGGGGTGAGTAAGCGCCCCTCACAACCGGAGCAATGGCAGCGCGCACTGAGACCAAGCGGGGAAAGTTGGATGTCGATGTCGGACCCCTGACCAGGCATTCGATTCCCCGTAGAGACGCGGCTTGCCCGGTCTCTACGGGCGGAAGAACTTACGATATCGCTGAAGCGATGCCCCCGGCGAGGAGGCTCGTCGCTTCGCTGGGTTTCGAATTGGGGCGGCTGTCGTCCCCGTATTGGGATTCGGGTATTGGCGCCCCCATCTCCAGTCTTATTTTTTCCGAATCGTCATTCCTTACGAATTATCGCGGGAATCATCGCCCGGAATCATCACAAATTTGGTGTGATGGATCGCACTTAGCGGCGATGGGGTTCCGCACTAGACTTTCCCTAATCAGGTTTAGCGCGGTTCATTCGCGGAAAAGTTGGGCTGTCTTTTTCCCAGCTTGGAATCGCAAGATTTGCAATGTTCCGTCGCTGCCACCATTTTTTGCGGTTTCTCGGGACCGAACATGGATGCGGCGGTCGGGCGGGCGGCGGGCTAAATCTTGAGGAGTGATGCCGGCATGAACGTCGTGAGGCAATTTCCGGCGGCGCGCGAATACGAGCGCGATCCGCGGTTCCGGGCGATGTTTGAAGGGGCCGCGATTGGAATCGGGATTTGCCAGCTCGATGGCCGGATTCTGGAAGCGAATCCCGCGCTCAGCAGAATGCTCGGCTACAGCCAAGAGGAACTGGCAGGCGCGCACGCTGGCGAGCTCTATCCAGAACTTCGCCGTGGGCCAAATCCGGAACTTCATCGCGAACTTGGCCGCGAAACTCATCCCGACAATTTTTCGCCAGACGAACGCTTGCTGCGCGAGTTGATGCGGGGCGAGCGCGGCTCGTTCGAAATCGAAAAACGCTACCGGCGCAAAGACGGTTCCGAGCTGTGGGGATATCTGACGGTGTCGCTGGGGCGCGATGCCCGCCGCCAGCCCGCCTTCCTGATCGCGATGCTGGCGGACGCGACCGAGCACAGGCGAGTGGAAGCACATCTGCGGGAAGCCGAGAAGATGGAAGTCATCGGACGACTGGCGGGAGGAATCGCGCACGACTTCAATAACCTGCTGACCGGCATTCTGCTGTACTGCGACCTGCTGAGCGCTGGGTTGGAGAGCGCTGGACGGGAGAGCGGCGGATTTGAAAGCGGTGGATTGGCCAGCGGCGGATGGGAGCCGAGCGAACTGTGCCAGCACGTGGAAGAAGTCCGCATGGCGGGCGAGCAAGGCGCTGCCTTGACGCATCAGCTATTGGCGATCGCGCGCAAGCAAGCGGCGGAGCCACGGCCGATCCCGATCAACGAAATTGTGGCTTCCACGGAGAATCTGTTGCAGCGGCTGATCGGCGAGCAGATTGAACTGGTCATCGCGCTCGACCCCGGCGCCGGACGGGTCCTGGCCGATCCGGCACAGTTGCGGCAGATCCTGCTGAACCTGGTGCTGAACGCGCGCGATGCCATGCCGCAGGGCGGAAAGATCGGGTTGAGCACGCGGGTTGCGGAGTTTCCCAGTGAATTTCCTGGCAAAGTCTCTAGTAACGCTGGACCCGGCGCTGCCCGGCGCGCCGTCTCGCTGGTGGTGGAAGACAACGGCTGCGGCATGGATGCGGAGACTCGCGCGCGGCTGTTCGAGCCTTTCTTCACCACCAAGAATCCGGGAGAAGGGACGGGTCTGGGTCTGGCGACGGTGCAGCGCATCGTTAGTGAGTCGGGCGGGACGATCGCGGTGGAGACCGAGCCGGGACGCGGCACCTGCATTGAAGTGTTCTTCCCGGCGCTCGAGCCTGCTATCGGCGAAACCGCGGACGAGGAGCGCTCGAAGCATTCCTCGAACCGCGCGAGTCCGCCGGTGGTGCCGGCGCGCGCAGGCAAAGTTCTTCATGAAGCCAGCCGCAAAACTATTTTGCTGGCGGACGACCATCCCACGGCGCGCAAATCCATGCAGCGCGTCTTGCTGCATGCCGGATACCGGATTCTGCCCGCGGCCAGCGGGATGGAAGCGCTGAAAATTTTCGCGGAACATTCCGGGGCGGTCGATCTGCTCATCGCCGACCGCATGATGCCGGGGATGAATGGGCAGGAACTCGCGGAAACATTGCTCCGGCAGAAGCCGGGCCTGAAGGTCGTGTTGGTTTCCGGCTACGAAGATGCGCCCGTGGGATTGGCAGCGGGCGCGGTTGAGCTGGTGCGCAAGCCATTTTCCGGAAAGGCTCTCATCGAACGCGTGGTGGAAGTTCTGCAATCGTGAAGCTGGCAACCCGGTAAGTTCGTCGATCGTGAAGTTTTGGGCCCGTGAAGTTCGGCATCGCAAGGGAGATTCGCCATGGTTACTGCAACGAACGCTGCCGTCCTCAGCCATCCCCCGCAAATCGAGGGAGCGAATTTCTTGAATCTTCTGATCGTGGACGACGACCGCGCCATCCGCGAGGGCTGCCGCGAGGTGGCGCAATCGCTCGGATTCAACACACAAGTGGCGGAGTCCGCCGAACAGGCCTACCGGCTGCTCGACAGCTCCGGCACCGACGCCGTGCTGCTGGACATGCGGCTGCCGGGCGCGAGCGGCCTCGAAGCGCTGCATACGATCAAGAAGCATCGCGCCGACGCGCTGGTGATCGTGGTGACCGGCTATGGCACGGTGCAGTCGGCGGTGCAAGCCATGAAAGATGGCGCGTACGATTACGTCACCAAACCCTTCAGCATGGAAGAACTGCGCCTGCTGCTGGAGCGGGTGGCCGGGCATCTGCGGCTGAAGACGGAGAACCGGGTGCTGCGGGAAACCATCAAATCGCGGCAGGGGTTCGGCAACATCATCGGGCGCGCGCCGGAGATGGAGAAGCTCTACCGCATCATCGCCAAAGCCGGACAGAGCGCGCATCCGGTGCTGATTCTGGGGGAAAGCGGCACAGGTAAGGAGCTGGTCGCGAAATCCATTCACTTCGCCGGCGCCTTCCGCAACAAGCCGTTCATTCCGGTGGACTGCGGATCGCTGGTGCCGACGCTGATCGAAAGCGAACTGTTCGGCCACGTGCGCGGCGCCTTCACGGGCGCGACCCATCCCAAGGACGGGCTGCTGGCGATCGCCGAGGGGGGCACAGTATTCCTGGATGAGATTGGCGAGTTGCCGACCGACTTGCAGGCGAAACTGTTGCGGGCGATTCAGGAGAAGGAGATTCGTCCGGTGGGGAGCGTGAGGCGGGTTCCCATCAACGTGCGGATTCTGGCCGCGACCAATCGCGATCTGGAGCGGGCCGTGGCCGAGGGCACGTTCCGCCGCGATCTTTTTTTCCGGCTCAACGTGCTGACCCTGCGGATCCCCCCGCTGCGCGAACGGAGGCAGGACATCCCGCTGCTGGTGGCGCATGTTCTCGAGCGCATCGGCCGCGAGGCGGGAAACGAAAAGACCATCTCGGACGAGGCGCTCAAGGCGCTGCTGAATTACGACTGGCCCGGCAACGTGCGCGAACTGGAGAACTCGCTGGAGCGGGCGTGCGCGCTCAGCAGCGCGAACGAAATTCAGATGCGCGATCTTCCCACCCAGATTTACAGCGCGCCCATCGACTTGATGGGGATGAGCCAGCCGGCCAACGGCATCGTCCCCATGGCGGAGATGGAGAAACAGACCATCATGAACGCGCTGACGCAGGTGAACGGAGACAAAATGCTGGCGGCGCGGCTGCTGGGTATTGGAAAAACCACTCTGTACCGCAAGCTGAAAGAGTACGAGTCCCAAAACTGGGCTGTCGGGCAAAGCGCTGGTGCCAGAACGGGAGGTTAAGCGGAAGGCCGAGTGCGCAACCCATTTATTTTCAGGCTAAAACAATTGGCCCGGAAGTTGCGGAAGGATTCAGCATGATCCTTCTTGTGACGGCGAGTGAGCGAGCATCCGAGTGCGCCGCGGCGCTGCGTGAGGCGACAGGCGAGAAGGTAGTGGTGGCGGAAAGTCTGGTCCGGGCGACCACACTTTTGCGGGCGGAATGCTACCTGGCGGTCGTGCTCGATCAGCACCTGCTCGAAACCGAGCCGAATGAAGTCGAGACCACGCTCGACCACCTGGGCACCGCCATGCCGGTGCAGGTCAATCTGGCGATCAGTGGAATGGAGCGTCTGGTGCGGGAGGTCCGGGCGGCCGTGCAGCGCCGCCAGCGCGAGGAAGTGAAGGCCCGCCGAGTGGCGATCTTCAGGTTCCACAGCGAACTGAATGGCACGGTCACGGCGTTGCTGCTGTCCATTGAACTCGCCCTGGAAGCCCCCGGTCTGCCGGCGGCGGCGGCCGAAAAGCTGCAGTCGGTGTACGAACTGGTGAAGAAACTCCGGAAGCAATTAGAGAGCGCGGATCCAACAGGAGAGCCCGAACCAGCTGCGGGCGTTTAAGGCGGCTTTAGAGCGGATTCAGCGTTGCTGTATCCCGCTCGTGTGGGGATGGGCGCCCTCGCCCGTCCATGCCGAGCGCAACTCGGCCGTTGCCGGCGGCTACAGCAACTATGGATTTGCTCTAGCCCCTGAAGGCCATCCCGCTCAAAATCCTACGAACACCGGCTCCGGCTCGAGCAGGATTCCCCACGCTTCCTGCACGCCGTGTTGGATTTCATCTTTCAGGCCGACAATGTCGCTCGCCTTCGCGTCTCCGCGGTTGATCAGCGCCAGCGCATGTTTGCGCGAGATTCCGGCCGCTCCTAGCGCATACCCCTTGGAGAACCCCGAGTGTTCCACCAGCCATGCCGCGGAAACCTTGCGTTGCGCGTCGAGAGCGGGGTAGCTGGGAATCTCGATTCCTTTCGACGCGGCGCGTGCGGCCAGCTCTTTGAACTGCGCCTCGCCGAGCACGGGATTCTTGAAGAACGATCCGGCGCTGCGGCAATCGTCGTCGCCGGGGACAATTAGCATTCCCTTGCTTCGCCTTATCTCGCGCACCGCCTCGCGCACTTCAGCGAGCGATGGCGGCGTCTTTTTTTCGGCAAGGCGCGCCGCAAAATGCCTTTGCAAATCGGCATACTTCAAATTCGGAGTGCCACCGCGCTTTAACCAGTAGTTCAGTCGCAAGATAATGTAGCGCCCACGTTCCGTGGTATTAAAGATGCT
>Ga0187885_10005229_pt1 | contig 10179 bp, 6 predicted proteins | sample June2016WEW_20_1_3_FD_132970 | JGI IMG/M metagenome (GOLD analysis project Ga0187885, IMG submission 132970) | Peatland microbial communities from SPRUCE experiment site at the Marcell Experimental Forest, Minnesota, USA - June2016WEW_20_100 | ecosystem: Environmental > Terrestrial > Soil >... | reverse complement strand
TTCAAGTACCAAGGTCTGCACCATTGCCCAAATCCATCCCGATCACAATATTCCTCGATGGTTTACTTGTTGAACCTGCCAAAACTGGTCAATTCGTGCTGCGAATAGGGAAAGTCCGGCTAGCGCGCAGCGGATCCTGCCCGCCATTGATCCTTCTCGCGCTTCGAAACTTGTCTCGTTGGGTGCTTCCCCGGCTCGCCCGAGCGGGGTAGGAACTGGGCTCGTCACTCGCCTACTTGCTGAGTTCGATCGCCAGGGAGGCTGCCGTCGCCGCGTTGTTTTCCAAAAGGGCCAAGTTCGCCGTCAGGCTTCTCCCCTTCGTCTGACGGGCGACCTGCGCGAGCAGGAAGGGTGTGACCTGGTTGCCGCAGATCCCCTGCGAGGAAGCTTCTTGCAGAGCGCTTGCGATCGCGGCTTCCACTTCCGCGGAGGGTAGAGCTGCATACTCCGGGCAGGGGATGGCCAGAAGGACCGCGCCGCTGCGCGGCACCTTCCAATGCGCGCGAATGATCCGGGCGGCCTCTTCAAAGCTTCCAACCTCCAAACCCACGGATCGACCGGACTCACGGCAGAAGAAGGCCGGAAAGTCCGTGGTCTGGAAACCGAGCACCGGGACCCCATAGGTTTCCAGCCACTCGAGGGTGGCTGGTATGTTTAGTATCGATTTGGCGCCCGAACAGACAACGGCGACCTGCGCTCTGGCGAGTTCGGGAAGATCGGGCGAAACATCCTGTCCTTCCCGATGAATGCCCCCGATTCCACCGGTGGCGAAGACACGAATCCCGGCCGCTTCTGCCGCGATCACCGTCGCCGCCACCGTGGTTCCCCCGTTCAGCCGCATTGCGGTGGCCCAGCCCAGCTCGCGTCGGCTGACCTTGATCGCGCGCCGGTCGGAGGCCAGGGCAGAGAGTTGTTGAAGCGACAAGCCGACCACCAGCTCCCCCTGGATCACCCCGATGGTCGCAGGGACAGCCCCTCGCTGGCGGACGGCCTCCTGGCATCGCAGAGCGATCTCCAGATTCTGAGGTTCCGGAAGCCCGTGGGTCACGACCGCCGTCTCCAGGGCCACGGCCGGGAGGTGGGAATCGACAGCTTCGCGAACTTCCGAATTGACGCGCAGATAGGGTAACGCCATTCCCTTATCTCTTCCCTTTAGAGCACCAGCTGGTCGTACAGCTTTTCCAAGGAAAGGTCGGAGGCGACCGTGGAGTGTGACCGCAGCGTGAGCGAGGCGGAAGAGATCCCCAGGCGAACGGATTCGTGCAGGGGCAACTGGTTGAGCAAACCGAAAATGACGGCAGCGGTCAGGGCGTCGCCTGCTCCGGTGGGGTCGATGATCTGCGTGCGCAACGCGGGGATGTGCCCGTGATCCACATCGCTTGCATACGCCACTCCGAACTCGGCCAGGGTGATGAGAGCGATGCGCGCACCCCTCGCCACGAGCTTGCGCGCGGCCATGACGGCCAGGGCGGGATCCTCGGGAGGGATGGCCTCTCCCAGGAGAATCTCAGCCTCCGCCGCATTGGGCGTGATCAGGTAGAGATTATGGAGTTGTGGCTGCAGGCGAAGAGCGAGCGCCCGGGAGGTGGGATCGGCACAGATCGGAATCTTGGATCGCTGAGCGAGGCGGATGGCGACCCGCACTACAGAAGGAGCAAGGTTTCCATCCAGGAAGACCAACGATGACCCCTCGAAAAGGTCCTCCTGCTCCTCCAAGACCTGCGGAGTCAGCGCCTCCAGGATGCGCATGTCGTCCAAAGCTAGGTGCAATCGGCCCTCCGGGTCGATCATGGCGAGGTAGGCACCGGTCGGTTGATCTTGGACTCTGAGAACGTGAGTGACTCCCACCCCGGTTGCGGCCAGTTCCTCACAGAGACGATCGCCCAGGAAATCTTTGCCCACCGCGCTGATCAGGTTCGAGGGCTGCCCCAGGCGGGCCAGGTTCTCCGCAACGTTCCGCGCGACCCCACCATACGCAAGTCGGATCCTGGCGGGATTCGAGGTTCCGGGTTGCGGGGGACTGGCCAAGTGGCCAACCATGTCGACCCCGGCGGCGCCAATGGCCAACACGGGAAGATCCGTTCTACCCTCCAGCACTTTTTCTCGCGGAGGCCTCCTGTTCCACGGACCTCAGTTCTTGCTCGGGGATCTGCGCGTGCATCCCCTGTGTCGTGACCTTGCCGTCTCCGGATAAGGTAGCCAGGGCAGGCCATGGTCGGCAGCGGCCGTGTCTTGATGATACACGAGAACGTACGATCTTGGACGTTTTCCTTCTCCCGGCCGCTTGTTCCCTGGGCCAGGGCCCCATCGCCTAGGTCTCGCGGGCATACCGAACCAGTGTGCAGCCATAGCCCGGGGTTTCGTCGGGGTCGGCCCTCCTTCCTTGCAGCACGGCTGAGATCGCCTCATCCACATAGTTGATCCGGGGCAGCCGCTGTCGGAAGGTCACGTCATCCAGCGCACCGCGGTAGCGCAGGATTCCCTTGCGGTCGGACAGGAAAAAGAAGGGCGTGACGTTTGCGCCGTAGAGGTCAGCGACTCGCGCCCGGGGGTCGAGTAGAACGGTCTCAACCTGCCGCAGCTGGGCCTCCCTTTCGATTTCCTCTTTCGTCTCGTCTGCGTTGGAGGCGATGGCGAGAATCACGACTTCGGGTGGCCACGCGCGTTTCCGCGAGGCCAGGATCTCGTCGGCTCGCTTGGACGCTGGGCAATGCGCGGACCAAATGTAGGCAAGCAGGATTCTGTCGGGGTAATCGAAACTGGAGTGGGGGTGACCCTCCAGATCCCGCAGCTCGAAGAGGGGCACGGGTTCCCCTACGGTAACCATTGGGGAAGGTATCCTCCAACGACCAAGCGCCTCGGACTCTGGCCGTTGGCCTGGATGGTCCAGATCTCGGGTGGTTGAGAAGGATCGGTTTCATCGAACCGCACGAAGAGGAGGCTGGATCCGTCGGGGCTCCACAGGATCGAGGAGATGTTGTAGTCGGGCGCATTTGTAAACGGCTCCGGGTCGGCCCCATCAATTCCCATGACCCAGAGTTGCCGCCCCGGAGTCCAGTGGAGCGGATCCAGGTACTTCCGTGCAAATGCGATCCGTTTCCCATCGGGGGATAGAGCCGGCGAGGCGTCCTCGACGATCGGTGACTTGGACAGATCTTCCATCTCATTCGTGGCCACGGTCACGCGAATCAGGTGGCTGTAGAAGAGGGAGGCGGCCGGGGGAGTTTCTGCCGGAGAGGCCGAGGCGTCCGTCGCTTGAGCCGTCGCCTGGGCCAGCTGGATCTCGGGGAAGATAAGGTACTTACCATCGGGCGACCAGTTGCCCACGGAACCCGACGAATCGGGTACGTAGGTGCGGCCGCCGCGGAGGTCAACGACGACCGTCGCCGCCGAGGTCTGGTCGTAGTAAGCGAGCCAGCCCTGCGGGCCCCAGGCTGGTGTGCGCGCATCGTGATCGAATTCCGAAACGGCGGTGTCCTCGCCCGTGGCCTCGTTCAGAATCCACACCCGAGCGTTCTCAGCGGTCGGGATGCCACCGGCACTCTGGGAGAGATGGGCCCGCTGGTAAGCTATCTGAGTCCCGTCACGCGAAATGGCGGGGTAGCGGCACTCCTCTCCCTGACAATCCAGGATCCTCACGGGTGAGGATCCATTCAGGTCGAGCTGGTACAGGTCGGATCCACCGCTGGCTGGCCCAGCTGAGTACACAACAAAATCCCCTGTCGGGCTTGCGGCGAATTCGTGGATAAGCAATCCGGTTTGCAGAAGGGTCCGACTGGAACCGGTCTGGAGCGGCAAGAGCAATAGCTGCGACCCAGCTCCGTTGCGCGCCAGATACACTATCCGAAGCGAGGCGGGGGTAAACGACCATCGCACGGACAGCACAAGGGGCAGCCCATTCTGCGCTCGAGCCCCCGCCTGAAGAGTGACCTCCACGGCGCGTCCCACAGGCCAGGGCTGGGAAGGGAGGAAGCGCATGGTTCTCCCCTCCCATTCGTCCAGCCCCCCCACTTCGGGGTCGGTATGCAGGTGAGACTCGACACTCGCCCGATCCATCGCTGTGCTGAAGGTGATCACCACGGGCGAGTAACTGCTGGCTTCTTGCGAGCGATCGGGCTGAACGGCCAGCACCCTGGGCGTGGCCACCAGGGCAACGGCGCAAAGGGCCACCCCGAAGCCAATCAGCCCGAGGACCAGCGGACTTGGACTCCTTCGTCGGTGAAAGGTCAACTTGCTCTGACCGGGCATCGATCTTCTTCCCCGCGTCATTATAATCATCCGTGTTGCTGGGACCGCTCTCGATCGGCTTGGTCTGAAGGCGCTCGGCACACCGGTAATCAAAGCTTTCTGCGATGATCGGGAGGGCCGCATCCACTTCCCGGGACTAGCTGCGACCGGGCGGGTTGGGCCGCACTTTCCTTTCCAGTCCGCCCGGGATCAACCGCATCCGGCTCTTGCGATGCCGACCGGTCACCGTTTCTATCTCCTCCAGCCCTGCGACCCTCGGCTTTCGGATGGATCCCCGCCATCACCTTGGCATTCCGGACAGGGACCTCTCCGGCGCTTCTCTAGTGCTACCGGGTCATGAGCGACCATTGTTCCCTCGCGGACATTCCCCGGGAAAGAACCCGGCCCCTTGGGCAATGGAATCGCAGGGTGAATCCGGGATCTTCTCAAGCCGCGCTGGATTTGATAAGATGGCCTATCTGCGCATGCGACCTCGGAAGTGGCCACTGAGGTGGCCGGGGTTCTTCTGGAGGGCGTCTCGCTGGCAAATGGATGGATCCCCCCAGTGCGCAGTAGAAGCGAACACAGATGCTGAAGGATCGGACGGACCTCCGCAACATTGCAATCATTGCCCATGTCGACCATGGAAAGACCACTCTGGTGGACGGCCTTCTTCGCCAGGCCCGAGTGTTTCGTGAGAACCAGCCGGTGGTCGAGCGGGTGATGGACTCAATTGATCTGGAACGGGAGCGCGGGATCACCATCCTGGCAAAGAACACTGCGCTCACGATCTGGGATCCCCAATCGGCCCAGCAAGTGAAGATCAACATTGTGGACACCCCGGGTCACGCTGACTTCGGCGGCGAGGTGGAGCGGGTCATCAACATGGTGGATGGCGTCCTGCTCCTGGTGGATGCGGCCGAAGGGCCCATGCCCCAGACTCGATTCGTGCTGAGGCAGGCGTTGGAGATAGGCTTGCCGGCTGTCGTTGTGATCAACAAAGTGGACCGGCGAGATGCCGATGCGGCCGATTCCCTGAATCGAACCTTCGATCTCTTTGTTGAACTTGGGGCCACGGATGAGCAGGCCGACTTCCAGGTCGTGTACACGAATGCGGTCACGGGTCAGGCGGGGCTCACCCCTCAGCTCGGCCCGGATCTTGGTCCGCTGTTTCAGGCGATCCTGCGTCGGATCCCCCCGCCGCGGGTTGACCAGGAGGCGCCCCTGCAACTCCTGGTAACGAGCCTTGGCTATGACAACTATCGAGGAGTCACCGCGTTGGGTAGGATTCATGCCGGGAAGATTCGCGCTGGGCAGCCCGTCGCCCGACTGACACTGCACCAGGCCACGATCATGGAACGAGCGCGTTATCTCTATGTCCATCAGGGCCTGGAGCGAGTTGAGGTCGACCAGGCCGAGGCGGGAGAGATTGTCGCGATCGCCGGATTGGAAGAGATCGCGATTGGTGAGACCTTGGCCGATCCCGAGTCGCCCGTCGCGCTTCCGGCAATCCGGGTGGAAGAACCGACGGTGCGAATGACCTTTGGGGTTAACTCGTCTCCGTTTGCTGGCAAGGAGGGACGCTGGGGAACCTCACGGAAGCTGCGCGAGCGGCTCTTTGAGGAGCTGCGACACAATGTGGCCTTGCGGGTCGATGAGACCGACAGCCCTGACACCTTCACGGTCTCCGGGAGGGGAGAGCTTCACCTGGCCATTCTGATTGAGACCATGCGGCGGGAAGGATACGAATTTGAGGTCTCCCGGCCCGAGGTCATCCTGAGAACAGGCGAGGATGGCGTAGTGCTCGAGCCGTTCGAAGAAGCCCACATCGAGACCAGCCCCGAAACGATGGGGGCCGTCGTCGAGATGCTGGGAGCCCGGCGGGGCCAAATGCTCGACATGGTTGACACCAAGAAGAACACCGTGCGCCTGACCTACCTCGTTCCAACTCGGGGCCTGCTTGGGTTTCGCTATCAGTTCCTCAATGCGACGCGCGGCATGGGCACGCTCCACACCATTTTCCGCGAATACGGCCCGATGGCAGGACCCATGGCCTCCCGAGCCAATGGTTCCCTGGTGGCTTGGGAGGCGGGGGCGACAACGACTTTCGGCCTGAGAAACGCCGAGGAGCGAGGAATCCTCTTTTGCGGGCCGGGAGTCGAGGTCTATGAGGGAATGGTGGTCGGAGAACAGCCCCGCCCGGGGGATCTGGCTGTCAATGTCAGCAAGAAAAAGCATCTCACCAACATCCGCTCATCCAACAAGGACATCGAGGGCCGCTTGAGCCCTCCGAAGCAGATGAGCTTGGACGAGGCGCTCGAGTTCCTGGCGGAGGACGAATTGATGGAAGTGACGCCCCTGGCTTACAGGATTCGCAAGCGGATCCTTGACACGAGGGAACGGGGTAAGCAGACCAAGCGGGCCAAGGAGGCGCTGGTCGAGTGACCCTCGGACTTCAAAGCAGCTCGGGAGATCGCGAGGAGGCGCTTGGCGCCCCCTCGCCCCTTTTTCCACCCAGCCCGGGCCCGCCTCGAGGGCTCCCGCCGGGATAGAGCGGGCACCAGCCTCCCGCCGCTCGGGCGGGACCGCAGGTTCATCCTCGGATGAAGGGCCTCCGACCGATGCCCGGGATCCCTCCGGCTTCCCGAGGCCATCTTCCAGACTCGTTTCTTTGCGAAAACCAGGACTGCCCAGAAGCGGGCTAAGGAGATTCTTCCTCGACCTTGGCCTGTGCTAGACAGCGGCAGAAGAGACAGGAGCAGGGACCTCAAACAGGTCATTCCCTCGCATGGGGAACGTTGAGACGGCGAGGGAAGCCGCGCGGCAAGAAAACTCCCCGGGGCGTCCTCGGAGGGCCCGGGTGCCTGTGCTATAATCAGGCCAGTTACATCCCCAAGCCTCACTTCAATTGATCGGTGGTGCGCCACCCATGACCTTCGCCCATCTGCACGTGCATTCGGAATACTCGTTGCTGGATGGGCTGGGGAAGATCAACCGACTGGTCGCGCGGGCCAAGGAGCTAAACATGCCCGCGCTTGCATTAACCGATCATGGCACCCTCTTCGGGGTCATCGAGTTCTATCACACCGCCAAGGCGGCCGGCATCCGCCCCATTGTGGGAGTGGAGGCCTATCTCGCCTCCCGCAGGATGACGGAACGAGACGCCCGGCTGGACCGGGAGCCGTTTCACCTGTTGCTTCTGGCCGAAAACGATACGGGGTACCACAACCTCCTGCAAATTGCCACGGCTGCCCAGTTGCAGGGGTTCTACTACCGCCCTCGCATTGACCATGAATTCCTCGCAGATCATTCCCAGGGACTGATCTGCACCTCTGGATGCCTGGCGGCAGAGATACCGCGGGCCATCGCGGAGGGACGTGAGGCTGAAGCCAAGCGGCTGCTGGACTGGTACTTTGAGGTTTTCGGTCGCGAGCATTTTTACCTCGAGCTGCAACGTCACGAGATCCCGGAGCTCGATGTCGTCAATCGGCGCCTGCGGGAGTGGGCCACACGATACGAGGCCCGGCTGGTGGCCACGAACGACGTCCATTATGTCCTGGCTGAGGACAGCGCGGCGCACGACATCCTGCTTTGCATTCAAACCGGTTCGTTGGTGAGCGAGCCGAATCGCATGCGCATGTCCGACGGCAGCTATTACCTGCGCAGCCCGGAGGAGATGAGTTCCCTTTTTGCAGAGGTTCCCGAGGCTTTGAGCAACACGCTGGAGATTGCGGAGCGGTGTGAGATCGACCTCGACTTCAAAGGCTATCACCTGCCCACGTTCCCATTGCCGGAGGGCCAGTCCGCGCAAGGCTACTTGAAATCCCTCTGCCAGGAAGGATTACAGCAGCGCTGCGCTGAAAAGTCAGGCGACCCTTCCGTCCAGGAACGGCTCCGTTATGAACTCGAAGTCATCCATGCGATGGCCTTCGACACTTACTTTCTAATTGTGTGGGATCTCTGCCGGTTCGCCCGGGAACAAGGGATCTGGTACAACGCGCGAGGTTCGGCGGCCGGATCGCTGGTTGCCTTCGCGCTCGGGATCACTCTCGTCGATCCGCTGGATCAAGGTCTCATCTTTGAGCGCTTCCTCAATCCGGGTCGCGTGAGCATGCCGGACATTGATCTGGATTTCCAGGACGACCTGCGGGCTCGTGTCCTGGAGTACGTTGCGCAACGGTACGGTCACGACCGGGTCGCTCAAATCATTACCTTCGGGACCATGGCCGCTCGGGCGGCAGTCCGAGATGTGGGCCGCGTGCTCGACATTCCCCTTTCCGAGGTCGATCGGGTCGCCAAACTGATCCCCTACGTTCCCGGCAAGCCGGTTACGCTTCGGGAGGCGCTGGCAGACATTGCGCCACTCAAGGAAGTCTACGAGGGCACGGACTACATCCGCAACTTGATCGACACGGCAATCAAGCTCGAGGGCGTGGTTCGCAATGCGGGAACTCACGCGGCGGGGGTGGTGATCACGGACCGTCCCTTGATCGAGTACCTGCCGCTCCATCGTCCGACCCATGGCACCCTGGAAGACAATCCGATCGGAGTGGTGACCCAGTTCGAAATGCAGGTCTTGGAGGAACTTGGGTTGCTCAAGGTCGACTTCCTCGGGCTGGCGACGCTCACGGTCATGCAGCGCGCCTGCGAGTTGATCAGCGAGCGCCGGGGTGTCGATCTCAACCTGGAAAGCATCCCGGTTGACGATCCGGCCATCTACGAACTGTTGGGACGGGGGGACGTGGCTGGAGTGTTCCAGGTCGAGGGCTCCGGTATGCGGCGCTATCTTATGGAAATGCAGCCGAAGAAGCTGGCCAATGTCATCGCCATGATCGCCCTGTACCGACCGGGCCCGATCGATTTCATCCCCACCTATATTCGGCGGATGCACGGGGAGGAAACCGTCGAGTATCGCCACCCGGCCCTGGAACCCATCCTGCGCGAGACGTACGGCATTCCGATCTATCAGGAACAGCTGATGCGGGCGGCCATCGAGCTGGCCGGCTACAAGGCGAGTGAGGCCGATGATCTGCGCAAGGCGGTTGCCAAGAAAAAGGCCGAGTCGCTCCAGGCGCATCGCAAGCGCTTCGTGGAGGGCTGCGTCCAGAGAGAGATTGACCAGAAGACGGCGGAAGCCATCTACGACGACTGGGAGGGTTTCGCCCGCTACGGTTTCAACAAGGCCCACGCTGCCGACTACGGGGTGATTTGCGCGAAGACCGCTTATCTCAAAGCCCACTTCCCGGTCGAATTCATGACGGCCCTGCTCAGCGTCACGAAAAACGAGACCGAAAAGGTGGCCCTCTATATCGCCGATGCCCGCCACCTGGGGATCGAAGTGCAGCCACCCGACGTCAACTTCAGCAAGTGGGACTTCGCGATTGAGGACCTGCCTCAGGGAGGTACCGCCATCCGCTACGGCCTGGGCGCCATCAAGAACGTAGGGGAGGCCGCTATCCAAGCCATCATCGAGGCTCGGGACCAGGGAGGGGCTTTCCGCAACCTGGACGACTTCGTCCGGCGGATCGACCTGCGCAAGGTCGGGCGGAGAGCCCTCGAGTCGCTGGCCAAGGTCGGCGCGCTGGATGCCCTCGGAGATCGTGTGTCCTTGTTGGACGCCCTGGACCGGTTGCTCTCGGTCTCGGCGCAGCAATTTCGCGCAGCCGACGTGGGACAGCTGAGCCTGTTCGGGGGTTCTGCGGGCGGGCTGATCGATATCCTTCAGCTCACTGCCCCCGCGCAACCGGTCCCCCGGCGCACGCTGCTTGAATGGGAGCGAGAGCTGCTCGGCCTGTACGTGAGCGACCACCCTCTTTCCCCGTACCTGGCGGACCTGCAGCGGGTCGTCACTCACTTCAGCGGCGAATGGGGGGAGGAACTCGCGGGCCAGCCAGTGCGGGTGGCCGGCCTTGTCACTCAGATGCGTACGCACCAGACCCGCAACGGCCACGC
>Ga0187885_10005227_pt1 | contig 10184 bp, 7 predicted proteins | sample June2016WEW_20_1_3_FD_132970 | JGI IMG/M metagenome (GOLD analysis project Ga0187885, IMG submission 132970) | Peatland microbial communities from SPRUCE experiment site at the Marcell Experimental Forest, Minnesota, USA - June2016WEW_20_100 | ecosystem: Environmental > Terrestrial > Soil >... | reverse complement strand
TAGGCATCGCCGCCACCGGAGCATCCGCCCAGGGAACTCTGGATCTGCAGACCAGCGCCGCGGCACCCACCGGCGGTTATGCTTTCGTGGTGAACGGTACGGACATGGTCGCGCCCGCTCCGGTAGCTTTCGGCGGTGTCTTTAACATTGATTCGCCCAACACAATTTCAGGAAATGGCAGCGTGACGGATGAGATCCTCGCGAAGAAAGTGACTGCAACCGCTGCCACGCTTTCGGGAACACTCACGACTCCGGATCAATTCGGCGGATTCACATTGAGTCTGACGGCCCCCTTCGGCAAAGGAAAGAAGAATATCCCGTTGCAGTTCATGGGCTATATCGTTGACGCCACCAACATACAACTCATCGAGACTGATACCGCTGCCGGCAACGCTTCCCCCTTTGCTTTAACCTCCGGACCTGCCATCGGCCAGGGGGCTGCGACCGGCACGTTTACCGGCAACACGTCGTTCTCCGGCACGTTCGTGTTCGGGATCACGGGTGTGGACCTCAGCAATAGCAATATCGTGTCCGCCACCCTAACTTCGGTCAGCTTGTTAACGGCCGACGGCAGCGGCAACCTGAGCAATGGATTCACGGACACTTTTCTGGATTTAAATACCAGCCAGGGAACCGTTAGCAATCCACAAACGGGCTCCCAGATCAGCGCGGCCTTCAATGGAACGTATTCCGTCGACTCCAGCGGAACCGGTCGCGCCAGCTTGACCCTCAGCAACTTCAACCCCGACCCAAAGCACGGTTATCAACCCGTCTTGTTTTCTTACCTCACCGGCACCGGCAACGAAAACACGCCGCTGGTTCTCGAGGGCGGGGACACCCCCTATCCATCGCTTGGAGCGGGAATCGCTTATCCGCAATCGACGGAGACTGCTGCATTCAACGGCGACTACGGGTTTAGCTTTACACAGGAGCTGTCGGGCAGCAGCGAAAACGACGGCACCGCTCAGCTGAATGCGAACTCGACAACCGTGCCGCCTTCTTTGTCCGGCCTTGCGGACATCAATGTTAGTGCCAGTGCCAACCAGGACCAACCGTTCACCGGCACTTTCTCTGCGCCGACGGCCACCGGTCCATTCGCGGGCATTCTCATTGGGACGAACAACAATGTTGTGAGCAGCGTCGCGTTCACTCCCCAAATCGCGGTGGATTATTACTTCATTGACCCAAGTCACGGCTTTTTCGTTGAAACGGATTTGGTGACCGAGGGCGCACAGCAGAACGGACAAGTCTCCATCGGATACTACGCCGCAAGAACCCCGGTGTGCACCGGCTGTCCGTAGTGAAAAATGTCCCGGTGTGGCTCACTTTGGTTGTCATCATTTTGGTTGTCATCCTGAGCGCAGCGCGTTCTTCACGAAGTGAAGAACGTGCGGAGTCGAAGGACCCCTACACCCTCCTTCACTCCGCACTCGGCCACTTTCTTTCCAATTTGAGCCACTACCAAGCGCCCGAGCTCTTTGCTCTGATCTCGGCTCACGCGTTACACTGCGAAATATGAATACAGCGAACCAACCGAATGTAAAGTTTGTGCAAACCTCCGATTACCGCGAGGCCTACGCCAACAGCGTGCAGATTCGGGTGAACGTATGGGATTTCTTCCTCGTTTTCGGGACCATGCAGCAAAGCTCGGAGACGCATGTGGAATTACGAAACTTTCAGGGAATTTACCTCAGCCCGCAACAGGCCAAGGCACTCATGGCCCTCTTGCAGCAGAATGTAACCAACTACGAGGCCGCGTTCGGAGAGATCAAACTTGATCCGCGCGCCCCGGTGGGACCCGTTCACTGATGCACCATTTAACGACGCGCCGTTCAACGACGACGGCGCCGGCGGCGGTACAGTCCGATCTGACAACAAAATCTCCACCGGTATCTTCTGCACGACTGCCGCACGCATGGGCGCAGCAGTTTCTTCTGTTCGCGCTCTTCTTTGCGGGCTTGATGCTTCTGCATGCGCCACTTCTCCGCCTTCCATATTTTTGGGATGAAGCTGGCTATTACGTGCCGGCCGCGCGCGATTTGTTTCTGACCGGAACGCTGATTCCGCACTCGACGCAATTGAATGCGCATCCTCCGCTGGTAATGGCATGGCTGGCGCTGGCCTGGCGCGTCGCTGGATACTCCACGTTAGTCACGCGCACAGCCATGCTGGCACTGAGCGCATTCTCGCTCTTGGGACTGTTTCGACTCTCGCGGCTAGCCGCCAATTTACCCGTGGCGTTGGCGACCACCGCGCTGGTGGCGCTCTATCCTGTGTACTTCACGCAAAGCTCCATGGCGCTGGTAGATTTGCCGGCCGCCGGACTTACCTTCTGGGCTCTAGCCGCCTATATAGAGGACCGCCCATGGAAGCAGGTCGTCTGGTTCTCGCTGGCGGCTTTGGCGAAAGAGACCGCGATCCTGGCTCCGCTGGCGCTCTTTGGCTGGCAACTGGTTGGATCCTTGATTCGCAGGAGTTGGAAAAAGAGTCCGAAAAAGAGTCCGAAAAGGAATTGGACGAAAATTTGTTGCGAGGAAATTCTTCCGCCCGCCGGCCGGCGCTCGCGCTTGCTATATCTCTTGCTCCCAGTTTTGCCGCTGATGGGTTGGTTTGCTTACCTTCGCTCACAAACCGGCTTTCTGTTCGGCAGCCGCGAATTTTTTCGCTATAACGTCGCCGCCACCGTTGATCCTCTGCGCATCCCGCTGGCTCTCGCAATGAGACTCTGGCAGCTCTTCGGATATTTTGGTCTCTATCTGCTCACCCTGGCGGGATTGCTGGCTATGCTTAAACCGCCGCAAAAGCAGAACCAGGCAACTCGTCCGCGAATTCCATTCTGGATGCAGGCAGCCTTTCTTTCCGTCGTGCTCGCTTACCTGGCCTTCATGTCGGCAGTGGGCGGCGCGGTGCTGGCGCGCTACATGTTACCGGCGCTCCCGCTCGTGATTCTGGCGCTCGTCTCAACTCTCTGGCGGCGCGTGAAGTATTGGAAACTGATCGTGGGAGCAGTCGCCATTGCCTTTGTCGCGGGCCTCTTCAGCAATCCGCCATATGGATTCTCTCTCGAAGACAATCTGGCCTATCGCGACTTTATTGTGATGCATGCGGAAGCTGCTCGTTTCCTGTCGATGCGGTATCCCGGCGAGCGCATTCTCACCGTCTGGCCCGCGTCCGACGAACTCACCCGGCCCTGGCTTGGCTATGTCAATGCCAATGCCAGTGCCGATCAGCCTTTTCGCGTGCTGCGCATCGAAGATTTCTCCGCCTCCCAGATCGACCTGGCTGCCGGAGCTCGCGACCGGTTTGACGTGGCTCTGGCCTTCTCCACGAAGTACCAGCCGCAGCGTGAGCTGCTTGAGAATTGGGGCGCATGGCAGAGTACCAAAGAAAAATTCTTCGGCTACCATCGCGACTTGCTGCCCGAAGATATTGCCCAGCGTCTTGGCGGAACGATTACCTATCACAAGGAAATGAATGGGCAGTGGATCGCGGTGATCGCAGCGGAGCGGTAAGAATCGAAGCATTCACATCCCCATCAAGTGGCAGGAATGCGTTTTGGCCACGACCCAGACGGCTTTGCCGGGGCGCAGTTGCAGAGCGTCACGCGCCGCCAGCGTCAAGTGCACTTCGAACTCCGTGCCGCCGCAATCCACTATTGCTGAGATGATCACGTCCCGCTGTACCAGCCGCAGAATCGTTCCGGGCAAAATATTGCGAGCGCTCAGCCCGTGCGGACTTTCCGTTGCCAGCAGCAGATCGCCGGCGCGAACGCCCACGCGCAAGCGTGAGCCCACCTCTGCCCGAACCAGCGGTGTTTCCAATTCCACCCCACTGCTTCCCAGGCGGCAAGTCATCGTCCCGCGCGCTTCGCTAAGTGCCAGTACCGTGGCGTCGAAGATGTTCTCGAATCCTGACAGGTGGGCGACCGTCTCGAGCCGCGGAGCACGCATCACTTCATGCGGCCGTCCTTGCGCCACGATTTTTCCCGCATCCAGCACAATCACCTCGTCACCGAGGGCAAACACTTCCTCGCCGTTGTGAGTAACGAAAAGAATAGGGACGCGGTGGTGCTGATTCCACTGGCGCAGATCGCCGACCAGCAGCGACTTCGTAGGACGATCCAGCGCTGCCAGAGGTTCATCGAGCAGCAAGGCGCGCGGTTCGGTCACCAGAGCGCGCGCCAGGGCGACGCGTTGGCGCTCACCTCCAGAAATCTGCGCCGGCTTCCGATCGCGCAAGTGATCGATGCGGAACGCATCAAGCATCTTGCGGCTGCGCGTCCGCCTCTCGGCCGCGCTCAGCGTGCGCAGCCCGTAGGCGACGTTTTCTTCGGCGGTCAGGTGTGGGAACAGCGCCAGATCCTGATGTACGTACCCCATGCGCCGTTTCCAGGCGGCGACATTGCGCTTCTTCTCCGAGTCGTAAAGGTCTTCACCGCCCGCGGCAATGCGGCCTTCATCCGGATCGATCAACCCCGCAATGCAATCGAGCACGGTGGTTTTTCCCGCGCCCGATGCACCGAAAAGAATTGTGAAGCCGGCCAGTGCGCGGAAATGCACATTCAGGTTGAAGGTGCCCTCGGGATTCGGAAACCGCTTGCGGATGCGGACTTCGAGATCGGAGGAGATTGGCGGCATCGACGAGGGTTGTGAAATTTGTGTTGCCGGCGCTATTTTCACCGCCATGGACCCACCGCCCAGGCACGCCGGTTTGCGCCATACACGGCCGAAAGCACCACGAAAGAGATGATCAACAGCAACAGTGCTGTCTGGTTCGCGCTGGAATAATTCGCCGCCTGCACCTGATCGTAAATATCAATCGAGATGGTGCGCGTCACGCCGGGAATGTTTCCTCCCACCATGAGCACCACTCCAAACTCGCCCAGCGTGTGCGCGAAGCTGAGCGCAAATCCGGTGACCAGTCCGGCTTTCGAGAGAGGCAACACGACCCGGCGAAAAGTTTGTATCGGCGAATGTCCGAGGGATGCCGAAGCGTGAAGCAGCGAGCGATCGACCGCGCCGAAGGACGCGGCGAACGGCTGCACAGCGAAGGGCAAACTGTATAACAGAGACCCAATCACCAGCCCTTCGAAAGTGAAGGCCAGCGTGTGGCCGGTGAGCGATTCCCACCAGCGGCCAAGCGGACTGCGCGAACCAAGCGCCACCAGAACATAAAAACCGAGCACAGTCGGCGGCAAGACAATGGGAAGCGCCACGGCGGCCTCGACCAGAAATTTCCAGCGCCAGCGCGAGTAAGTCAGCCAGTACGCGATGGGAATCCCAATCGCGATCAGCAGCGTCGAGACAATACCTGCGAGACGTACGGTCAACCAGAACGCCTCCCAGTTCATTTCCATGCTCCATCTAAGTGTTTATCCGTAGGCAGGCTAAAACCGAAACTGGTGAGCAGGGAAGCAGCCTCGGGGCTGCGCAAAAACTCCAGGAACTTGCGGGCGGCATCCTGCTGTTTTGATTTTGAGAGCACGACCGCCGCTTGGTTCAGCGTGGGATAGGCGTCGAGCGGAACCGTCCAGTAGCGGCCTTTATCTTTCATAGCGGGTGCGAGGGCATGCGAGAGCGCGATCAGCCCCGCCTGCGCGTTGCCCGATTCGACAAACTGCGCCGCTTGCGAAACGTTTTCGCCCAGCACAAGCCGGCTGGAAACCTGATCGTAAATTCCGAAGTGCCGCAGCGCGGCAGCAGCGGCGCGGCCGTATGGAGCGGTCGCCGGATTCGCAATCGAAATCTTTTTGACCGATGGATCGAGCAAAGCTTGAATTCCGATCTTCGATAAGTCCAGTGGCGAGTCGTTCGGTACCCACAGCACCAACCGTCCAATCGCATAACGATACAAAGTATCTTTTGATGCCAGTCCTTCGCTGATCAACTGTTGGGGATATTCTTCATCGGCCGAGAAGAAGACATCAAAGGGTGCGCCGTTTCGTATCTGATTGGTTAGATTGCCAGACGCGCCGAACGAGAGCTTCACCGTCCGCCCGGTTTTCTTCGTGTAAGCTTCGACAAGTTGCGGAAGCGCAGCACTCATATCGGCTGCCGCCGCCACAGTAATTTCCTGTGCGCTTACGAAAGATCCCGTGAGCAGGAGGAGCAACGCCAACAATTGATTCATCGCAAAGTTTTCATCCGTCTATTTCCGTAGAGACGCGGCTTACCGCGTCTCCTAACTCCACCAATGCAGATTGCGCAAAACCCTGTCTCCACGTGCGCCGTCTTACATGCGGAAGCCCGCGGGCCTTTTATGCCAGTTTCGTCTTCGACAACGGCAACTCCCGCACCCGCTTACCGGTGGCTGCAAATACTGCGTTGTATAGAGCAGGCGCAAAAGGCGGCACACCGGGCTCGCCAACCCCAGCCGGCGGCGCTTCGCTCTCCACAATGTGCACCTCGATATTCCGTGGAGCGCGGTTCATCCGCGTGATCTGAAAGTTGTGGAAGTTGCTCTGATCGATAACTCCGTTGGTAGCGGTAATTTCGCCGAACAGCGCCAGGCTGGTTCCGAAAACAGCCGCGCCCTCGAACTGGTTGCGGATATTGTCAGGGCTGACGATCGTCCCCGCATCGACCGCGGTCCACACATTCGGAATGTGCACCTGTCCCTTGCTGTCGACTTCGACTTCAACAACAGTTGCTACGTAGGTCAGGAAACTACGGTGAGCGGCGATGCCCATGCCGTGCCCTTTGCCCATGTCCATGCCCATTGCCCGCTTGCCCCATCCCGATTTCTCCGCCGCGATCTCGACCACGCGCCGCAATCGCCCTGTGTCGAGCGGATAATTCCTGGCGTCTTCCGCTTCATCCCCTTTGAGGTCGAGGTTGACGATGCGCGGCGGACCGATCAGGTCAAGCAGATACTCGACCGAATCTTTGTTAGCCGCTTTCGCAAGCTCGTCCGCGAAAGAATGAATCGCGAACGCATGATAGATATTCGCAACGCTGCGGAGCCATCCAATGCGCACATGGTAGTCGGCGGGGCCGTTTTCGGCGCGATGGTTGGGAATATCGAAAGGAAGGTTGTTCCATCCGAGGCCCATCTCGTCGTCGGCATAAGTGGCGGATGCGTTGAAAGTTGAATCGATGGGGGGATACACAGTGCGCTGCAGCCACGCCGTCGGCTTGCCATCAGGCCCAACTGCAGCCTTCATGTACATCGCGGCGACGGAGTGAAAAAAATCGAAGTGAATATCGTCTTCCCGGCTCCAGACGACCTTGACGGGCTTGCCGAGTTGCTTGGAGAGAACGGCGGCTTCCGCCACCTGGTCAGGTTTTGACTTGCGCCCAAAGCCGCCGCCGAGCAGCGTGACGTGGCAAGTCACATCTTCTTTCTTGATGCCGAGCACGCCGGCAATCGTTTCCTGCACCGCCTGCGGATTCTGCGTCGGCGCCCAGGCCAGCACTTTTCCGTCACGATACTCCGCGACGGCTACCGGCGGCTCCATGGAAACGTGCGCCAGGTGCGGAGTGTAGTACTCCGCTTCAATGATCTTGCCGCCCTTGGCAAAAGCGGCATCCACATCGCGGACGTTGCGAACAACTTTGCCCGGCTGCCGTGAAGTGGCTTCAAGCGTTTTCCGAAACGGCGCCGAGTTGTACACCGAGTGTGGACTACTATGAATGTCCCATTCAATCTTGAGACTCTTGCGCCCCTTAAATGCCGCCCACGTGTTATCGGCAATCACGGCGACTCCGCCCAGAGGCTGGAACTGGTGCGGCGGTTTAAAAGTATCGATCATCAGCGTCTTCCGCACGCCGGGCACTTTGAGTGCGGACTTGTCGTCGTACGACTTGATCTTCTGTCCGAGTACGGGCGGATGCTCAATCGAGGCGTAAACCATACCCGGCATGGTCGCGTCCATGCCGAAGATCGCTTGGCCGGTGACGATCTCGGGAAGGTCGAACAGGGAATTACTTTCTTTGCCGATGTAACGCCACTCGGCGCGCGACTTGAGCGGGACATCTTTTTTCTTCGGAACGGGCAACTGGGCCGCAGCAGCGGCAACTTCACCGTAGCCTAGCTTGCGGCCGCTGGCACGATGCACAACGAAGTGAGGCTCGGTCGTGCACTCCTTCGGGGAAACGCCCCACTGCGCGGCGGCGGCGCCTATCAACATCACGCGCCCAGTCGCGCCCACTTGGCGCATCAGGTGGAAGTTACTGCGGACCGAGTGCGACCCGTCCGTATCCTGATCACCGTATTTCGGATCGCCAATCGCTTGCTCAATTCTGACCTTGGACCAATCGGCGTCAAGTTCGTCGGCGACCACCAGCGGCAAGGCGGTGCGACTGCCGCAGCCCATCTCCGAGCGATGCGCGACGATTGTGACCGTGCCATCCGGCGCGATCGACATCCACAAGCTGGGTTCAAAGGCCGGCGCGGCCGCTTCGCCCTCCGCGGCCCAGAGCGGCTCGGGAACAAAGCGCGCGCTCAGCACAAACGCTCCGCTCACCAGAGCTGCGTGCAGGAATCCTCGTCGGCTAATGGGACGGTTGACATTGGCGCTGACATTTTCGATGAGCTTCATGCCGTCTCCTTTGCCGCCTGAAGCTTCGCCGCTTGATGAATGGCCGCCCGAATCCGCTGATACGTTCCGCAGCGGCAAAGATTGCCGGACATTGCTGTGTCAATGTCCTGGTCGTTGGGATTCTCGTTCTCCTTAAGCAGTGCTATTGCCTGCATGATCTGGCCGGTCTGGCAGTAGCCGCATTGCGGCACCCGAATTTCCATCCACGCCTTTTGCACGGAATGCATAGGCGCGATGCCTTCAATCGTGATGATCTCGGCGCCACTGATCTCTCTCATGGGAGTGCTGCAGGAGCGGATAGCAGCGCCATTCTGGTGCACCGTGCATGCGCCGCATAATGCCATGCCGCAGCCGAACTTCGTCCCCGTGAGTTGAGCCACGTCGCGCAAATACCAAAGCAGCGGCATGTCGGGATCGCCGTCAAAGGTCTTTTCCTTGCCGTTCACTTTAAAACGAATCATTCTCTCCTCGGTCAACTGCGCATGCTGCAAAATTGATTTCCATATCCTAGTCGCAGACCGCGAAATGTGAAAGAGTGGAGGCGGCGATTTGTGGAGGCGACAATTGAAGTCCTCTCTGCGGCACTCCCCTGTGTTCCCCCGCGCTCCCTGTGGTTAAGGTTTTCGCTGACGCCAGCTCGCCATCATATAATCGTCTGTCATTTGTCTGACAGCACGGGAGGAATTTTGGCCTACGACGATCTGCGGGACTGGATCAAAGCACTCGACCGAGCCGGCGAACTGAAGCGTATACGTACGGAAGCGGATCCAATTTTAGAGGTTGCGGAAATTGCCGACCGGGTTTCGAAAAGTAGAGTTAGAGACAGAGACAGAGATAAAGACAAAGACAAGCAGGGAACTGTCGGCGGCAAGGCTCTGCTATTCGAAAACCTGAAGAACTATCCCGGCGCGCAACTTCTGATCAACCAGTTCGGATCGGCGCGCCGCATGCGGCTCGCGCTCGAAGTCGAGGCACTCGACGAAATCGCCGAGCGCATCCGCGGTTTCATGGACGTGAAGTCTCCGCAAGGCTTCCTCGACAAAGTGAAGATGCTGCCCATGCTCGCCGAGATGGGCAAGTTCTTTCCGAAGACCGTTGCCACAGGTCCATGTAAAGAAGTGATCAAGCGTGACAATTTCTCACTGCTCGATTTTCCCATCCTGCAGTGCTGGCCAAAAGATGCCGGACGCTTCATCACTCTGCCCTCCGTGATCACGCGCGATCCGAAAACCGGCAAGCGCAACGTGGGCATGTATCGCATGCAGATCTACGATGAGCGCACCACTGGCATGCACTGGCAGCGCCAGAAAGTAGCAGCCGAACATTACCGGGACAGAATGCGGCAATCTGTTCGGAATGGTGGAGACACGAGCGCCCCTTCGGCAACCTCAGGGTGGGCTCTCGCCCGTGCCGCTGTCGACATCATGGCAAGATCCTCAGGAGGCGCAATGCTAGCAGCGGGGGATCGTCCCTCCGGCCGAATGGAAGTAGCCGTGGCCATCGGCACCGAACCCGCGCTGACTTTCTCTGCGATCGTGCCCGCGCCGCCCGACGTCGAAGAGTTCATCATCGCTGGATTCCTACGCCAGAAGCCAGTCGAACTGGTGAAGTGCGACACCGTCGATCTGGAAGTTCCAGCGAACGC
>Ga0187885_10005222_pt1 | contig 10189 bp, 9 predicted proteins | sample June2016WEW_20_1_3_FD_132970 | JGI IMG/M metagenome (GOLD analysis project Ga0187885, IMG submission 132970) | Peatland microbial communities from SPRUCE experiment site at the Marcell Experimental Forest, Minnesota, USA - June2016WEW_20_100 | ecosystem: Environmental > Terrestrial > Soil >... | reverse complement strand
TTGGTGCGTGCGGCTGGGTTGGTAACATCGTTCGCGCCGATGACCAACGCGACGTCTGTTTGCGGCAGTTCAGCGTTGGCGTCGTCCAACTCCAGCAGTTTGTCGTAGGGAATATTGGCTTCGGCGAGAAGGACGTTCATGTGCCCGGGCATGCGGCCGGCGACCGGGTGAATCGCAAACTTCACGTCCACGCCTTTCTTGGTGAGCGCGTCGAACAGATCATGCACGGCATGCTGGGCTTGGGCGACGGCCATGCCATAGCCTGGCACGATCATCACCGAGTTGGCGTCTCCGAGCAACGCTGCTGCATCTTCCGGTGTGGCGCTGCGCGCGGTCTTTTGCTCCTGCGCGGCGGCGGAGACCTGCACCTGGCCGAACGCGCCGAACAATACGTTGGCGAACGAGCGATTCATCGCCTTGCACATGATGATCGAAAGTATCAAGCCTGAGGAACCGTCGAGCGCGCCCGCAATGATGAGCAGTTTATTGTTCAACACGAACCCCATCGCTGCCGCGGAAAGCCCCGCGTAGGAGTTCAGCAACGAGATGACGGTAGGCATATCGGCGCCGCCAATCGGAACGATCAACGATACACCGAACACCAGCGCCAAAACCATCAGAATGGGAAAGAGCTGCGTCTTGGTGGGATCAATGATGAGCACGACGACGATAACGACTGCCGCTGCAAGCAGCGTCAAGTTCACGAAATTCTGGCCACGATACGTAATGGGCCGAGTGGGGAGTATCTCCTGCAATTTGCCAAATGCCATCAAGCTGGCGGTGAACGTCAGAAACCCGAGCAACACCTCCAGGCCAAGCGCAGTCATCTTGAAGTGCGTGAGATTACCAGCGGTGAGCACGCTGCCATTATCCAGGTAGAACTCCGCGGTACCCACCAGCGCGGCAGCGAGCGCGCCGAACGCGTGCGACAACGCCGTTCGTTGCGGTACTGCCGTCATGGGCATCAACGCCATGGGGACGCCGATGGCCGAGCCGACCACGATGGCCACAAGAATCCATTGATAACTGGTAACGCCTTTGTGCAAAAGTTCCGGGTTCAACAGCGTGCCGCCCACAGCCAGCAGCATCCCGACGATGCCGGTAATAACGCCCCGTTTCGCCGTTGGCACGGCACTGAGCCATTTCAGCGCCAGAATGAAACAGGCCGCTGAGGTCATGTAAATGGCGCCAATGATGTGGATGCTCATGCCTGTTTCCGTTCCTGTTTCTTGAACATCCTCAACATTCGATAGGTGATCATGTAGCCACCGACGATGTTGATCATCGAGGCCGTGACCGCCACTGTACCGAGCACGGTGCTAAGGGTGGTCTTTTGTTCACCGGCGATGACGATTGAGCCGACAACGGTGATCGCCGAGATCGCATTGGTCAACGACATCAGCGGCGTGTGCAACAGCGGCGACACGCGACGAATTACCTCCAGCCCGAGGAACGTCGCCAGCAAAAACACATAGAAGTTTGACAACAGTTCTGAGTTCATCAGGTTAAATCTCCCATCAACCAAACCCTCTTCATTTACCGCAACGCCGGTCTGCTGTCAAACTTGCAGGATGGGTTGAGGTTATTTGGCATCGGTCGCGGCAAGCCAGTCGCGAATAAGATTCGCTTCTACAATTGGGATTTAGTAAACAGTTTATGGAGCTCCCGCAGATACTATGTTTGTCGACACGCACGCCCATTTGAGTTTCCCCGAATTTACCGACGACCTGCAACAGGTCATCGAGAGCGCGTGCGCCGCGGACGTGAAACGCATCGTGAGCGTAACAACCGATTTGGCGTCGGCCCAGAAAACGTTGATAATCGCCGAACGTTTCTCAAATGTGTTTATGGCCTTGGGGCTGCATCCCAACGATGCGTCACCGGCATCGCTGCAATTCGTCCGCGATCTGGCACGACTGGCCGGCAATTCAAAAGTGGTGGCGATCGGCGAGACGGGATTGGATTACCATCGCGAGGCGAGGAATGATGCGGCGCTGAGACAGCAACAAAAGGATTTGTTTGGAGCGCAACTCGAACTGGCGAAGGAGTTGCGCCTGCCGGTCATTATTCACAATCGCGATGCCGATGAGGATACTCTGCAAATCCTGCGCGCTTACGCCGAAGGGCTGCCAAAGGATTGGCGGCCATGGGGTGTGATGCACTGTTTCGCCGGTGACGCGAAATTTGCGTTGGACTGCATCGAGATCGGCCTGCTCATCAGCTTCACAGGCATCCTCACGTTCAAAAACGCGGCCACGCTGCACGATGTGGCGCAGAAGGTTCCGCTCGATCAAGTTCTGCTGGAAACAGATTGTCCTTATCTCGCGCCCGTGCCGTATCGCGGGAAACGGAACGAGCCATCTTATATTCCACTCATTGCGCAGGCATTGGCACAAATCAAAGGCGTTTCTGTAGGCGAAGTCGCCAGCGCTACGACCGAGAATGCAGAGCGGTTATTCCATTTCCCAGGGGGAGTGTCACGACCATGAGTATCAAATGGTTAATTTTGGCTGCTCGTGTACTCATTGCAGTCGTGCTGGGCATTTATTTGCTGCGTTTCACTGGTGGGGCGTCTTTGCTGTTGCCGCTCGTTGGGGTATTCTATGGTCTGATCATATTTTTACTTTTCGGCTTTCCATTCATCAGAAGAATCGGCGAGAAGGTGTCACAGTTGTACGAGCCCGCCGATGAGAACTTCCCTATTGTGCCCCAGTCCAGCGTGGCCGAAGCGCGGGTCAAAGAAGGAAAATATCAGGAAGCGGTTGTCGAATATCGCAAGGTGATAGCCGAGCACCCGGCAGACGTCTATGCGCACGTTCGCATTGCGGACATTGCGGTCGAGCACCTGCACGATTTGAAACTTGCGGAGACGGAGTTGCTCGCCGCACAAGCCAAGGCAGTGCAGGAAGATGCGGCAGTATTAATCGCCCATCGATTGGCCGACTTGTATCAGCATCAGTTGAACAATCCGCAACGCGGGTTGGACGTGCTACTGAGCGTTCGGGGACGTCTGACCAGCGTCAAGCGCCTGAAGCTGATTGAGGAACGGATCGCGTTCCTGCGGCAGTTAGTGGAAGGCCATGAGATACCACAGCCTCCGAAGAGTATTCAATTGCGGAAGTCACGGTACCGAATGCACGACTGAGTGCTGTGTGGATTACAAACTGCGGTAGTAAAATCCGGCGTCTTCGGCTGCTTTGCGTGGGAAAAGATTCTTCAGATCCAGTAGGACAGGCGGATTCATTTTTGCGCGCAACTGGTCGAGTGTCAGTTGACGGAACACGCTGTGCTTGTTTACGATCAACACACAGTCCACCGTTCCGACCTGGTCAAACGCTTTATTCTCGACGCCGAAATGTTGACGCACGGTTTCGCCATCCAGCAAAGGATCGCAGCCGATCACGGATGCGCCGCGCTCCTGCAGATACCGGATCGTGCCGAGTACCTTGCTGTTGCGGATGTCGGGCACGTTCTCCTTGAAGGTCAAACCTAGAATGAGCACGGTGGCGCCCTTGACGGCTTTGCCGGCCTTGCGCAACGCGTCGATGACCATCTCGCCGACGTAAGTGGCCATCGAGTCATTGAGTAGTCGCCCCGCGAGTATGACCTGCGGATGATAACCCAGTTGTTCGGCGCGATGGGTAAGGTAATAAGGATCCACGCCGATACAGTGGCCGCCAACCAGCCCCGGATGATGTGGATGGAAGTTCCATTTTGTCGCTGCTGCTGCGAGCACTTCGTCGGTATGCAACCCGAGCCGCGCGAAAATGAGCGATAATTCATTCATCAAGGCGATGTTCAGGTCGCGCTGGATGTTCTCAATGACCTTTGCTGCTTCGGCGGTCATGATATTCGGCGCGTGATAAACACTTTTGGCGACAAGCGCGTAAAGCGTGGCGACTTCTGCCAACGTTTTGGCGTCGTGGCCGCTTACGATTTTCACAATCTTGTCGATGGTATGCTCGTTGTCTCCGGGATTGACGCGTTCCGGCGAATAACCGAGTTGGAAATCGCCGAGCCGCAGCCCCGAGCGTTTCTCCAAGATTGGCAGGCAAACTTCCTCGGTGACACCGGGATACACCGTGCTCTCGAAGATCACCATCGAACCACGGCTCAGGTTTTCGCCGACAATCTGCGTGGCGCTGATTAGCAGGGACAAGTCCGGCGCGTTTTGTGCGTCTACTGGCGTGGGCACGGCGACAATGATGTACCGGCAGTCACGCAACCGCTTCGGGTCGGTCGTCACAGTGAGATTGGGATTCTGGATGTCGTGCGCTGGCGTTTGGTGGTTGCTGTCAACGCCGCGTTGCAGTTCGGCTACCCGCTCCGCATTAACATCCAAACCAATGACGCGTAAATGCCGCGCGAACCCGCATGCCAGGGGCAGACCAACATAACCCAGCCCGACGACTCCAACGATGCCTTCCGGTTTTTTCATCAGCAGTTTGACGGTTATAGAACCCGCCTCGCGCCGGGAAGTCAAGCCGCGCTCGCAGATTCCCGCGGCAACAGCCCCGAAAGCTTTCGGGGCAACAGCCGCGCCACGATCAACGCGGCGACAGCGCATATGGCCGCTCCAAACGCCACGGCGAACGGTGTACTGGTGGCGCGGGCGATTGCTCCCGTGAGCAGGCTACCGAACGGGCCGAGACCGATAAAGGCCAGCACGTAGATGCCCATGACGCGGCCACGGAGTTCGTCAGGGGTGCGCAGTTGGACAACGGTATTGGCGGTCGCGAAGGAAATTGTCATGGCCCAGCCCGAGCCGAGCAGCAGCGCCATCGACAACCAGAGTGTCTTGGAAAGCGCAAACGCGAACGTCATCGCTGTGAATCCGAGCAAGCCACCGAAGAATAGCCGACGGTAGTGTGGTACGTCGCCAATCGCGGCCACCGTAAGCGCTCCGAGCAACGCGCCGATGCCATTGGCTGAGACCAGATAACCCAGACCCGTCGGGCCAGCCTTAAGTATGTCGCGGGCAAAGACGGGCATCAGTATGCCGTAAGGTAAAGCGAACAGGCTGATCACAGCCATCAGCAGCACGGTGTCGCGGATGACCGGGTTGCCCCATACGTAATGGACGGCTTCGAGCGTTTCCCGTTTTAGCGAGCGGGTGGCCGATTGAGGAACCGTCGGCGGCAATCGCATGACCAAGTAGGCTACAATGACAGCGAGAAAGGACAAGCCATTCAGGAAGAAACAACCCGCTTCGCCAATGGTGGCAATGAGCACGCCCGCGAGCGCGGGGCCGATCACGCGTGCGCCATTGAACATGGACGAGTTCAGCGCGATGGCATTCATGAGGTTGTCCTTGCCGACCATATCTACGACGAAACTCTGGCGAGTGGGCATATCGAATGCGTTGGTCACGCCGAGCAGAAAACCGATGATCGCGACGTGCCAGACGGTTACGACCTTCCAATAGGTCAGCGCTGCGATGATGAGCGCCAGCAGCATGGCCGCCGTCTGCGTAGCGATAAGAATAACGCGTTTGGGCGCACGGTCAGCTATCACACCCGCCGGCATCGTCAGCAAAGTCATCGGCAGGCCGCTCAGGAATGTAATCAAACCGAGCAGGAATGGTGAGTGGCTGAGGTCGTATACCAACCAGCCCAGCGCGACAGTTTGCATCCACGTCCCGATGAGCGACACCAGTTGTCCCGCGAAAAAGAGGCGATAGTTGCGATGGCGGAAGGCAACAAAGGTGCGGCGCCAGTCGAGCTTCGCTGTCACCACGCGGCGGGCCTGCGCAGCCGCGTCGACGGGAACCATGGCAATGCGCGGCGGCTCGCCCCGACAGGCCTGTCGGGGCTGCTCGCTGGAAGGTGGAGGATCGGATGTTTGCACGGCAAAAAAACTATCCAATAGCGGGATCGTCGCTGCCGCTACACAGCCTGTACCGTCACGTCCACATTGACTTCGTCGCCCGCTGTCTGCAACTTCGACCCGAGTTCGGACAGCGACACATGCGGTGGAACCGCCACGCGCATTGTCAACGCGAACATTGGAGCGCCCGTGACCGGCGCGCTCACGGTCTGCGTTTCGAGAAACTCAATGTTTGCGCCGAGTTGATATAACGTATGAGCGAACCGGTGAACGATGCCCTCGTGATCGAGACCGACGACGCGCACTTGAAAAGGCACGAATCCCTTGTCGGGACGCGCGGGCGAGGGGGGCGTTTCCTTGACCGTGGCAGTAAGGCCAAGCCGGCTGGCAAACGGCGGAAACTCCCTTTGGACCGAGGCGATCTTATCAGCCGGCCCGGAGACCAGAAGCATGAGCACGAATTCGCCGCCGAGGGTTGCCATGCGGCTGTCTTCAACGTTGCAGCCGTTCTTGAGAAGAAACTCGGAGACATCGTTGACGATCCCCGGTCGGTCGGGACCAATGGCTGTAAACACCAGATGCGCTTTCATAATGCCTGTTATTCTGCGGGACAGACAGGTACGAGGCAATCCGATTCTGCAGGCGCCCGCGACGAGGATGAAGGGAATTACTGTTGCATTTCTCGAGAGGATTCAATAAAAGTTTCCGCCAGGGGTTTCTGTAAACTGAAAGGATTACGAGTTATGCCAGTACCATTTCATGTGAATTTGAAAAACCAAGTGGCGGTTATTACCGGCGGCGGCATCCTGTGCAGTGTAATGGCCAAGGCGTTGGCCGAGTGCGGAGCCAAAGTCGCCATCCTCGATCTCAAGCCTGATATGGCGCAGAAGGTCGCCGATGAAATCACCAAGGCCGGTGGCGTGGCGCGGGCATTCCCCTGCAACGTGCTGGAGAAAGCCAGCATTGAAGCCGCACACGCGCAGGTCAAGGCAGCGTTCGGTCCGGTGGACATCCTGATCAATGGCGCCGGCGGCAATCATCCCAAGGGTACGACCTCGAAGGAGCACCTCGTCCTTGAGGATCTCACCCAGAAGAAGGATGGCGTGGTGACGTTCTATGATCTGACGGTCGAGGGCATCCAGTTTGTGCTCAACCTGAATTTTATCGGCACGTTCCTGCCGACGCAGGTCTTCAGCAAGGACATGGCTCTTAAGAAACACGGTAACATCATCAACATCTCTTCCATGAATGCTTTCAAGCCGCTCACGAAAATCCCGGCGTACAGCGCGGCCAAGGCGAGCGTCAGCAATTTCACCCAATGGCTGGCGGTGCATTTCTCGAAAGTCGGTGTGCGCGTCAACGCCATCGCCCCCGGATTTTTCCTGACCGACCAGAACCGCGCGCTCCTAACGCAGTCGGACGGCTCGCCTACGGCGCGCGGCAACACAATCATGGCCCACACTCCGCAGGGCCATTATGGCAAACCGGAAGACTTGGTTGGTGTGCTGTTGTGGTTGCTAAGCGATGAGGCATCCGGGTTCGTTACCGGGCAGGTGGTCGCGATTGATGGTGGGTTCAGCGCCTTCAGCGGCGTATGAGGCCCGACGGCATCCAGTCGAAATCCAAGGTTTAACCCAGCGAAACAAGACACTCAACGAAGGAAACAAACAATGACTACACAGCAATCTGAAATCGGTCTGATCGGCCTGGCAGTAATGGGTGAAAACCTCGCCCTCAACATCGAAAGTAAAGGGTTCCCCATCTCCGTATTCAACCGCACGGTCTCGAAGGTGGACGACTTCATGAACGGTCGCGCCAAGGGGAAGAAAATCTTTGGCGCACATTCGCCGCAGGAATTCGTCGGCTCGCTAAAACGCCCGCGCAAAATCATCATGCAGGTCAAGGCCGGCAAGGCCGTGGATGAACTAATCGAACAATTGCTGCCGCTTCTCGAAAAAGGCGACATCCTGATTGACGGCGGTAACAGCCACTTCCCGGACACTATTCGCCGCACGCAGTACGCCGAGAGCAAAGGCATGCTTTACATTGGCACGGGCGTATCTGGCGGAGAGGAAGGCGCGTTGAAGGGTCCCTCGATGATGCCCGGTGGCAGCCCGGCCGCGTGGCCGCACGTGAAGAACATTTTTCAAGCGATTTGCGCCAAGACACCCGATGGCGAACCATGCTGCGATTGGGTCGGCGAAAATGGCGCAGGCCACTTCGTCAAGATGGTTCATAATGGCATCGAGTATGGCGACATGCAGATGATTTGTGAGACCTACGACCTGATGAGGCGCGGTCTGGGTATGACCAACAAGGAAATGCACGATGTCTTTACCGAATGGAACAAGGGCGAACTCGACAGCTATCTCATCGAAATCACGCGCGACATTCTTGCCTACAAGGATGAGGAAGGTAAAGAAGTGGTGGACCTGATTCTCGATGCCGCGGGCCAGAAGGGCACTGGGAAATGGACCGTTGTTGCAGCGCTCGACGACGGGATGCCACTGACCCTGATCGGCGAAGCGGTATTCGCGCGGTGCCTCTCAGCGGTGAAAGAGGAACGCGTTGCGGCTTCCCAGGAAATCAAACCCAAGGTCAAGAAGTTCACGGGTGACAAGGCGAAATTCGTAAACGATCTCCGCGCCGCACTGTTCGCATCGAAGATCGTCAGTTACGCGCAGGGCTACCAGCTCATGCGCGCCGCCGCCAAGACGTACAAGTGGAACCTCAACTACGGCGGCATTGCGCTTATGTGGCGGGGTGGTTGTATCATCCGTTCAATGTTCCTCGGCGACATCAAGAAGGCGTTCAAGCGCAACCCCGATCTGGTTAACCTGTTGCTCGATAAATTCTTCAAGAAAGCGGTCAGCAGCCGGCAAGCCGCCTGGCGCCGGGTCGTGGTCAAGGGCGCGCAACTCGGCATACCGACCCCGTGTATCAGCAGTGCGCTGGCATACTTCGATGGTTACAGGGCTGACCGGTTGCCGGCCAACCTGCTGCAGGCTTTGCGGGATTATTTTGGGGCTCACACGTACGAGAGAGTTGATAAACCCCGTGGTCAGTTCTTCCATACGAACTGGACTGGCCGGGGTGGGAATACCACATCGCAGACGTACACGGCCTGACGACGACTTTGTCTTTGTGCGGAATATTCCGCGTTATGACAAAGTGAGTTTGTGCTATTAATTAACACTGTTAGGCGGCATTATGTGCTCATGAAAACCACACGCATCAAAGCTGTCGGATGGTTGCTGATTCTGCTTGGGGCTCTGGTTGTCATCCCCGGATTGGGGCCGAATACTGGTGCGATGGGGCGGTGGACTACTTTGTTCGCCGCGGTTGGAGTTCTGATTTGTTTGTCGGGCATCTTGGTGTTATCTAGAACAGAAAAAACGGTTCGGTGGATTGCTCGGATACTCAGCGTTCTGATTATACTTTTCTGGGGCCTTTTTATCACGGCGCCCCTTGTAGGTAGTATCCGCGGAGAGCATTCATCTGGGCCGCTTTCCATGCATGACCGCATGGGCTTGACTCTGATGTTTGCTTGGCTTCTGGGTCTTGCTCTTGCGTGGAAATGGGAGCTCGCAGGCGCAGCCTTAACGCTTACGGCAATATTGATTGAGGCATTCTTTATCAATTGGAAAGTGGTGATGGGTCTGGGCATGTTGCCGCCAATTACCGCCCTCTTGTTTTTGCTCTGTTGGTGGATAGGCAGACAATCGCGTCAAGACAAGCATGCCGCCTAACAAATCGCTGCAGCCAACTCCGATAAATCGCGAGCAGGCGCCGGTTGGCGCGGCCAGCCTGCCCCGAAGGCTTTCGGGATTCCCGATTGTTTCGCGGTTCACGCATTGGTGAACCGCGCGGCTGGGCTCTGGACGTTGGCCGCCAAACATTATAGTAATTCGGCTTATCAAAGGGCGTTTTTTCATGAATACACTGAAATCTCTGCTGGGACCCATGCGCGTGCCGTTCCTGATGCTCGCGCCTGCCTGTGTTGCTGTTGGCGTCGGCACTGCGTATTGGCAGACTCGCGAAATAAATTGGCTGAACATTTTGCTGGTCCTTATTGGCGCGGTATCGGCCCACGTTAGTGTCAACGTGTTCAATGAGTATTTCGACTTCAAGAGCGGACTGGATACCAGGACACAGCGCACACCTTTCAGTGGGGGTAGTGGTACTCTCCCTGCTCATCCGGAAATGGAAGAGGCATCCTTGCTGCTTGCGTGGACGGCTCTTGCGATTACTGCTGCCATCGGCGCATACTTTGTTTGGTTGCAGGGCTGGCAATTGTTGCCCATTGGCATCTTTGGTTTGATTCTGCTGGTCACCTATACCATCTGGTGGGTTTACCAGCCCA
>Ga0187885_10005211_pt1 | contig 10214 bp, 9 predicted proteins | sample June2016WEW_20_1_3_FD_132970 | JGI IMG/M metagenome (GOLD analysis project Ga0187885, IMG submission 132970) | Peatland microbial communities from SPRUCE experiment site at the Marcell Experimental Forest, Minnesota, USA - June2016WEW_20_100 | ecosystem: Environmental > Terrestrial > Soil >... | reverse complement strand
AGGCTCCAACGAAGCCTGCGGCGATAGGCCGCACAGTCTGGCGCGGCGCCGCCGTTCGACCATTTCGGCCTGCCGTCCTGGCGGGGCGCGCGCAAACGTTAGGAGTGAGCTGGCGATGGCGCACTGGCTGTTCAAGAGCGAGCCCTCGGCGTGGTCGTTCGAAAAGCTGGCGCGCCTGGGCGCCGCCGGCACGGACTGGAGCGGCGTGCGCAATCATTCCGCCAAGCTCAACATGCAGGCGATGAAGGTCGGCGAGCAGGGATTTTTCTACCATTCCAACGAGGGCAAGGCGATCGTCGGAATCGTCGAGGTTTGCAAGGCTTACCGGCCCGATCCGACCGACGCGAGCGGCAAGTTCGGCATGGTCGACATCCGCGCCGTGCGTCCGTTGCCGCGCCCGGTGACGCTCGAAGAGGCCAAAAGCGACAGGCGATTGGCTGAGATGGCCCTTGTCACGAACTCGCGCCTGTCGGTGCAGCCGGTGACCGATGCCGAGTGGGCGCACGTCTTGAAACTCGCCGGCCTTTGACGCGAACCGAGGCGCGCCTTCACCGCCGGACAGGCTAAGACCAAAGGATTGCCCGGCGCGACTTGTCGGGTTTCCCCGCGATGGGGCATAAACGCTTTGCAGCACTATGCGCGCGGGGCGGAACTCCGCCCGCATTGCTCGGGAGGAGCCCATGTCCGACAAGGTTTATGACGTTCCCGCCGAATGGGCGAAGCGCGCCTGGGTGAACGCGGCCAAGTACGAGGAGATGTACAAGCGCTCCCTGACCGACCCGAACGGGTTCTGGGCTGAGCACGGGAAGCGCATCGACTGGTTCACCCCCTATTCCAAGGTCAAAAACACCTCGTTCGACGCGCACAACGTCTCGATCAAGTGGTTCGAAGACGGCATCACCAACGTCGCCCATAACTGCATCGATCGGCATCTACCCAAGCGCGCGAGCCAGACCGCGATCATCTGGGAAGGCGACGACCCCTCGAAGTCCAAGCACATCACGTACGCGGAGCTGGCCCGTGAGGTCGGGCATTTCGCCAACGTGTTGAAAAGTCACGGAGTCAAGAAGGGCGACCGCGTCACGATCTACCTGCCCATGATTCCCGAGGCGGCCTACGCGATGCTCGCTTGCGCTCGCATAGGCGCGATCCATTCGATCGTGTTCGGCGGCTTTTCGCCAGACGCCCTCGCGGGCCGTATCGCGGACGCCAAATCCGGAGTTGTCATTACTGCGGACGAGGGCCTTCGCGGTGGCCGCAAGGTGCCGCTCAAGGCTAACGTCGACGCGGCTGTCGAAAAGGCGGGTGGCGTCAAGACCGTGATCGTCGTCAGACACACTGGCGGAGACGTCGGCTGGCGGCCCGGGCGAGATGTGTGGCTGGATGAAGCCGCAAAGGCTGTGACCGCGCATTGTCCGGCCGAGCCGATGAAGGCGGAGGATCCGCTGTTCATCCTCTACACGTCGGGTTCGACCGGGGCGCCTAAAGGCGTCGTGCACACCACCGGTGGTTATCTCGTGTTCGCTTCGATGACCCACCAATATGTCTTCGACTATCACGATGGCGACGTCTATTGGTGCACGGCCGACGTCGGCTGGGTGACTGGCCACAGCTACATCGTCTATGGGCCTCTCGCCAATGGCGCGACGACTTTGATGTTCGAGGGCATCCCCAACTATCCGTCGCTGAGCCGCTTCTGGGAAGTCATCGACAAGCACAAAGTGAATATTTTCTACACCGCGCCGACCGCGATCCGTTCGCTGATGAGCGCCGGCGAGGAGCCGGTCAAGAAGACGAGCCGCGCCTCTCTGCGTCTTTTGGGTTCGGTCGGCGAACCGATCAATCCAGAGGCCTGGGAATGGTACTACCGCGTGGTCGGGGACAGTCGCTGCCCGATCGTCGATACGTGGTGGCAGACGGAGACTGGCGGCATACTGATCACGCCGCTGCCCGGCGCCATCAGGCTCAAGCCCGGATCCGCGACGCGGCCTTTCTTTGGCGTAGTTCCGGAGATCGTCGACGCCGCCGGCAAGGTTCAGGAAGGCGCCTGCGAGGGCAATCTGGTCATCGCCGACTCGTGGCCCGGCCAGTCGCGGACGGTTTTCGGCGATCATTCCCGGTTCGTGAACACCTACTTCGCCGCCTATCCCGGCAAATACTTTACCGGCGACGGCGCGCGGCGCGACGCCGACGGCTACTACTGGATCACCGGGCGCGTCGACGACGTCATCAATGTATCAGGGCACCGGATGGGAACGGCGGAAGTCGAGAGCGCCCTTGTCGCCCACCCGAAAGTGTCGGAAGCCGCGGTTGTCGGCTATCCGCACGACATCAAGGGGCAGGGCATTTACGCCTATGTGACCTTGATGGCGGGCGTCGAGGCGAACGAGGACCTGCGCAAGGAACTGGTCGCCTGGGTGCGCAAGGAGATCGGTCCGATAGCCTCGCCCGACCTTGTCCAATTCGCGCCCCTCTTGCCAAAGACCCGCTCGGGCAAGATCATGCGCCGAATTCTGCGCAAGATCGCAGAGAACGAGTATGGTTCGCTGGGCGACACCTCAACGCTTGCCGATCCAGCCGTGGTCAGCGATCTCATCGACAAAAGGCAGAACCGCGGCAAGAATTGACCGGAGCTCGAGTGATCCTGTCGGTCGGGAAACCTGATGGCCGTTGGTTCTCAGGACGCGACCAGCAATTCCTGAGCAGTTTCGATTTTGGTCGCAAGAATGACCGCCTGGGTTCGGCTCTCGACGCCGAGCTTTTGCAAGATCGCGGACACATGCGCCTTGACGGTCGCCTCGGAAACGCTGAGCTCGTAAGCGATCTGCTTGTTGAGCAGACCCTGCGACAGCATCATCAGGACCCGAATTTGCTGCGGGGTCAGCGAAGCAAGCCGGCGCGCCATGGCGCTCGATTCGCGATTGGGCTGCGAGCTCGGATCGAAATCGGGAGGAGTCCATCGGCCGCCATCGAGAACCTGTGCGATGGCTGCTCGCATCGTCTCGAGCGAGTTTGACTTCGGAATGTAGCCGGCCGCGCCGAATTCCATGCAGTGGCGGATCACCGCGCGCTCTTCGTTTCCCGAGACGACGACCACCGGAGTCGAGGGACGCTCCGAACGCAGGAACAGAAGTCCGGAAAAGCCGCGCACCCCCGGCATGGTCAAATCGAGCAGCACGAGGTCGGTGTCGGGCGAAGCTTCCAGCGCCGCGGCCATGCTGTCGAAATCGTGCGCGACACTGATTTCGGCGCCTGGAGCCGCGGCGAGCACCGCCTGGCGCAACCCGCCGACGACGAGTGGGTGGTCATCGGCAATGAGGACGCGAAAGGGGTTCGCTTCGCTCATCGTTTCCTCCAGCGCACCCAGCCGACAATCGCTGATTTTACCGTCGTTGTCACGCCCTACAGCTTACGCTCGATCATCGAGGGCAGGCGGCCAAGCTGGCGTAACGCTTCGGTGATGGCGATTGTCGCGGCGATTCCCACATTGAGGGAACGCAGCCGAGGCCGAATGGGGATGCGGAGCCGGCTGTCGGCCGCCGCGCTCACGGCTTGGGGAACTCCGGCCGACTCACGTCCCACGAGAATGATATCCCCTTCGCGAAAGGCGAAGTCCCACAAACAGGCTGGGCCCCTCGTGGTCAAGAGCACGAGGCGGCGCTGACTGGACGCGCGCCAGGCCGCAAAGTCGGCCCACGAATCGTGAGTCTTGATCGTCAAGGCGTCGAGGTAGTCCATCCCGGCGCGCCGGAAGCGGCTATCATTGATTCGAAATCCTGCCGGCTCGATGATGGACGCATCCACGCCGAGGCAGGCGCAGGTGCGCATCATCGCGCCGGCGTTTTGCGCGATATCGGGCTCAAACAGGGCGAGCAGGAGCGGCGCGGACGGCTCGGCCATCATGCGTAGCCATTACCTGCAGGAGGCCAAAAACCAAAGCGCGGCGCTGAGGGCGGAAAATGTCGCCATCGCGTGTCGAGCGGGGAGTGATAGCGACGCTCCCGCCTATGGACATCCAAATCGATCAGTGCGAAAAACCGCGTCGAACGTTGACCTGCGCCGAGGCGCGGCGATCGACGACAACGCCGGAAACGTGCCGGTTGCAATGCGGGGGCCGTTACCGGATAGACAGCCCGAAATCGCGTGAAGCCCGCGGGCCTCGCGCCGGGACGAACGTTGAGGGTTGAATTGACCAGCGCTGCGACCATCGATGAACCAACCTACGCGGGCTGCTTGTTTCCCTATTCGGGCGTTGTCACCCCGGTCTACGTTGCCTGGCGGCGCGTCGGCAGCGCCTCCCTCACCGACGCCACGCTGAAATCGGCCGGCCGGCGCCCGTCGACCCCCTATTCGCCAGTTCTTCGCCTTAACGACAATCAGAGATGCATGACATGAGCGGCCCCTCGACTTACGTTCCCAAAAGCGCAATCGGGCGTTGGTTCGAATCGCGTCTTCCCTTGATGGGCTTGGTTCATTCCTCGTTCATAGCCTATCCGGTCCCGCGCAACCTCAACTACATGTGGACGTTCGGCGCGATTCTTTCCTTCATGCTGGTCGCGCAGATCGTCACCGGCGTTGTGCTCGCCATGCACTATATCCCGTCCGCGACAGAGGCATTCTCGTCCGTCAACGACGGAATCATGCGGGACGTCAACTACGGCTGGATGATCCGCTACATGCACTCGAACGGCGCGTCGCTCTTCTTTCTCGCCGGTTATATCCATATGTTTCGCGGCCTCTACTACGGCTCCTTCAAGCCGCCGCGCGAGGTGCTTTGGATTATCGGAGTCATCATCTACTTCCTGATGATGGCGACAGCATTCATGGGCTACGTTCTGCCCTGGGGATCGATGAGTTTCGCGGGCGCGACCGTCATCACCAACCTCACTTCGGCGATCCCGCTAGTCGGAAACTCGATTGCCCACTGGCTATGGGGCGGATTTGCGGTCGGCGGACCGACGCTGAACCGCTTCTTCTCGCTTCATTACCTGCTGCCGTTCATCATCGCCGCGTTCGTGGGGCTCCATATCTGGGCTCTCCACGTCGCCGGGCAGAACAACCCTGACGGCGTAGAAGTGAAAGACGTGGAGCGCGACACGGTCGCCTTCACCCCTTATGCGACGATCAAGGACGTGTTCGGGCTCTCGGTCTTTCTGATCCTCTACGCCTGGCTGGTCTTCTACATTCCCAACTATCTCCTCGATGCCGACAATTCGAATATCGCCAATCCGCTGGCGACCCCGGCGCACGTCGTGCCGGAATGGTACTTGCTGCCGTTCTACGCAATGCTGCGCGCAATCCCGAACAAACTCATGGGCGTGATCGTGCTGTTCTCTGCGATCGTCGTGCTTGCCGTCATTCCGTGGCTCGACCGGTCGCCGGTCAAGTCCGCGAAATATCGGCCGGCTTACCGCTTTTTCTTCTGGGTGTTCGTCCTGATCTGCATCGGTCTCGGCTACCTAGGTTCGCAAGAGCCGACGGAGGGGCTCGCGTTGATCGCGCGCATTTTCACTTTCGGCTACTTCGCCTTTTTCCTCATCATCATGCCTGTTCTGAGCTTTACCGAGAAGACGAGGCCGATCCCGACGTCGATCGCCGACGCGGTGCTGACCAAGACAAAGACTGCGGCGGTCACAGCCGGCTGATGCGCGACCGCCCCCGAGGAATTCCGACAATGATCCGTGTCAAGTTCTCAGCCCTCGCCTTCGCGGCCGTGGCGCTCGTCGCGGCGAGCGCGCTTGCGGCGCTCGCTCAGGACGAGGCCGAACAGCCAAAGCCGCCTCGACAGGACTGGACCTTTTCCGGCATGTTCGGCATTTACGACAAGGCGCAGCTCCAGCGCGGATTCCAGGTGTACAAGGAAGTCTGCAGCACCTGTCACGCGCTGAGCATTCCTTTCCGCACCCTCGCCGATCCTGACGGTCCGGGGTTCACCGAGGATCAGGTCAAGACGCTCGCCGCCACTTACCAAGTCACCAACGCCGAACCCAACGAGAAAGGCGAAATCTTCAAGCGTCCTGCCACGCCGGCCGACCTCATTCCTCGTCCGGAGGCCTATCCGAACGATCAGGCCGCCGCCGCGACGTTGGGCAAGGCGCCCCCGGACATGGCGTTGCTCGCCAAAGCGTTGAAATATGAGCGCGGTTTTCCATGGTTTGTGTTCGACGCGCTGCCGGGCCTGGAATATCAGGAGATGGGGGCGGATTACATCCACGCGATCCTGACCGGCTATACAAAGCCCGACGACCTGCAATGGAACCTATACTACCCCGGGCACAAGATCGCGATGCCCCAGCCGATCACCAACGGCGCGGTCGACTACAAGGATGGGACCCCGCCGACTCTGGACAATTACGCGAAGGATATTGCGGCGTTTCTGAGTTGGGCGGCTGAACCCAACCTTACCGAGCGTAAGAGAATCGGCCTTCGGGTGATGATCTTCCTCTTCGTGTTCGCGACCCTGCTTTACTTGACCAAGAAGCGGATCTGGGAGTGGGTGCACTAGCGGGTCCTGACGCGGCGCGTTGGCGCTGAACGTGGCTCAGCTCCGGGCGGTTTCGGCGCGCGCAACCGTTCGATCCTACGGTTGTGGCGGCGTCGAGGGCGGCGCCGCGCTCAGGGATAACTCGGCTCGTCGAAAGGGGCGCCCATGGCCAAAGCGATTGTCGGAGTGATCGGAGGCTCGGGCGTCTATCATCTTCCCGGCCTGACCGACCTGCGGGAAGAGCAAATCGCGACCCCGTGGGGCGATCCTTCCGACTCGCTGCGCTTCGGACGCGTGGGGCAGACGCAGGCGGTGTTCCTTGCGCGCCACGGCCGTGGCCATCGGTTCTCGCCTTCGACGATCAATTATCGCGCCAATATCGACGCGCTGAAGCGGGTCGGCGTCACCGACATCATCGCTCTTTCCGCCTGCGGATCGTTCCACCGCGACCTCTATCCCGGCATGTTCGTGATGATCGATCAGATCGAGGACCGCACCTATCGGCGCCAGACGAGCTTCTTCGGCGATGGATGCGTCGCCCATGTCTCGATGGCGCATCCGATCGCTCCGCTGCTGCGCCGCCGCCTCGTCGCTGCGGCTCAAGCCGAGAACGTCCCCTGCCGCGATGGCGGAACGTACGTTTGCATCGAAGGTCCGCAGTTTTCGTCCCTGGCCGAGTCGCTCGGTTTCCAGGCGCGCGGCGCCGATGTCATCGGCATGACCGGCGCGACCGAGGCGAAATTGGCGCGCGAAGCGGAAATCTCCTACGCGTCGATCGCCATGGTCACGGATTACGACTGCTGGCATGAGGAGCATGGCGCAGTCGACGTCGCCGCGGTGATCAAGGTCATGGCCGACAACGCAGATCGGGCGAGCGCGGTTGTCGGGCGCACGCTGCGCGACCTTCCGGCCGAGCACGAGGCCTGTCCGATCGGATCGGACCGCTCGCTCGAGTTCGCCCTCATTACCCAACCTCCCTATCGCGATCCCGAACTCGTGAAAAAGCTCGACGCGGTCGCCCGACGCGTGCTGCACGGCGCGTGAACGTTGTCGCAAGGCGCGTCCACCGTCGCGCCCCATGCGAGCCTCTGCGGCTTGCGTGACTTCCGACATTCAAACTAAATGAGTGCGCCGAGCCGAGTTTTGTGCAGCGATTGTCGCTCGACGATCTCTGCGACCTCGAGGGATCGATGATCAAAGATGCGTTCGAGCGCTTGCTGTTCGCGGGCCGATTTCTCCTGGCCCCGCTTTATCTGGCGCTCGCCATCAGCTTGGTCGCTTTGATTTTCAAGGCTGGCCTGCATCTCTACCAACTCCTGACTGAACTCCCGACCATGAGCGACGAAGAGGTCCTCTTGTCGGATTTGGCGATCGTCGACCTGACGCTGACGGCGTCGCTCGTGGTTATCGTATTTCTCTCCGGCTACTCGAATTTTGTCGCGCCCGTCGTCCAGCGTGAAGGCGACGGGAGGCCGCATTGGATCGCGGCGATCGACTTTAGCGAACTGAAGCTCAAGCTGATGGCCTCGATAGTCGCCATTTCGGCGATCAAGCTGCTTGAGGGCTTCATGGATCTCTCAAACCATAGCGACCGCGAGTTGTATTGGCTGGTGGGCATTCACCTGACCTTTGTCGCCTCGACGCTGTTTTTGGCGCTCGCCGATCGATTCACCCACCACACGCGCGCCTCGGGCGGCGGCGCTGAGGGCGTGTAGTCGGCGGCTTATTTCAGTCGCATGACTTTCATTCCTGGGCCGGGCGTTCGGGCGCGCGGCGAGGGCCGCGAATCGAAAGACCGGCCAACTGTCGCGCCTTTCGACCGAAGCCTTCAACGCGCTGCGGTCTTCACGATTTTGTAAGCCGGCTTTGAAAAGGTCTTTTGGCGCCGCCAACGGATTGTTAAGGATCAGGCCATGCAGGGTCGTCTTTTCGGGCGGACGCAATCGGTGGGCCTGGCGCTTGGCGCGGCCCTCCTCGCGGCCGACTGCGCCGGTCCGTCCGCGCCTTCGGCCGTCGGGCCCGGCCAGAATCTTTCGACCGGCGTCACGTCGATCGACGGCGCCAATGTCGCGCTCGCCTCGTTCGAGAACTCGGCTTTCCCCTATCATGGTCTGATCCCGAACTATCAGGAGACGGGCAAGACCCGGCCGTTCCTCGATGTCGACGACAACGGCCGGCTTGGCCATTCCTCGCCGCGGGGGGGGATCCATTGGGAGGACCAGACCTACAGCGACCGCAGCGTGCTCCTCGCGGCGCCGCAGTCCTTCGATCCCTCCCGGCCGGGCGTGATCATCGTTTTCTTCCATGGCAACATGGCGACGCTGTCGCGCGACGTCATCGCCCGCCAGCAGATCGTGCGCCAGCTCGCTGATTCGGGCCTCAACGCGGTGCTGGTGGCGCCGCAGCTCGCGGTCGACGCGCAAGATTCGAGCGCCGGGCGGTTCTGGTCGCCGGACGGATTCGCCGCCTTCCTCGGCGAGGCGCAGACAAAGCTCGGCGAGCTCTATCCCAACGCGCGCGGCGCGTTCCGCCGCATGCCGGTGGTCATCGTCGCCTATAGCGGCGGCTACCTGCCGGCGGTCTATTCGCTCGCCGTCGGCGGCGATCAGGGCCGCATCCGCGGCGTGGTGCTGCTCGACGCGCTCTACGGCGAGCGCGACAAGTTCGTGCGCTGGGTCGAGGGGCCGGGGCGCAACGCCTTCTTCGTCAGCGCCTACTCGACCTCCTCGCGCGAGGGCAACGAAGCGATCCGCGCGGAGCTCGAGGCCGCCGGGATTGCGACCGTGAGCGGCCTGCCGGCGACGCTCACGCCGGGCGTCGTCGCCTTCGTAGACGCCGGGTCGGTCGACCACAACGACTTCGTCACCTCGGCCTTCGGCGGCACGCCGCTGCGCGACATCATCTCCCGCATCGGCGGGTAGCGGCCGCGGCGGCCTGGCCGGGCGGCCAGCGGCCATGCCGGCTTTCCAAGCCATGGCCAAATTTAGCCAAATCCAGCAAAATCCGGCCAAGCGCGGGCAAAGACAATCAAAGAAAAAGGCTTGTATTTGCTTGGATTCCCTTGTCAGAAATGAGCCTTTCCAATGGGTTGCACTGACCCCTGGGCCATTTTTTCTTTCTTCGCCTTTGCGGGACTGCGATCCGGCGACGTTGGTCGGCGTCATCGAGCGCAGGGGGTCGAGGTCAGGGATCATGGCCGTGAGATCCTATCACGACTTCTGATTTTCCGGAAGAAGTTGCTCCAGAATTTTCGTCCGCGAGAACTTGCAGGGAGCGTCGGCGGAGCGGTCACGCGACCGCCCTTTGCCGGCCGATTTGAGCCTCCGGGCGCCGGTGTTAAGCTTTGATCGTGCGCGTGGCCGAAATCCAGCATGGCAGGGCCGATCATTGTCGCGAGGTTCTAGACGACCTTCCGCAGTGGTTCGGCATTGCTGACGCCAAAGCCGCTTACACTGCCGCCGCTTCGGACACGCCCATGCTTGGATGCTACGACGAGCGTGTGTTCGCAGTTTTCTCTCGCTCAAGAGGCACACTCCCTTTGCCGCAGAAATTTACGTCATGGGCGTCAAACGTAGATTCCATCGGCAGGGGATCGGTCGCGCCCTGATCGACGAGGCGTTGCAATTCTGCGGCGGGCATGGAGTTCAATTTCTCACAGTGAAGACGCTCGCGCCCTCGCATCCCGACCCACACTACGAGGCTACGCGGAAATTCTACGAGGCTGCCGGTT
>Ga0187885_10005210_pt1 | contig 10215 bp, 11 predicted proteins | sample June2016WEW_20_1_3_FD_132970 | JGI IMG/M metagenome (GOLD analysis project Ga0187885, IMG submission 132970) | Peatland microbial communities from SPRUCE experiment site at the Marcell Experimental Forest, Minnesota, USA - June2016WEW_20_100 | ecosystem: Environmental > Terrestrial > Soil >... | reverse complement strand
TTTTCCACGAACAGAAGCTCATTAGCAGCAAGCAGGCATCATGCTACGTTACGCCCCTCGAGGAGTGAATCTGCGTCCGTCGGTGGGGCTGCAGTTTGGGTAGGGTCGGGCTAGCGGAGGCTAGGGGGTACTAACCCTCCTTCTTTTTTTTCGCGACTAGGCCGAAAAACCCCAGCGACACGTAATCATCCACAAATTGAGCCAGCAGAGCCAGTACGGTCAACAGGGAAATCAGCGCACTTCTTGCATCGTTGGCAGTTCATATTTTGCATTTCATGAACAGTAGCGTAAAGAGGTCTATCCGTTCGGTGAGAAATTAACCGGCCGACACGCGAGTACCAAAGTCAATATTACTCGGGAATTACGTATACAGAAATATGGAGCAATGAAAGATCCTACGCAGCACTCTCAAGGATCATCCATTTGTATTAGCGTTTGCGCGAGCATGTCACACACTCCTCTGTTTCGCCCCGATGAGGCATTCTGCCAACTTACTTCGGGGCGAGTCGGCCTGAGTACAATCTAGTATGACCTTCTCTGGCACCGATGAGATCTTCGCGCCACGATGGATTCTTAAAATAACTTAGATAACTATCCTTTTTTATAATTAGTCGATCCGCGGCGGCAGCCCACGCAACCTCCGATAAAACCCGTCTGCGAAGAGAAGCGCTATAAACACGAAATCGCCAATGATCTCTCTAACGCTCATTCTATCACGCCATGAACTCTCGGCATGCATTAGCGCTTGAGCAAGCAGAAGAAGATGTCATTTAAGCTACCGAACTGATGGGGCACGCAACCTGTAAGTTCGACATTTTTCCAGTACCGCATATACACAACATACACGTGCTCAGGCAGCCGATGCTTGTAAAATCGCCAATCAACCTCGAAAACGCCGTGTGTAAGGATGTGTGCTCGGTTTGATTGGCCCAACTGAACACGTCGCCATATGCTCGACGAACTTCTGCAGATCGCCTGGAACAAAATGAGCCGTAATTCGTGTGCGCGGAACCTTCTGTACTGCTACTCTCATCAATCTACAAAGCGAAATTGCACGTGTACCCTAATTTCAGCGAAGGCACAGCGCTTTAAGGTGATGCACTCCAGTAATTTTTAGACGTTTGCTTCTGGGAGCGGAACGTAAACCCGTGCTGCCAACTCAGTGTCTAACATAAATAATGCAGCAGGATCTTGAGCTATCATTTTTAAGCGCCTAACGATAGCCGCAAAATTAGATTCTTCCTCTATCTGCTCATTTACATACCACTCAAGGAAGCCTGAAGCTGCATAGTTTTTTTCTTCTATAGCAATAGTTTTTAAGTCGTAAATTCTACCTGTGACAATTTTTTCATGGTTTAATGCTATCTCAAAAGCATCTAAAACAGAGCTAAAATCTGCTTGTGGATCTTGGAAACCAGTAATTCTAACATTGCCCTCCATTTCAGCTACAAAATTAAAAAACTTCATCGCATGATCTACCTCTTCGCGATATTGCACCCTTAAAAAATGTGAAAAGCCTGGCAGATCAATAGCAGCACAATAGGCAGCCATTGATAAATAAATGTGGGCTGAATAAAACTCGAAAGTTGTTTGCTCGTTAATAGCTTGATTCAATTTTGTGGAAATCATTTGTCTTGCCTCATAAAATATTGTTTATGAATTAATATTACTACAAGAATGAAATATAAAAACAGTGCTATTTCAGGCAATATCTGCACATTCAACGCACAAGAAAAGTGGGAAGCCCTCCTTGGGCCTTCCCGAGCCAATCGGCAAAGCTCAATCGACCCTCTTGAACAGCTTCCCATCAGCGCCGCATACTGAGCACGCCGCCGGCGCCTCATGCTTCACCGTATTCCCGCAGAACGGACAGACGTAATAGGGGAACATCTCCGTTGATGTGCCCTGGTTCGAAAGAAGCTTATCAAAAAGCCGGGAATGGATCTTCTCCACATCGTTAGCTAAGTAGAAGGACATCTCGGCGTCTTTAATCTTCTCGGCTTTGGCCGTTTCAATCATCTCCGGATACATGCTCTCATACTCGTGATCCTCGCCAGAGATGGCCCCCTCGAGGTTTTCTGGAGTGGACCCGATGGCGTTCATAGCCCACAGATGGTTGTTGGCATGCACTGCCTCAGCCTCAGAAGCTGCCCGAAACAGCTTTGCTGCCTGGGAGTATCCTTCTTTATCTGCTTTGGCTGCAAATGCCTGGTACTTGCGGTTGGCCTGGGACTCTGCTGCAAGTCGATCTTGGGCGCGGGGGCCGCCGGGTCACGAGTTAAAGCGCTTATGACGGGCTTTTTAGCCCATCAGGGATCAATAATTTGAACAGCATTCTGAGTTCTGCCAGACATCATGAAATCCAATACCCGTGCCTGCAAAAGGCTCAATTTTAAAATCTGAGGCCGTGTAGGGCTTATGGCCTTGACGATCGTTGACGACCACAAGGAAGGCTAATGCTCCATCGTGAACTGTTTGGTAAATCGTCGCAGCGGCACCTGCAAGCCCTCTAAACTCACGTGGCAGCCGTATAATCGGATATGCGTGCGATGGATTTGAGCTCTGGACGCTTATGGTGTGCGTGCAGATTGGTTGCATGCTTTACGAAACGCGCCAAGCATGCATAACCGTTGTGATTCACTCCAACAGAATCTCAAGAACTGGCTGCGGAGCCACCTCTTCGCCAGATCATTGAAGTGTTGCAGCAGGTGATGTGCGCACATGACGCTGAGAAGCTTGCGATTTCTGTGCTTGAAATCTACGAAGACCGTTAATGTTCAAGTGAGGAATTTGCACCGATAAAATGCCAGAGTCGTTCGTAGAGCGATTTTATTTCCTATTATGCATGCTTGTGTCTCTCTTATGTGTTCAGAAGTGGGAATTGTGGGGTTCTGCCAGGAGACCACGTCATTTTGGCGAACAGAGAACTTGGAAGGCGTGGTTGATTCCCATGCCAGAGTCTGTGCGGGGGTCAAAAGTGGGAATTACCCTTGAGTGCCCACTAGGAACTGTCAGCAACAATAAAACGAGACTGAACGGCCCACATCGTACCGCACTGGCTATATATCGTTAAATCTATATCGACAGTTTTTTCAAATATTTGCCCTAAATCCGCTTCTGCAGCTTATGTTGCGACACATTGAATATTATCTTTCAATAGCTGGTAGCTCACTATCTGGCCCTCATGGCCTCTAAGAAAGTGCAGCCCACAAAGCTGCGTGCGATCAAACAAAGCGAAGGAGCGAAGTGACTGAGTGTTACAGGGGCTTGGTTAGCAATAGCAGCAGCAAAAACACTTTCTTGGCGCACTGTAAAGATATAACATTATACACTAGCAATGGTGTCTAGGTTAAAAAGCGGGGAGGTGATAACTTGGCCGAAGAAGAAGAGTCACCAAATATTTTCAAACAATTAATGGAGCTCAAAGATTCCCATAATGTCCCTGAAGTGCTTGCGATAGATGCAATAGTTGCGCGAGTGTACTGGGATATTCTTGAAAAACTCTTGACGTTGCTGCAGCACAAAGGCGTACTCACAGTCCTAGAAATTGAGGGCATAAAGTCGGAAGCTTTTGACAAGATGCTCCTTGTATCGGAAGAGTACGGGCGCGAACAGACAGAGCGTATCCGTGAGCTGGAAGGGCAACTCCGCGAACTCCGCAAAAAAACGCCCTGAGATCACAAGAGTCGCGTGAGCCCTCAGTATTTGCTTTTGCATGACTCTAACTACTTTATAGCCCCCACACTGCAAGCAACTGACGTGACAGCACCGCCTTTAATAGTGTTGAGTCCCTTTTTGCAGCTTTGGTGACAAGTGAATAGCAAGGGGGACGTATAGGGCGTTTTCTGTTTTGCAATTCGATATAAGATTTAGCAATGGGTGCGGCTGTCGTAATTTTTGACGCAAGCCTAGCGGAGCGGTGAGCTCACAAGTGACACGCAAGACCAAGCATCTGCAGGATAGCAATTGTTAAGCTTCATTAGGTCCGTCTTACGCGCTTGATTTATCTTTTTCGTCAAAGGGGGATACACAAATGGACGAACAGAAGTATTGTAAGTACTGTGGGGCGGCTAGTTCGACCAGTGCCGCGTTTTGTGCAAAATGCGGTAAGACGTTTACCAGTGCTCCGACATCGCCGCCTGCACCGCCACCGTCAACATCTAAAGGGTCAGCAGGCTATCAAACCCTATACGAACCACCACCCAAGCCACGAAGGCGATTCAAGAAGCGATACGTCTTATATGGGATTGTAGTGCTCTTGGCACTAGTTATTGTGGCCGCAGCATTTTCTGGTAGCACTCAAAGCACGACCGATTATAGTAGTTACTACAACTCGTATTTTTCGGGAACCAGCGTTAGCGTGACGCCGTTTTACAAAACGACGAGCGCTACCGGTAATGACCTTTATATTGGCGTGGTTCGCAATCTCTCCTCACCTCAGTCTATGCCGAATACGATAACTTTTGAGTTTGCCACGTCGCAAGCGCAAGCCGCGCAGCTATATCAAAGTACGGTAGCGAACGCCACGCAAAACGGCTTTGTGACGAATCAGACAGATAACGGGGCGTCATTGTATCCCGCGACTCCGGTCGCAGCGTGGCAAGGCGACTCAAGCCTCGCTTACAGGGGGTGCGGGTATTATCAAGACCCGTCGGTAGGTAACGCATGGGTAGTTGAGACACAATACGTGGCGGCATGATGATAAGAAAGTTGTTACCTATCATCGTGCTGGTGATGGTCGCCTCGTTGTCAATCGCAGGTTGCACATCATCAACTAGCAGCAACCAAGCGGCAGGCAGCGCATCACAAGCAGCATCGAGTACAGCATCAGCGTCTGCATCAGCTACGCCTACGGCAACGCCTTCGCCTACAGCGTCGCCTTCGATCGTTCCTACGGCCTCCCCTACACCTACCCCAACTCCGACACCCTCACCTACCCCAGCACCGAGCTACACAGTGGTAATTACCGGCCCGACTGATACTAACTATGGTATCACTTGGACAGCCACGGTTTACGAGAACGGGGTGCCCATCCCGCAGAATCAGCTTACAGGGGTAACGTGGTATATCAACGGCGTGCTGAGTCGAGGCGATGATACGCCAGGTTGGGGAAGCGGCACTTCGGCCACGATGACACACGACGCTAACGGGCTCGATGGGACGCCATTTCAACAAAACAACGTTATCACAGCGGCCTATAAGGGCGTGACCTCAGCACCCGCATATTTCGTTGATTCAGAGCTAACGCCGTATTCAACGCCGACAGCGACGGCGACAGCGACGCCGACAGCGACGCCGCTAGTGGTTACCCAGACGCCGACCCCAACACCAACGGCGACCCCCACGCCGACCGTTATCCGTTAGACTACAGATAGCAATTGTTAAGCTCCATTATCCCACCTTACGCTTTTGATTCATTTTTCCGTCAAGGGGTGAAACATGACATTTTGTAAACAATGTGGGGCGAACCTTCCTTCTGAAGGCAAGTTCTGCTACAAATGTGGACAGCCACTCTATGCAGCAACAACAGCAATAGTACAGACTGACTATGTTAATTTAGGGCCACAACAGACTGCACAGCATGAATATCAACCGCTGGAATATCATCAGCATCAATCATCAACCGCGCCGACACCGGCGGCAACGGCTTCACAAACACAGCAACAAGTTCCATCACCGGCAGTTGTACCAGATAGAAAGAATCCGGGCGTTGCGGCAGTTTTATCCTTCTTTTGGGCTGGACTAGGTCAAATCTATAACGGAGAAATACTGAAAGGAATTTGTTTCATGGTGCTTTACGCGTTCAGTGTCCTCCTGTGTTTCGTTCTTATTGGCTTCATAATCCTCCCGGTTGTGTGGGGGATGGGAATGTGGGACGCTTACCATACAGCAAAACAGTATAACGAGAGACAATTGCAGAACGAAAGAGAAAGATTGCATTACGATAGTCTTATGCGATATTAGAGCCGCATAACGGTTTCGTTTAATTTAGTTTTGCTAACTGTCCATTATCTCTTTTCTAGCAATTTCAAGCACTTAACGTGTTCTGTTCGCGACCTGACCCAAGAAGGCATGGTGACAGCTATAAAACCATTTTGCACGTGGCCCTCTTCTGAATAAATAATCGAAATCTCGCAACTAAAGGATAATACTTAAGCGAAATCAAAGTGTTCTTACACTTTTGATTTGTTCATGAAATGAATCGTAAGGGGCGCGAAGATTATGGTAGATAACAAATTCTGTCAATTCTGTGGAGCACAAATTCCCGCGGATTCTCTCTTTTGTCTTAAGTGTGGGGCAACGCTAACAGCAGAAAAAAAGAAAAGACAAATGAGTGATGAAGAAATTGCCATAAGACAAAGAATATTTCAAATTCAGCAAGAGCACGCAATTTTGATGCCTCAATTTCACGCAAAGAATCACGCTTTGCAAATGTTTTTGCATACAAAACGACCATATGGCCTGTTTGGAGTAAAAAAAAGAGAATTTAGTAAGCTTCAGCAAGAGCACCAAATGTTAATGCGTGAACTTACCAAAAGGACTGACGCTATAAGACAGCTTAATCTGAAATTAAGAACTGTAATGGCGCAAGGAATGGCGAAACAGAAATGACTAACAAACGTGGATTGACAACAAAAACAAGAATAATTTTAAGATCCTCTATGCGGCTTGCATAGTCACTCGGAGCCTCTCAACTTTCAGCATGATACCTTTTTTCGATGATTGAAGGCTACAGAACGCCTCTTTTACAGCTGCAGCAACAGCCCCCTGATATGTCCCCAAAAGCCTCCGTGGGAACGCACTTCGTTAAAACGCGAATCTTCGCCACTGCTCAAAATGCGAAGATTAAGCCATCAAAGTTGAGTTTTAAGCGTTTATAGTTCATGCAAGGACTTCAAGAGGGCGAAAAAATGATACCGAAAGGCGTTAGCCACCGTGAAAAAAGGAGTTGAATAATGGCCCTTGGAGCAATGTTAATGAGTCTTGGCTTATTCTTGACTATTCTCATCTGGGGAGGTATAGCTGTGCTCATTGCGCTCATTATATTTTTGCCCTTAGGATTACTATTGGGACTCTTTTGGTTAATCCTATTGTTCGTAGGCTTTATTCTAATGATAGCGTCATCGTTTGCTAAATAACTGAATTATCACCAGCAGATGCTGTAACCCAATCAGGTCTTTTGAGGATGCGTTTAACTGAGGTGCTACTATTTCAAAAAAAGAGAAGTTGCGCCACGATTGACTGCGAAAACAAATCTTATTTCAATGATTTGGTGAAGCCAATGGGCGAGGGGGATTTTTCTATCGTAAAAGGTTTTTCGTTCAGCAAAACAGAAGCAGCGCAGCAATTTTCTGGCGCAAGTGTGTATCGTTAACGGCCTAAAAACCTCGCCCAGAATCCCTTTTTTAGCACAGACTTGTCACGAATAACGCCAGCATCGTCTAAAGGCTTGCCACGAATAACGCCAGCATCGTCTAAAGGCTTGCCACGAATAACGCCAGCCTCGTCAACCCAAAGTCCAAGCTGACTCTTAATCGGTGTTCTCGGCGCAGTATTGGTCGATGGTCTCGTCACAGTATTGACCGGCGACCTACGAAAGGTGCTTGAATCATCGACCAAAAACTGACTTTTAATCGGTGTTCTCGGCACAGTATTAGTCGGTGTTCTCGGCACAGTCCGCACTTCACGCTTCGTGTGTTGACCTAGTTGGCCGCGATGGCAGCTCACGCATAGTGTTCTTAAGTTGTTTGCAGAGGTAGCGCCGCCATTGGCGACAGGAACAACATGATGCAGCTCCAAGTTCGTTCGGGCTCCGCAAATTAGGCAAGCGTTGCCGTCCCGGTGAAGCACCGCGCGCCTCAAATCTGAGGGAATGATGCGGTCATTTTGGAGTGGAGGCAGACGCGTTGTGCGTCTTGCATTCTGGTTTGCCCGCCTTCTATTCGCTGCCGCCTTCCGCCTTTGCGCTGCAGCCATCCGATTTGAGGCGGCGTTCATCTTCCTCGCCCACCTCATCACTTTATTCGCTGTGCGGAGGCCGGATTTTAGTGGCATCTCTCCCCCCACTGCGCGGTGCCTTGCTCGCTATGCGCACAGTATGGTATTGTGAGGCACGTTCGAAAGCATAAGCGTTATCTTTTTGATTTTCGAACGCGGCCAAAGAGCACGCAACGATGCTCACCAATCAATTGGGGGAATATTGAAACCTTGTTGTAGAGAGGCCGAGAATGCGCGATGACAAAAAGGAGGGTTTGCAAAAAAGGGGAGAATCATTAGACAGCATATTGTTCATTTCGGTCAACAGGCCTTCTCATACCGTTCTTTTTTCGATATTGTTGATACCCACAAAAGGCATTTTTTAATTAACTTAAGAACAGTCCTTTTAAGTCCGCGGAAGGGCTGCGCCACGCAGCTCAACAACAACACTTAAGCTATCCCGCACCATTTCCACGACCTAACGTTTTGTTTTCCGGCTAGACCGTAAGTCACGGCTGGCGCGAAACAAGGGGGGAAGTGTTTGAATCCAATAGCTAGGATGATGAAGCGGTATATCAAAACGCCGCTCAAATACGCATTGCCGTTGCTTTTTATCGGCTCTCTTGCTCTCGTATCAATTAGCGGTTGCTTGTCTGCTAACCCTAACACTGCAGTAGCTTCGCCAACTGCGACACCAGCTACAGCGATTGGTACTGCATCCAACTCAGAAATAAGCGTCGCCGCCACGTACCAAGGAGTATATGTGTCGGATAACCAGTTTATACAGCCATCAGCGGGAGACCAGTATGTTCAGGTCTACGTAACTGTGACTAATGTTAACGATCCCGGTGCAACGATCGGGAACGCGTTCTTCTTCACACTCTTTGACTCAAACCACGTAGGGTACCAGCCCACAACGGCTTCATTTGGTAATGGTGGGGTGCAAAGCATTGACAATTCAAATCCCGGACAAAAAACAGCAGGCACGGTAATTTTTGAGATCCCGCAGGGTGCCAATCCTGTAATCCTCACCTACAACGACTTGACCAACGACCTGACGATTACCTTGGGCGCCGCGACCCCGACGTCGACACCAGCCCCGTCAGTTGTCCCTACAATTGCTCCGTCAGTCATTACGCCAACCCCAACCCCCACACCAACGCTGACACCCACTCCGACGCCTACTCCAACTCCGGCCCAAGTAACTATATCTTTTAACGGGGCAAATGAAATATCGCATGGAGCAGTATTCGAGTTGAGTGCTATTGTTATGCAAGGGAATACGCCAGTAACTACCGGAACCGTAACATTTAGTTTAGCGGGTCAAACATATACCGCTACACAGACAGACTCAAGTGGGATAGCTGGAAGGTGGACATCACCACAGTTTAGTCCGATTACACAAGTAGGCCCATATACTGCAACAGCATCATATACTGGCCCCGCCGGAACCGCGTCTACAACATTGCAGATAACGGTGACGTGAGTAATTAGATGGTGCCCGATTCTTACTCGCTGAGCTGAACAGTTTGGGTGCGTAAACCAACGACGCACCTTCTTTTTTTTGACTAGCTCTCGGAGACACTTTTCGGACTGTTAACAGCCGCGGACATCTTTAGCTTTTTTTTTATTTTTAAGTACCTGAAAGCCGGTGCTGCACCAGGGTTGGGACCCCAATTAAGCGCGCCTTGATAGCTGAAACGCGTCTGCCTGAGTTCTAGCGTATAAACTCAGCTTAGAAATGGATTGAATCTTTGCCAGGCGGGCCAACTCACTCTGAGAGGTCGACATCCCCCCAATACTTCATATAGATACCAAAAACCGGCCCAGGTCTTGGGCTCTTGTAAAACCTCCAGTCAACTCCAGAAACGCCGTGTGTGAGTATGTAGTCCTAGATTGACTGCTCCCACTGCAGTACGTCGCCCATAGGTTCACAGTTTTTCCTTTCAGCGGGGCTCAGCACTGAAATCAAGTTACTTGCAGTCTTAGACTGTGAAGTCGACGTTCTTCCAATACTTCATGTAGATATCATAGACGTTCTCTGGCAATGGATGCCGATAATGTGCCCACGAAACGCCTGAAACGCCGTGTGTTAGGATGTAAGCCCTATTGGACTGTTCCCATTGAATGACATCACCATGCTGTTCAGCGAATTTTCTGAGGTCTCCCAGCGTGAAATGAGTCGCTATCCGTATAAGCGGAATCTTCTCTCGCTTGATCCACGTCAACACTGAGTCG
>Ga0187885_10005207_pt1 | contig 10218 bp, 10 predicted proteins | sample June2016WEW_20_1_3_FD_132970 | JGI IMG/M metagenome (GOLD analysis project Ga0187885, IMG submission 132970) | Peatland microbial communities from SPRUCE experiment site at the Marcell Experimental Forest, Minnesota, USA - June2016WEW_20_100 | ecosystem: Environmental > Terrestrial > Soil >... | reverse complement strand
GGCGCCGCACACATATAGAACCCGAGAAAGGCGCTGGTGAGATATCCCACCTGGGTGTTGCTGAGATGAAATTCCGACTGCACCAGCGGCTGCACGGCGAACAACACCGAGCGGTCGATGTAGTTCAACAGGTTCAGCGTGGTGAGCAGAGCGAGCGCCGTTCGGGGATAAAGTTTGATCGGAGGCACTTAGCGTGGGAATATAACACGGCGCGGCATTGGAACAAGATCTGGAAAGAGCTGGGCTTGGCCAGCGGCCCCAGATAAGATGTTGTAGAGATCACCGATACCATTGAGGCCAATGAGCATGAGCGTTACCAGAAAAGGCACACCCGACTGGAGAGTTCACCCGGGCGAGATCCTGCGTGAGGAGTTCCTGAAGCCGATGAGTATCTCCGCATACGAATTAGCCAAGCGGCTTCACGTGCCTGCGCCTCGTGTGAATGACATTGTTCTCGAGCGGCGCGGCATCAGCGCCGATACCGCCCTCCGTTTGTCCCGTTTCTTCGGGACGACGGAACAGTTCTGGCTGAACTTGCAGGGAGCATACGAGATAAGCCGAGTCAAGGCCGAACATGCCAGCGAAATCGAACTCATCAAACCCCGAGCGGCAGCCACATTGCGCTGAGTTGCCGACGTTCCGAAAAACGATCGCTTCTTATCCTCATTTCCCCCGCGGCCACCGCGCGATCACCACTGTCGAAATTCCTCCGCGCGGACGGAACTCCCCTTTCACTTCCGCCCACACCGGCTTGGCCCAGCGCACGACATCTTCCAACACCCGATTCACAATGTTCTCCTGGAAGATGCCAAGGTTGCGATAAGCCTGAAGATATTCCTTTAACGACCTCAACTCCAAACACAGACGATCGGGCTCGTAGCGGATCACAATGTTGCCAAAGTCCGGCAATCCCGTCTTCGGGCACACAGACGTGAATTCGGGATCATCCACAACAATTTCGTAGCCTGATTGGCCAGAAGCTGGAAACTGGTTCGGCCAGGTTTCAATTTCCGGGAAATCGTGATCGAGCCCGGCGCTGGCATGCTCCGCCGTATAACGGGGAGACTTGTAACGGGGAGACTGGGAGTGAGGAGATTGGGAACGAGGAGATTTGGAACGGGCAGACTTTCGCATCCGCCTATTGTACCCACAGAAGCTATCGATCCAAGCTCGCTGATATGATTAAGAAGATCCGCTTTCCGCGGTGGAAATACCGCGCCGTGTCTGAAGCAAACCGCCTGCGCGATGCATCTAAAAAGGTAAGTCCGAAGCGTTCATTCACCTGCTTCCCGCGGACCGCGGATGATACATTGAAGCTTACGCTTTTCTCTACATGTCATTGAATGGAAACAGTTCGGGACACCAGCCACGACGCTGGTGGGTGACCGCACTTGCGATTCTGGCCGGGGTGGTCGTGCTGGCTGCTTTCGTCTCCCACCGCGACGATGCGGTGCCGGTGCGAACTGCGGTTGTCGAGCAGGGTACGATCCGCAGCCTGGTGTCGACCAATGGGAGAATTGAGCCCATCAACAACTTTGAGGCCCACGCTCCGACCTCGATGAGTGTGAGGCGCGTCCTGGTCAAGGAAGGCGACACGGTCAAGAGAGGCGAACTGCTGGTTGTTTTGGATGATGCCGAAGCGCGTGCCCAGGCGGCTCGCGCCCAGACCCAATTAAAAGCGGCGCAGGCGGACCTGAGCGGCGCCGAGCGGGGCGGAACTCAGGAAGAAGTTCTGAGCCTGGATGCACAACTGGTGAAAGCAGCCGCCGATCAAGATGCGGCCCGGCGCAATCTAGACGCGCTGAAAAAACTTCAGCAGCAGGGAGCGGCCAGCGCGGGAGAAGTGCGCGCAGCAGAAGACGCTCTGGCCACGGCTGATGCCCAACTGACGTTTCTCCGGCAAAAGCAGACGAAGCGATATTCGCCCGCGGAATTAGCGCACGTCGAAGCCCAACAAGCCGACGCGCAGGCCAGCTACGAGGCCGCGGAGGACGTTCTGGCGAAATCAAATGTCCGCGCTCCTTTTGATGGCATCGTATACTCGCTGCCGGTAAAGCAAGGCGGTTTCGTCACCGCCGGAGATCTTCTGCTGCAAGTGGCGGATCTGCGCAAAGTGCTGGTCCGTGCTTTCGTCGATGAACCCGATGTGGCTAGACTGACTGCTCGCGATCCGATTGAAATTACCTGGGACGCAGTTCCCGGACGGGTGTGGCAGGCCACTGTGACCGACGTGCCCTCGACCGTGAAGTTGCACGGTACGCGCAACGTCGGCGAGACGACCAGCATCGTAGATAACAAGGATTTAAGACTCTTGCCAAACATAAACGTGAGCGTGACCATCGTCGCCGCCGAGCACGATAACGTGCTAGTGGTGCCGCGAGAGGCGGTGCGAATCGACGACTCCAAACTTTATGTTTTGCTGGTTTCCGGCCACGAACTCAAGCGCCGGGATGTGGAGACTTCCCTTACCAATCTCACGCAGGTTGAAATAACCCACGGCCTCTCCGCCAAGGACGTGGTTGCGACCAATTCGTCGAACGGCAAGCCGATTGGCGACGGGACCCAGATCAAATATTAGGCCAAATTTTAGATGATCATTCGTACCTCCAAAATTTTGTGCATTGTGCTGCTCATTGCAGCGTTGACTCCCGCTTGGGCAGACTCCGCAAAGGACATGCTGGTGGCTGGCCGGGTCGATGAAGCGATTGCCCAATTGAATGGCCGTCTCTCATCGGCGGCAGCGGACGCGGACTCCACCAACCTGCTGTGCCGTGCTTACTTCGCGCTCGACGATTGGGATCGCGCGGAATCCTCCTGCAAGAAAGCGGTTGCGCTCGATCCGGACAACAGTCGTTTCCACTTGTGGTTGGGGCGCGTGTATGGGGAAAAAGCGGATCGAGCAAATGTTCTGGCTGCGGCTATTCTGGCCGGAAAAGTCCGTGGAGAATTCGAGCGCGCGGTGCAACTGAATCCGCAGGACATCGATGCCCGGCTCGATCTGGCTGAGTTCTATATTGAAGCGCCCGGCATCGTTGGCGGCGGAGAGGCGAAGGCCCGCGAGCAAGCGCAGTCCGTTGCTACCGTGAACCCGGGTCGCGAGCATTGGATTTACGCCCGCATCGCCGAAAAGAAAAAAGATGTCGCCGGCGCCGAACGGGAATATCACCAATACATCGACCTCAGCCATAGTGACGCCGAGGCCTGGCTTAACCTCGCCCTTTTTCTGCGCCGCCAGAATCGCCCCGCCGAAATGGAGCAAGCCATCGTCAAACTCAGCCAGTCGCCTATGCCCAAGCTCGATGTTCTAGTGGAAGCGGCCGAGATGCTCTATCGCGGCGGTCGAAGCTATCCTTTCGCCACGGAACTGTTGCACCGCTATCTGGCCGCTGGTCCGGTAGAGGCGGCTCCTGCGTTCAAAGCCCGCTACTTGCTTGGTCTGCTGCTGGAAAAACAAGGAGATAAAGCGGGTGCCGCGGACGAGTACCGTGCTTCCTTGTCACTGGCCCGGAATTTCGGCACTGCTCAGGAAGCCCTCAACCGAGTCGCCCACTGAGGATGGCGAGATTCTTCCCCGCTCCCGGCGACGCCCCAAATAACGTGACGTCCCAAATGACTCCCAAGGCTACTGCCCAGCCCCGGCCTGGCGCACTACAATTTGTGCGTTGCGGCGGAATCGCAGCCTGAGCCAGCTGTTCTGAGGAGATGTGTTGTGAGCTGTGTTGAATGATACTCGCTGATCAGTTGTCAGTTATTAGTAGTCAGTAAAACCCGAGGCGATTGCTGGGCACAGAGTTTGACTGACAACTGATAACTGACAGCAGGCTGGTAACAACGATAACTAAACCAGATGAAGGTGACGAGATGACACTCCGATTGCCGCGGTGGTTGCGCTGCACCAGTGGGATCGCCTTATTTTCGGCCGTACCAGTATTTGTATTTCTATTTCTAATTCTGTTGATGACCGCACCCCGCAGCCTGGCCGAACCGCTGCCTCTCGAGCGTGCCATTCGGCTCGCGCTCGCCCACAGCACGAGTTCCGCGATTGCAGGTGCCGACGTGCAGCGGACATTCGCCTCCTACCGGGAACTGCGCAACAATTATGTGCCGCAAATCGTCGCCGGTTCGGGCCTCGGCTGGACCTATGGATACCCCCTCTCCATTGAAGGATCGCCTCCAGCGCTGTTTGATGTCGTGGCACAGAATACGGTCTTCAATCCCGCCCAACGCCAATTCCTGAACGCAGCGAAAACGGAATGGCTCGCTTCCGAATTTCAGGATAAAGACCAGCGCAATGCCATCATCCAGGACGTCGCCCTGACCTACGCCGAGTTGGCAAAATGGGAGGCGCGGCTCGTGCGCTTGCAGCAGGACGACGCCCAGGCGCAGCAAATGGAACAGGCGGTGACCGAGCGCGTGCAGGAAGGCGTCGATAGCAACGTGGACTTAAACAAAGCCAAACTCACGGCGGCACGAGTGCGGCTTCACCGAGCCGAGGCGCGCGGCAACGCCGATGTCCTGCGGCGGCATCTCTCAACCCTCACCGGCTTGCCAGTTTCCACCATCGCAATCGCGCCCGAAACCATTCCGGGTTTGCCGCCGGTCGCGGTGGAGGACGATCTTTCGGAGAAAGCGGTCGCCACCAGCCCCACCGTTAAGATCGCAGAGCAGCACTCTCTGGCGGAAGCGATGCGGGCTTCAGGCGAGCGTCGCTCCTTATTGCCGTCGATCGATTTCTCCGCCCAGTATGCGCGCTTCTCCACCTTCAACAACTACAGCGTGTACTTCCCACCCCATACATTTCAGGTGGACAATGCCACGATTGGTTTTGGCATCAAGATCCCGATCTTCAACATGAGCCAGCGTGCCCGAGCCGACGCGGCTGAAGCCGAAGCCCTCAAGGCAAAGAAGCAGGCGGACGCGACTCGCAATCAGGTGGCGGAAGAAACTCTGAAGCTTCAGCGCGCGGCTGAGCAACTCGAGGCTGCCCGTGAGGTGGCCGAGTTGGAATATCAACTGGCGCAGTCGGGCCTCGAAGCCGCTCAAACCAGAATCGACGCCAAGACCGGCACCTGGCACGAATTGGCCGATGCACGGGTACAGGCAGCCGAACGTTTTCTGCTTTTTCAGGATGCCGATTTTGAATACCGACGCGTCCGCATGAACCTGCTGCGAGCCACCGGAGACCTGGAGAAATGGGCGCTGCCAGGCACCGCTGCCACAGGCCTGACGTCAAAATGACGCATCCAACAATATAGCCAGCCGCTGCCCGTTTCTCGCATCTTAGTGCGCACCAGCGACCTTCGGGCGCGCTCCTTTTGCGCCTTTGAGCTGCGCTAAGGCAAACTTGAACAAGAATTTTCACGCTTCCGGCGCAATCGGAGATGTACCTGAATGGTAGCCTCCTGTGGGTTTTTGCGCATCCAAGAATGCTAGAATAGAGACTCCCACTATGCCATTAAAAACACTGTTTTTGAATCCGCCTTCGTTTGAGAATTTCGATGGGGGCGCAGGTTCGCGCTGGCCCGCCACGCGCGAGATCGAATCCTACTGGTATCCGGTCTGGCTGGCTTATCCGACGGGCATGCTCGAGGGCGCGAGGTTGCTCGACGCCCCGCCTCACCACATCACGGCGGAAGAGACGATCCGCACTTGCAAGGACTACGAATTGCTCGTGCTGTTTACGAGCACTCCCGGATTCGCCGGCGACGTCCGCATCGCGGAGGCCATCAAAGACAGCCATCCCCACATCAAGATCGCCTTTGTCGGACCTCACGTGAGCGTGCTGCCCGAGAAGTCGCTGATGGAGGCAAAGGTGATCGACATAGCCTGCCGCAAGGAATTCGACTACTCCATTGTCGAATATGCGCAGGGCAAGCCCATCGAAGACATTCTCGGCATTTCCTATCGCAAGAATGGACACGTACTCCATAATCCTGACCGGCCGACGATCGAGAATCTGGACGCCCTGCCGCATGTGACCGACGTTTATCGCCGCGACCTGGACGTCCGCCGCTACAATGTGCCATTCCTGCTGAATCCGTTCGTTTCGCTGTACACCACCCGCGGATGCCCGGCGCAGTGCACTTTCTGCCTCTGGCCCCAGACTCTCAGCGGACATCCGTGGCGCAAACGCTCCACTGATGACGTGGCGCGTGAAATGGCCAAGGCGAAAGATTACTGGCCGTACGTGAAAGAATTTTTCTTCGACGACGACACTTTCAACCTGCAGAAGGCTCGCACCATCGAATTGTGCACCAAACTGAAACCGCTGAAGCTGACCTGGTCATGCACGTCGCGCGTTACCACCGACTTCGAAACCCTCAAAGCCATGAAAGACGCGGGATGCCGCCTCCTGATCGTGGGCTATGAATCGGGCGATCCACAGATTCTGAAGAACATCAAGAAAGGCGCGACCGTCGAGCGCGCCCGCCAGTTCACCAGGGATTGCCACAAACTCGGGCTGGTCGTCCACGGAGATTTCATTCTCGGCCTGCCGGGAGAAACTCGCGAGACCATCAAGAACACGATCAAATTCGCCAAGGAACTCGACGTGGAAACGATCCAGGTTTCGGTGGCGCACGCTTTCCCGGGAACTGAACTGCATGAATCCGCGGTGAAAAATGGTTTCATGACCAGCGAGACCAAGATGGTGGACGACCTCGGGCACCAGATGGTGCAGATCGAATATCCGGGTCTGCCGGCGACGGAAATTCTGGCCGCAGTCCACGATTTCTACGACGCCTATTATTTCCGTCCCAAGGCCGCGTACCGCATTTTGAGGAAAGCGATGTTCGACAATTCCGAACGCAAGCGCTTGTACAAGGAAGCGCGGACCTTCCTTAAACTCCGCGCCCAGCGCCACAAGTGGGTCAAGGAAAACCGCGGCAAGGAAGAAGCTCCTGCCCCCGAACCGGCCAAAGCTTAGGGGACATCGAGGCATTAAGTCATTGAGGCATTTCGCAAACTCAAGAACCTTTGATCTTTAATGATTCAATGATTCAATGTCTCAATGATTCAATTGGATCGGTAAGTGACATTTCGCAAATACCTCGTCCTGGCCGGAATCACCGTATTCAGCACCGCGGGTGATTCCCTGCTCGCTCGCGGCATGAAAGAACTCGGTGGCATTTCGCTGCACAACTTTTCCAGCCTGCTGCTGGCCATCCTTAACCCCTGGGTAGCCACGGGAATACTTCTATTGCTGGCATTTTTTTCCTGTTACATGTCCGCGCTTTCGTGGGCTGACCTCACCTATGTGCTGCCCGCCACATCCCTCTCCTACGTGCTGGTCGCGCTGGTCGGTCACTTCCGTCTTCACGAAGAAATTTCGCCGACGCGCTGGCTCGGAATCGCGCTGATCGCCGCCGGAGTGGGCTTCGTCGCCGCCGGTCCGTCTGTCACGCCCAGTCGCCGTCGCCAGGATAAAGACAAGACTTCCCCGGAAGTTGCCGGAGTCAAATCATGGAGGTGAAGTCATGAGGTTGACCTATGAATGAACTCAACGCCTGGGCCGCGATTGGTTTCATAATTCTGGCCTCGACCACTGGGGACGTGCTGCTTTCCTACTCCATGAAACAAGTTGGTGACGTCGGTGAACTCTGGCGGCGGCGCGGAGTGCTGGCAGTGGTTGGTCGCGTGCTTACGACGCCCACATTCGCGCTCGGCTTGATGGCGATGGGGGTTGCGTTCTATGGCCTGCTCTTTGGCCTTTCCTGGGGAAATCTGAGTTTGGTTGTCCCCGCTTCGGCCTCGCTCACCTTTGTGGCCAACGCGGTGGCCGCGCGCATCTTCTTGCACGAACGCGTGGGGCGCCGGCGTTGGGTTGCAGCGTTGCTTGTAGCAGCGGGCGTGGTGCTGATGGCAATTTGAATTGCCCTAACCGAATAAATCGACCGCAATCACAAAGGGCTGCGATTCCACGATCCGATTTTGGCCGGCGGATGCAGGTTGGTTCCGCTCCGAACTTTTTCCCGAACGCTCTCCCGAACTTTCCGCCGATCCTTCTCCCGAACTCTCGGCTGTCAAGATTGTCCTCAGAAAAGGAAACCGCTGGCTCAACATCGCCGCTTGAAGTTTCCCGTCCTCAAGTTCTTTTCTGAACGACTCCTCATCCATCTCTCGGCGGGCAGATTTGAGCTTATTCATCACCGCCTGGAACCTTGCCAAATCCGCGATCATTTCGGCGAGCAGATCTTTTCCCCCCGCGCTCAAGTGAACGAACTCCATACCGGCACCGAAGCGGCCTCGAATCGCCCTCACCTCACCCACGGCTCGGAACGAAGCAGCGTTGACGCACACAACAATTTCGGCCCTCACCCCGCGATCAAGGGGCAGAGTTGTATCAATGCAGCATCCGTGCAGACTCAGGTCGCGGATCGTCCCCGGAATAAGAATCCCATCGGAAGGGAGGCGACTGATCTTCGCTTGACCGCCGCAGATGAATCGCACGCTGCGGCGGCGATCTTCTTCTGCGCGATTGTTTTCTGCGTGATTGTCGTCTGCATCCGTGCGCTCAGGCATGTCTATAAGATCGTATGTCGGGCAAGAATTCTTGAGAATGGCATCAAGGTAATGCAGAATCACGAACCGAAGTAATTAAAGTCGTCGAAGTAAATCTCATCCAAACAGCCGCATGAAGCCACTCGCGGCCAGGTCGGGGACGAGAAAGCTGGCGCGTTTGCCGCCGGCGAATCGCGACACAGCTTCCGCCGCAAGATAGCCGCCGCGCACCGCGCCCTCCATGGTGGCGGGCCAACCGGTCGCCGTCCAATCGCCAGCCAGAAAGACTCGCGGCCATGCCGTTTCGGACTGGGGTCGGTACTGGTCGATTCCTGGGCGCGGTGAATACGTCGCGTTTATTTCCTTGATCACTGTCGATTTCAGCAGCTTCGCTTCGCGCGCAGCCGGGAAAAACTCTTGTGCTTCCTTCACCGCCATGTCGACGATCTCTGTCTTTGATTTTTCAACCAGCCTGCGGGAGCGGCTTACAACCAGCTCGACATAGCTGCCGTTGGCGTTATCCCTAGCTTCGTGGCTGCGAGACGCAAGAAGCTGCGATTTGTGAAACATCCACTGCACGGTGCGGTCGAGCAGGACGGCATGATCGAGGTCGCTGATTTGACGATCGAACCAGAGATGGATGCCGGTGATTGGTGACGACGAGAACTGGCCGAGTGCCGTGGCCAAAGTCGCAGCCGAAGGAGTATCTGGCAATAGGCGCCCCAACACATCAAAAGGAACGGCCAGAACCAGATAGTCAAATTTCTGTTCCTGTCCCTTCACGGTCACACTTATCTCGGAGGTTCCCGCGCGAAACAATTCCACGCTGGCACGAAAATTGATCTCTCCGTCGCGAGCGCGGATGTAGCCTCCGGCGGTGCTGTACAGCTCGGTGAGTGGCACGGTTGGGATCCCGATGCGTCCGGCGGCCTCCGACTTAAGAAAAGATTCGCGCACCACCTGCGCCGCGTAGCGAACAGAAATCCGGTCGAGATCCTCGTTCAAGGCGCTGACCAGAATTGTCCTCCAGAAACGCTCGATGGCTTGCGGGGTTTGTCCGTGGCGTTGGAGCCAGTCGAGAAATGATTCGCCATGATCCGCCGGAATGGAAGGGGCAAGCGCCGCCATGGCGCGGCTGATAGCCAGCTTGTCGCGAAAATTCAAACAGCGGGCCCGGAGAAATGCCAGCGCGGTATGTAGCGGAGCCGGCAGGAATGAGGGTGCGATCACGGATACGCGCCCTCCAGGCTCTAGGAAGTTCAGCTTTTCATACCAGCGAATCTTGCTCTCCACGCCCGCACGCCGATAGAAATCGAGCAGATTGGTACAGCAGCCGAGCAGCACATGCTGGCAATTGTCGACGATTTCGCCGGTGCCGGGATGCTGATAGGAAGAGGCGCGCCCGCCCAGATACGGACGCCGCTCAAACAGCGACACGCGAAATCCGGCTTCTGCCAAGGCGCATGCAGCGGCAAGGCCGGCCAAGCCGCCTCCGGCTATCGCGACTGTAGGAGCATATGTGGAGAGTGGCATCACACCAGACGCTTCAGGATTCCTTTTCCGAGGACAGTAACCTTCTCGGGAACGGTTAATCGGACGCGCTCACTGAAAACGTCGTACTGCTTCGCAGCAATCTTTTCGAGCAGGCGGCGGTAGATCGTAATCAGGACCCACAGCGCGGGCTGGCTGTCTTCATTCACCAATGGGATTAGTTCTTCT
>Ga0187885_10005204_pt1 | contig 10223 bp, 13 predicted proteins | sample June2016WEW_20_1_3_FD_132970 | JGI IMG/M metagenome (GOLD analysis project Ga0187885, IMG submission 132970) | Peatland microbial communities from SPRUCE experiment site at the Marcell Experimental Forest, Minnesota, USA - June2016WEW_20_100 | ecosystem: Environmental > Terrestrial > Soil >... | reverse complement strand
GCGCTACGGCGACATCGATTTCGACTTCGAGCATGGCGTGGACACCACCTGGGCGACGGTGTCGCTGCGCACCCGCGTCCGGGAATGGCTCTCCGGTGGGCAGTATCAGCCGTCCGAACCTATCCTCTTCCGCGAAATCATAGAGTCTCTGCCGGTTCCACCTGACGGCTTCATCTTCATTGACCTCGGCTCCGGCAAAGGCCGCACGCTGCTGATGGCGTCGAGCTATCCTTTTCGGCGCATCATCGGCATGGAGCTACTGGCTGAATTGAACACGATCGCAGTGCAGAACATCGCCCGCTATCACAGCGATGACCAGCGCTCCTTCGCCATCGAGTCCCACGCCGGAGACGCGCGTCACTTCGAATTTCCAGCCGAACCCACAATTCTCTACTTGTTCAATCCCTTCCCGCGACACATCTGGCACGAGGTTTTGGCGAATCTCCAATCGTCGTTGATGGCGGCGCCTCGACCGTTCTTCGTCGTGTATCACAACCCCGTTCACGATGACATTCCCAGATCGCACAGCTGGCTGCATGAACGAAACAGGACCCATCAGTTCGTGATCTACGAAGCGTTCCATAACTAGAACCTGCCGCTGACGTTCATCAACAGCGCGCGCGGTGCAACCCGGGACTTACCACGTCTCATCGATTTCTGTTCATCCCATTCACACTGGAGTTCCGTTTGTCGCCGGCTTCAACAGCTCCATCAACGTCGGCGACCTGGCGCGCGAGAATTACACCAGCTACTACATCACTCCCGGTGTAAAAGTGAAGTTCGCTCCCGGTTTCATCGTTTCCCCTTATCTCGCTGCGGGTGTCGGATGGTCGCACTTCTCTTCGACGCAAACCAATGCCAGCGATACCAAATTCGCATCAGACTTTGCCGGTGGGCTCGACATCAAAGTGTTGCCGTTCGTGAGTTTGCGTCTTGAAGCTCGTGACTTTTATGGCGGCGTCCCTCAACTGATCCTGCCGACAAATGGAGACCAAAACAACATCGTGGTCAGTGGAGGGCTGGTGCTGCGCTTCTGAGCGCTGGGCATTAGACGCAGCGGCGGCAAAATTAGCATCACGGCCTGTCAGATTCATGCTTTACAATCGCTCGCGCATGAAGCTGCTGGTATTTACCGTCATTCTTGCCGCTCTGTTGACATCGCCGGCATTCGCAGCGGCCGGTCCTGACTCGAACTCGGCCAATGGGGCGCAGACGTCCGGTTCAACCCAAACTGTCAAAGTCAGCGAGCTTCCGCCTATTTCGATGTCGAAGGACTGGAGCGACTGGTCGTACTGGCTCTTCACTTTTTTCCTCTTGACCACTAGCGCTTTGCAGGTCTACTTGCTGTGGGGAAATCTGCGCGCCATCGAGCGCCAGGCGATGACCATGGAGCGGCAGACTGCGGTGCTCGAGAAATCCGTCGAATTGGCGGAGAAGAGCGCCGAAACTGCAAAACAGAACCTGGAAATGTTCGTTAGCCGCGAACGCAGCCATCTGCGAGTGGAACTAGTTCCAGTGGAATATCCGCTGCAACCGGGAGCAGTAAAGCTACGCTACACGGTTCGATTGCACGGGTCGACTGAGGCTTATATTTCCAGTTCTTGCGCGCGTGCTGAATTGACCGACTCGCCGGAGCCCGCCGAAGATAAGCATTGGTGGCCAGCAATGAGCATCCCGCAAGTGATCACGCCTGAGAACCGTGTGGTGGAAGGCCAGGTCCAGGGAATTTTTCCGCGCATGATCCTCGACCAGGACGAAATTGCCGCGATCGATGCGAATAAGAAGTTTATTCACTTCCGCGGTTTCATCAAGTACAACGACGTTTTTGGAGTGGAGCGTTCCGCGCGCTTCCGGCGCGTTTGGGAGGTTTCCCAGGTACGCAATCCAGATGGCACGCGTTCTGGTCATTGGGCCAAGCGCGGCGGCGCTAAGCACAACTCGGAAACGTAGTTCAGCAGGTGTCGAGCGCGCTGTCCAAGCTTCAGCGTTTTGCAACTGCTGACGTACCGTTTAAGATGATATTTAGGTAAATGACAGGGGACCGATGACCGACAAGCCTACCAGCGTTGATCAGGAACGCAACGCAGCCGAACATGTAGCCGAGGCGCACCGCATCCTGAATGGGTTGCGCCAGCAACTCGAGCGACACCCGGATCTCGAAAGGGCGATCTCGAATCTGGAGATGGCGCTGAACCTGCTGACGACGAGTACCGGCGGGATGCTGTAAAAGCAGCAATTAGCAACTAGCAACTAGCTAGCCGCGCCGGGTGCGGCCTGCGTCCAAACAAGCATCATTGCTCCCAGGTAAAATGCGGATATCATGACTAGTTGCTAAATGCTAGTTGCTAATTGCAGGTTTTCCCATGTGCCGAAATATCAAAACGCTCTTTAACTTCGATCCGCCCGTAACCGATGACGAGGTCCGCGCTGCCGCTCTGCAATATGTGAGGAAGATCGGCGGCTTTACCAAGCCATCGAAAGCAAACGAAGCCGCTTTCGACGCGGCGATCGCCGGCATCGCCCGTATCTCCGCAAACTATCTTCGTTCTCTGGAGACGAACTCTCCGCCAAAGAACCGCGAAGAAGAAGCTGCCAAAGCCAAAGCCCGCAGTGAAGCACGATTTGGGAGTTGAAGGACATCCTCTTACCGAGTTCCTGCCGTTGCGAACGAGGCGGCGTAGTATTCTTGCTACAGCGTGGCAGCTTGGGACCGCAACGGAATAACTTGCCAGAACCAAAGCACATTCCGGGACGAACTCCGCCGCCCGCACACGTTATGGATTCGTTTGATCCGGGCCCAACTGGCGGCGATACGGCGGAGAATGGTCCCGTCCTGGTCATACCGCCTTCGCCACGCAAGCCAACGAGATGGGAGATATGGCGCAGCCGCCTGTTTCTCGTGGAATTAATGTTCGTGTGTTTCGTGGTCGGCATCATACTCATCGTTGCACCCTGGACTGAGTTCTGGACGAACAACTCGTTGCTCTCGGGATTTCCCCAAGTACGGGAATTCCTGATGTACGACTTTGTTCGCGGCCTGATTAGCGGGTTGGGGTTGACTGACATCTGGCTCGCCGTCACCGAGGCCATTCGCTATCGCGACCAAGTGGAGTGACGCGAGGCGCGCGCCGATGCAACGGAGCATTCACCCAGTAAGTTTTTCGAGACCGCTGATACGCATGCCTGACAAGAAAGACGAACATCCCCTCACAACGTCGCCGCTGGCCTATGAGAACTCCAAATTCCTGAATGGGCCAGACGGCCGAGTGCTTCGCATCGAAGCCGAATACCTGGAGCCGCTGGCACGCTTCCGGCGCGAACGCATCCAGGACACCGTCGTGTTTTTCGGTTCAGCCCGTTTTCACAGCCGCTCGCAGGCGCAGGAAGCCTTAGAACTTCTCGACAAGCCCGGCTCGGCAAAGCTCGCGCCCCCCGAAGAGCAGGCACGTATCCGTCGCGCTAAGGCCGACGTCGAAATGGCGCGCTACTATGATGACGCCCGCCAGTTGGCTTTCTTGATCACGCAATGGACGAACACTATCAGCCAGCCGCGACATCGCTTTGTGGTCACGACCGGCGGCGGCCCTGGAATCATGGAAGCTGCCAATCTTGGCGCGTCGGAAGCCGGTGGGAAAACAATCGGACTCAATATCCACCTGCCCTTCGAGCAGATGCCCAATCCGTACATCACGCCGGACCTGAACTTCGAGTTCCACTACTTCTTCATGCGCAAGTTGTGGTTTGCGTATCTTGCCAAGGCGCTGGTGATTTTCCCCGGAGGATTTGGGACGTTCGACGAGCTCTTCGAACTGCTCACGCTGACGCAGACAGAAAAACTCGCCAAGCGTATCTGCATCGTGATCTATGGAAAGGACTACTGGGACCGTGTGATCAATTTCCAGGCGCTGGTTGACTCAGGGACCATCTCTCCCAACGACCTCGAACTGTTCTATTGGGCGAACACGCCGGAAGAGGCTTTTGCTTATCTAAGAGCCGACTTGACCAAACATCACCTTGAGCCTCAAGTCTCTCGTGAGAAGAATTCCGATATTACGAAGACGAGAGGGTAAGGAAGTGGCCGGTGGCGAGTGGATAGAAACGAGGCCGAGAACAAATCAATGTTTCTAACCACTAGCCACTGATCCCTAGCTGTTTACGCCGCTTTCTTCGCTTCCACTTCGGCTTCAATTGCCTTGATCTCCGCGCGGTCCTTCTTCACTTCGAGCTTCACGTGTCCAAAAACACCGATGTAGAAATTCGACACATAAACCAGCGCGAAGAGTGCGATCAGATACCCACGCCAATCGTCATAGAGCAGTTTGTAGCGTGTGATGACGAGAAAAGCAGCGGCCACCCAATGACTGAAGCAATATTCACAGGTGAACAGGTAGAAAAATTTTCGACAGAAGAGCGAATTGGATTTCTCGCTCCGGCTGGCGCAATATTCCCGCGGCTCGCGAAAGACCTCTTCGTGCGTTACGGTCCACGCAATGCTGGCCACCGGCAGTGCCAGCACGAGCAGCCAAACCACCTGATTGGATAATCCCATACTGGTTGGAAGCTGCTGCTTGCCGCTGCGTTTGCCTCGAAACCGGTGCCAAGCGGAATTTTCGCACGATGACCACCACTTTCGGCACTCGCGTACTCGCCACGAACAGCGTAAACTGTTGCCCGAATGTCACTCGGACTTGAGGTGGTGGGCCGCACCGACGTAGGACGGGTGCGCCCGTCAAACGAAGATCATTTTGGCTTCGACGAGCGCTTGAACGTTTTCGTCGTGTGCGACGGCATGGGTGGACACGCCGCAGGTGAGGTCGCCAGCCAGATCGCGGTCGATACCGTTCTCTCCTATTTTCGCGAACACGAACCTCGCGTCGAGGAAGACGCCTACCTGGAAGACGCGCCCCTGGGCGCACGGCTCCTTGCCGAGGCCGTAAAGAAGGCCAACGACGCCATTCTGTCCTATGCGGACGAGCACAAGAACACCTCCGGCATGGGAACCACTTTGGTCGCCGCCCGCTTCAACAACGGCACCTTCAGCATCGCCAACGTGGGCGACAGCCGCATTTACCTGTTCCGCGAGGGCCAGCTGCTGCAGTTGACCGAAGATCATTCGCTGGTCATGGAGCAGGTGCGTCGTGGCATGATCACCATCGAGCAAGCAAAGAAATCCTCAGCCCAGAACATCATCACGCGCGCCCTTGGCACCGACGAAGGCACGCTGCCGGACCTGGGCGAGTTTCCCGCGCAGAGCGGCGATACTCTACTGCTGACCACGGATGGCATGCTGCGTCATGTGACTGATGCCGAGATCCGCAGCATTCTGCTGCAACTGCCTTCCCTTCAGGCCGCCTGCGATACGCTGATCGACGCCGCCAATGAAGGTGGTGGGGAAGACAACTCCACGTGCATGCTGATCCGGGTGCGCAATGGCGATCCGAAGCCGGCTCCCACCAACGGCGCGAACGACAAGGCCTCGGGTTGATCTGCTAAACTCGAATGTTGGAAACCCCTGCAGATTCACCGCAAGCCCCGCAGTCGAATCTCGCTGTTCCTGCCGAAGCGAAGTACGAAACACCAGTTGCCCGCACCAGTCCGTTCGTCTACCTGCTTGCGATCGTCTTCGACCTGTTTTCCGGATGGGTAAACGAAAAGGTCGACGACGCCTTGCTGACCTCGCTGTGTGTCCTGGGATTCACCATGATCCTGGGCGTATGGAAGAAGGGACGCCCGTGGCGATGGTTGTTGCTGGTTTGGGGCGGTGTCCCGCTGGTCTTGGCTTACTACCAGTACGTTGTGCGCTGGCCGCACGATCGTAGCCAGTGGTGGGGAGCCTTTCTACAGATCCTGGCCGCCAGCGCCGGCGCCAACGGTGGCCATTACATGCGCGACATGATCGATCACGTCTTCCTCAAGAAGGACGCTTAGCCTTTAATGGGCCACCGGACGCAGATGCGTCTCCGCAGGTTTCAAGGTGACAATCAGTGTTGTGTTCTCTCCGGCTTCGACATCGCGCTTTACGGCCACAGGCGTCAGTCCACTCGCCGAAATGAATACATCATAGGTCCCAGCCGGCAACTCGAGGGTGCAGGTGCCGTTCTGATCCGTGGTCGCAACTTGGTCCTGCACCATCTGCGAATGCAGCTGGGAATGCGTCCAGTGGACGACGATTATCTTCGCGCCGATAGCTTTACCGGCGGGCGCCGGAGCCTCCGGGCGAGTTTGCACGGTCACCACCAGGCGCCCATGCTCCTGCGCAAACGCAGCCACGGAAACCAGCAGCAAGAGCGCACAACAAAGAGACAGGAAAATCTTCATCTATGCCTCCAGGGCGTAGTACTCCCCCGAGTTTTGGACGGAGAATTGGGCGAGAGGTTAGGTGCTCAAACGATAATGCCGACAGCATCTATGGAACGACCCAGTATGGCGGGGCGTGTTCTCCAAACCGCGTGGCACGCTGGGTACACCGGTCAGTTCTCTCGGACGAGCCAGCGTGCGTAGGCAGCCATGTCGATGGCGGGGGCGGTGCCGATTCTCTGCAGCCGGGTGATGAGTTCGAGGAGAAAACACGTCGTCGCTTTGCGATGTGAGGCCCAGGTAAGGCAGTCGGCCCCCTCGCAACCGAAAGTCCCATAGGCGGCGATGCAGCCGAAATCGAGGCGACCTTCTTCCTGTTCGGCGGCAAGTGAGGGCGAAAGATTTTTCCCGATGGTCGCGGTTTTCCATGTGTTTTCAAAAGCCAGAAATCCCGCCAGGATGGGCTGCGGCGTTGCCGTGCGCTGGCCATCGATGGTCTGCACCGGCGCGCTCGTGCGATGGAGGCGGCGTACGCTTGCAACCTTCTGCTGTGCATATCTCACAAAGTCCGCCCGAATCTCCTGCTTGGCTTCGAACAGGGCGTAGACGGCCTCCACCGGCACAACGATCTGATCGTGGAGCTCGAAGATCAGGGGCGTGTACTGGCGGTCGAAGAGCACGATGTCAATCTGATCGCTGAACTGGCCGTTGCTGTCGACGATTGTCGCTTTCGCCGCGGCGTAGCGTTGCGGCAGGTACTTTGTGAAAAGGCTAGTCCAAACCGCCTCGCTGCTATTGCCTTTGGCAGACGAATGCGCAAGTGCCTCACCTTCAAGTCTTGCTCCACACCTTCGTGCAGGACCTGCATGAGTCTCGGCAGCGACCACTTGACTTTAGGGCTCATCGCACGATGTCCTCCCAATTCGAGGCTGCCCTCGCAGCCCCGGCGGCTGCGCTGACTCTTGCCTTTTCCGGTGCCGTTAGATCTTCCGAAATAATGTTGTTACTGTTTGCCGGGTCGGCGATCCTGGCCACGGGAAATGAGTCGCGGAGATAATCAAAGACCGCCATGACGCGCTGCGACAGCGTCGACACAGGGTTGTAGGACAAAGGGCCCGGCAATGATTCCGCCGCGAGAGCGCGGATGACGGAGAGTTCAAGATAGAACGACGGGAAATCGAGCCCCTTCTGATTTCTCCACAGCTTTACGATGCGTATCTCGTCCCCTCGTGCCGCGCCAACGACCGTTCGGGCATGGGTGAAAACGTTCGTCTTGGTCCAGGTGTCGGCTTTTCGTCGGTATAGGCTGTGATCGGCCGAAAGCGCGTTCTGGCGCTTCCCCGGCACCAAGTCAACGGAGTACTTCGACACGGTTATATTCAGCGAAACATTCTGGCGCTTGGGCGAGTAGCCGGCCGATGCCAGGCAGTCGAATAGTTTGTTGTAGACGTCTTTCAAAGTTCCGTTCGTATCCTCCGACAGGGAGAGAAACAGGTCGATATCCGTCCCGCTGCGGACGGCAGTGCCTTTCCTGAAAGAACCGCTGGGATAGACACCCAGCAGATTGTCTCCGGCCCACTGCCGCAGGATAGGCATCAAGGTAGCTTGCAAGCCAAGCAGCGGCGAGTTAGGGCCCGCATCCACCGCTTCACGCAGAAGGATTCCGTGTAGATACTGGTCCGCGGTCATGGTTGAAGGAAAATTGTAAGGCGGTGGGTGTTGTATCCGATGTGCGTTGTGTCACAGAGCTGGTGCCCCAGGTTCGCCCGTCTTTGGGCTAACCTGGGGTTAGTACCTTCCCGACCCAGGTTAGCGTCCCAAAGAAGGACGCGAACCTGGGGCACCAACCTAACTCGGGCAGAGGAACACTCGGGGCTGGCCACCCGTCGCTTTGAGCTCGCGATCTCTTCCCGTCCACTCCGACTCAATCTCGATCACACCCATCTCCCGGAAGGCGTAGTGTCGAAAGCTGCTCCACTTCCAGTCGCCCGGTTCACGCACTAACCCGCGCTTCACCGGATTCCGATGCAGATAGCGCAACTTGATTCCAAACTCGCGCACGCTGCGCACGTTCCGGTCATAGTATCTCTTCTGCCAGAACCGCTCATCGCATCCCATGGCCTGCTGGTGCCCCAGGTTCGCGTCCATCGTTTGGACGCTAACCTGGGTCCCGGTCAGACTCCTCGCGCGCTTACTGAACGACAGCTTGAGATAGTGCATGGCTTCAGCGAGGTTGCCGTGTTCGGGCTCGCTGACTAGCAGGTGCACGTGCTCGGGCATGACCACGTAGCCATAAATGCGCATCTGGAAACGCAGTCGCATGGCTTCCAGGCAAAGGGGAAACAGGTCATAGAACCTGGTGTCGGCAAATTTCGCTTTTCGCCGATAGCAACTGAAGGTGATGAAGTGCGACTGACCCGACTCGTGGTAGCGATGCAGACCCTGAGGCATAGGTCGACGCTACATCGACCGATGCCGGTCATCAGTGACGTCAGGCACGTTCGGCCGTGAGCCCAAGGTAGCGTCCAGCACAGGACGCCTGATGGTGGTACCGGCGGCTGGTGCCCCGGGAAGGTCCTACACGAACCCCAGGTTAGCCCAAAAGAAGGGCGAACCTGGGGCACCAGGCTGCATCTCGAAAAGGATCAAAGCATCGTCTTAATCGACGCGCGGGACGACAACAAGCAATCAGCGTCAAAGGTAAGAACGCCCAAACGGAACTGAAAAGACAGGCGGGTGGCCCACCTAAGCCGGGTTTGCTTGGGTGGGGAATGCTCAAGTCACCGACAAAGCCCGGTGCCCCATGTTCGCGTCCGGGTTTTGGACGTTAACATGGGCAAACATTCGCACGGACCCGCCGGATATTCTGAAACCACAATCTCTGGCTGTCGCTCCAATTCGATTTCCACGCGCCTGCACTGGCCCAGGTTAGCCCAAGAGAAGGGCGAACCTGGGGCACCAGACGAACGAAAATCCCGCCGAGGGGCAATTCGGGTCAGTGAGACCGATATATGGGCGCGAAGAGTTCCCTCTCCAGATCATCCTTTGTCGGGACGCGGCCAAGTTCGATGATTCGCAAGACTGCTCTGGACGCTATGCTGGAGATGTCCATATATGGGGTTGCGCTCTTCATCGGCGAGCCATGAGCGGCTTTCGAACGATCATCGTATAACTTTGAGAGTTGCTGAAAGAGAAGATATCGCGTTTGGCCAGGAGGTTCGAGAAAAGCTGCGATGTTTGAGCAGACACGATACTTCAGTTCAACCGCGTTGCTGCTGAAAAGGCGTTCGAGGGCGGCCCAGACGGAGACAACACCGAATTCTTCGTTCGCTCTGTGGCTATTGTAAATGGATGTCAGGGCGAAGGAGAGCGTGTCGTCGGTGCGCAGGGGCAAAGACTTGTGCCAGTTTGCCTTGAGCCATTCAGCCTCGTCCTGATGAATGGTGGTTCCCTCAAAAATGTACGGCACATCTTCAAGGAGATAGGCTGCGGCTTTGCCTTCCTTGACTTCGTTGAATGTGTCGGAAGCGGTAAGGGTGAGCGTAACTGTCACGTCGTTAGCAAAGCGGAGAAGAAGGACGATCCAACTCGCCCATTCGTAATGCTCATTGGAGCCGTAAATCCGTGGGACGGACAGCTGCGCAAAAAGGTCGGCTTCCATATGCCGAGGCTTAACATTCGCCGTGCGCCACGGCGTCGGATGCGGCTTGCTTTCTGAGCAGGGAGCGAACGCTATCAGAGGCGGCGACATGACGTGAAGGTAGGTTTGGGAGAGAACGACGCCGTGTCCGAGATCGAATGAATCAAAGTCGAGTTGGACACCGGAAAGTGCGTAGTACTGGCGGAGGGTTTGGTTTGTCGAAGTGGCTGCCATGAGATGAGCATAAACCGCGGGTGGCCCATCCAAGCTTCCTTTGCTTGGGTGG
>Ga0187885_10005203_pt1 | contig 10225 bp, 16 predicted proteins | sample June2016WEW_20_1_3_FD_132970 | JGI IMG/M metagenome (GOLD analysis project Ga0187885, IMG submission 132970) | Peatland microbial communities from SPRUCE experiment site at the Marcell Experimental Forest, Minnesota, USA - June2016WEW_20_100 | ecosystem: Environmental > Terrestrial > Soil >... | reverse complement strand
TGTCATACAGCCGCTCTCCTAATTGAGCTACGCTCCCTAAAATACGTTACTTCAATTTATACCAGGCTTCCTCCGACGAATCTGTTACTGTGACCATGCTGACAAGCCCAGAAACCTCCTTTGACGAGAAGACATAAGCCTTATCATCTTCAAGACTGTAACCAACTATGAAGTCGAATGTTCCAGGCTCATACCTAACAGGGATTCTTCTCTCACCTTTTGCGTGTCTAAGTGAAATCATAGGTCTTCCGTATCGTCCTTTCCTAATCCACTTCACTTGCAGCTTGACTACTCTTCCTTTCTTGTTGATGACTAGGAAGTCCACCGCGTCGCCATCCGCCACGGATCGAAACACCCGTAGTCCTAGTATCGTCAGTCGAAGCGCCACTGCTGATTCAGCGATTCTACCTTTTCTCTCGGTCGTGATCTTCTCGCCAAACAATAGAGCCAAGTCCCGAATCGCGGCCATGCGAGGCATTTCATACCGTTGACGTTCGACTGTCAACAGCATCTGTCGGGATGGCGAGAATCGAACTCGCGTCGTCACGGCCCCCAGCCGTGTGCCTGGCCTCTAGGCTACACCCCGATAGTGGCTCCGATGAGTGCCGATCTCATTGAGACGTGCTTATGAAACACACCTGGGTGCCGACCCCAGAGCCATTGCGTCGGTGGAGGGACTTGAACCCCCATATACCCGCTTCGTAAGCGGGTGCCTCATCCAATTAGACTACACCGACATGAAACCTTTGGTACCCACGGAGGGAGTCGAACCCCCAACATCTCGTTCCGAAGACGAGCGCTCTAGTCCATTGAGCTACGCGGGCAAAATGATGAGATCTAGTCAGAATGACGGGACAACCCCATCAAAGTGAGAACACATTTCCGGGGCACATAGCCCCACTAACCTCCTAAGCGACTAAGATCGCTGGATGGCTCGATTCTGGCATAGATGACCGAGTGACTCTCGCGGACAACCACGAGATGTCGAGAGAAACCCACCAACAAGAGAGGTCAGACATGCCAGGAAACGCAAAGAGGCAGTGTGCTCAGGCACCCACCAACCTTGGAGATCTCGTCGTTCACGTCTACGACATGTTCTCCAGAGGCGACGAAGAACCAAGCGTCGTCTTCACACGAGTCGCGAATTGCCTTCGCTTTCGGCTCAACAACCATCCTCAGCTTCTCTTCAAACTCTTCTCGTAGAAAGCTGACTCAATCAAAATGGCATGGAAGCCATCGTTGATCGAATGTCCATACTGCGATGTCGATTCGCCAGATCACATACTCAGAAGCGACTGTCGCCATTGTATGGGAACCGGACAAACAGCGCCGTCTGCGGCGCGCATCCTCCACCAACTTAGGAAAAGCCGACTGCGATACCTAGGACGACTATATTAGCTTCAACTACTCTACTACCAACAAATCCTTGCCAAGCGAGGGCAAAAAACTCTCCTGGCGAGGATTTGTCTATGTGACCCATCGAGCTGCTCGGGCCAAAATAGAAACGGTTGTTCGGTTGGGACTCGAACCCCACATCGACTTCTCCTGACGAGATTGCTCGTAGAGCTTGCCTACTGCCAATTGTACGACGAACAACCGTAGTGGTCCCAGGGGGATTTGAACCCCACATAACCGGCTTGAAGGGCCGGTGTCCTGAACCGTTAGACGATGGGACCAGAGAAAATGCTGTTGGACAAGGATACGCGAGTGGTGTTGGTTCAATGGCTTGGATTGATGAACCACTCGCTTCGGCCCAACATGGCGATCTCGGGGGGATTTGAACCCCGCATTCCGGCAGTGAGAGTGCCGTGTCCTGAGCCAGGTTAGACGACGAGATCATCGGTAGAATTTGTATCCCCATCCGGAGTCGAACCGGAAATCTCAGGCTTCGGTGGCCCGCGCTCTGATCCATTGAGCCATGGGGACGTGTAGTGGGAGGTTGCAGTTGGCGGAGGCCGGATACTCGTCACGGCCTCGGCAATGAAGTCTGGCTCATCTTTCCGATGATAGAACCGACTTTTCATGAACTCTACGAAGGGCCAGTAGCAGGCTCCGCAGTAGACGACATCGTCTGCGAAGACGTGTCCGCTTCTGGGATGGTATGGCCCTCCGCACGCAAAGCATCGCATACGGAGCATCTTTCTTCCGGCCTCGGCCGGGCATCGTCCCAGGCGTCGAACTTCTCTCGCGCTTCATCGGACGACTCGGCCTCGAAGCTGGCAATCTCGGTGATGGGCTCTCCAAAAACAAACCAACCGTGCAGGTCGAGAACCTTTCGGAGCTGGAAGCCAGTAATCTTCTTGTCGGCCGTCTGGTAGATCACATACATCATCTCTGCACCTCCCATGTTGTGCGCCCGGCAGGAATCGAACCTGCAATCTGAGGCTTAGAAGGCCCCTGCTCTAGTCCGTTGAGCCACGAGCGCATGTGAAATTGGAGCACGTCGAGAGGTTGCCCTCTCCCAAAGGTATTCTAGCTACCCTCCGGCGCCGGATTGTGGCGTGGCTTGTGAGCCGTCCATATCCTCCCAGTGGCCATTCTCTCGCCACAACGTGCGTAAACTCTGCTCCGGAGGAGGGCCTCGAACCCCCAACCTCTGCATTAACAGTGCAGCGCTGCTGCCTACTTGAGCTACTCCGGAATATCCCACAAATTTCTTTGTTGAGATGTAACCTGACAAGATCTTGAACAATAGAGGTCAGCTTTTTCATTTCCTCTGTATTGGATCTGTTGTTTCAACCTTTGTCTGTAAATACTTCCTTTGATGCGAAATTGAGTCCCGCATTCGGGGCAAATTAGTCTAACTAGCGGCAATAGAACATGATGGTCGGCAGTGTGCTTTCCTCCTGTTTTCTTCTCCAAGTTCCCATACGAATTGTCGCGTTTGTCTTCATTTTTGTGGTGAACTACCTCCCCTGGTCCAGGCAACCCTCCAGTGTTCTGCCACCAAACTAAATGATGCTCGTAGCAATAACGACCTCTGTATTTCTTTCCAGGATACTCAGGAGGAGCAATCACAAGTTCGTATGGACCGTTTTTCATTAACAGACAACATACCACTCTTGGTAAGAGCTGGCGAAAGGAATCGGACCTTCAACCTTCGGTTTACAAAACCGCTGCACTACCGTTGTGCTACGCCAGCAAATGGTAGCGGGGGTGTGATTTGAACACACGGAACCAAGGTTATGAGCCTTGTGGGCTACGAACGGCCTTTCGGTCGTCCTCCACTACCCGACCCCGCAGAGCCCCCACCGAGAGTCGAACTCGGATCTCCGGCTTACGAAACCGGCGCGTCTCCAACATACGCTTCAGGGGCCAAATGGAGCACCGTACATGATTTGAACATGCGTAAGACTGCTTGGAAGGCAGCCGCCTCGCCTCTCGGCCAACGGTGCAGATTATTAGGATTCTAATGCGAATATTCAACTACTTGCGTTTAAGTGAAGAGCGAAGAACGGGACTTGAACCCGCATGGTCCACCTTGGCAAGGTGGTGCATAGCCAATTCTGCCATCTCCGCGTGTTGGAGGTTCCGACTGGACTTGAACCAGTGTTTCAGGTTTTGCAGACCTGCGCCTAGCCCCTCGACCACGGAACCATTTGAGGAGAGCAGAGGACTCGAACCTCACACCCGAGGGTGTCGTCGGTTTAGCAAACCGGGGCAGCTCCATAGCTACTTTACTCTCCATGCGCTGGTCTTTCGACCAGCCATTTGAACTACGCTCGAACGATGCGGAACTCGGGACCGCGCTTGGGTTGCCCCGGTTTCCCGTACTGCTGGCCTTGCAGCATGTACTGAGACACCTTGTTGCTTGCCTCCTCGTAACTCGCGAACGTGTTGCCGACCTTGTACCAGCGGCCGTTCTTAGAATTGTTCGATTTTGTCTGGAGTGTTTCTCGCCGCTTTTAGGGATGAAGGAGGCTCGTCACGTGAAGGTCATCGCATCGTCCTTTCGTCCTTGAGGTTTGTGTTTCTTGATTGAGCTGAAGAAGGCGGGAGAATCGAACTCCATGCCCGAGGGCACACACCGCTTTCGGGGCGGGTGTAACTCCATAGTTACTTCACCTTCTATAGGTAGGGCGACGCTTGTGCTGGTACTCGCGAAGCCCCAGAGATTGGAATTTCTTCCTACGTGATGTCCCAGCGATCCCAATGCTCGTACCACATGGGCATGAGCATGTCCTCATAGTCCCCAGGGGATCTATTGAGTAGTTGTTTGGCCCGCCTTCGGATCTCCCGGTGCGCCCTCTTCCGGTAGTATTTCGCGATCCGAAGATTGATGCCGTAATGCCTTCGCCACGGATGTGAGTGAGGCGACATCAGAGGGACGATGACTTGATTCTCCAGAACGTCGAGAATGCTTCGGGCGTCTCTGTTCTGGTCCCTCGTGGGTCGGCCCTTCCACCTGCGCATGTACGGTTCGTCGTAGACTTTGATGAAGACCTCGGGTGCCAATCGCCTCGCGGTTGCAAGGATGATGTCCTCCCGACGACTCCACGAGTTGCTGCTCGTGAATGCAAAGTGCTTCGCCGTGCCAGGTAGTGAAGGGCAATGTCTGAGTCGGTACGTTCGTGCCATGTGAAGCCTCCTAATGAGCTGACTTCATGTGGCACCTCCTTTCCGTTGAATTAGCCCGTTGCTGTCTTCAGCAGAGCGTGGGCACTACCACGTTTCTAGCTATGGAAGTTGTTAGGCTCCCAATACTGAATCCAGCAACGAAAGGTCGAATTGATTTGTCGCTTGTTACACGAAGACCGAACCGTATGCGCTCGCATCTTGGTCCCATGGTGGCCTATCGAAACCAACGACAAAAACTTGTTGGAGGAGAGCGAGAGTCACGATCTCTATGCCCGAAGGCACGCACAGCTTTCCAGACTGGCCAGGCGCCAACACCTGTTCACTCTCCGTTGAGGAAGATGGAGGTAACGATCCCCAAGCCCGAAGGCTCCGGCCGCTTTCAAGGCGGTGCTCGGTCCATACCGAGATCATCTTCCATCTAGCAGGTCGTGAGGGAATCGAACCCCCATAAGCAGATTTGGAGTTTGCTGTCCTAACCGTTGGACGAACGACCTATTGGCTCGGCACTTGAGCCTCAAGTAATCGGTGGATCTGACGTGACTCGAACACGCTACCTCCTGGATGCCATCCAAGCGCTCTCCCAGTTGAGCTACAGACCCATTAGTGGACACATTTCAGCGGTTGCCCGCCGGGGAGGCCCATTCCCAAATTAACGCCAGGTGTCCTACCTTTAGACGAGCCCCCACATTGCTTCCCCGTATGCGTGCGCATTTTGGTTGGCGTGAAAGCGTTGGAGTCGAACCAACATTTCCCAGCTCAGTGGAGATACGGAGAGTTGAACTCCGATTTCGACGTTGCGAACGTCGCGTCCTCCCAGTTGGACGATACCCCCGAACCATTGGTCGTATTTGTGGATCTGACGTGACTCGAACACGCTACCTCCGGCTTGCAAAACCAGTGCTCTCCCAGTTGAGCTACAGACCCATCTTCCAGCTTTTCGGCATCGCACTGGAAGGGAAGTATCACCTTCGCGACTTTCAAGCGTTGGTTTCCCTACGCCTGCCACAGGTCGGAGTGGAGGGATTTGAACCCCCGATATTCTGCTCCCAAAGCAGACGCCTTACCAGACTAGGCCACACTCCGAAAGAAAACGTCGCGTTGCGAGCCTCCCAGCCCCCAGAGAAACAGGTAACTCAAGGCTGACGACTGGAGGCGAATGCCATGAGCAACATGGAATGACCGGTTTTTCATTTCGGCCTGTTTGATTAGAGTCGTCTGAGTGATGCTCGCAACGCTTAGGTTGACCGAGGAGGATCGAACTCCCGCATAGCTGATTCACAGTCAGCCCCCTTAACCACTTGGGTACGGCCAACATACTCTGTCCTCTCGTTGGGAATCGAACCCACTTCGGTCGCTTATCAAGCGACTGCACTAACCAATATGCTACGAGAGGAAAATTGGTCAGCGTGGCGGGAGTCGAACCCGCAAATTCCTGCTCCCGAAGCAGGCGGCTTACCATCAAGCCATCACGCTGATACTGTCAAATCCGTGTGCCATCCTGGCGGGAGAGGGAACCCGCAGATTCTAACTCCCGAAGCAGGCGGCTTACCAACAAGCCATCACGCTGATACTGTCAAATCCGTGCCATCCTGGCGGGAGAGGGAACCCGCAGATTCCTGCTCCCGAAGCAGGCGACTTACCAACAAGCCATCACGCTGATACTGTCAAATCCGTGCCATCCTGGCAGGAGAGGGAACCCGCAGATTCTAACTCCCGAAGCAGGCGGCTTACCAACAAGCCATCACGCTGATGCTGAAGAATAATTGGGAGGTTGGCGTGCTATTACGCCGAAGTGCTCAGCGGGTACGAAAACGGCATTGTGCGATCTTCCCTCGCGGGAACCCGCTCAGGGTGTCACCCAGGCATCGCACTTAATTCGAGTCTCCTCTCGTACTGCTCGAACAAACCGACCTCGTGGCTTGATTCAGTTTCTCCGGATGAGATGGTAGGAAAGCAGTACGTTTCCATCTCATCAAGCTCCCCTGAACTGCTACCTTTCCCAGCAGTTGTTGCGAAGGTGTCAAACACTCACCTCGGGCTCTTATTTCGCCGTTGCAAACTGGCGCCTAGGTATTTTAAGCCCCCGTTGACGCCGACTACTTTTCCTGCTCGCACACTCATTGAGGATGGCTGCCTTTAAGCCAACCACCAACTTCCCAAATCTTTGGGGCCTCAGCCCCTTTTGTTCCGGCAGAGTGAATTGAACACCCATCTCCTGATTCAAAGTCAGGCGACTTAACCGTTGGTCAGATGCCGGAATGTTGCTAGATGTCATACCCATCATAGGCATACTAGCTAAGTTCCCGAGGAAGGATTTGAACCTCCAATCATCGGTGTCAGAAACCGCCGCTCTAGCCAGTTGAGCCACTCGGGAGTGCTGTTGTGCCCCTTCGGAGAGTCGAACTCCGCCCTGCTGCTCTTCAGACAGCCGCTCGTCCCACGAGAGCTTCAGGGGCATAAAGACGGGACTGGTGATCCCGCCGCATGATGAACTATGGAGTTGTCAAAGAATCCTCAGAAGCTATCTGAGGCTTGAGTGGGCTGCCTGAGAATCGAACTCAGATTGATCGGTTAAGGGCCGACTGTTCTTGGCCGTTGAACTAGCAACCCATTTCGTTTGTACCTGTGGAGAGACTCGAACTCTCAGTGAACGGATTAAAAGTCCGCTGCCCTGACCATTGGGCTACACAGGCGGAGTGGGCGAGGTGGGAATCGAACCCGACTTTGCCGAGGCGACTGGTTTACAGCCAGCTACCACTCCATGTGGTGTCTCGCCCAGAATGTTGAGCGAGCGTTTATACGGCCCGTGATCCATGATCTCTGCACTCCTTTCAGTTGTCTCGATGTCGTGTTTCGATGTCGATTCGTCCTGAAACTGAAAAAGCCGCCTCAGTTTCCTGGGCGGCTTTCAAAAAGGTGTAAGTCCCTCTTCTACTAGCCGCCTCTGGTATCCTCCTGCTTGATCCCGAAAAGGCGCGTGTTCAGTCTTGGGTTCAAGCCTTTGACGGATGGAATGCTCCACGCACACACCGCCCCCGAGGCCATCCGGCCTGCGAGATATGAGGTATGTTGTGTCCTGCGTTCCATGATGCTTTTGAATGTGAACTCAGTCTCCGAAAGAGTCAAGCGCCTTTTTTCACAAAGTTGCTTTTTTGCGAATCACCGTCGGTGAAAGCTCGATTCAAGAGATCTGAGAGCATGTAGGCGAGTCCGCCAAGGCGTGCATATCCGGCCAGGAGATGCCGAAATTCAGCCTCTAATTCCGGCCGATTTTCGAGGAAATACTCGAAAACCGTGACCACCGCCCGAGAGCCACCCGACGGCTTTGCCTTCGAGGCTTCCCACCGGGCCACCGAGCGAACATCGGCACCGACCAGGCGGGCAAACTCGACCTGGGTGAGCTGAAGCCGGGCACGAAGCTTTGTGGGGTTCATCGATCTCTCCTGAAAAGCACTCTCCTGAAAAGCGAAAGCCCTCCTTGGGGGAGGGCTCTGCTTCTCTGGATTCATTGCCTTACCAGTGATGGCGTTGTTTCTTCGGCGAGGAAGAAAACACTAAAACCCTACCTCAAAATCGACGCTGAGCCAAGCCGCAAGCTCACGTGAACGAACGAATGATAGCTCCATCCCGAACGATGGGCCGTCCTGCCTTCCACCAGGCATCCTTGCATACTCGGCAGTCGCAAGGACACACCATGGGGAACGGCCTGCCGCTGGCCAGCAGCTCGGCCGCGATGGCGGACTCATAAACCCCCTCCCTTGTCAAGATGACCACAGGACAATCCATGTGAGCATGACCGTCCGAAGGTCGCAGGTTTCCCCACCCTATGCAGAACAAAGCGGCTCCGTCGTCATACTTCTCGACAGCCATGGGGAACTCCTTCGCTTATGCCCAGAAGCGAGTGTCAGGCACGCCTGGCACCAAAACCATGCGACGGCCTGCTCGCGTGCGCTGCTCTTCGATGTCCTTCGAGCTGAATCTGTACTCCGGATACTTCTCGGGATCTTTCAGGTAGAGCTTGTGATTGGCGTCTTGGGCCTTGGGGGCATCCCACTGGATGGCACCTTGGGTGAAATCCTCCACTCGGCCCGCAATGATGGCCTCGGCAAGCTGCAAGGTCGTCGCGGTTGGGGGGTGGCTCGTCGCCGCGTACCGACCGGCTTGTGTGCCGAAGTGGCCGTTGCCGTCGCGCCGCTTCGAGAAAAGAAGCTGCTTTGGGATCCGACTGCGGTTCTTCTTGACCGCGTTCCAGAGCGCCAGGCCCACGGCCAGGCGGCCCCTGGGTGTCTTCTCCTCCGACTGCATGCACGAGGCCATGGCGTACACGTCGAGAGGATAACCGGAGGCTCGCGCGAGCCCCGTCGGATCTGCTTCGACGACGCCCCGCCTGTTGACGATGTGGAGGCGAGTTTCGATCTTGGGCTCAAAGAGCTGCTGCGTCCCACGAAAGAGAGAAGCCACGCCGATGGTCGCCGCAACCCCACCTAAGCCGAATAACCACCAGTTGCGGTTCGATGGGTGAGATGCAGCATGTGTATCCATCGGATAAATCCTTAGCTGTTCGGCGTAGAGATTGCCCGCCAAATCCCGTCGTCGTGACCTGCTTTCTTGAGAGCGACCACGGTCTGAGGCCCAGGGATGCCATCGACGCCCACGAGCCCAAGAACCGATTGGCGTTGCTTCCAGACGACGATGTCCTCGTAGCTTTCGAAGTCGAGCACCTCGCAGCCCACTGACGCCAGAGCGTCCATGATCGCGTTCCCCGGATCTCCTTCTCCTCGGTTCGAGGTCAGATCCCGGTGTCCGACAATCCCCACCGTATCGCCAAGCGGCGTTGACCCCTGTTGAGAAGTCACAAAACGAGCGATGGGATGGCCGCCATACGGCTTCGGGATCTGCCTCTGAATAGGAGTCGGCATCAGAGCGCACAGCTCGGCCGCGAACTTCGCCGCCACCGCGATCTGACTCTCGTAGAGCTGGGCCTGGTCATGTCCCTGCACCACCTCGATACCCACCGATGGCCCGTTCGCAGCCTGCGCGTGATAGGCAGCCTGCGTGATGAGGTCGGCACAGCAGTAGATGCGACCGTCGAAATCCACGATGATGTGGGCACCTCCGGGGCGACTCGGATCGTTCGTCCACGAGCCAACAATCCTCTCGCCCGCGTTCGTGGACGGCCCGAACCCCGGTAAGATCGTCTGGGGCCGCAGGTCGGTCCCCCCTGGGATACCACCTGTCGAGTGCATGACGATCACATGGATGTTGTTGCGCTCGCGAGCGTTGCGAAAACGCACGTCGCCCGGTGCAAGCTTCAACGCCGGATTGTCGATGTAGTTCTCGATGTCGAAACCCGGCATCGATACCGCTTTGCCTTCAAGGATGAGTCCTGTTCCCATGCCCCCAAGCATACCACCTAAGGCCGACAGTTTTTCCAGCTTGTGCGCTAGGGCGGCGCGTAATCCGAGAACACGCCCTGCGGATCCGATAAGATCTCTATTTCCACCACAAACTTGTTTTCAAGGTGCCTCACCACCTTGGCGGTCACTTCGGCCTCGTGCTCACGGAACCGCTTCACCAATGTCTCCAGCAGACCTCCAACCTTGGCCGTCACTTCTTCCGCCGAGAGTCCAGCCTCATGACCGAACTG
>Ga0187885_10005200_pt1 | contig 10231 bp, 15 predicted proteins | sample June2016WEW_20_1_3_FD_132970 | JGI IMG/M metagenome (GOLD analysis project Ga0187885, IMG submission 132970) | Peatland microbial communities from SPRUCE experiment site at the Marcell Experimental Forest, Minnesota, USA - June2016WEW_20_100 | ecosystem: Environmental > Terrestrial > Soil >... | reverse complement strand
TCAAGACGATGCTCCACTTCGATCAAGGCATCGAGAAGTACTCCGTAGTGCCTGTCGGCGTTCAGAAGTGGTAGGCGCTCCCGGCACGATTCTCCCCGCGATAAATATTGAATTAGCCGGGCGGGGAAGCGTGGCGGAAAAGGAAACCCTATGAAACCATTTCCGGCACTGCGCCTACCCGGCTCGGATGCCCAGGCGCTCCAGGCAACAAACAGTCTCAGTCATCCCAGGGCCGGTCCCTCTCTCAGTTCATTCAGGCCTGTCATTGTGACTATCAGGCCATAAAGCTCCGTCTAAGTTTTGCTATTTTCGCCCCCCCTTGCCGATCCTTATTTCTTCCGCAGTGAAATAATACGGATAGCCAGACGTGGCCGCGCGCACAGCCGCAGAAACTGCGGGATGCAACGGTTGCTCCGCTTTGTCGGGAGCCCTCGCGGCCGTCTTGTCTGGCGGCAATATTGGGTGCAGCTGCGCCTTTTTAATCTGCTCGCGGATCTCAATCGAGGTTAGCCGATCCCGCGCCGCCTGAGCAGTAAGCCCGTCATGGCCACCGGCGTCTGCAACTTTCTTTAAAAAAGCTCGCTCGGCCCGCGTTGCTAGGCCTGGCGAAGAACTTCTCGCTTTACTCCTCATTTCTGATCTTCCTTTTTTGGCGCAGGAAGCGGGTAGCCGGCATCCTCGAACACTGGCGGCAGTTTTGGCCCTTTGAGCCGGTCGGGGACCTCGGACTCTGGGACTTGTTCGCAACCATGTTCTGTGAGGAACTTAACGGTGCTACCTGTAAGATTGTCCGGCAGCTCCATATAGCCTTCATCTACGGAATGCTCGATCCCTTCCACGCTCATTGCTTCGATACTTGTGCTTGTTTTGAACCACATTATTGCTTCTCCTCAAGCCCGCAGCCAGATATGGGGCTCCAGCTGTGAAACGATATGATTCATCGGAATGGAATACTCAGGAAGAGGCCCATAAGCATATGATGCGGTCAACGCCTGATCGGCGGCAGCTCCGACCGCATCACTGGCACAAAGTCCGAACAGGCTATTTCTAAAACTAGGTTCGGGAGTGTGGAAGTCGATCTGGACTGAGGAATTATTGCCCACGATTGCAAGGAAATACAGGCCTGGGTAAAGGAGCTGATTGATGGCTATTTCCACTTCTCCTGCCGCAGCAAGAGAAATCTCCCCGGCGTCAACGACAAGACCGCCAGGAGTTCCGCATCTCGGACCGTAGCCGCTGGCGCCGTAAATACCGAGTCGGCCCAAGGCCCCCGCTTGCGGCGTTGTCACCTTCACGCCGATCCCGCTGAGGACAGCGGGGAGGGGAACCATGACGGGTATCATGTAAAGCGTATTGGCTGCCAGGCTTTCGGCCGCAAGAGAGTTACACGGAGAGCTATAGTATCGGCCCGTCTGGAAACCCAGATGACCGAAGAACCATTGAGGCTGAAACCCTCCTGCAAGTAGATCCGCGAGTTTCCCTTCAAAAATGTTAATGAGGCCGCTCGACATGTCCTGTTGAGCGCCCAGGTAAAAAGGGTCAAACATGGCCGCTGTCCTTTCTGGTTGAAGTTGCCGAGAGGAAATGTCTTGCCGGAACACCTCCAGCTAGAGAAACATTCCGCCTCTAGCTCCCGTCATGAACTGACCCACGTCTGCTCTGAGGCCAACAGCCTTCAGGGCGGCGCGTCCGCTACCACCAAAGCGAACCAAGTCAGGAGGCAATATCGCATATTCGCCCCGAACGACAGTTGAGGTCGTATCGCCCGCTTCCTGCTGTATCTGGAACAATCTGGCGGCGTACTTGTTCCAGCGATGAATCAAGTCCGTCATCTCTTTGTAAAGGCCGTCGCGTTCAGCGTGGAAGTCAATCCTGGAGAGTTCGCGAGTGGTTTGGCTGAGGCGTTCGGCAGCATGGGCGCTCTGCGTTGAAAGGCTCGACAATTCTTCGTTCATTGTGCGTATTTGATGCGTGACCTCCTCAATGTCAGCAGCGAGGGAAACCGGCGCGCTATCCGGCTTCGGGATTTGCCCGTTTGCCAGCATCTCTTGTCGCTTCGCTTTGGCTTGGGTAAGGTTATTTTCGAGTTCTGCCAGCAGTTTTTTATGGGAGGCGATTCTTTCTGCGCATTTGCTGGTGGCCTGTTGGAGGGTATTTAGCTTTTGCTCCTGTTCCTCCTGCTGCGCCAGGAGTTTACTCTTGTCTTCGGTCCGCTCTTGGCTAACGCAACAGCGTTGTGCTTCTGCCAAGTCGCTGTACGCATGCCTCTTTGAAACGCATGGATAAAACATAATCTCATCTCCTCTAAATTCGCATGTCTAGACGTTGCCCCTTGTTTCAATCCATAGCCTCAAGTGTCGCTTCCGACTCCAAACACTCCTTTTGCTCTGAGAAAAAGCCGGGCGGTGGGCAAAGGCCGGAAAGAGCAAGCGGTTCCCGACCCTAGTGGCCGACCCGGCACGAATGCCCCGACCACGAACCAGGCGGCGCGGTCTTAGGCAGCACTTTTCCTTTTCCCTCCCAAGGCTTGTTCGACAATCCGCCCAATGGCGGCTCCTTGCCTCTCTAGATCAGACATACCTCGCTCTTTCTCCTCGCTGAGTTCGGCGACCTTCGCAAGAAGCTCCCCAGTGGTCGCATTGGGCACTTTTTCAACCAGGTCCTCAATGGTCGATGAGGAGAGCAAAAGAACGTGAGCAAGTCCGGTTATACCGCTGCTCGATAACGTAAGGTCACTGCCTCGGGGACAGTCACATAATAAGTCGGATATCAGGTCAAGTATGGATGCAACCTGGCTTGCATCCTCGACTATGCTCTTGTTTTCTAAGACTACTCTCATGAGTTCACCTTTCCATCTCCTGGAGATAATGTATACTGGACCATGTTTTGGTGCGTGGTCCTCTGCCTGGGTCAACGCCTAAAAAAAGAGGGGCTCGTGATCCTTAACGGAAGCTACCACTTCCTGGGCCCCAGCCCCTCGCCGACTGGAATGCCCGAATGTGTTTGCATCGGCAGGGCGTTCGAGCTGCGCCTTTTCAGTGGCCAATCTAGCCGATGCAAGCCGTGTTCCCCCTTTTTAGGCAACCTTCTTTCTGTTCTGGAAGATGATTAACGCCTGAAGCACTTTCCAGGTCTGGTCTGTCGTACACCAGCGAAGCCTGTCAACTCCGAACATTTTCTTCGCCACCCCGTCGCCATAAGACCAAGGCATGTTAAGGTCCGCAAGGATGGCCTCGATCTTGGAAAGCATCGGCTGCTTCTCTTTAGGCAGCCCGGAACGCATGCCCGATGCCCTCTTCGATCCCCCTAGAGGCTTGAATCCGCACGCCCTGAGCTTGTTCATAAGCTCGTCAAAGCTTTGATAGTTGAGTTCTGTAGAAGACGAGACGCCAACGCTCGCCAAGAGCCCTCTGTATTCGTCTTCGCTCAGGCTTAACTGCGATTTGGCGACATGGATCAGTGCTTTCTCCCTTTTCCCGATTGGTTGTAGTGTCATGTCCGTGTTCCCTATTTCATGTTGTTTACTTTTCGTGTTCATGGTCAATCCGGCAGGTCCCCGACTGCTCCTTCTAGCCGGGAAAATGCCCTTCTGATTTCATCCAGGATCGCTATCACCTCCTCTCGTTTGGTCTTGCGCAAATTGCGGAGCCTTTCGGCTTTTTTCTCATCGAGCGGCATTTCGACCGGGTCTTTGAGAAGCTGAAATCGCCCGTTGCCGTGGTCCTTAACGAATCCGGACCGGACCAGAAAACTCAGCCATTCGCGGGCATAGTCCTCAGATACTTTTGCCGCCGCCTGCAACTCCTCTATGGTTATGCTGGCGCCACACTTCATCCTCATGCGGAAGTAATTCCACATGACTTTCTGTTTTGAGGGCTTCCGATTCGGCTTGCCCGCGTATGTGTAGACGCCTCTGTTTACGCGTTGGATCTCTTTGGCCCTGACCAGTTCAAGGATCGTATTGTAGGCCCGCTTCTTGTCGGCGTAGGTCTGCATGCCAAGCTTTCCGGCCAGGTCAGAAGACGTGAAAGTTCTTCCCGCCGCTCGAAATTCCTGCGCGGCCGTTCTGACCTTGCTGGCGAAAGAGTCTCTCATGAAGCCTTCTCCTGATTTTATGGCATCTAGCTTAATGCCATTGCCCCTAACTGCGCGCCGTCTTGCCGTTGCCTGCGGAACCTTTGAGGCCGACCGTCACGGCGATCCGCGCCAGCTCCTCGTCGATTTCCTGAGTTCCCCTGGCGTTTGCAAATTGAACCAGGGCCAGGAGATCCCGCCTCACAATCCTAAAATCGCCGCTGCTGTTCTTGTGCAGAATCCCGGCCACTTCTTTGCTTATCCTTAGCCCCGCCGCCTCTCTTACATAGAAGATGATATCGCCCGGTGAGATTGGATCGAATTCGAGCAGTTGGTAGGTCCGGCTCCAAACCCGCTTGTTTTCCTGCATTAGGCCCTTCAATTCCTCTTCGCCAAGAAGAATAAAAGGACACGCCGTCGCATCGCTCAGATCAAGAATCACGTTCAGAAAGTCTTTAGGGGGCCTCTGAACCTCATCGATAAACACCGGACGATCAGTGCCACGGAGGCGCAGAACAACTTCAGAATAGCAGCGCCCCTTGCGCCCTGGTGGGGGAGTTATGCCGACCTCCTGGCAGAGCGCTTGCATAAAATCGAGGCCGCTGTGCTTCCAGATCGAAGCCACCCGGAAGTAAATGCAATCATGATTGGCCGCATAGACTTGAGCGGTGAAGGTCTTGCCCCTTCCAGGAGGCGAAGCGACGCAGCCGAGCCTGCCTTCACCTTTGGCCAGGGCAAGACCGTCGAGCATTACGTCGAAGTTCCTGACGTTCTTGGTGCTTACGAAAATGGGCTTGATCTCAACCATGTTCATGCTCCGTATTGATAGGCAACCCTGGTCTGGAACTGCTCAAAATGTGCCTTGAGGCGCTTATATACGTCCGTACGTTCAAACATGCTCATCCATGCCTTCTCTGAATTTGGCAGGTCTTTCCCTTGCGCCTGGACCTCAAGAAGCGCCTCATAACGATCAGGATCTGAAAGTGCCCTCGCCGTTTCCCAGGGCGGAATCTCGCGTTTCGCGTGCGCTTCCTCAAGCTCCCGGACAACTGCGTCCACTTCGGCATCTTCGGATTGGCTTAATTCTTGGAATTCTGCGGACGTGCTCGCCGGTGGTGATAACTGCTTGCGCGGATCGGAAGAAAAAGGCGCTTGCCCCTTCAGGCCAAGCTGATCTTGCTGGAATTGGACTTCCGGACGGATGGTATTTTCGAATAGCGCGCGGGCCGGGCCGAGAGTCTGTTTCTCACGCCCTCTTTGAAGAGCGATTTCACCCTTCAGTACTTGCTTATCCGCTTCGTCCCCGAAATGAGCGGCTGCCGGATGGGTCTTATTTCTTGGTTCGGCAGTGCAGATGAAATCGCCATCGAGGCCATAAACGAAGATCCGCGACTTGTCCTGCCAGTCAAAACGGACCAGGGCCGATTGTAGCTGCCTCCCGTAAAGATCCGGATGATAATATTTGACATCACTGCCCGGCAGTTTGATCCCGTCGCGGGCTATGCGCCTAACTTCGTGGGCCGACATCAGGATGCGTAATGCCGCTTCTTGCTCGGCGCTGAATCCGGGACCGCGCCCCTCCAAGAAGACCTCTTGCGGTTTCCGCCCGTTCAAATGGCCCCGCTGTGGCCGGACTGCATATTCTTGATCTATCCAGGTTGCAATGGCGTGGTGAGCTTCCTCGATGGTGGGAATTGTGCCGCATGTATAATGATCGTGCAGAGCACGGTGGATTCTTTCCCCCCGCATAAGTCGAGGCGGCTTATCGGCGACTGATACTCCAACAAATGAAAACGCCCTGCGCTCAAGCTCGGAAAAAGTTTTGAAGAAGCGTTCGACCGGCTTGCTCTCGCCGTGGTAGGGTCGAGCGTAAACAGGCTGCATCCCCAAGCGCTCAAAGAGGCCGCTGAAGGCTTCCTGGCGAAAGTCTTTTGCTTCAGAGAAAAACTTGCCCCTAAACGCTTTCCCGTTATCGAGATAGGCGATTCGAGGGATCTTTCCAAGACACGAAATGGCTCTGCGCATCGCGGTGGCAATGCTTTGAGTGTTTTCGGTCGGCGAGATCTCCCAGCCCAAAGGCATGCCAGAGCGGCCATCGAACCACACAACCCACATCATTCTTTTCGGTTTGCCCGTAAAGGGGTTTAAAATCTCGAAGTCAAGTATGTGGCCGTCCGCTATCAGAATGTCGCCGACTTGGACGCGATCCCAATCCCGCTCTATGTGGGGCAGGCAAGTATCATTGAGCGCCTTTTGGCCATGCCTGAAAAAAGTCCATGAATCGAAGTTTGATTTCTTGAATTCATTGAGAAAATTGAGATACTTTTTGTCGGGATACTTTTTGCCAGAGGGTCTTGTTGCTATGTTCTCGAAACGCGCCCGCGCCCAAAACATCCTCATGACTTCTGACATTTTGGGCTTGTTTGGAGAAAGAGCAATGGCAACCAAGATCCGGGCCTCTTCGGGCGAAATAGAGCATTTACCCTTGCGATGCTTTCCTCGATTATCGGCCAGGGCTAAGGGGTCTTTGGCTGCTTTGTGTTTGGAATGCCAACGCTCTAGCGTCTGGAAGGTAAGCTTACCTGTTACCTTGAAGAGATCGGGGTATGGTCCGAATTCCCCCTGGTTGTAATCCGCTATAAACCTCTTCTTGGCACGGAGAACTTCTCCCCGTTCTGCTGATGCGGCGTATTTGCGGTATTCGGCAACCACATTAGATCGAGCAGTGCATGACTCGATCTCCTTTTGGCTCATTTTGAACGGGTCTCTTGCTGCGACTTCGGGGGGCGTCTGGCGCGCAAGCGCGTGCTCGGTATTCGTAGCGACTTGAAGATCCTGCGAGATGCGGGGTTTGGACATTGCCTATCCAGCTTAATTGTGTTCAGCCGAAGCGTCTTGAGACTCTTGCTCGGGCGCCCACAACTCAGAAAAATCTTTGCGAAGAGCCAGGGCAATTACTTTTTGTGCCCGTTCCGATTTATAGCGGCCGTTGATGACACCGCTCAAGTGGCCGCGTGTAAAACCTGTTATCCTGGCCAGATCAGCAATGCTTAACCCTTTGTCTATTAAAATCTTCTTCACTTCCTTGCCCATCGTTGCCTCCTGGAGGCGCGTGTCAGAATCTACTTGCACATTCGTAACAGATTATGGTAAGCCTAAAATGTACAAGATAAGATGTCAAGGGGAAAAAGATGGTAGCACGCACTTTTTTTTGAATAACAGCTTTTTATAATCCTAAAGATTTCACGATTGAGGCGGAATATGATGGGCTCTATCTCCGAGCGGATTAAAGTGTTGCGTGAAACGCTCCATTTATCCCAAGCTGAATTCGCTAAAAAGCTCCGGATCACGCGCGGGCATGTTTCAAATCTTGAAACGGGCCGGTCTGCCCCATCCGATCAACTCATATTCCTAATCTGTGAAGTTTTTTCAATTGAGGAGCCGTGGCTATTCGATGGGGAGGGCAATATGCAACTTGCGGCGCATCTTGATGCAGCCGAGAAAGACCATCAGAAGATGCAATATTACATTCTCCGAGATCGACTCTTAATGTTTTTCATGCAGTATAATTGGATGTCGCCGGTGCTTAGTGAGGATCTGAAACAAGCTAAGGATTTTGATCCGGAGCTTTGTCCTCCTGAATTGCTCGAACAGATGCGCAAGGTCTTAAAGATTCCTGGGGGCGAGCTGTTCCCATTGCTTAGAGAGAGGTTTCTCGCCTGGGGTGGCGACCGGGAAGAACTAGAGGAAGAATGATCTGCGAGTGGTTCTTATTTGATAATTTTGCGATTTGGATTTTTGGGCTAGAATTTTCATTGAGATCATCGTGTGTTGCATTTTGCGGCACTCCCAAGATAATCAAGAGCTTATACCTGTCTTCATAGTCATTCTATCCATTTCCGTTTTGCAATCGCCCGATCCCTGTGCAGCGCCGCTTTGAGACCTTTAAATTTCTCATTTTATTTTTCCAAAACCGGTAGATTTCGGATTTTATTTTGGAAAGATAGAATGAGAATTTTGACCGGTTTTTCTCAGATTACCTGCCAATTTTTTGCCCATTCTCTATCCCGTTTTATCGCCTTCAAATCCTTTGCGGATGCCGCCTCCTCGCTTTGCTCGATCTGCATCCTGGCCCCTCCTCATAAACCTTTTTAAAGCTTTTTAAACCTTTCTCAATCTAAATTTCTCCCCACACAGGGTGGAACGATTTTGGCCCCTCGCTCTGTCAAATTGAACAATTCACGCACGGTTGGTTAAGCCGTTCTCATACCAAAAAGCCCGCATACGACGCATCAGAAGAGGCTTTAAAGCCATGTTCCCGCCCGGCTCCGTACAAAGGAGTCATTGTGTCATGCGCGCGATTGCACTGTTCATTCTGTACAAAAATATTCTTCCGAAACCAGAATGGTACTGTACTATTATTTTGTATTAAGTTTACCTGCCTTGCCCCTTTCTCATTGATGCCCGCCAAATTGAGGAAGTGAAATGACAAAATTCAAATCCCTGCTTTTTATCGCTGTACTGGCCGGATTCGCCGTGCTTGCTCATGCCGGTTTCAAAGACGGTAAGGCGGCTTATGACAGAGGCGATTATGCCAAGGCTTATAAAGAGTTTAAGCCTTTGGCGGACCAGGGACAGGCTGAGGCGCAATATATTTTAGGACTTATGTACCTGGCAGGCCAAGGCGTGCCGCAGGATTATGCCGAGGCCGTCAAATGGTTCCGCAAGGCGGCTGAGCAGGGAGATGATGAAGCACGATTTGAATTGGCCTGGGCGTACGCCGACGGCAATGGTGTGGAGCAGGATTATGCCGAGGCCGTCAAATGGTTCCACAAGGCGGCTGAGCAGGGATTTCCTCCTGCGCAACGTGAACTGGGGGGACTTTACGCCAACGGTCAAGGCGTGCCAAAGGATCATGCCGAAGCCGTCAAATGGTACCGCAAGGCGGCTGAGCAGGGAGATGACCAGGCACAATTTGAATTAGCCTGGGCGTACGCCGACGGTAACAGTGTAGAGCAGGATTTCATACAGGCGTATATGTGGTTTGCTTTGGCGGCAGCACACGGAGATGATACGTATGCAGAAGATTATGCAGAAGATTTCAAAGACAGTCTCGCCCAGAAAATGACGCCAGCCCAGATTGCCGAAGCCCAGCGCCTTGCGAGGGAGTGGAAACCGAAAGACCGAGATTAGGGCTCACAGAGTTCATGTAAATTGTATTATGGAAAAGCGCCATTACGGGTGAGCGGCAAAACAAGTTCAAAGAAGGCTGGTGGACGGGAAATCGATTTGTTTCTTCTTCATCTTTTCGATCAGTGTTGTCCGGTTGAGCCCGAGTAACTTGGCGGCTTTGTTCTTTACCCCGCCGGCCCTTTGCAGCGCGTCGGCAATCAACCGGTTTTCGAGGCTGTCGAGCGTTTCCTTCAGGTTTATCCCATCGTGACCCAGTTCGATATGTGTTGCCTCCGGCGGCTGCACTACGGACTGCATTCTTTTTGGCAAATCCAGGAACTGTATTTCATCGGTGTCGGTAAGGATCACAAGGCGTTCGATGACATTTTCAAGCTCTCGGACATTGCCGGGCCAGTCGTAGTGCTCCAGGCTTTCGATGGCGGCCTCGGACATCAGCTTTTGGGGAATATTCTTCTTCAGGCAATGGCGTTTGAGAAAATATTGGATCAGAAGCGCAATGTCGCCTGCACGCTCTCTCAGCGGAGGGACATGGATGGGAATCACGTTCAGCCGGTAGAACAAGTCTTCCCGGAATTCGTTTTCAGCAACCGCACGCTCCAAATCCTTGTTGGTTGCGGCCAAAATGCGGACGTCGACTTCAACCGTTCTCGATCCGCCAACCCTCTGAAATTTGGTCTCCTGAAGGAAGCGAAGAAGTTTGACCTGGAGCTTCGGGCTCATCTCCCCGATTTCATCCAGAAAGACCGTACCCTTGTTGGCCAGTTCGAACCGGCCCCGCCTTTCCTTGAAAGCGCCCGTGAACGCGCCCTTCTCGTGGCCGAAAAGTTCGCTTTCCAGAAGCTCTTCCGGAATGGCCCCGCAGTTGATTGGCACGAAAGGCATGTCCCTGCGCGGGCTCTGGTAATGAATGCCGTTTGCGACAAGTTCTTTTCCCGTCCCGCTTTCCCCGGTTATGAGCACTGTT
>Ga0187885_10005191_pt1 | contig 10245 bp, 9 predicted proteins | sample June2016WEW_20_1_3_FD_132970 | JGI IMG/M metagenome (GOLD analysis project Ga0187885, IMG submission 132970) | Peatland microbial communities from SPRUCE experiment site at the Marcell Experimental Forest, Minnesota, USA - June2016WEW_20_100 | ecosystem: Environmental > Terrestrial > Soil >... | reverse complement strand
TCTTCGACCGGAATATCGTGGGTTGGAGTCTTATGGTGCTCCAGCCACATCTGCGATTCCGGCACGCGGTTCTGTATCCAGAGCGTAACGATGGCGGGCAGAATTCCGACGAAGAACACCATCCGCCAGTTGGCGTAACGCAAAACGATGCCCGCCACCAGCGCAGCCAGTGCATAGCCGATTGCCCAGGAGCTCTGCACCACTGAAATCGCCTTGGCCCGCAATTCATCGGGCCAAGTTTCCGCGACCAGCGTTGCGCCTGTGTTCCACTCGCCTCCCATGCCGAGTCCGAGGATGAAACGAAACACTGCCAGCATGAGCACGGTGGTCGAGAGGCCGGAAGTGAACGAGCAGATCGAGTAAGTAAGGATGCTCAGCATCAGGGCGCGCTTGCGTCCAATGCGGTCGGCGAGGAAGCCGAAAAATACGCCGCCGATGCCAGAGGCCAGCAGGGTGAGCGTGTAGAGCAGGCCGGAGGTCGCCTTCGACATGCCGAGATCGCGCATCACGTACGCCAGAACCAGCGCGTAAAGCATGGCGTCAAAAGCGTCAAGCATCCAGCCAAGAGCGGCAGCCAGCAAGGTGCGGCGCTGCGCGGGGCTCGCGCACTTCAGGAGTTGGATGGGCCCGATAGCCATGCGGGAGGGATTGTATCAGCGGGCAGGGATTGCTGGTGTAATGTCTGTTTACAACAGTTACGCCACGCAAAGTGTATGATACGTCTTTGATGGACGACCGCGCTCGAAACACCGTCGCCGAAAGAACCTGCACGCAGTGCGGCACTCGCGCCGATGCCGGACTTATCTTTTGCACAAAGTGCGGGGCAGCACTTCGAACGCCCGTGCACCTGATTCAACCCGGTATCCAAGATGACAGTTCTCCCCCCAACACTATGAGTTCGATGAAGCGAACAGTGGTGACAGTCATCAAGGGCCTAGCAGGGGTAGCTGCTGTGGCTTTTTGGCTTTGCCCGCTGCGCACCGGTACGCAGGTTCTCTTGTTTGTCGCTTCAATCGCTGTTCTGCTGGTTTGTCATCTTGTGCTGACTAATTGGGACGAAACGTATGCTGCGAAGCACAATAACACTGGCTACTGGCCGAAGCCGATAGATTGGAGCGCGCCTCCTAAAACCAATGACTCAATTGAGAAACGCACCGCTGCGCAAACCAAGCCCTGATTCCGCAGAGAGAGTCACCATCCTGTAGTTGACGTAACATCGCCATTGCACCAGCGACCGCTCGACGGACCATTTACGAGACAGGTTCTATCCTCTAGGAACGAACCCTTGCTCGAGCCAGCCGCCGCAAATACTTCTGGGCCTTCCGCACATCGCGTCCAATCTGCTCTTTGAGCACCTCGACGGAAGGGAACTTGATCTCGTCGCGCAGACGATCGAGGAAGTGAAGTTCGACTTCGGTTTCCGCTGAAAGTTCAAGGGGATGGAAATTCAGCAGGTGAGACTCGATGGCAAACGAATCGCTGCCAAATGTCGGGCGGTTGCCGACGTTGGTGACCGAGTCGAAGCAGTCATTGTTATTGCCATTGCCGATGCGGGTGCGGGTGATATAGACGCCATCTTTTGGGACGAGTTCTTCGTAGTGTGCCAGGTTGATGGTGGGCACGGTGTACTTCGATCCGTAGCCGCGTCCTCGGCCGGCGGTTGAGAGAATGCTGAACGGGCGCGCCAGCAAATGCCGCGCGCGGCTTACCCGGCCCTCGTAAAGCAACCTTCGGATGTGGCTGCTCGAAACGCGCTCGCCACGCAGACGCATCTCGGGATAATCGCGCACATCAAATCCCATTTCACGGCCCAGCTCGCGCAGCAGTTGAATGGTTCCCGCCGCTTTGTGGCCGAAGTGGAAGTTGTAGCCTTCGTGAACTTCGCGGGCATGCAGGCGCTTCTTCAAAATCTCATGGGCAAACTGGTGCGGCGTCATCAGCGAAAGATCGCGCGAGAAGGGGAGCACCAGAACCGCGTCAATACCGGCGGCTTCGAGCAGGCGCAGTTTTTCCGGAGCCGGAGTCAGCAGTTTCAAATTCTGATCGGGACGCAGGATGCGCGCGGGGTGGGGCTCGAAGGTAACAACCACCGACTGCGCGTTTCCGGCTTTCGCTCGCCGCACGATCTCGTCCAGAACATGGCGGTGAGCGCGGTGCACGCCGTCGAAGTTGCCGACGCTGACGAGCGCTGGACCGAAGTCGCTGGGGATGTCGTCGAGTTTGTGGAAAGTTCGCATTCAGCAAGGTCCACGTAGGGGCGGGTGCCCTCACCCGCCCAGCGGAGCGAAGCTCCGCAGCTCCATGCGCGCTGGCAACGTCGGCGAGCTGCGCTCGCCTGCCCGGACGAGGGCGTCCGGGCCAACGTGTTCCTTCTAAATTTCAAACTCTAATTTCATCCCGTCATACGCCAATCGCACGTTCGGCGGCAACGCGGCGTTGGTCGCCTCGTGCGGCAGGTCGTGGCAGATGTGCGTGAAAAACGCGCGCTTCGGTTTCACTTCTTCCACGATCTTCAGCGACTGTTCTACCGTCGAATGCGTGGGATGGGGCTTGTAGCGCAGCGCGTCCAGAAACAGGATGTCGAGGCCGCGCAGCTTCTCCAGGGTTTCGGTCGGGACCTGGCTGTGATCGGTCAGGTAGGCGGCCGATCCGAAACGGAAACCAATGATCGGGGTCTCGCCGTGGATCACCGTTACCGGGTCGAAGCGCGCTCCGAACAATTCGACCGGGCCATCGATTGGTTGCAAATCGACCAGCGGCAGTCCTCCAAACTTATACTCGGCTTCGAAAATGTAGCGGAACATGTTGCGCAGGAATTCACAGGCGCGTGGCGTGGCATAGAGCGGCAGCTTGCCCGGCTTGTGCCGATAAGTCAGGGGGCGCAGGTCGTCGATTCCGAGGATGTGGTCGGCGTGTGTGTGAGTGTAGAGCACGGCATCGAGATGCGTAATGTTTTCGCGCAGCGCCTGTTCCCGAAAGTCAGGCGTGCTGTCGATGATGACGTGGCGGCCGTTGTAGCCGATCATCACGGAGGGACGGGTGCGGCGGTCGCGCGGATCGAGCGAACGGCAGACGGCGCAGTCGCAGCCGATCGTCGGTACGCCCATCGATGTGCCGCTGCCCAATACCGTCAGAGTCGCATGCATCAGCCGTTTGTACCTGTAATTGGGCCGGGCGCCTGCGGAGGACGCGCGAGCGCGTTGGTTACTTCCACGTAGGCCATGCGCAGTTCATAGAGGCAGTTCTGCAGGAAACCCTGCTCCTTCGGCGTGAGATTGCCTTTGGTTTTCTCGGCGATCATGCCGAGCGTGTCGATGGTTTGCCGCGCACCGATCAGGTCAACTCCGGGCTGGCCGCCCTGTTCGTGCATCAGGCCGAGCTGCATCATGGCAGTCATGTAGAGCGAAGCCATGAAGCGTTCAAAACTCATTTCGAGTTCTTTCGCCGAGTGTCCGTTCAGTTCGACTCGCGCATCGAGATCGCGCGACGACTGCCGGTAGGCATCGTGCTGTGCCTGCTGCTCGGAGGCGGTGGGCGGCTCGGGAACATCCGATTCGGGGGCGGGAGCGGCTGGAGTGGGCGCGGCTTCTGGAATGGTCGAAACCGTCGATGTCGAAGCAGCCTTTGCCGTGGATGGAGGCGGCGCTGGTTCTTCCGTGGAATCGGATCGAAGTTCTCCGTCGGAGGTGAATAAGCGCTTGTCGCTCACTTTGAATTCGCTTTCTTCTTTTCTTTTTTGCGCCATATGGTTTACCTGGTTCGCGAAATTCTGGTTCTCGAAATTAAGGTTTCTTGAACTCTTTCTGAAATTCAGGTGATCGGGAGCGATGCTGGCTTCAGCGTCGCCGTTCCCGCACGCAATTCTTTTCCAGCAGCCTCTCGCCGCAGATAACCCAATGCGACTGGGCGATCTCCGCCGGGCAGAGGCAAAACAGCGCTGCTGGTGATCTCGCCCACTTCTTTTTCGTCTTTCTTTGTCGATATCTCTGCCGCCAGAATCTTCGCTCCCGGTTCGGGCAGCGTGCCCTCGACCGTGAACGCGGTGAACTGGCGGTGCACAGCGCCACGCGAACGGATGCGCTCCACGATCTCCTGACCGAGATAGCACCCTTTGGTGAAATTCAACGCGCGCATCTGCCCGGTTTCCTGCGGCAGATCGCGGTCGCGGATGTCCTCGCCAAATTGCGGGATGCCGCGCGAGATGCGGAAAAGATTCAGCGCACTCGTGCCGGTGGGCCGCGCCCCCGCCTTGACTAGCGCGTCCCAAAGTTCGCCGACGCGCTCGGGAGCAATCCAGATTTGCCAGGACTCGCGCGCTTCTTCGCCCGAACGCAAAAGCGTGATGGTCCTGTGCTGCCAGGCAACGTCCGCAAACTGCAGGTGTGCGAGATCGGGAACGGCAATACCGGCGCGTTCGAGAGCATGGCGCGATTCAGGTCCGGTCAGACCGAGTGCGGTGAGTTTGTCGCTGATGTCGGAGATCTCAACATCGTCGGCGATGATGTAACGATCGAACAACTGCAATACTTTCTCTCGCTGCCGCAGTTCCGTATCCACCAGCAGTGAGTCTCCGCGCTGGAAGGCGTAGAGGTCGGCCTGAATGTGGCCCTGCGCGTTCAGCAGGAAAGCATAGACGCCGTGGCCGGGGGCAAGATCGCGAACATTGTTCGTGACCATGCCATTCAGCCAGCGGACGCGGTCGCCGCCGGTCACCGCGATTTTGGCGCGCCAGCTCAGGTCATAGAGACCGCAACCTGAGAGCAAGGCCTGGAACTCGGCGCGAGTATCGCCGAAGTCGGGCGCAATGGCGCCGACCGCGCCGCCGTGCTCACTTGGGTTCGCCCCAGGAAGTGTCGTCGAAGTCATAGGCTCAATCTTTGATTATAACGAAGGGCGTACTTTGATCGGCGCGCGACCTTTTGCCGCGACCTCTCATCCTGAGCAGATGATTCCCGCCTGCAAAACGTCGCACCCAAGGCGCATCACCAGGACCGGCCACCCGGCGCTCCACCGGCTATTACTTGAAGTAACGGGTTTATGAATGGTTCACGGCTGTGCTAACGTTGCGAGCGTGAGTGCGACTAAGCGTATTGCCATAATTGCCGGGGACGGGATCGGAAAAGAAGTCATTCCGCAGGCTGTAAGAGTCATCGAGGCAGCTGGTGCCCCGGTCGACCTGACTTCGTTCGACTGGGGGGCCGACCGCTATCTCGCCGACAAAGTTACCGTCCCGCCGGACGGCTTCGCTACGTTGGCCCGCGATTTCGACGCCATTCTGGTCGGCGCGTTTGGCGACCCGCGCGTGCCCTCCAACATTCATGCGAAGGAAATCCTGCTGGGCATGCGCTGTAAGATGGACCTGTTCGCCAATGTCCGGCCGGTGCGGTTGCTGGATGCGTCGCTTTGCCCGCTCAAAGGCATCGAACCCAAAGACCTCGATTTTGTCGTGATTCGCGAGAACACCGAGGGCGTTTACGGCGACCTCGGAGGAGTCTTCAAGCAGGGAACGCCGGACGAAGTTGCGATCCAGGAAGACATCAACACGCGCAAGGGCGTCGAGCGCATTATCCGCTACGCGTTTGAATACTGCGCGAGCAACCGGAAGCTGGATGGTTCCCCTCGGCGGCGCGTGCTGATGTGCGATAAATCGAATGCCATGACGCACGCCGGCGGCTTGTGGCAGCGCACGTTCAAAGAAGTCGCAGCGGGGTATCCGCAGATCGAGACGCAGCACATGTACGTGGACGCGCTCGCCATGCAGATGGTGCGCGATCCGCGCGGGTTTGATGTCATCGTCACCAACAACATGTTTGGCGACATCATCACCGATCTTGCTGCGGGATTGCAGGGCGGGCTGGGGATGGCTGCCAGCGGCAATCTGCGCCCGGGGCATACTTCACTGGGGCACATCGGGATGTTCGAGCCGGTGCATGGTTCAGCGCCGCCGATTGCGGGGAAAAACATTGCCAATCCCTTCGGCGCGATTCTGACGGCGGCGATGATGCTGGCGCATCTGGGAATGACCGGCGAAGCCGAGAAGATCGAAGCTGCCGTGCTCGAAGCCGTGCGGAAGAAAAAAACGACCGCCGACATCGGCGGAACGCTGGGGACGAGAGAGGCGGGCGAGTGGGTGGCGCAGAGGGTATCTCGTTGATTACTAGCCGGGGTTATTTGCATGGGGAAGCCGGGAAGTTCATTGAATGACACCGACTTGATCAAGATGCGGGTTAAGCCGTCCGCAGCATGACGCTGCGAGCACCCGCCCCTTGCAAAAAAACGCAAGGAGCGGGGCACCCGCCGCTTGATCTCAGATCATTCTTTCGAGACAGGGTTTTGCAAGACAGAGGGAACATGAAGTTGTTGAAGTCCGCCGTAGTTGTCCTGCTATTCGCATTGCTGGTTCGCGGAGCGTGGTCGCAAAATCAGCCGCAATCTCCAGCGAACAACAGGAACGTCGATAATCTTGGCCTCCAAGTCGCGGGTCGGAATCAGGATCAGCCGCAAACCGCGCCAGCCCAGAATCCTCCTTCGGCGGAAACCGTCGTCTCGTCCAAAGAGGCGAAAGGACTTTTTCGCTCGGTGGACGAAATCCTGCAGTTTGCCAGCGAGGACACGGGCCTCCCGATCAAGCACAAGGTGAAGCGCAGGCTAACCAAGCGCGACGAGGTGCAGTCGTACATCCAGAAAAGCATGAAGGACGACAAGGATGCGAAGCGGCTGGAGCGGTCGTCGGCGGTGCTGAAGAAATTCGGGTTGCTGCCGCGGAGCTTCGACCTGCCCAACTTTCTGGTCGCGATGCTGCGGGAGCAGGTGGCGGGATACTACGATCCCAAAACAAAAACTGTGAATTTGCTGAACTGGGTGGACGCGGAGCAGCAGAAGCCGGTGCTGGCGCACGAACTGACGCACGCGCTCCAGGACCAGTCGTTTGGCATCGAGAAGTGGATGAAGGGATCGAAGGAAGACGCTGATAATAAAAGAAATGATCCAAGTCCTGCAGACATCGAAAATGACGAGGAAACGGCTGCGCGGCAGGCGGTGGTTGAAGGGCAGGCGATGGTTGTGTTGCTCGACTATTCGCTGGCGCCGACTAGGAAAACGATGCTTGAATCGCCGCAGGTTGTCGAAGCGCTCAAGCAGGACATGCTGACGGGGACGGCGGATTCTCCGGCGTTTCGCGATGCTCCGGTCTTTTTGAAAGAGGAGCTGACATTCCCATATCGCTACGGGCTCGACTTTACCGGCGCACTCCTGCAGGCGGGCGGAAAGGAACTGGCGTATGCGGGCGCGTTCAAGGATCCCCCGAAGACGACGCGCGAAATCATGGAGCCGCAGACGTACCTTGCGCACGAAAAGCTGGAGCCGATGAAGATGATTGACATGGAGAGAGAATTCAAAGGCTACGAGCCCTTCGATATCGGCGCGATGGGCGAGTTTGACGTTGATGTTCTGGTCGAGCAGTATGCGGGCCGGGATGAGGCCGGGGCGATGTATCCGGCGTGGCGCGGCGGATATTACTTTGCCGGGAGGCCGAAGGGCGACAAATCGGCGCCGATCGGATTGCTGTATGTTTCCCGCTGGTCGAGTGCGACGAAAGCGGCGGAGTTCGCGGCAGTGTATGCGAAGTCGCTGGCCGAGAGGTATCAGAAGCGGCAAGGGCTGGGGACGGATGGCAAAGTTGCGGAAGACGCGCCGCCGGTGGATTCCTGGCGAACGTTGCGCGGGCGGCATACGTGGCTGACGGAAGAGGGAGTTGTAATGATTGAAGTCCGCGGCGACGAGATATTGATCAGCGAAAGTTTGGATGACGAGACGACGAAGAGAGTGGAGGCTGACTTTTGGCCGTTAGAAAAACCAGTAGAAAAAGCCGCACCCGCCAAGCCATGAGTTTCGGTCTTGTATAATCGGCAGTTCCGCAGTCATCATTCATTTCCAGCCCAACCAGGAGCGCATTTGCAACAGGCAGAGATAGGCATTATCGGCGGCAGCGGTTTGTACCACATGCCGGGTTTCGGCGACGCGCACGAGGTCGAGCAGGAGACTCCGTTTGGAGATCCTTCGGATGCGTACATTCTGGGAACTCTAGAGGGACGCAAAGTGGCGTTTCTCGCGCGCCATGCTCGCGGGCACAAACTGCTGCCGAGCGAACTCAATTTCCGGGCCAACATTTACGGTTTTAAGCAGCTGGGAGTTGAGCGCATTGTTTCGGTTTCGGCCGTAGGGTCGCTGAAGGAAGAGCATAAGCCGCTCGATTTCGTGATTCCGAACCAGTTCATCGACCGCACCCGGCACCGCGTGGACACTTTCTTCGGCGACGGTATCGTGGCGCACATTGGATTTGGCGATCCGGTGTGCGGCGAAATGACGAAGGTGGTCCACGGCGCATGCCAGGTTGCAGGCGTAACCGGGAAGCTGGGCGGGACTTACATCTGCATGGAGGGCCCGCAGTTTTCCACCAAGGCCGAGTCGAACGTGTATCGCAGTTGGGGCGCGGATGTGATTGGCATGACTAACTTGCAGGAAGCGAAGCTCGCGCGCGAAGCGGAGATCTGCTACGTCACGATCGCGATGGTGACCGATTACGACTGCTGGCATCCGCATCATGATTCCGTGACCGTGGAGCAGATAGTTTCCGTGCTGGTGAAGAACGCCGAGAACGCCGCCAAAGTCGTAAAGGCCACGGTATCAGCGATGCCGAAGGCGCGATCCTGCAGGTGCGGGCGAGCGCTGGCGAACGCAATTCTGACCGACCCGGCCAAGATTCCGGCGGCGACGAAAGAGAAGCTGCAGTTGATATTGGGAAAGTACTTGAAATAGTCGTCGGTCGTTAGTCGAAGGTCGTTAGCAAGCGTGCCAGGAAACTGCGCGAGAGCCTCACTGATTGTCGCTAACGACGAACGACCAACGACCATAGACTGACTTACGGAGACTCATGAGCATTCTGGTAGTTGGTTCGGTTGCCTTTGACACGATCGCCACGCCTTCCGGCCAAGTGAAAGATATTCTCGGCGGGGCTGCGACTTATTTCGCTCTGGCCGCAAGTTACTTTACTGAGGTGCGGGTGGTAGCGGTTGTGGGCGAAGACTTTACGCCCGAACACGAAGCTGTGCTGAAAAATCGCGGTGTGGACACACGCGGCATCGAACGGACCCAGGGGAAAACCTTCCGCTGGGGCGGACAGTATCTCGACAACCTGAACGATGCCAAGACCGACTTCACCGAACTGAACGTGTTCGAGAAGTTTCAGCCGCGCATTCCCAAAGAGTATTCGGACACGCAGATCCTGTTTCTCGCAAACATCCACCCCACGCTGCAAGCGGCGGTGCGCTTGGAGATGGATGGAGTGCGCCTGACGGGCGGCGACACCATGAATTTCTGGATCAAGGGCACGCCCAGGGAATTGGCGGAGACGTTGAAGCTGGTGAACGTTCTCCTGATCAACGACACCGAGACCAAGATGCTGGCCGGGGAAAAGAATCTTCCGCGCGCGGCGAGGAAAGTTCTTGCCATGGGCCCGAGCGCCCTGGTGGTGAAGCACGGCGAATACGGAGCGACCATCTTCTTCCGCGAAGGAGCCTTCGGCATTGGATCGCATCCGTTTCGCGCGCCAGCGTTGCCAATTGAAGAAGTCAAGGACCCGACAGGAGCCGGCGATTCGTTTGCCGGCGGATTCATGGGATATCTAGCTTCGCAGGGCGAGGGCGATATTAGTCGCGAGGTGTTGAAGCGCGCCTTGTTTTATGGCGGAGTGATGGGATCGTTTGCCGTGGAACGCTTCGGGACGGAGCGCCTGCAGAATCTTACGCGCGGGGAAATTGACGCGCGCTTTCAGGTGTTCCGCGAACTGACGCACCTGGAATAAGGCCGTTGACGTTGCGTTTTATCCTCAAGCCATGACCGAGCGCACAGTGAGCGTAGAGTGACTGCAAAGACAGCCGCGGTTCGGGACTTCAGCGCGGCCCGCGTGGCCGGGATAGCTGTCCTTGTGTCCTTTTTTTCTTTTCTTTACTACTTTCAACGGAGCGGCCTTCTGCTCTATGGCGACGCGGTCGCGCACATCAATATTGCGCGGCGCGTGTTCGATTCGCAGACTCCCGGCCTGCTGCAATTGGGGACGGTGTGGTTGCCACTGCCTCATCTGCTGATGATCCCGTTCATTTTTCCGGACGCGATGTGGCAGAACGGCGCGGGCGGTTCGATTCCTTCGATGATCGCCTACGTGCTCGGGGTCGTGGGAATATTTCG
>Ga0187885_10005190_pt1 | contig 10245 bp, 9 predicted proteins | sample June2016WEW_20_1_3_FD_132970 | JGI IMG/M metagenome (GOLD analysis project Ga0187885, IMG submission 132970) | Peatland microbial communities from SPRUCE experiment site at the Marcell Experimental Forest, Minnesota, USA - June2016WEW_20_100 | ecosystem: Environmental > Terrestrial > Soil >... | reverse complement strand
TGAAGACTACTGCCTGATCAAACCGGAGCTGGGACTGTACGTGCTGGCGGACGGGATGGGCGGAGCCAGAGCCGGCGAGCGGGCATCGCAATTGGCCGTGGATACGGTGGTGGAGGTGGTGCGGGAGGCCCAGCGCCGGGATTCCCAGGTACTGCTGACGGCTGTGGAGGAGGCCAACCGCCGCGTACTGGAAGCGGCGCGGAACGACGCCAGCCTGGAAGGCATGGGCACCACCCTGGTGGTGGCGCTCGAAACCGAGGAAGGCCTCTCCATCGCCAGCGTGGGAGACAGCCGCGCCTACCTGCTGGATGACAGCGGCTTCCGCGCCATCACCGACGACCAGACGTGGGTCAACGAAGTCGGCCGGCCGCTCGGACTCGACGAGGACAGCCTCCGGAATCATCCCATGCGGCACGTGCTGACCATGGCCATTGGAGCCAACGCGCCGCTGACCGTCAACTACTATTGCGTGCCCTTGGAGGTGGGCGCGCTGGTGCTGATCTCGAGCGACGGGCTGCACGGGGTGCTGGATGCGGATCGAATCGAGCAGATAGTGCGCGGCGGGCCGTATGCCTGGACTCTCGAAGAAACCTGCCGCCGCCTGATTGAGGCGGCCAAACAAGCCGGAGGCCCGGACAACATCACCGTTATATTAGCGAGAAAGTCCGGCTGACCGCGCAACTATCTTGTTTGATACACATTGTTAGCGTCTGTCCGGCAACGGCGTTGGTTGTAGCGCTCTCCTCGACGGCGACGGCTCAAGTCGCCGTCCTTCAGATCCGCGTCATCGAGGGCGAAGGGGCGGTACACGCTCCGGGGTCGCGCAGCAAGCGCCCGCTCACCGTGGAAGTCACCGACGAAACGGGAAAGCCCGTGGAAGGGGCGGCCGTCAGTTTTCACCTGCCCGAGGAGGGCCCGGGTGGGGTCTTCGCCAACGGCATGCGGACGGAAGTGGCCGTCACCGACAGCCATGGACATGCCGGCGTGCATGGCTTACAGTTGAACCGCGCTTCTGGACGTTTCCAGATTCGCATCGTGGCCTCCAAGGAGCAGGCGCGCGCCGGCATGGTGTCGTTCCAGTACATTGCCGGGCCGGGAAACGGGGCGGCCGCCGGCGCGGCAGCGGGAATCCTGGCCACGAGAGAGTCCAGGGGCGGCCTGGCGCGGACCGCGCTCTGCCCTCACGCGCCTACGCGTTCTGCCGCAGCCACTCGCCGAGAGCATCGCGATGGAGGACGATGCCTCGCCGCGAGTACTCCAGGTAACCCTCTTTCCGGAACTGGTTCATGTAATGCGTCACGATCTCGCGCGAGGTGCCGACGTACTGCGCCAGCAGCTCGTGCGTGAGCGGCGCCATGCGGGCCGATCCGTTGTCTCCGCCCGTCCCCAGACGGCCGGCAAAACGGATCAGCGAGCGAGCCAGGCGCCGCGCGATATTGTCCATCGACAAGCTCTCGATGCGCTCGGTGAAATCCATCGTGCGCTTGGCCAGGAGTTGCAGCAGCGCCACCGCCAGGCGCGGCCGCTGCGCGACCATGTCCTCGATTTCCGCGGTCGACCAAGCCATCAGCCTGGTGTCGTCGAAAGCCGCGGCCTGTTCGGACCGGTGTGGAAGATTCAGGAGAGCCGATTCACCGAAGAACTCGTCGGGCTGGTAGATGTCCACCACTACCTGGCGGCCGTCATCCCCCATCCGCGAGACCTTCACTTTGCCCTCGATCACCAGATAGATGCTGGTGGAAGGCTGGTCCTGGTTGTAGACAAGCTGACCCTTCTTGTACTCCGCGATCCTCGAGCACGGCAGAAACGCAAGCGGGTCTTCCAATGCATTCTGAGGTGCCACCCTTGCCATGCTGGCTGCCATTAGCCTCCTCCTTAGACGGTTTCCCTCTACCCTCTGGCGCAATCGCCGAGGTGCGCGTGCATCTTCAACAACGCCCCCGATGCCACGGACCTTATCCTCAGGATAACCAACAAGCATTTCGCGTGCCAAATCGCACCCCCTTTCGCGACCCCTTCGAGCGGTCCCGCAAGTGGCGGGTCCCACTACTGATAAGGGGCCTTTTCGAGCCGTTTTGATATAGGGTGGCACCGTGGCATTCTTCGCCACGGAGGATTCAAGATGACGCAGTTCCGGTCTCCGGCGATTATGATGGAGAAGTGCCCGCCGCATGGCGCTTCTCGTTGGCGCTTTTGACGTTCAGCCTCCCCGTCGTCGCACAGACCTACTCCGCTCCGGCCGGCATACGCCCGGCTGTGCGGGGCCCAGTGGGCGCCCCCGCCTCGTCGATTCTTCCCGGCGGCCGAATCATCACGCCGCTGGGAGAGCAGCACGCGACCGGCTCAGGCCCTTTCGGGCTAGTCGTGAGCGCCTCGGGCAAAACGGTGGTCACCTCCAACGGAGGGCCTGGTAGGAATTCCCTGACGGTGATGGAGCGCGGGAAGGGGAGCGGCTGGGAAGTGCGCCAACTAGTGGCCCGCTCCGTCGATACGCTGGATGAGTTCGACGCCCGCGACTGGCGCAGCGTGTTCATGGGACTGGCCCTCTCCAGCGAGCATGCAATCTTTGCATCGGAAGGCAATTCCGGACGCATCAGCTTGTTCGATTGGTCCAGCCAGCGGCGCCGCGTGATCGATCTCAACCAGGGCAGTTTTGACGACAGCTACACCGGCGACCTGGCCTTCGACGCCGAGCGCAATATCCTTTATGCCGTGGACCAGGCCAATTTTCGAGTAGCGGTGATTGACGCGCGGTCGCGCCAGGTGCTGGCGTCGGTGCGGGTTGGCCGGCTGCCCTTTGCGCTGGCGCTTTCGCCCGACCGGCGCAAGCTCTACGTCACCAACGTCGGCATGTTCGAATACCGCGCCATCCCCGGAGCGGACCCGCAACAGGCGCGGGCTACCGGCCTGCCGTTTCCGGCCTTCGGATTCCCCAGCGCCGAGGCTGCCGCGGGCGTCGAGCGCCAGACCGCGCGCGGTTCGGTAATGGTTCCCGGCTTGGGCGATCCGAATGTGCTCGAGTCCAATTCGGTTTGCGTGGTGGACGTTTCCACTCCCGCCGCGCCCAAGGTGGAAACCTTCATCCGCACGGGAATTCCCTTCGGCGCACAAAGCTACGGCGGAAGCAGCCCGTCGGGCATCGTGGCCGCCGCCGGGGAGGTCTTCGTCTCCAATGCCAATGACGATTCCATCACCGTGATCGATGCCACGGCCAACCGTGTGGAAGCTGAGATTCCGATTCGCATTCCGGGCCTGGAAACGCTGCGCGGCGTGCTGCCCATCGGGATGGCATACCACGAAAAATCCGGCTGGCTGCTGGTGGCCGAGGCGGGAATCGACGCCGTCGGCGTCGTCGATACGCGCCAGCGGCGCGTCGTCGGGCACCTTCCCGCGGGCTGGTTTCCCACGCGCGTGGCCATCGATCGCGACACGGTATTCGTCGCTAACGCCAAAGGCAATGGGGTTGGGCCGAACGTCTACTTGTGGGCGGCGTTCAACGGAGTTCTTCCCAGCGAATTGCGCCAGGGCTCGGTTTCCGTTTTTCCGCTCCCGCGCGCGGACGAGCTGGCGGCGCACACGGCGTTCGTCAGCCAAGCCGACGGGTTCGTCCCTCATCCCGACCCGCCGCGGGCGTTACCCGATGGCATCCGCCACGTGGTCCTCATTGTGAAAGAGAACCGCACCTACGACGAAGTCTTCGGAGACATCCGCGAGACATCCAACGGGCGCGCCATGGGCAGCCCCCAACTGGCGCGGTTTGGCAGCCGCGGTTATCTCGACGGTCAGGGGAAACGGCTCAGCATCAGGGACCTCCAGGTGACTCCCAATCACCATGCCATGGCGCGGCAGTGGACGTTCAGCGACAACTTCTACGCCGATTCGGACGTGAGCGTCGACGGGCACCACTGGCTGGTTGGCTCGTATCCCAACGTCTGGACGGAAAGCTCGCTGCTGGCGGCCTACAGCGAGAAAAAGGACTTTCGGCTGGGCGCGGCGCCCGGCAGGCTGTTGTTCGCGGGCTCGGCTTCTTCCGTGCACCCCGAGGAACAACTCGAGGGCGGCACCATCTGGCACCACTTTGCGCGGCATGGCGTATCCTTTTATAACTTCGGCGAAGGATTCGAGCTGGCGGGAGTCGACGAAGGCGGCGATCTGGAACCCACCGGCGCCCGTTTTCTCACCAACGTGCCCATGCCGGAGCCGCTCTACCGCAACACCTCGCGCCAGTATCCGGGCTTCAACATGAACATTCCGGACCAGTACCGCGCCTCGCAGCTCATCCATGAGATGGCGGAGAAGTACGCCGGCACAGGCTCGGACCTGCCGCAATTCCTGTTCATCCATCTGCCCAACGACCACATGGCCGATGCGCGGCCCGAGGACGGTTATCCCTACCGGGAATCGTTCGTGGCGGACAACGATCTGGCGCTAGGCCGCATTCTGGAATACCTCTCGGGCACGAAATGGTGGAAGGAGATGGCGGTCTTCGTGACGGAAGACGATGCGCAAGGCGGCGTCGATCACATCGACGCGCACCGCACGGTCCTGCTCTGCGCCGGTCCGTGGTTCAAGAAGAACTACGTCTCGCACACCAACACCAGCTTCCCCGGCCTGCTCAAGACCATCTTCCGGCTATTCAATGTGCCGCCGCTGAATCTCTTCGATGGAACGGCGTCCGACATGAGCGACTGTTTCGCTTCCCGCCCGGACGCGGCCCGCTACAAGGCTCTCCCCGTGGACAAGCGCATATTCGACCCCGCCACCGCCCGCGCATCGCACAGCGGCAAGCCGTCTCCGCGCATGGACGATCCGAGGGAAGTGCGGAGATGAGGGGGTGGAGGGGCCATGGGCGTTAAAATAACCCTCTCGGCAAGCGTCTTCGCAGGCCTCTCTGGCCGGAGCGCAGTCTCTTGGATCGGGACTTGGCGTTCCTTTGGTTCCACTGCAACGGGTCGGGCGTGTTGCGGCAAACTGACGTGACGGGGACGTACCAGGATCGATGTTGCGCCCCCCTAGTGGTGAGCGGTGTTTCCAGGGGAGTACCCCGCGGATGTGGAGGGATTCGGCGAGACATTCCGGGGCCTCTTGGGGCTGATCCTAGGTTGCCTCGCCGGCATTTGACTGTGCGCGTTGTGAGCTACAATCGCATTTCGCAGCAGTGAAACACGCCATCATTAGCCCCGACTTGAAGTACAGGTACCGGCTCACGCGTTGCTGGGATCCGCAGGCTACCCTGTTGGCCTGGATCATGCTCAATCCGAGTACGGCAGATGGCGTCTCAGATGATCCGACGATTCGAAGGTGTATTTCGTTCGCGAGTCGTTGGGGATATGGCGGTATCGAGGTCTGCAATCTCTTTGCCCTTCGGTCGCCGACGCCGCGGGTTCTGGAGAGCGCGGCCGATCCCGTCGGCCCGGCCAACGATACGTGGCTCATCGAGACCCTACTCGAGGGCAATCCGGTAATCGCAGCATGGGGCGCGTGTCCGATGGCCCTGCAACGTCGGAGAGCCGCGTACGTTCGTGAAACTCTTCTTGCCAAATCTGGGGGCAACGTGTTTTGTCTCGGTCTGACTGCAACGGGCCAGCCTAAACATCCGCTGTTCACCCGAAACGACACGACGCCCAAGCCATTCGATTGAGGAGCCCTGAGAGCGAACCGGGCCTTCCACATTCGGCTTATCGTTACCTAAGTGATTAAAACTAAACCACTTCCATGTTTTTCTTGCTTTGTCTGATTTTCTGACATAATTTTATAGGTTTGCTTGACTTTCTGACAGAACAGGTGTAATCTCTTTGATATGGGCATGCCGCTGGCACCACTGAGCGGAACGATCAGGATTGCGGGACCCAACCCAGGGATAACGGCACCGCCCGCGGCGCCGTTATCCGTCGACCCCCTTCAGGTGCTGCGGCAAGTGTTGGAACTGGAACGCGAGTGCAAGCCGACCCTCGACATCCATCAGAGCATTCAGCAGGCTGTAGTCAATCCGGATCAGGAGGTCGTCGATTCAATCGGTGCGGTCAGCGTGGTCTGCCTTCTCTACGGTGGGTATTCGCCCGATCAGCTAATTCCATCTCACCTGCTTACCCATCAGAATTTCTCTACGTTGAATGGCCTTAAAAAGGTGATACAAGAGCTCAACCGGGGGCGCGGGAAGAAATGAACTCACTTCCCCGGCTAACTGAACTTAGCCTAGAAGGCACAAACGCCTGCCGTCATCGCTGCATCCATTGCAGTACGGACGGTGGTGTTGCTGGGGTGGCGGAACTCGTCCAGGGCGACCGCCTCCGTGTTCTACGCGAAGCCCGTGATCTTGGCCTGGTCGAGCTTCGTCTCCTCGGAGGCGATCCACTGATGCGTCTAGATGACACGCTCGGACTGATCGACACCGCTGCCCAGCTCGGCGTCCGAAAAGTCGTCATCTACACCTCAGCGGTCGAAAACGATCTGGCGTGGATCGAGTCTCTCCTCGCTTTCCAATCAATTCGCATTGCAGTGGAAGCCAGCATATATGCTGCCTCGCCCTCCATTCACGACAGTATCACTATGGCACCAGGCTCTCTCGATCGACTCCTCACCAACTCCTGTGCGGCCCTCCGCCTCGGTTTGGAACTCACATGGTTATTCGTTTGGATGAAGCCCAACGCGTCTGAGATGGCCTCTGTCCTTGCGTTGGCATCCGAGGTAGGTGTTCAGACCGTCCGCATCCTCCGCTTGATGCCTAACGGCCGCGCACGATTAAATCGTTTGGCATTGGAGCCACTCGATGAAATGCTTCGCTTAGCTCCGCGGGTACTCGCTGACCTCGCACAGCGGTTCCCTAACGTCCAACTCGCGTATTCGAAGCCATTGACGTTTCAGCTGAGAGCTGAACGACAAGACACGGCGTACTGTAGTGCGGGAGGGAGGCAGTTAGTGATCCAAGCTGACGGCCTTGTCCTTCCGTGCATCGGCATGAAGGATAGACCATCCTTGTGCATTGGCAATGTACGGACGCAGAGCCTTCGGGAGATTCTGATGAGATCGCAGTCCCTCGGCTTTGGTTGCCTTTCTCAGCGGTTTCACGAGTGTCCCGCAGTCTTGTATCAGTACCAGCCTACCTTAATTCAGCTTGCTTCGTAGAGGATTTAGCCATGTCATCTAGACACAACTCGCCCCTTACACCGCCCGAGGAAAGCGAACGTCTTACACTTGCACGCAAACTTAAAGACGCTCGTGAGTACTTGGGGCTGTCCCAAGACTACGTTTCCCAACAGACCACTATCCCCCGCCCTGCGGTCTCAGAGATTGAGGCCGGCCGCCGCAGGGTCGAGAGTCTGGAGTTGAAGCGACTCGCAACGCTGTATGGGCGCCCTCTGAACTATTTTCTGCAACTGGATTCTTCAAGTTCGGCCGAACCTTCCGCAGACGCTCAGGCTATCACAGCCGTAGAAGCGAAGCTCCGGACCACTACCAGGAATCTGCCAAAGGAGGATATTCAAGAGATACTCCAGTTTGCGGAATATCTTAGGCATAGGAAACAGTCAGAGGCGGCGAGAGTCGCAGAACGGAAGCAGCCGTGACTCGTGCTCAGCTCGTGTCCGCGGCGGCTGGCGCCGCTCTGCTAGCGCACCGGCGGTACGGAGTTGATCGATCAGCACGTGTGGACGTCCTTCGCATTCTCGCGACGGTCGCGGGTGACGTGTTCTTTCGGCCTCTTAGGAGGGTCTGTGGAGCGTATATTCCCGGGGGTGACCACGCTCCCGGCGTCTTGATCAACTCCAATCTGCCTCTGAGTCGACAACGATACACGGCGGCCCACGAGTTCGGGCATCTCTTCCTGAATCATGGTGCGGTGAGTGTGGACGAGAGGACCGGGGTGAGCTTTGAGGAGCGCCGCGACTGGTCCGACGAAGAGAATATTGCCGAGACTTTCGCGGCATTCTTCTTGATGCCACAGCCGCTGGTGGAGAAGAGTTGTCGCGATCTCGGCGTTACGTCGGTGAGCGCCGAGTCAGCCTACCTTCTTTCGCTGAAATTCGGCACAAGCTATCAGGCGACCGTTAATCATCTCCAGACCCTCAAGAAGGTGACCGGTGTGCACGCGAGCCAACTTCGCAAGGTGCGGCCGATCCACATCAAGTGTGGACTTTCTGATAGGCTGGCGTCTCGGCACGACGTCTGGCTTTTGGATGAGCATTGGAACGGTCAGCAGGTATTTCCCGCGCTTGAGGATAGGATAGTCGTCCGTCTGAACGAGACTCCCACATCTGGGTACACATGGGCATGGAACCACGACCCCGCGGCGCTACGGATCGTGCAAGATGGGTTTGCCGACGAGGCGGGGGCTGAGGTCGGCGGCGCCCGAGTCCGTCAATTCGTCCTCGAGGTCTCCTCCGATGAGCACCCGGAGAGAATTGAGCTGGAACGTCGGCAACCTTGGGATGCCGATAGTCAGCCAAGCGCGTCGTTTACCGTTGACTTGATTTACCAACACCTTAGGAAGACCGGCCCATTGGTGTTACCTACGTTAAGCCCCAACTGATTATGCGAACAAGTGTTCGGCAGGCGCTGTCCCCCGTCAAGGACCAAAAGGATCGGCCAACATGCGTGGCCTTTGCGATGACTGCACTTCACGAGGCGGTTTGCATTGGAAGAAACGGATCTGGCCCTGGGGCGGGTATTGCGCTATCGGAAGAGTTTCTCTTCTACCACTGCAAGGGGCGAGATGGTCTGCGCCAAGGGGTTACCGGGACCACGATGTCGGCAGCCGCAGCCTCGTTGGGCATCGAAGGACAGGCGCTTGAGGCCCTCTGTCCTTATCGCACGAGCAGCGCTCATGTCGGTCCTGTGGCGCCTAGCGCGGCGGCCATCGCGGACGCCAGAAACAGACTTCTGTCCGGCCTTCGACAAACAGCAGTGGCACTGGAGGCTCTGGAGGCGTCGCTCAGAAACGGAAACCCGGTGGTTGGTGTCCTCGACTGGTATTCTAATTCTTACCTCGCGCCGTCTGGCTGGATCGATATGCCTAGAGGCGGTGATCGACTGCTCGGACGACACGCGGTCCTGCTCGTCGAGATGGACGACGAAGCTCGTCCGGGCAAGCAGACCATCGTCTTCAAGAACTCCTGGGGGGTAAAGTGGGGCGATCGGGGGTTCGGATCATTTTGTCTCGACTATTTGATTTCATATGGCCGCGAACTCTGGATATTAGAGAAGCAGTGAAGCGGAGTGGCACATTGACAACGTTCATGCGGTCCCAAACTTCTGCGGAAGCATGGCTGAAGGTGATGATGCATCTGCTCACCTGCAGCGACGGCAAGGACTTCAATCTGATCGTCGTAATTGCGAAACCGTGTCTGGAAATTCCTGAGGCGACGCGCGTGGTCGACGCCGTGGCCCGCGACCTTGAGCTCAAGAGCACGATGGAGAATGCAAATTCCATATGGCCATCGGTATTTGCGCGCCCAGGCCGACCTTCAGATGACGTCTTCGCAGATATCGAACGGTTCGCCGTGCCTGGGATCAAAATAGCCTGTAAGAACCGCCACGATTCCTACGTGGAGCGGTTGGTCGCGTGGAGAAGCTTCGAGGGCGCGGGCAAAGTCCCACAACTTCAAAACGTGTTGGCCAGGCTCAAACAAGAGGTTAACAACCGGGCGCCCAAAAGCTCGTCCTATGAGATATCCGTATTTTCACCTGGTGTGGACGCAGGTTATATGAGCTTTCCATGCTTATCGCATTTGTCGATTAAGTACGATCATCATCACAATCTCGTTCATCTGACGGCGCTTTACCGCAACCATACGTTTCTCAGCCACGCATATGGAAACTACTTGGGCCTTGGTCGGTTGTTGGCGTTCATCTGTCGCGAAACCCGGGCCAATCCCGGTGAGCTGGTGTCCATTAGCACGCATGCTGACGCCGAGCTTTGTCGAGGGAAGAGCCGGATACGTGACGCTGTCCAGCAGATGCGAACCCTCCTCATCGCGCTCGCGCCGGGCGATGCTGTAAGGGCCTAAGGGGAAACCACTGACCGTGAGCGAGTCAGTGCCCGTCTCAGAGGAGATTCGTCGCGCCGTCCAATGAGTCCTGACAAGCCGGTAGTCCCGCCGGGAGTCTGAAATTACGGGTCACCCCCGTGACACGCCGTTCACGTCGCGCCACCTTCACGCAGAAGGGGCCGACGCTGCGGGACAACCGAGGTACCCAAGGCTGTGGCGCAGCCGTATACTGTTGCTATGACGTTCCGAGTCGTTCTGG
>Ga0187885_10005183_pt1 | contig 10253 bp, 3 predicted proteins | sample June2016WEW_20_1_3_FD_132970 | JGI IMG/M metagenome (GOLD analysis project Ga0187885, IMG submission 132970) | Peatland microbial communities from SPRUCE experiment site at the Marcell Experimental Forest, Minnesota, USA - June2016WEW_20_100 | ecosystem: Environmental > Terrestrial > Soil >... | reverse complement strand
GGGACAGCTTATCTATGACCTGGGCAATAAGCAGTGGGATATCCCCAAGCTGAGGGAACTGCTGGAAACCATCCTTCCCCAAAAGGCAACCTTTGATAACTATGAGGTTGAACACGATTTTGCCACCATTGGCAGGCGCATCATGCTTTTGAATGCCCGGCAGATTCAAAGAGTGTTGGGAAAAGAGCGGATCATTCTGCTGGCCATCGAGGACATCACCGAGCGCAAGCTGGCAGAAGTAGAAATTAAAAAACTTTATGAAGAGTTGAAACATAAGATTACCCAGCTTGAAGCGGCCAACAAGGAACTTGAGAGCTTCAGTTATTCAGTCTCTCATGATTTGCGCGCACCGCTTCGCAGTATCGATGGTTTCAGCCAAGTCTTGCTCGAAGATTACGCCAATAAGCTGGAAGGAGAAGGGCGAGAAGCGCTCCAACGTGTGCGAAATGGAGCTCAGCGTATGGCGCAACTCATCGATGATCTGCTTAAACTATCAAGCATGACTCGTTGGGAGTTGCGTCGAGAGATGATCGATCTGAGTGCGATGGTAAAGGCGGTCTTAAAAGAACTTCAGGAAACGGAGCCCGAAAGGCAGGTGGATTGTGTTATTGCGGAAGGAATCATCGCCAATGGAGACGTGCGGTTGTTACGGGTGGTATTAGAAAATTTACTGGGGAATGCCTGGAAATTCACGTGTAAACTATCGCAAGCCAGAATCGAATTCGGAATAATTCAATGTGATGGACAAACATCATACTTTGTGCGAGACAATGGCGTTGGATTTGATATGGCCTATTCAGATAAATTATTCGGCGCTTTCCAGCGTCTTCATGGGATGGAGGAATTTCCTGGAACGGGCATCGGCCTGGCAACTGTGCAGCGCATTATCCATCGTCACGGTGGCCGCGTTTGGGCTGAAGGAGAAGTGGAAAAAGGGGCGACATTTTATTTCACGCTGGTATAAGTTTGTTGTCCGTGGTTTGTTGGTTGTTGCTAAATTGATTAAATGTTTGTCTTAATTCCATGAGTAAGAAGACTACTGACAACTGACAACACACAATCGACATTATTAAGATCACACCTGAAAACCCCGCCCTGTGGACGGGGATGAAAGATGTGTCTGCTGAAGGCAGAAAAAAACTAAATTAGATGCTGAAACGAGTTCAGCATGACAACAGGGTTTGGTTCTCGTTTTTTGTCATCCCGAACTTGTTTCGGGATCTTGGTTTTAAGAATTTGGGTTTTAAAGCCCCACCCTGTGGGCGGGGTAATTTATTGGTAAAAGGAGGGGTCCATGAACCACAAAACCATCTTACTGGTGGAAGATAATCCTGACGACGAGGCATTGACTCTGCGGGCACTCAAGATAAACAACATTCTGAATGGAGTGATCGTAGCACGTGATGGGGCCGAGGCACTGGATTATCTCTTTGGTACAGGAAAGTATGCTGGCCGTGACTTGAGTAACATGCCGCAGGTGATCTTGCTCGATTTGAAATTGCCCAAGATAGATGGGATGGAAGTGTTGCGTAGTATCCGTGCTGATGAGCGGACGAAACTTCTGCCCGTTGTTATTCTCACCTCCTCGAAAGAGGAGCGAGATCTGATCAATGGTTACAAACTTGGAGCAAACAGTTACATCCGTAAACCGGTGGACTTTGAGCAGTTCAGGGAGAGCGTGAAGCAAATGAAACTATATTGGCTGGTGTTAAACGAACCACCGCCGCCGATGAACAGATAGCTAATGGCATATGGTAAATGGCAGATAGAGTAAACTATTAGCCATAAGCCTAGCTGGGAGGAAAGATGGGTACACCACTTCGTATCTTAATTATTGAAGATTCAGAAGACGATACTCTGCTGATCATGCATGAACTAAAGCGCGGCGGCTATGACCCGAAGTACGAACGCGTGGAGACCGCCGGGGCCATGAACGATGCACTCAATCAGCAAGAATGGGATATCGTCATCTCTGATCACTCCATGCCTCATTTTAACTCGTTCAATGCCCTGGATGTCCTAAAAAAAAGAGGGCTTGACCTGCCATTCTTTCTCGTATCGGGTACCATCGATGAAGAAATGGCGGTGTCGGCCATGAAAACCGGCGTCCATGATTACATCATGAAAGGTAATCTGCCTCGGCTTGTTCCAGCCGTTCAGCGCGAGTTGAGAGAGGCAGTGGTGCGGCGCGAGCGTAAGAAGGCGGAGGAAGCGCTGAGGGAGAGCGAAAAGAAATATCGTACCCTCGTTACTCAGAGTCCAGATGGCATATTCATTGTTGACTTACAGGGAACTTTCTTAGCCGTCAATAAATCTATGTGTGAAAGCCTGAAATACAGCGAAGAGGATTTTCTTTCTATGAAGATCTGGGACATCGTGCCAGAAAAATACGTGGATCTCCATAAAAAGAGACTAGCGGACATTCTAAGGGGAGAAGCTCCGAATGAAGCTGCAGAATATGTGGTGAGGGGAAAGGATGAAAAAATGCATTACATCGAAGTTCTCTCAAGCCCTTATTTTAGAGAGAATGAAGTAATTGGTTTGCAAGGAATTGCTCGCGACATCACCGAGCGCAAGCGAGCTGAGGAGGAAAGAGAAAAGATGCAGGCTCAACTGATTCAGGCCCAAAAGATGGAGTCCATCGGGACGTTGGCCGGGGGGGTAGCCCATGACTTCAACAATCTGTTAACGACGATTCAAGGATATGCCCAACTGGCGATGATGTCGCTCAAGGAGAGCGATTCCTTTTACGAGAATTTTAAAGAAATTCAGCAGGCTTCGGTGCGAGCAGCCAAGCTTACTCGGCAATTGCTCCTTTTCAGCCGCCAACAGCCCATGGATCTTCACTTAATTACCCTAAATGAGACGGTGGACAATTTAATGAAGATGCTCCAACGCCTTATCGGTGAGGACATTACTGTCCAAACTGACCTGGATCCCAATCTATGGACGAATATGGCTGACCCAGGCAATATGGAACAGGTGATTATGAATCTGGTAGTGAATGCCAGAGATGCCATGTCCGAGGGGAAAAAAATCACGATCAAAACTGAAAATGTGGATATCGATGAAGGTTACTGTGAGATTTACAAATATGCCCATCCCGGTAAGTTCGTGTGCCTTTCCGTTGAGGATATAGGAATTGGCATGGATAAAGAAGTTATTCAACACATCTTTGAACCTTTTTTTACTACCAAGGGACCTGGGAAGGGAACCGGACTGGGTCTCTCCGTAGTATATGGCATTGTCAAACAGAACGAAGGTTGGATTAATGTTTACAGTGAGCTTGGTAGAGGCTCGGTATTTAAGGTTTACCTGCCCGCTTCTTTCGTGGAGTCAAAAGATGAAACCAAGAAAGAGGTAATTTCCATACAAGACTGTCACGGAAAGGGTGAGCGGATTCTGTTGGTGGAGGATGATGACGGAATTCGTGAATTTGCCAAAAGGGTGCTGTTTGAAAGTGGCTATGTAGGATTTGAGGCTGCCAACGCAGAAGAGGCGCTAAATATTTTTGGTAAAGAAAAAGGGGATTTTCATCTCGTTTTCAGCGACGTGGTCCTGCCAGAAAAGAGCGGCCTTCAACTGGTTGAACAACTTCTCTGTCGCAAACCTGAACTCAAGGTGTTGCTTACCAGTGGCTATACGGACCAAAAATCGCAATGGCCCGTCATACGTGAAAAAGGGTATCGATTTATCCAGAAACCCTATGGTTTAACTGACCTCCTTCGGGTAGTTAGAGAGGTCATCGAGCAAGGGAAATGATTGAAAAATAAGTTCGGAGTGATGAATTCGGAGTTCGGAGTCATGAAATAATATTCGCAGGCAGGGAGTGTGGAATAAAAAAAGAGAAGGCAGAAGGGAGAAAGCAGTAAACCCCGCTAGAAATTCCAGTCGTTACGACTCGAAACCGAGCGGGGCATTATTTCTAACGGGGTAAATAAGATGGAAGATACTCATCATTTCTCAATCTCATTAGGTTTAATGGAGGAGAGTTGGAGGCAGGGCCAATGGACATGAGTGAAAAGAAGGCGGGTGTTTCCAGAATCAAGCGGTATGGCATACCTTTATTAATAATTCTCCTCGGCCTCCTGCTATCCCTCACCACCTTCATTCTGGCGCGGGTTTGGGACCTTCAAAGGATACAAACACAATTCAAACAGGAGGCGGATGACTACTATGAAACTTTGAAGAGAGAAATAGACTCCGATTTACAAACACTTTTGTCGCTTCAGACTTTCTATTTTTATACTCATAAAGTTGAGCGATCGGATTTTAAGGATTTTGTAAAACCAATTTTGCCACGTTACCCCGGCATTCAAGCTCTCGAATGGATACCGCGCATACCAAATTCCCAACGGGAGACTTATGAAAAGGCGGCGAGGCAAGATGGCTTTCCTGGTTTTCAAATAACTGACCGGGAGGCCCAAGGGAAGATGGTAAGATCTCCACAGCGTGAGGAATATTTTCCCGTTTATTTCGTTGAACCATATAAAGGTAATGAGACGGCGTTGGGGTTTAATTTGGCCTCGAATCAGAAGCGCAGGGAAGTCCTGGAACGATCTCGTGATACCGGGGAGATGGTTGCTACCGGACGAATAAGACTGGTGCAGGAGACCGCCGGTCAATTTGGCTTTTTAGTTTTTGCTCCAATCTATCGGAAGGGTGCACCAGCGGACTCAGTTGAATCGCGTCGTCAGAACCTGGAAGGTTTTACTCTGGGCGTTTTTCGAATTGGCGACATCGTGGGAAAATCTCTATCATATCTGATTCCACGAGGAATTGATGTTTCTCTTTATGATGAGTCTGCCCCGATGGAAGAACGTTTCCTGTATTTACATCGATCACGTCTCTCTGCAGTAGCAACCACGTCAGAGACGGACAAGGGGGTCAAATCAGAGACACGTATCCAATACGCCAAAGGTATAGATATGGCAGGGCGAAAATGGATGGTTTTGTGCACACCGTTTCCTGGCTACATTGCATCAAGGAGATCCTGGCAGCCTTGGGAAGTTCTGTTCGGAGGGGTGTTATTTACAGTCCTTCTGGGAAGCTACATGGTGATCAATGTTAATCGTACCGAACGTATTGAACGCCTTGTGAAAGAACGTACTGTTGAACTACATAAAATCAACGAAATACTGGAACAGGAAATTACCACACGGACACGGGCAGAGGAGGAATTACAAAAAGCCTATGATGAATTAGAAGATAGAGTAAAGGAGCGCGCCCAAGAGCTTTCAGTTGCTAATGAACAACTTCAGTGTGAAATTACCGATCGCAAGCGGATGATGGAGGCACTCAAGGAGTCTGAACGGCGGCTAGCCGATACCATTGACTTTTTGCCCGATGCCACCCTGGTGATTGATCGAGAAGGCAAAGTCATCGCCTGGAACCATGCAATGGAAGCCATGCTGGGAGTGAAAGCAAAAGACATGTTGGGCAAGGGCAATTACGAATACGCCATACCTTTCTATGGCGAGCGTAGGCCAATCCTCATAGATTTGGTCACTCAACCCCAAGAAGAAATCGAAAAGCGGTATACCCATATTGAAAAAAGACCCGGGGGGGTGCTGATGGGCGAAAGCTATATCCCGAACCTGAAGGGAGGCGAGTTTTATTTCTTTGGCGCGGCTGCCCCTCTGTACGATCAAAAGGGCAATCTGGTTGGCACGATCGAGTGCATCCGTGACGTGACGGACCGCAAGCAAGCAGAAGAAGCGTTAAGAAAGAGTGAGCAAAGATTTAAGGAACTCTATGACAATGCCCCAGTGGGGTACTTTGAATATGACGCTCAAGGACGCATCACTAGTGTCAATCGCACAGAGTTGGAGATGTTGGGTTATGCCTTTGAAGAAATGATCGGTCAGCCTGTGTGGAAATTTGTTGTTGAAGAGGAAATAGCTCGCCAGCAGATATTGGCCAAATTAGCTGGAACCATGCCACCTGCTCGAGGTCTCGAGCGGACCTACCGACGAAAAGATGGGGCAACCTTTCCAGCCATAGTTGAGGATCGACTCATCCTGGATTCAGAAGGAAAGATCAAGGGCATCCGAGCTACCATTCAGGAAATCACTGAGCGCAAGCGGGTGGAGGAGGCGCTGCGTGAAAGCGAGGAGAAATATCGAACCATCCTTGAGACCATCGAAGACGGCTATTTTGAGGTTGACATTACCGGTAATTTTACTTTCTTTAATGATTCGTTGTGCCGAATGCTGGGATATACCAAAGATGAATTGATGGGTATGAACAACAGACAATACATGGATAAAGAAACCGCAGAAAAAGTATACCAGGTGTTCAATCAATTATACACAGGTGGGGAGCATTACAAAGCATTTGATTGGGAGATCATCAGAAAGGATGGCACAAAAAGATTTCATGATAGTTCTGTTTCTTTAATAAGAAATGCAAAAGGGGAGGGGATCGGGTTCCGGGGTATTTCACGTGACGTCACCGAACGTAAACAGGTGGAGGAAAAATTAAGTGAGACAAGACAGGTGCTGGTAAATATTGCTCTGGGGATCACAGATGGAATACTTGTTGTCACTAAGGATTTTAAAATTATCTGGGCCAACGAAGTATCCCTGCGCATGGCAGGCTGCAAAATGGAAGAACTCGTGGGTAATTATTGCTATAAAGCTACTCATCATTCTGAAAGTCCCTGCCAACCCCCGCATGATATTTGTCCTGTGCGAGAAGTCATCAATACAGGTAATCCCGTAACCGTTACTCATACCCATTTTGATAAAGAAGGGAATAAGCTTTTTGTTGAGGAGAGTGCTTATCCCGTCAAGGATGAAAAGGGAGAAATTATTCAATTTGTCCATCTGTGTCGAGATGTCACCGAGCGCAAGCGGGCAGAGGAGATGTTGGGTGCATCGGAAGAGAGGTACAGGACGCTCTTCGAAGGGGCTGCCGAGGGCATCCTGGTGGCGGATATCGAGAGCAAGCAGTTCAAGTACGTGAATCCGGCCACCTGCAGGATGCTCGGATACACTGCGGAGGAGCTGACGCGGTTGAGCCTGGCGGACATTCACCCCAAGGAGGCCCTCGACTACGTGGTGTCCGAATTCGAGGCACAGGCACGCGGCGAAAAGACTCTGTCCGCCGAGATTCCCTGCCTCCGGAAAGACGGCAACGTCATCTACACCAGTGTCCTCACAGCCCCAGTCGTCATCGACGGCCGTAAATGTAATGTCGGGTTTTTTACGGACATCACCGACCGCAAGAGGGTAGAAGAGGCGCTTAAGAAGAGTGAGGAACGATTCCGGCTGGCCGCTGAATCTTCATCCGATTTGATATACGAATGGGATATAAAAGAGCGTGTAGACTGGTTCGGCAAGATCGATGAACTGCTGGGTTATGCCCCGAATGAGTTTCCGAGGACGTTTGAAGCGTGGACGAATAGTGTCCACCCTGAAGATCGTGATCGAGTAATGGCAGCGGTAAAGAACCACTTGGAAAAGAATGAGCCATACAACATTGAGTATCGAGTCAGGAAAAAAGACGGCACCTATAATTACTGGGGGGTTCGCGGCAACGCAGTCCGTGATGAGAAAGGCAATCCCTATCGTTGGGTAGGGGCTATCACCGATGTCACCGAGCGCAAACGGGCGGAGGATGTGCTGTGTGAGAGCGAAGAACGCTCTCGTACTTTAATTGAAACCTCTCCGGATGCTATCCTCCTGGCTGATACGAATACGAACTTCATAATGGTCAACCAAATGGCTGTGAGGTTATATGGGTATCAAAATATGGGAGAGATGATTGGGAAGACCTTCTTGGATCACATCCCACCCGAAGAACGGCCACGCCTATTTGAGCATTTTAAGAAGACACTCCAAACGGGAAATAGTCAAACAATGGAGCACACCGCCCTAAAGAAAGATGGTTCTTCATTCCCTGCTGAAGTAAACGCTTCGCTGCTTGTTGATACGCAAGGGAGGCCCAAGGGTACCATTGCTATCGTTAGGGACATCACTGAGCGGAAGCGGGTGGAGGATGTGCTGCGGGAGAGCGAAGAACGCTCTCGATCCCTGATTGAAACCTCGCCAGATATGATCGCGCTGATTGATTTTAGCGGAAAGATCATTCTCATGAACGGGGTAGCTTTAACGACATACGGATATGAGAGTAAGGATGAGCTAATAGGTAAGAGCGTTTTAGATTTCGTTATTCCCGAAGATCGGCCGCGCGTACTTCAAGAAATAAGTAAGGTATTAGAAGTAAAAACGCTTCGTAATCTTGAATATACTTCGCTAAAAAAAGATGGATCTACTTTTTCCATTGAAGTGAGTGCCTCATTAATCTTGGATGCGCAGCAAAAGCCTACTTCTATTGTCATTATGATTAGGAACATCACTGAGCGCAAGCGTGCAACAGCGGAGCTGGTCAATCTCAACAAGCAATTGGAGGCGGCAAGGGAAGCGGCCGAGTCTGCGAGCCGTGCCAAGGGTGAGTTCTTGGCCAGTATGAGCCATGAGATCCGGACGCCACTCAACGCCGTGATCGGGATGTTAGGACTACTCTCCACCAGTGAGTTGAGCGGTCCTCACCGGGAATATGTTGAAATTGCTCATTCAAGCGCTGATGGGCTCCTCGTCATCATCAACGATATCCTCGACTTCTCAAAGATCGAGTCGGGCAAGCTGCTTTTTGAGCCGGTGCCTTTCGATCTGTTGAGGGTTGTAGAGGAGACTATCGACATGATGGTCATGAAAACCCGAGAGAAGGGTCTTGACCTCACTGTTCAGTATAGACCGGATGTGCCGCGCCACTTCATTGGCGACTCAGGTCGCATCCGCCAGGTACTGATCAACTTGGTGAACAATGCCATCAAGTTCACACACAAGGGGCATGTCCTTATTGATGTGAGGGCAGAGGAGCAAATAAATGAAGAAGTGTTATTGCGCATCACAGTGGAAGATACGGGAATCGGCATTTCCTCTGACAAACTGGACTCTCTCTTCAAGCCGTTTGTTCAGGCAGATGCTTCGACCACGCGCCGGTATGGTGGGACGGGGTTGGGGCTGGCGATCAGCAAACGGTTGGTGGAGATGATGGGTGGCACGATTGGGGCAAGCAGCCGCTCTGGGGAGGGTTCGGCTTTCTGGTATACCCTTCGCCTTCCCTTGGATAAAGAATTCACCGGCGTTCCTTTGCCTTTGACCGACCTTTCAGGGGTACGTGTGCTTATTGCGGACAGTTACGAGGTCGACCGCCGGGTGCTGCAAGAGCACCTTGTCAGTTGGGGCATAGGCAATGATAGCTGCGTTTCGGGTGAAGAGGTGTTGACGATGTTGCGTGAGGCGTACGCCAAGGGCGAGCCTTACCAGGTGGCCCTTATTGACTACCAGATGCCTGACATACCTGGTGAGACGTTGGGACGGGCCATTAAGGCTGACAGGGTGCTGCGAGAGACCGTGCTCATTATGCTTACTTCCTGGAAACAGCGGGGCCATTGTGATTGTATAAGAGAGGCTGGATTTGCGAGCTGCCTTTCAAAACCGATCCGGCCATCACAGCTCCTGGAGGTGCTGACGGTTGCCTGGGAAACATGGAACCAGGGGGTTGTACACAAACGGACCGTTCCCCATATTCCGGCCGAGTTTCTTGCCACCCAGACCGCCCTGCCCAAAACAGCCCGTTGGGACAGGCCTCTGCGCGTGCTGGTGGTGGAGGACAATGTTGTGAACCAGAGGGTGACCATGTTGATGTTGACAGAGCTTGGCTGCCACGTGGACTTGGCTGCCAATGGCAGAGAGGCTGTCGAAATGATTGAACTACTCCCGTTCGACATGGTGTTTATGGACTGTGAGATGCCCGAGATGGACGGTTTCGAGGCCACCAGGGAGATTCGAAGACTCCAGGGTGACAAGCACCTTCCCATTATTGCCATGACTGCCCATGCGCTGCAAGGTGACCCGGAGCGGTACCTTGCAGCAGGGATGGATGACTATTTCAGCAAACCGGTGAAGTTGGAGGACTTCCAGGCCGCATTGGAGCGGTGGGGGCCAAAAGAAGGCAGTTTTCTTGAAGGAAGGCTGAAGCCACCTGCCTCCTTGGAGAAGGCGTCTCTAACGGTTGAGAATGAGACGTCCAGTGTGATTGATCCCAATGTTATAGCTCGGTTACGGGGGTTAGCAGACGCAACCGATCCGTCATTATTGACGCGGATATTTCATTTATTCTTGAGTGACACCCCGGAACGTATTACCACATTGCGTGAGGCCGCAGCCATAGGTGACACAGCC
>Ga0187885_10005179_pt1 | contig 10257 bp, 5 predicted proteins | sample June2016WEW_20_1_3_FD_132970 | JGI IMG/M metagenome (GOLD analysis project Ga0187885, IMG submission 132970) | Peatland microbial communities from SPRUCE experiment site at the Marcell Experimental Forest, Minnesota, USA - June2016WEW_20_100 | ecosystem: Environmental > Terrestrial > Soil >... | reverse complement strand
CCTGAGCCGGCGATTCGCCCAGAAGCGGAATGTGACTCAGGTCAACCATGAGGCCAAAATTCGGGCAGGTGCGTTTGACGCGTTCGGCGATTTCGCGGGCCGCGGCGGCGGGGCCGATCAGGCATTTCTTGTCGATATCGCGGTCAAACACTTCCAGCACGATGTTGCAGCCGGATTTCGCGGCGTAGCGGCAAAGTTCCACCAGTGAATTCTCCAGACGATCCATCGCCGCGGGCCGTTCCGCCGGTGCGACGTCGCTGCCACTGAGTAGTCCGACGTCCCGAATGCCCATCTCGGCGGCTTCGTCCACGGCGCGTTTGATTTCTTCGATGGCGCGCTGTCGCACCGCTTCGTCGGCGCTGTTCAGATCTAGTTTCTGCGAGAGCAACCGGGGTTGGCCGACGTGTTTAGCTTCGACGCCGGCGCTGGCGAGCATTGACTTCACTTTTGCGCGCGTCGCCGGGTCCTTGATCCATGTGATCTCGATCACTTCAAAAAAGTCATCCGCCAAAATCTGGCGACAGGTTTCGAGAATCGGGCCTTCGCCCTTGCCAGTGGATGGGAAGGCCATGCAGTGGATGATGCCGGGGCGGATGACGTGTTGGAGTGGAATATTCATCGGATGTCCTTGTGTCGCGAAGTGTACCGGCAGAGAGACCCTTCGACAAGCCCGCCGTAGGCGGGCAAGCCTTGGAGTTCGTTCTACTTCGGTTCGATGGCAATCACCCACAGGTCCGTCCTGCCGAGGTTATGGCCGACATGGGTCGCGGCGCGCCGCCAATCGATTTCACCGGTTTTCAAGCTGGATGTTTCCTTTCGGCCATCCGGCATGATGTGCTCCAGTTCCGCTCCAGAGAGGCAGATCACAACTCGGTCGTGGTGGCTGTGCAGCGGTTCGCTCTTTCCCGCCGCCATCTTAATATCGTAAACCCGTCCGTACTGGTTTTCGAAAAGTAGGCTGTAATGCGGAGCAAGCCCGTCAGTGCCCCAGGTCTCCGGACCGCCCTTGCCGAGATACTCGGTTCGAACGATCCGCAGGGCCGAAGAGCCGGCGTTCTTCACGATTCCACCCTGTGGCGACCGAAACACGGTATCACCGCGTTTGACGGTCTCCGTTCGAGCCGTTCCCAATTCCGAGCTCACTTCAATCGATCCGTCGTCGAAATAAACCACGACACTGGGACGTTCGGCCGACAACGCCACGGTCTCGCCCGGTGCCAGGGTCTGATCCACGACCAGCACCTTCTCATTACGAACTTTCTCGGTCTGGGTGACCGCAAACACGCACGACACGGGTAACAGAATCAAGGCAAGTCCGCAAAACCAGTTTCTCATATTCATGTGATCTCCTTCTAAAGATTTCAGTTGTTGTCGGAATCGCCGCGTTTACTCAGGCAATTTGTAATGTTTCAGATACTCCGGCGTCGCCTGACGCTCCCAATTCGGCCAGTCCCTGCCATAGAAGAACAGCATGCGTTCGTGCATCGTGGAATCGGTGACGCGAACCTTTGCTGGGATGCCATACGCAATCGAGCGCGCCGGTAGTTGTTGGTCCGCGTAGGTAACGGCGCCGTTCAGTAGCAGCGCTTCCCGGCCAATTCGGGTTCCAAACGACGCGCCGGCTCCGATATTGGCGAGCGAGAAATCTTCCATCGTGGCCCCCTGGAGCGAAGCCATATGATTGATCCACGAAAAGGCGCCGACATGTGGTATGTCGGTGACATGGGAACCGGCGCCAGCAGCACGGCCGTCCACGATCATTGCCTGATCGTAAATGTGCGTGTGATCGCCGACGTCCAGGTTCGTGGAAACAATCATCACGCCGATGTACGCCCTCACCTGTTTGCCGAGGTGGACATTGCCTTCCAGGTAGCAGCCCACATAAACCCGCGCACCTTCATCCAGGCTGACGTTGCCAACGAGAATCGCGCCGGGGTCGACCTGCGCTTTCGCATTGATGACTCCCTTGTTGGTGTGTTGCCAATCCGCCAGCGGCGCAACGTAGGTTTCGGGTTTCTCCAAGGCCGGGCCATTTACTTCGACGAGCCAGCGTTTCGGCAGGAAACCGAGAAGTTGCATGCGCAAAGAGTCGGACACGCCGGGATCCTTGTCCACCATCCCGGGACTGCCACGGAACACGGTCTCGGCGCGGATGTTGGTGTCGTGGAGCGCCGAGGCGCCACTCAGAAGCACGACATTGCTATGCACACAACAGCCATAATCAGTCAGAACATTCGCGCCGTAATAGACGTTCTCGTCGATCTTGGTGGCGTGCACAACCGATCCCGGACCGATGTAGGTGCAATCTTTGATCCAGAGCGGATTGTCGAAACCGCCGTCGCGGGCGGATCCCACGTGGACTCGTTCGCCGATCAGGCAGTAATCCCCAATGGTAGTATCTGCGCGGATGTTCGTGTTAGCGCGAATATCACAGTGATGGCCGATGATGGCGCGCATGATGACGACGTTCGGGCCGACCCGGGTATGCGCGCCAATGGTTGTGTTAACAAGGATCGCGGTGGGATGAACCTGCGCAGTGGGATCAACCTTTGCTCCCTTCCAATATGGCCGACCATCAACGCCGGCATAACTGGCTCTGGCTTTCGGCGGATTACTGTCGATCTCGCTAGCGATCTGGTCGTTCTCGGCGTGAATCCAAGTGGACGGGACGACACCGAAGATCATTTGGCGATCTTTGTCGTTAATTGCATTCCGTGTGACCATGGCCGGCAAACCTTCCGCCATGCTGTCGGCTGGAATCACCATGTCGTGCATGGTCACGGCTCCGGGCGCCAGTACCGCGCCGCGTTCAAGGTGAGTGCCAAAGTCGGCCACGGCCCGCATGCCTACGACCGAACCTTCTTCCATCCGGGCGCCGCGCACCGTGGCGTTCATGCCTACCCAGCAATTGTCCTTGATGTAGGTTTGGTCCGACTCAGTGTTGGCCGTGATCTCGAGAACGGCTGGGCGGCCGGCGACGACACGCGAGCCGTAATCAATCCTTACATAATTGCCGATGGTCAGCTTGTTGGCGTTGATGGTCGTCTCTCCGAGGATGTTCACGTGGTGGCCGATGGTCACGTCGCCCTGGATCACCACCTTTGGTCCGATCTTCGTATAAGGTCCAACCGTGACATTGCCGATCAGGACCGCAGTCGGGTGAATATCCGCTTTGGGATCGATGTTGAGGGCAAAAACTGCGTGGTTTGCCAATAAAGCGACTACGTACAGACAAAACGGGATTCGATGTTTGAGTGACATGCTAGATTCCTTTCCTATGGATTGACTGGATATGGCTTGCTCACTTTCAGCGTCTCAGTGACACGCTCTAATCGAAACTAAACCACGCCCCAATTGAGCGTGCAGAAGTCTAAGGGGAAAAGCACCGTCAGGCAACCGCCATTCTGTCTATCCGCCGCACCCTTGCCAATTCGCAGGTGTATCTTCAGGCATCCCAGCGTTCTTGCAGTTGCTTAACAACACCTTCTCAATTAGACTTTGGCACAAGTCGGGGCGTAGCTCAGCTTGGATTAGAGCGCCTGCCTTGGGCGCAGGAGGTCGCTGGTTCAAATCCAGTCGCCCCGACCAATTATTTCTTAGTCTTTAGTTCTCCGTCGGAGGTTCTTTTGTGGGATCGGAGACTGCCGTCTCTTCCATTGCCTTCTTCACGCTGCCAAGCACATTGCCTTCGAGTATGAGGTTTTGAAGCTCGCCCGGTCCGACGGAGATAAACGTGTCGGTGCCCGCAAACACCCGGCAATCACGCACGATGGCGACGGGACAACGGTCCAGCCGTATCACGGGAGTTTCCGCCAACGGCTTGCGCGTGGACACGCCGTCAAGTTCCAATTCCTTCGAATCCTGAACCAGAAAAGCCGGTCCTTCGTCGGCATTCACCTGTACGTTACGCAGTTCCAGCGCCTGAGTATTGGAGGCTTTCATTCCAGTCTTCGCCGACGCGATCACGTCACTGATTCGCAGCCCCATAATCGGCATTTCCGGCAGTCCTTCGACGTTGATTGCGACCCGCGCATGATTGATGGTCATGCCGCTGATGGCGATGTTGCGGAACACCGGCGTTTTTTCCGAAACAGGTTGCGCGGAAATCCGTACTTCGCCTTCCATCATGTAATAACTGGTCACGTTGATCGCCTGACCGACGTTTTCCATTGTCCAGTTATTGAATCGGACGTCTTCGACAAAGCCGCCCCGTCCGCGCCGGCTCTTGATGCGCACGCCCATCTGTGTGCCGTCACAGGTGATGTTGTCGGCGACCAGGTTGCGGATACCACCCGCAATCTCACTGCCGAGCGAGACCGCGCCATGGGCGTGGTGGACGGTGCAGTTGGAGATGGACACATTTTCGGTCGGCTTATTGACCCGCCGCCCGTCGGCATCCTTGCCGGATTTGATGACTATGCCGTCGTCCCCGGTGTCGATATAACAATCGGAGATCCGCACGTTGCGGCTGGAATCAACGGCGATGCCGTCGGTATGGACGCCCGGATACGTCTCAATGATAACATCGCGAACCACTGCGTTGTCCGTGTACAGGAGATGGATCGTCCACATCGATGATCCCACGAAATGGACTCCCTCGATGAGAACGTTCGTGCTGTTCATAGTACGGACGAATGATGGTCGGAGTTCCGGGGCCGCCTTTTCGTAAAACTCGTCCGCTGCGGGCGTTTTAACTTCCAGTTCCTGCAGGAGACGTTGCCAATTTGGTCCATTGGCCGATCCGGGATCATCGCCCGAACGGCGCGAGCGCGGCATGATCTTCATCCACTCGGCGTTGTCCGTGGTGAGCATGCCCCGGCCCGTGATGGTGACGTTATGCAAATCGTGCCCGCCGATCAGCGGCACGGGTGTGAGACATTCGATGCCTTGCTGCCGGCCTTTCGTGAACGGGAGCTTGCTTGCCGGGAACCGCAGCGTGGCGCCCGCGTCGATATATAGCACGAGATTGTTCACCAGCTCGATCGGTCCGGTGACGTAGCTGCCCGGCGGGACATACACCGTTCCCCCGCCCGCATCATTCGCGGCCTGAATGGCGGAACGGATCGCCTCTGTTGAACTTGCTGAGCCGTCCTTGTGCGCGCCGTAATCCAGGACATTGAAGAACGGAGCGGTGTTCGCGCCCCACGCGTTTGCGGCGAACAAAAGAAACAACGCCAGCAAAAGCCGGCTTCGGGAGGTCAGAGATGCCGATGTATTCATGGAACCGATGCTAGCGAAGGCGGCTGCCCTCGTCGAGAAAGACTTCAGGGTTGAAAACATGAAAAGGGTTTGAACCACAGAGCCGAACCGAGCGAAGCGAGATGCCATCGTCCCGCCCACGCCGGGTTTGGCGTGGGCGGGATCGTGTTATCGGTTTTGTGTGTCCATCCGCTCTACGGCACAAAGTCCATCAGGTCCGCCGTGCCTTTTTGGCCGAGGAATTGGTAGCCGATCGTGCCGGCGTTGGGGGTCCACGTCGAGGCTGGCTTGGTGAGCGTCATTCCTTTGATCGAGACCTTGGTTTTCTTATCCATTACATGGGCCGTTGTATTCGAGCCGCCTTTGAACGACAGCGAGTAGCCCTTGGTAGCCGAGTACTTGGTTTTCTTTAATGGGAACGCAATATGGTCACCATTTGGCAATATGAGAATTGCCGAAGCCATGATGGACGATTTGGCACCCGCTGGAATGTTCGTAATGGTGAGCGCGATACTCCAGCTCTTGTGGATATGGCTGGGCGCGGTAGCCGGCACGGGCAATGTGAGCGGCGTATTCGGGAGCGAATACGGCACACCGCCGACGTTGGCTTTGATGCTGGCGGTGCCGGTCACGTAATTCGTGTTACCGACCTTGCTCACAGCGACCGGGCCTTGCCCGGAACCGCTGCCAGTGGCAGGCGTGCCGTCAATGTTGACATCGAACTTGCCTTTCAATTGCGCGGTCGGCTGGCCGTTGACCGTGGTGATTGCCCCGATGACGCCAGTGTCAATCGTGTTGTCTGCCCCTACACCATCAACCCTGGTGGCACTTCTAGGAACAATCCCTTCGACGGTGCCCACGCCCGACAGTTTACCGGACTCATCCTGAGCCACACTCACGTTGTAATGGCGCGGGTGTGCGACCGACATCGTTACGCCAGTGTAGGTGCCGGAAAGATCGGTGATGGCGGTGAGTAACGCATTGTTCGTTGGGAAGGAGAACCCGAACACTCCGGTGGGATCAGTCACTGTCGGCGTACTGCCGCCGGAGAATGTCACGGTGACTTTTTTGGAATTCTCCCCTGGCCCGTCCCAACTGTCCTGGTTGCCGTGTGACAGCACATATGCCGTGTCATCGCCCTCGTTGGTCATCACCTTCACTATGCTGCCACCCGTATTGGGCACGAATGTCAGGATCACAAGGGAACTGTTCATTGTGTACGTGAAGCTGCCGCCCGATCCGGAGATCGTACCGCTGTTCGATGGGTCGGTCGTAGACCACAATACATGACCTGAGCTTTTGGGGGTGATTTTTACAGTGAATGTGCCTGCGAAGCTTGTGGCACAAAACGCGAGCATCAATACGCCGAGAACCCACACGAGCATTCGGCGCGACTGAGTTGGTTGTTGAATCATGATTGATCCTTTCTATTGGTTTGGTTGGTCGAGTTAGTTTTGTGTCCACAATCCACTCTGTGCGACTATTGCGACTTGTGGCTGCGCGCTGCGCGCAATGACCGCCAAAGCGTCCTGCGCTGCCGAGGTCTGCGCCCGCCGCAAGGCAAACACTGCGCGCATTTGGATGTTTAGACTGTTTTCCGAAGTGGCGATCTGCAGCAACTCCGGCACGATTTGCTGATCGAAGGCCGTAGCGGTGGCCGAGCCGGGCTGTAAACCGGCGGCGCGGCCGAGGGCATTGAATCCAGCCACGCGCGCCGCAACGTCGTCCTCCGCCAGCACTGTCGGCAGCAATCGCTCGGCCGGGATGTTCGCCTGCGGCAACTCCGCTTCGTACAGGCGACGACGGACATCGGCCTCCGTCTCCTGCTCCGCCATACCTGTCAGCGTTTGCCCGAGGTGCTGGTCGTCGACGTGGGCGCTGATCGCCCAAGCCGCCGAGGCCCGCACATCGGCATCGTCATCGCTTCCTGCGAGTCCGACCAGGAAAGGCACGGCTTCTTTTGTGGAGAAGGCCAGCGACTCGGTGGCGACGACACGCATTGCAGGGGGCGTCTCGGGCGCGGCCAGGTATTCCGCGAACGTGTCGGCAACCGTTGGTAACGGGAACTTGCCCAAGCTGTTCAGAATTTGTGTCGCCACCTCGCGTGGTGGCGCCATATTGAATACCTCAACCAAAGCATCGCGCGCCATGGGCGTCCCAACGTCGCCCAATCCCAGCGCCGCCTGGATGCGGACCGCGTCCGGACGTTGCTGGTCCGATAGGATTCCCGCGATCAGCGCGGAGACATCGGCCCCGCCAATCGCGCTCAAGCCATTGACTGCGGCCATTACCACGCGTTCGTCGGCGTCGTTGAGCAATGGCAGCAGCCATTCTTTGGCTGCGGGATTACCCGTGCTGCCGATGAGCTGGGCCATGAACGCCTTGTGCTCGGCCGGTGCCGTCTGAAATACCTTGAGTAAAGCCGCGATGCATTCGGGTGAACCAACCCGCGCCAACCGATAGGCATAGATGCGGCGCTCGGCCAGGTCCACGCGTTCGTCTAGGAACCGGGCGATGGTTTTCTCCAAAGTCAGACCGGTATGCATATAGAGTGCTTCCGCCCGACGCCGTATGTAGCGGTCGATCTGCCGACTGAGCGCCTCCACGATCGGCTTCGTCACGACGCGTTGCGCGCCCGGCAGCAACGCGCGCTTTGCGTCGTCGTTCGGATGCCGGTCTTCGACCCACACGCTGAAGACGAGCAGGCCACCCGCGAACAAGAGCACGCCAAGGCCGACGCCGAGTCCGAAAAGCCACCGGCTCCAAGCGGTCTTGGGCAGCCAGCTCGAGCGTTTGGGGGTTAGTGTGGCAGTATTCATGGCTGACATTCAGTGGCGTGAACAGGATGTTGGCGGTGGAAGCCTGGAATTCGTCCATCAAGACTTGCTGATAGTTCACCAATACGGGAAGCGCCGTCCTCGACCGCTACCGGCGACTTCCTACAAACGTCAATTCCCAACAACATTTCGTAATTCTTTCGAGTCACTCGCTGCAACACCACGCCACGCTGCCGAGTCAGTGTAAGAACCGGGACTTTAGACACAAGCAAAAAAGCGCGCATACGAATGGGGTGCGCGGTTGGCGAAGTCCAGGAATTCGATCTTGCACCGGCCAAGGAACTGATTGATTTGGCATTTGCGCTCTCGCCTTGACCCCTGAGACCGGCGCGCTCTACTATGGCGACCATGCGGTCGCCGATTCGCGCTCCCGTAGCTCAGCCCCGATGGACGACATCGGGGTGAAATGGATAGAGCGTCCCCGACGCATGGTGTCGGCGCAGGTCGCGAAGTGGGACTGGTCAGTGTAAGGTAATATTTAATGCGCTCCCGTAGCTCAGATGGATAGAGCGTCGGTTTCCTAAACCGCAGGTCGCCCGTTCGAATCGGGCCGGGAGCGCCAATTTTTTTGCATGGCTGCTTGGGTTTATGTGCTTCAGTCGCGGTCGGGTCGGTTTTACTGCGGTTCGACGACTGAAATTCACTTTCCGCATCGTGGTTTTCAGGCTATGTTGTTACTCGTGAGGACAGGACAATGTGGATGACGTTCGACAAGACGGAGTGCCAGAATCTGAAGCATGCTCTGGCCAAGGAATGGCTGGAAACCAACGGTCTGGGTGGGTTCGCGTCCTCGACGATCATTGGCGTCAATACGCGCCGTCAGCACGGCCTGCTCGTTGCCGCGCTCAACCCGCCCGCTGAACGCCATGTATTGTTGTCGAAATGCGAAGAGCGCGTCGTGGTAGGCGATCAGGAATTTCACCTGTGCACCAATCTGTACCCTGGCACGGTCTTCCCGCACGGGTTCAACATCCAGACTGAGTTCCGGCTCCGTCCGTGGCCGACGTTTTGTTACGCCGACCGCGACTTTGAGATCGAGAAGAGCGTGTTGCTCATCCATGGAGAAAACACTGTCGTGCTCGGCTACCGCAACCTCCGCGCGCATGGCACGGTCGAACTGAGGGTCCGGCCGTTGTTTGCGTTCCGCGAGTCCAACGCTCTCACGCATCACAACGATGCGGTCAATGCGTCCGTCGAACGGACTCCGGGTGTGATCGCGGTGCAGCCGTACGCCAACGTTCCGCGCCTGTACTTCCACGCCAACACCGACGCCATCGAAGCGCGATCCGAATGGTATTACCAGTTCACCTATCCCGTGGAACAGGAGCGTGGCCTCGAATTCGAGGAAGACCTGTTCACGTTGTTCGAGATGACTTTCCGCATCCCCGGTGGTCAGACCGCCTATATCGTCGTCACGACCGAGAAGAAGAACCACGTCAGCGCCGAGGTGCTCGTAGCCGGTGAGCGGCAACGGCGTAAACAGTTCGAGCGTGAGACGGATCCGGTGCGCCAGGCGTTGCTTATCGCTGGCGATTCGTTCATTGCGCGGCGCGGGATGGACAAGCTGACTTTGCTGGCGGGTTATCCGTGGTTTACCGATTGGGGGCGCGACACCATGATCGCGTTGCCGGGCTTGACGCTGGCAACCGAACGTTTCGACGTCGCACTCCAGATCCTCCGCCTGTTTGCCCAGTATTGCGATCAGGGCCTGATCCCCAATGTGTTTCCGGAGGGCGATAAACCGCCGTCGTACAACACCGTAGATGCCGCGCTCTGGTTCGTGGTCGCTGCATGGCGCTACTGGAAGAGCAGCGGCGACACCGACGGTGTTCGCCAATTGCTCCCCATCATGGCTGATATTGTCCGGTTCTACAAGGATGGCACGCGGTTCGACATACGCGCTGACACGGATGGTTTGATCACGGCTGGCTCTGCCGGGACTCAGTTGACATGGATGGATGTCAACGTGGACGGCTATATCCCCACCCCGCGACACGGCAAACCGGTCGAGGTCAACGCGCTCTGGCTCAATGCGCTTCTGATGCTCGCCGAGATGCAGGAAAAAGTGGGAAAGGACATCCTTGCCAGTGTGAGCCTCCGCGAACTGGCCGACCATGTCGCCGCAAGCTTCGTCAAGACATTCTGGAACGCCGACGCCGGCTGTTTGTTCGATGTGGTTCAAGACAACCATTCAGATGCCAGTATCCGTCCGAACCAGATT
>Ga0187885_10005174_pt1 | contig 10273 bp, 6 predicted proteins | sample June2016WEW_20_1_3_FD_132970 | JGI IMG/M metagenome (GOLD analysis project Ga0187885, IMG submission 132970) | Peatland microbial communities from SPRUCE experiment site at the Marcell Experimental Forest, Minnesota, USA - June2016WEW_20_100 | ecosystem: Environmental > Terrestrial > Soil >... | reverse complement strand
GCCAACCAGCTGAACGAGGTCGCCGAGATCCTCGCCCACCATTATTCGTTCACGGAGGAGGCGGGCAAAACCTTCGAGTACAGATATCTCTCAGCAAAGAAAGCCCTCGGGGTCTACTTGCTGGAGGAAGCGGAAAAGCATTTTCGCGAGGCGTTGGCGGTGGTCGACCGGACGCCCGGTTGCGCCGACGACGAGGCATTTGCGAACGCGGTCGCCGGCCTCCAGGAGGTTCTCCATCTCAAAGGGGAAGTGCGGGAGGAGAAGAGCGTCGCCGACCGATATCTTCCCAAGCTCGAACAGGCGGGCGCATCACCACAATTTGTCTTCGCCCTCCATATCCAAAGCATGATACTCGCCCACGGATGGGAGTTTGAACGGGCAGAGGCGACATCCAAGCGGGCGCTCGAGATCGCCTTGCAGATCGGCGACGCCAGGGCCGCCGGCTACGCCCGGCACGCGCTGATGTTTTGCTCGACATTGCTCGGCCGCTGGTCCCTCGACGACGCCGAGCGCTTCGGCGCCGAACTGATCGCGAACGCCGAACAGGTCGGCGACAACTACCTCCTCAACTGGGCGTACTGGTCGGTCGCCTGGGATTATCTCTTCCGCGGACTGATCGTCGACGCGCGGGTTTGGGCTCACAAGCTGATTGAGTCCGGACACCAGCGCAACGACCGCCGAACGCTGGCGATGGCCTATTGGACGTTGGGCTGGATCGACCTGGCGGGGGAGCGCTTCGAAGACGCGATAAAGGACGCGGACGAGTGCGCCAAAACCGCCGTGGCCCGGTTCGACATCGTCGCCGGCAGTTACGTGAAGGTGAATGCCGAGCTGTTGAGCGGCCAGATCGGCAAGGCCTTGGAGCGGTTTCGTGAGCAAAGGGATTGGCTTGAACAGAACGGATGGGTCTTCAGCGCCAATGGCGCCGATTGCTCGATCGGCACGGCGCTGGCTCTCGGCGGCCGGCTGAAGGAGGCGATCCGCCACCTGGAGAAGGCGCTCGTCGTCAGCGACGAGCACGGAGATGTATACGCCGCCACCTGGAATCGGATTGCGCTGGCGGAAATCTACCTCGCGATTGTCGCGAATTCGGGAAAGCCCTCGTTGCGCGTCCTGACGAACAACCTCGGCGCGATCGTGACCGGCAAGCTCCGCGGCGCCGAGCGCGCCCTCGCCTTGCTCGAACAGGCCCGCGACAGCAAACAGGTGCACGAGCGGGGCGTCCTGAGAGCGCGAATCGACCTCAACGTCGGCTTGCTGCTCGAACGGAAGCAGCAATTCGACGCGGCCCGGCAACGCCTCCTTTCGGCGCGCGTCGCGGCTGAGGCCCAGGACGTCCAGCCGATGGTCGCCCGCATCGATACGGCGCTCGCCCGTTTGCCCACCGCGACGGCGAGCGGCTGAGCCGCTCGCGGGGGAGAAGAGCGGGCCGGCGTGGGTCCGGTCAAAATCATCACCACCACCACCACGGCCTATCGTTGGCGAACAGGGTGATCGTGTCGCCGAAGCCGAAGCTGCACTCGAGATGATATTGCGATATCGGCGTCAGCGGCTCGCCGGCCGGAATCCCGAGGCTGGCGGCAAGCCGGAAACTTGGATAGTCGGTGAGCGTGATCCGCGCCGGCGGTAGCTTCTCGAGATCGCCGATAAATTCGACGAACGTGGACGATTGGAGGATCGCCTGGTAGCAGGCGTTGAATGGGAGCATCGCGTCCCGAAACTGTTTCATCGTCACACTCTCGAAAATCGCCGGAGTGAAAACGAGCGCTCTTCCCAAGGCCTGGTGGGCGATATCCATAAGCTCGACGTCGATGTGGCCCCACGGCCACTTACGGGCAGGGACCTCGATGGGCTCGGCGTCTTTGCCGGCGTCCTTGATCTCGACCACAGGTAAGGGCGTCGCCTCGACCTCTTGATCGAAGCTGGTGAACACCTCCGTCGAGATGGTCGTAAAGGGTTTCTTCGCCGAGAACGGGTCGAAGTTTCCAAACAATTTTGGGAATCCAAGCACGTCCCGACCAGCAAAAGCCGACAAGGGATTACTGACGATGAGCATAGGACAAAAGACCGCAATTTCTCCGTCGGGCACAAATGTATTGCCGAGGGCGATGTATTTCATCACGAAGATTCGCACGTAACATTCATTCTGCGTAATAAAGCCGGCTGGTGGAAAAAGGGCGTATTCCATTCTCGGATAGTGCAAGATTTCGAGATCAACAAAGGGAAATATTGGGCGAAACTCGAAGCCGCGGTCTTCGAGATCGCCCACATTGAGAATGTCATTGCAGAGATCGGTCAATTTATCGAGATCGGCGGAGAGGCGAAAACTATTGATTTTGACTTTTGGGAACTGGTAGGGCGGCGGGTTCTGAGCTTCGCCGATTTGACTGCGGTAGAGCATGACGTTCCTCCATCGGTCCTGGATGAATTGCTTGAAGAATTAGATCTGGACGCTTCCCTAAACGGTCGCCGACGCGGCTTTGCGCGGCGCTTTCAGGCGATCGGCTGCGGCAAGCTCGTTCCGCGCGCCGTCTCGTCGTCGCGCAGGTCGAGATCAATCCGCGTCGTGCCCTCGATCCTCAACACGAAGTCCGCGCCATAGACCCGCGCCGGCGTCTGGTAGCCGGGTTCAAAGTCGCCGCCGATGACGCGCTCAGCGATGGCGACTGCGGCCAGCGCGGTAAAGTCGTATCCGTCCGCGGTCCTGAGCCGCGCGCGGCTGACCCGCCTCCAGGCGTCCTCGGCCTCCGCGACAATGACGGGTTGGGCCAGCTTTCTCGCCGCCTCGGCGGGGCCTTCCGGCAACACCGCCGCGCCGAGGCGAAGCAGGGGGCGCAGAACCGGCAATTGGAACGCTTCGCCGATCCGCGCGGTCAGCGGCGCGAGGACGCGGGCCGCAGCGCCGACCTCCATGTAAGCTTCGATGTTGGGAATGCCGGTCGTGTGATAGGCGGACAACGCATCCGGCCAGCTCAGCGCCATGCTTGTTCGCTCGCCCTCGCCGAAGTCGAAATCACGTTCCATTCGGCCGATCGGAACAGGCGTTAGCCTGCCGTTCCGGCGAATGACCACTTCGGACGACATGAGCGCGAACGCGCTGCGGGCGGTGCCGCGCGAATAAAGCCGGGACTGGGTCATGCCGAGGCGAAGGTATTTCGCCCCCGGCAGGCGCGCCGCGACGTGGGCGGCAAGGCAATCCGTCGCCACGACCGACCACGCCGCGCCCGGCATGAGCATCACGCCCGCCCGGACCGCCTCCGAGTCGCGTCCGAACGCCTCCCGAAAGACCGGCAGTTCGCCCGAAACGTCGAGATAGTGGGTCTTGGCGCGCAGGCACGCCTCCAGCATCGGCGGCGCGGTGGCGACGAAAGGACCGGCCGCATGCACGACCGCCTCGATGTCCGACAGGGCCTCCGTCAACGCCTCGATCGAATCGAGGCTGACCGTCCGCCACGACGTTCCAAGGAACTCGGCCTGCAGACGCACGCGGTCCTCGTCCCGGCCCGCCAGCACCGGGGCCAAGCCGACCTCGACCGCCCTCTGGGCGATCAACCGGCCGGTAAAGCCAGTTGAGCCGTAGATCATCAGGCGCCGGGGCGCCCTCCTGCGCGGCTTAGGTCCCGCCTTGCCCCGGGTTCGACGGCCGCGGTCGTTCCGATCGCTCGACATGCCGATGAAATCCCCCGTCCTCTCCAATCACGTCCGTTCGAAGATCCAGGTGACGAGGCCGCGCAGAAAATCCTTGTCTCGCGACGCCGGCAGGCGGCCGAATATTCCGGCGAACTCATGCAAGGCCGCCCCGGCCAGCCCGTGACCGATCTTGCGCGCATAATTGAGCGAGTCGTGACGCTCCATCAGGCTTCTGATCCAAACGACGTCATCCGCCCGCCGTTCGCTCCGAGATGCTCCCAGAATGATCTTGAGCTTGGCGCGCTCCGCCGGCGCGCCCCGGCGAAACGCGTGGATCAGCATCAGTGTGCGCTTACCCTCGAAGAGATCGCCGAGCGCCTCCTTGCCGTAGCGGTGGTCGGCGGCGAGATTGAGGAGATCGTCCTGAATCTGGAACGCGGCGCCGAGGAAAAAGCCGAAACGGATGAACTGGTCGAGATCGGCCCGGCCCCGCGTCCCGATCATGGCGCCGACGCGCATGGGGTAGATGACGGCGAGCCATGATGTCTTCTTCAACACCATGGTGAAATAGTCATCGTCCTCGAGCTCCATCACGTTATCGCGTCGCCAGCCAAGCTCCATCGCCTGCCCTTCGGCGGACTCTCGCGCCATCCGCTCGGTGTCGAGGAGGACGTCGAGTGCGAGTTGCGGGCCGAGGTTCTGCCTGTTGTCGAGCAGCGGACGCAGGCTCAGGAGAAGCATGGCGTCGCCGGCGTTGAGGGCGAGCGGGACACCGTGGAGCGAATGGAGCGCGGGCGCGCCACGCCGCATCTCGCTTTCATCCTCGATGTCGTCATGGACGAGGAATGCGTTATGCAGGAGCTCGATCGCCACGGCCGAGCGCACGGCGTCCGACGAGCGGGCGCCGAACGCGCGCGCGGTCGCGATGCAGATGCTCGGGCGCATCATCTTTCCGCCGCGCCGAGGATAGTCGGCCGCGAGCTCGTAGAGGTAGGGACTGGGTTCGCCGGACGTCAAGTAGGGCTTCATGGCGCGCAGAACTTCGAGCCGGCACTCCTGAAGAAGCTCGGCGACGAGCGCTGGGGTCGTCGGACTGGAAGGCGCGTCCCAATCCGCGTCGCTACGGCTTCTCGTCTTCGAGGATCCGGACGGTGATGAAGCCCGCCGGCTCGTGAGTTTCAGAGTCAACGATCGCTCCGCTGTAGACGCCGTAAGGGTGGTTGTCAGGGATGTTGACGACGAGCACGGGACGCTGGCCGTCCCTGACCACAAAGTGGATGTCTTTGAGCGGCTCTTTGGTTTTGTCGGCGGAATGGAGCGGGGGCACCGCCGGGCTGAAGCGGGTCGGGCTCGACCGGATATCGTACTTCACCTGGTTGCGCCGCTTGGATTTCACTTCAAGCGCGACGTCCGCGACTGGCGAACCCGCGCTCAGGCCGGGCCCGGCCAGCCGTCGAACCGCGTCGACAAAATCCATCCCCACGACCCCGAACTCCTTCGAAAGATCGAGCGCGCGCTGGAGGCAATGCTTGAGGTCCGAATCGAAATCCGCCGAACTGTAAGTTCCTGCGCGGAGGCGCTCGGCGGCTTTCTGGCCCTGGAGGATGTGGTCGTCGACGACGCCGTAGGCAAGCTTGACGGCTCGTTCGATGACCCTCCGGTGAGCGCCGGTCGGAGCCGCGGTACTCGTCGTCCGATTGGACCCGGTTCGCGGCAGGTCGTCGCGTTTTGCACGATTGTCAGCCATCTCAGCCTCTCGATTCTCAGCGGCGCCCCGCTGTTCAGGGATGATCGAACCCAACAATGCCTTCCAACGCCGGCGAACCTGACAGGGCATGCGCGGCCAGCCGCCCCGACATCACCGCCGCCTCGACGCAGCCGGCGTTGTAGCCGCAGTCGGTCCAATCGCCGGCGAGCGTCAGGTTGTCGTAAGTATTGTCGAGTGGCGATATGCGATGCTCGGAGCTGCCGGGGATGGACTGGGTGTAGCGGTCGGTCGGGTTGACGTTCGCGACCCAGAACTGCGAATCGAAGCGGCTCCTGTCCGGCGCGCGCATCCGGCCCCGACGATGTCGGCCAGGCCTCTCTTGGCCGGACTGCTGATCACCCACGTCGACCAGCAGCTCCCACCGAAAGCCGCGCTCGGCGTCCGCCGCCTTCGGCCACAGATGGCGCACCTCATGGTCGAGAAACGCGAGCGCGTTGCTGCGAACCTTCTCCCGGCTCGCAGCATAGTAGCCGTCTTTCGCCGTGGTCTCGCCATCGTCGGGCTCGTGGAGCGCGCCGCAAAAGTAAGCGATGGTTTGCGGAGGCCGCCGCCAACCTTCCGCGGGAACGACCTGGCCCATGTCCGACCACGTGTCGAACGGCTTGACGAAAGCCGAGAGGGTCACCGGCGGCGGCTCCCACCCGAGTTGTTGCAGATCCTCGCTGAGCCAGAGCTGAAACGCTTGGGTCGCGACGGTCTTCACGTTTGCGGTCATCTTACGCCATCGGCTGTCTCTGGCAATGAATTCCTTGCAGACATAGGGGATCGCGCCCAGGCCGACCCCGAGCACCACGAAATCGAAATCGCGCGTCACCCTGAGCGTCCGGGTCGCCGCCCTCGTCCGCTCCCAGTGCGATTCGAAATCGCGCGCCTCGGCTTCAAGCGCCGCGCCGTGCTCGAGTTGTCCGTACTCGGGTTCGGATGGCCAGCATGGCCCGCCGTTGATGGCGATCAGAGGCCGATAGTCCCGACCGCCGCGCACTTTCGCCTGCACGCTGAACTCGAGCGCCTCCACATAAGCGCGCTCGCCGCCCTCCCCCGACCCGGCCGCGGAGAGCCTGACGTTCTCGAGGCGGTGGAAGAATTTGAACCTGACCCCGCGCCGCCGGAGAACCTGGTAGAAAGGGGCGAAGACCACGTCGCCCATGCCCCGGCGCATCTTCCAGAAGAACGCTCCCCGGTAGGTGTAGAACATCCGGAAGCCGCCCCGCAGCGCGTCGCCCGCGGCGAGCCGCGGCCGGCTCGGATCGCCGCCCTCGTAGGCGAAAACAAGGTCGTAAAGACCGCGCAGAAAAGCCGAATCGAGCGCGTGCTCCGAGGCGCCGTTCATTCGCAGCCATTCCCGGCAATCATAGTGGTTGATCGCGTCGAGCCCGCGCGGGTCAGTGAGCAGCCCGAAGCGCACGACTCCGACCAGGACGGCGAGGACAAGATCGACGATCTCCCACCGGCGGCGAACCTCGTCGTCGGCCGCGACCCAATTTTCGACCCGCCGCTTGATGTTGGCGGCGACGGCTTCGACAAGGCGCAGGATGACGCCGGCCGGAAGCTTCGAGCCCATCTTCAGCCCGGCCTCCACCACCGCGAGCGCCTCTACGGCCGTCGCCGCTGTCGCCAGGAAGCCATAGCGAAGGAGAAACGCGGCCTTCTCGACGATCGCCTCGGCCGAGGCGAGGTCATCTCTCCCGCGCTCGTTCCGATCCAACGGACTTATCGTTTCGATGCCGATGAGCAGCGTGCGCAGAAGGATTGCCGATCGAATGACGTAGTTTCGTAGACTGAGCGGATCGGTCGTCGGCGGGTCCCCGGGCAGACCGTCCGCCGGCGGAAAATGGGCGGTGAGGTGCGCCCACCCGTCGCCGTGGCGATGCGGCTCGCTGACCGCGATATGCGGATCGGGAAAGAATGCGTCCCGCCACTCCACATGGCGGCGACCACGCGATCCGGCGCCGAGCTCGGCATAGCATTCGCGCAGAAGCTTGAATGCGTTTTCGTAGTAGCCGAGCCAGATATGCAGACCGTGTTCTTCGATCCGTCCCGCCGGGCCGCGACCGGACGCCCCCTTGCCGCCGAGCCGCCAGCCGGTCTGATAGACCGTCAGCTGATATCGCCCTTTGTGCTCCGGGCGCGTGAGTTCGAACGCCGCGGCCATCGAGGCGCAGCCGCCGCCGATCACCGCGACTTTGATCGGTCGTGATCGCCCCATTGCCGCCTTCGTTCTCGACCGCGACGCGGACCCGACATGAGATCCAAAGTCACGAGCGCAATCAAACCGCTGCGTCGGACCGCATGCGGGAGCGGATCGACGCCTTCTCCTCTCGCCGGCCGCGACCGATCGAGATTAGCGGCAAGCCTTCCGTAATGCTTCTTTTCTTTGCGCCACGCCTCGGCGTCAAATACGATCAATTGGTCTTCCCGCAGCCAAGGCGACTATAGAGGCCACGCTGGTTTCGTGGCAATCGTCTTCGCCCAACCGATTCTCGGTTCTTCGAAATGAGTTCCCCCCAGGCGGAAGCGCGACCGGCGAAAGCTTTCCGCGGTCGCTGGACGACGCGAACCTCGGTCGAGGACCGGACGGACTTCGCCGCGAGAGGCGAAGCTTCCCGGGACATCGGCGAGCGAGTAGCCGAGGGAGTGTCAGCGTTAAGAGCGCGTGGGAACGGCGCGCTGGGCCCATCCTCACCCGTCATCGCGCGGCCAGCTGCATCACGAGCCGCGTGCGGGTCCCGCTTCATAGCTGCGGCGCCGGCAAATAAAGTCGAAATTCTCAAGGTTTCTCTTTGATTTACAGTGTCACATAACATTCGCCCCCGCGTCATATAAGCCTGCCGATGGCGGGTTATGAATCTCGCGCGGCCCCGGAGAGCCGCCCACGCGCGGCTTGAAGTCCGCAGTACACATGTAATTCCGTCAGAGAGGCCTCAATGTTCTTCAAATCCATAATCGCGGCCGCCGCGATGATCGGCGCTATCACCGTCGCGTGCGCGGCGGACATTTCCGGCGCTGGGGCGACTTTTCCGTTTCCGATCTACGCCAAATGGGCGGACTCCTATAAGAAGGACACCGGGAACGGCCTCAACTATCAGTCGATCGGCTCGGGCGCCGGCATCAAGCAAATTCGCGCCAAAACCGTGACCTTCGGCGCGACCGACGCGCCGCTGGAGGCCAAGGACCTCGACAAGGACGGGCTCGCCCAGTGGCCGATGGTGATGGGGGGCATTGTGATGGTCGTCAACATCCCGGGCGTGAAGCCCGGCGAGCTCGTGCTCGACGGTCCGACGGTCGCCCAAATCTATATGGGCAAGATCACCAAATGGAACGATCCGGCGATCAAGAAGCTCAATCCAAGCCTCAATCTGCCCGATCTCGCCATCGCGAACATTCACCGCGCCGACGGCTCGGGCACCACCTTCAACTTCACCTATTACTTGTCCGCAGTTTCGCCCGAATGGGAATCGAGCATCGGCAAGGCGACCACCGTCGAATGGCCGTCAGGCATCGGGGCCAAAGGCAACGACGGCGTCGCCAACAATGTCGCCACCACCCCCGGCGCGATCGGCTATGTCGAATTCGCCTACGCCGAGCAGAACAAGCTCACCTTCACCAGCATGGTCAATAAGGCCGGCAAGACGGTCGCCCCGACGATGGACGCGTTCCAGGCCGCGGCCGCCAACGCCAATTGGAGCGTGCCGGGCTTCTATCAAATCCTGGCCGATCAGCCCGGCGACGAGTCGTGGCCGATGACCGCCGCGACCTTCATCCTGATGTACAAGACGCCGGCCAATGTCGCCGCGTCGAACGACGCCCTCGAGTTCTTCAAGTGGGCTTATGAGAAGGGCGACAAGATGGCGCAGGACCTCGACTACATCCCGATGCCTGACAATGTCAAAAAGTTGGTCGAGGCGATGTGGGATAAGGACATCCAGCAGAAATGACGGGCCGGCGGGCGGCGGCGGCGATTCTGCCGCGCCGCCGCTTTGAGGCAAAGCGTAGAGCTGAGATCAGCGATGACCGCAACCACCCTTCAACCCGCTAGCGCCGCACGCAGCTCGCCGATGGACCGCGCCCGCGCGCTTGCGCGGCTGAGAGTCTCCGACGCCGGTTTCCGCCTGTTTGCGCTCGGGGCCGCGGTCCTCGTTCTTGTGCTCCTGCTCGGGGTGGTGATCTCGCTGTTCATTGGCGCGCTGCCGGCGTTCCGCGAATTCGGAGTCGACTTTCTGTTCTCCGACTCCTGGAGTCCGCCCAAGGAGAAGTTCGGCGCGGCGACCGCGATCTACGGCACGCTCGTCACCTCGTTGATCGCCATGCTGATCGCGGTTCCGGTCGGCCTTGGCATCGCGGTCTTCCTCACCGAGCTCTGCTGGTTGCCGCTTCGTCGGCCTATCGGCGTCGCAATCGAGCTCCTCGCGGGAATTCCCTCGATCATCTACGGCATCTGGGGCGTCTATTATTTCCGACCGGTGATGCAGGCCTATATCCAGCCCTTCCTCATCAACACGCTCGGCAATCTGCCAATCATCGGCTACCTCTTTGCGGGGCCGCCGCTCGGCTATGGCGTACTGACGGCGGGACTTGTGCTGGCGCTGATGATCCTGCCGTTCATCACCGCGGTGTCGCGCGACGTCTTCGACACGGTTCCGCCGGTGCTGAAGGAGGCCGCGTATGGCGTTGGCGCGACGACCTTCGAAGTCGTCGGCAACATCGTCATTCCCTACACGCGCGTCGGCGTGATCGGAGGCTCGATGCTAGCTCTCGGCCCCGCGCTCGGCGAGACGATGGCTGTGACCTTCGTTATCGGTAACTCGTTCAAGATTTCATCCTCGCTGTTTGCGCCCTCGACGACGATCTCGGCGGCGATCGCCAGCGAGTTCGCCG
>Ga0187885_10005170_pt1 | contig 10274 bp, 9 predicted proteins | sample June2016WEW_20_1_3_FD_132970 | JGI IMG/M metagenome (GOLD analysis project Ga0187885, IMG submission 132970) | Peatland microbial communities from SPRUCE experiment site at the Marcell Experimental Forest, Minnesota, USA - June2016WEW_20_100 | ecosystem: Environmental > Terrestrial > Soil >... | reverse complement strand
CACAGAGTGCACAGAGTTTTTTTCTCGGTGTTCTCTGAGTCTATGTGATTACATGAAGTTTCGCACTGCAATCAGACGTAATCCTTCCAAGGTCAACAATGGATTCACAAGCTGTATCCCCGGCACTCGTCGCGCGATCAGCGGCGCATACCCGCCGGTCGCCACCGCCACCGCGTTGCGCAGTCCCGGCTCGCGCCGCAACGCCGCCAGTATTTCCTTCACCAACCCGCGGTAGCCAAGCACCGCACCCGCTTCCATCGCGCCTGCCGTGCTCTTGCCGATCACCGACTGCGGTTCGCGCACCTGTATGTGCGGCAACAACGCCGTTCGTTCGTACAGGTAATCCGTCATGGCCGACAATCCCGGCGCAATGACGCCCCCGACATACTCGCGCCGTGCGTTCACGACGTCGAATGTCAGCGCCGTCCCGAAATCCACCACAATGGCTGGCGTGCCATACAATTCCGCCACGGCGATCGCGTTCGCCAATCTGTCCGCGCCGATTTGCCGGCGGTTAGGATACCGCACGCCAATGCCGAGGTTGATCTTCGCGCTCACGACGACCGTCTTTTGCGGAAGCCAGCGCAACAGTTTCCGAGTCGCCGCTGGAACCACCGACGCCAACACAATGCCTGCAAATTTCTCACCACGGAACGGCAGCCGTCCACGCGAAAGCTTCGGCGTCGGCACTGTCACCGCCCGCAGAATGCGATGCGCCGTAGCCAATCCGAAGTCGGTGTTCGTGTTGCCGATATCAACCAATAGAAATCTGTCTGCCATGTATTGTTTCCTTGTTGTCGGCCGCCCGGGCTATTGCGCGGCATACTTCCCGCCTGCCTGGGCCAGCGGGCCTTCAGCGACACCCCATTCTCGCTCCACCATCAAGTCTCCACCCAAGATGCATTCCACCTGTCCGTTGTCCTTTCGCACCAATAGCGCACCATCACCGTTCAACGCCTGCGCGCAGCCCTCAACCCGTCTCGTGCCCACTGCGACAACAATCTGCTTGCCCAGCGTCGTGCACAACCGCGCCCACTCATCGGTCACGGTGTCGAACTCCGTCAGTGCCGCCCAATACCACTGGTCCAGCGCCCGTAATATTGCTGCCGCCAGTGCGGGCCGATTCTGCGTCTGACCCGTCTCCAGCCACAATGACGTGGCGATCGCCGCCACCTCTGTCGGAAATTCCTCGCGCGTGCAATCCACATTCACTCCGATTCCAAGAATAACACACTGCTCCGGTGGCACAGTGCCACCAATCTTCTTGCTGCTTTTATCAAAACGCGCGCTTGTTTCCACCAGAACTCCCGCAAGTTTCTTGCCCTGCACTGTCACGTCGTTCGGCCACTTGATCCGCGCGTCCAAACCTCTAATTTCCCGCACGACCCGGGCCACGGCTACGCTGGCCGCTACGGTGATCCGTTGCGCGGCCGGGGTCGACAACTGCGGCCGCAACAGCACCGAAAACCACAGACCCTTCCCGCGCGGCGACACCCATGTCCGCCCGTGCCGCCCGCGTCCTTTCGTTTGCGACTCCGCGAATACAACCAATCCATCCCGTCCACCGCTCCGCGCAAGCTGTTCGCACACATCGTTGGTGGATGCCGTTTCCTCGAACACCAGAATCTCCGACCCGATCACTCTGCTTCTTGTGGGAGCGGTTTCCAACCGCGAGGAGTCCATCGGTCTGGTTGTTGTGGGAGCGGTTTGTAACCGCGACTGTTTCGCCGCACTCTTTTCCGGATCGCGAATACAATTCGCTCCCACGGATTCGAGGCTTGCCTCGACGGAGTCGAGGCGAGCCTCCAAGTCGTCCGCCATCAACCGATCCGGGCTTTCCAGCAACCGATACCCGCGATGCGGATGTAATTCGATTACGTACCCAAGCTTATGCAACGCCGCAATCTCAGCTTCTAGAACCGAATTAGAACTTCCGAGAAGTTCCCGCACTTCGCTCGCGGCCACGAACTGCCCGTTCGCCCGGTACAATGCAGTCAGAATTCCCACTGCCACCTTCATCACACGCTCACTCTATCGGAACACCTGCAGAAACACCAGACGGCAAGTCAGACAACCATGGAACTTTGATAAACTCGCGCTCCCTCTGAGCGCAGTACCGACGACCGTCCCCGAAAGCGTTCGAGGGCAGGTCGATCTCTACACTTCTGTTGGTTCAGCCAGTTCCAGCGAAAAATCCACCGCTGGCGCTGAATGAGTGAGCGCACCGACGGAGATGTAGTCCACACCGGTCTCGGCGATCGCGCGCACGTTGGCCAGACGGACGCCGCCACTGGCTTCGGTCTTCGCACGACCAGCAACCAGCTTCACAGCCTCACGCAACTCATCGGACGTCATGTTATCTAGAAGGATGTGGTCGGCGCCGGCAACAATGGCTTCCTCGACCTGTTCCAGAGTGTCGGCTTCGATGATGATCGGCACTTCCGGATGATTCTTGCGTGCAACAGCGACAACACGACCAAGCGCTTTCGGACCGAGTCGCGCAAGAATTACGCGATGATTGTCCTTGATCATTATCGCATCGAACAATCCCATGCGGTGATTTGTGCCACCGCCTGCTGCGACGGCGTATTTTTCCAGCAACCGAAGTGTCGGTGTGGTTTTGCGCGTGTCGAGAATCTTTGCTTTTGTCCCCGCTACAGCCTCGACAAACTCACGCGTCAATGTGGCGATGCCGGACAGGCGTTGTAGAAAGTTTAGCGCGGTGCGTTCGCCGGTGAGAATTGCGCGGGCTGAACCGGCAAGCGAGCATACGCGCGTTCCCTTAGCGACAATGTCGCCCTCGTTCACGAGCAGCTTTATCTGCACCTTGGAATTGAGTTCGTGGAAGACCGCCTCGACCAGTGCCAGGCCGGCAACGACGCAAGGTTCCTTGGCGACAATGGCGGCTTCTGCACGCGCATCGGACGGAATGGCGGCTTCGGTCGTGATGTCGCCCGCACCAACATCCTCAGCCAGCGCAGCGCGGACGATAGCCTGAATAATTTCAAACGATAGAACATTCATAACGGTTCATTATCCACGGATTACACAGATTTCACAGATTCTAATCCGTGAAATCCGTGGATCGTCAAATCCTTGCTGTTCGCTGTCTTTTCACCACATTCACCTTCAATTTGCGGTCGTATTTGACCTGCCGCCGTTCGGTCGGTTGGGCATCCGATTCACCCGATTTCTTCAGTTCCTGAATCTGGTCACGGAGAATAGCTGCTTTCTCGAATTGCAGATCCTCGGCCGCTTCGAGCATTTTGGCTTCGAGTTCGCGCAGCAGTTCAGCGGTGCGGTAGCCGCCCGGCGTCTCGCGCACCACCGCCGCTTCCACCTCCCGTGCCTGCGTCAGTTCGGCGAGGCTCAACTGCAGTTCGCGTTTCACCGTTTTCGGCGTAATGTGATGCTCTTTGTTGTAGGCGAGTTGTTTTTCCCGCCGGTACTCGGTGGTCGCGATGAATTTCTTGATCGAGTCGGTCATCACGTCGGCGTAGAGGATGACCTCGGAGTTGACGTTGCGCGCGGCGCGGCCGGCTGTCTGGATCAGCGCCGTGGCGCTACGGAGAAATCCTTCTTTATCGGCATCGAGGATCGCCACCAGTGATACTTCAGGCAGATCCAGCCCTTCACGCAGCAGGTTAATTCCTACAAGCACGTCGAAATCGGCCTTCCGCAATCCACGCAGGATTTCGACGCGTTCAATAGTGTCGATTTCACTGTGCAGATACTTCACGCGAATGCCGACATCGCGCAGATAGTCGGCCAGGTCCTCGGAGGTGCGCTTGGTCAACGTAGTCACCAACACGCGTTCACGACGTTCAGAGCGAGTGCGGCATTGCTCAATGAGGTCGTCAATCTGGCCTTTGAGCGGTTTGACGATTACCGCGGGATCAACCAGTCCTGTCGGACGAATAATCTGCTCTGCCACCACGGTGCTGCGCTGGAGTTCGTACGGACCGGGCGTCGCAGAAGCGAAGATGCACTGTTTGAACAAACCCTCGAACTCGGCAAAGTTCAGCGGCCGATTGTCGAGCGCCGACGGCAAACGGAATCCGTGTTCAACCAGCGTGGTCTTACGGGACCTATCACCTGCGTACATCCCGCCAATCTGCGGCACCGTGACATGCGATTCGTCAATGACCAGCAGATAATCTTGCGGGAAGAAGTCCAACAGCGTGCCGGGTCGCTCGCCCGGCGCGCGCCTGCTGATGTGCCGCGAGTAGTTCTCAATGCCCGAACAAAACCCCATTTCCTTGAGCATCTCCAAGTCGTACATGGTGCGCGAATGAATCCGTTGCGCTTCAACGAGCTTGTTCTGCGATTCGAACCACGCGACGCGCTCTTTGAGTTCCTCCTTGATGGCGTCGATGGCGCTGAGAATCTTTGGATATGGCGTGACCCAGTGCTTGGCGGGATAGATCGAAACTGCGGTCACCTCTTCGCGCTTGTGTCCCGTGAGTGGGTCGAACCGCGTGATACGTTCGACCCGATCGCCAAGGAACTCGATGCGCACGGCGTCTTCGCTGTAGCTCAGGCAGACCTCGACGGTGTCGCCCCGCACGCGGAACGCTCCACGGGTGAATTCGATGTCGTTCCGCTCGTACTGCATGTCCACCAGCTTTCGCAACAGATCATCCCGCACCATCTGACTGTCGACGTTGACCATCACCATCATGTCCAAATAATCTTCAGGCGACCCCAAACCGTATATGCACGACACACTGGCGACAACAATCACATCCCGACGGGAGAGCAGCGAACTGGTCGTCGAAAGCCGCAACTTCTCAAGCTGCTCGTTGATGCTGGCGTCTTTCTCGATATATGTGTCGGTTTGCGGGATGTACGCCTCAGGCTGATAGTAATCGTAATAGCTGACAAAATACTTGACGGCATTGTGCGGAAAGAACTGCTTGAACTCGCTGAACAACTGCGCGGCCAGCGTCTTGTTGTGCGATACGACCAGTGTTGGTCGATCCAATTGCTGAATCACGTTGGCCATCGTGAACGTCTTGCCACTACCCGTCACGCCGAGCAACGTCTGGTGGCGGTTGCCAGCGGACAACGAATCAACCAGCGCCCGGATGGCATCCGGTTGATCCCCACGCGGCTTGAACTTGCTGACGAGTTGAAACGGCATATCGAACCTAATTGTAGCCGCGAAGCGTCTTCGCGGCAATTCACAAGCTGGTGATAACCCGGACCGCGAGCAAGGCTCGCGGCTACAAGGAGGCTGGCTCATCCCAATGCCCGCGAAGCAGAATTGACACGGGTCTACCAGAGCTTTAGGCTACTGCTATCAGAGATGGAATAGATTGAATTTGTGCCACTAACGCTGTTGGCGACGTCATTACCATGAACAAACAGGACAAGTTGATCGAGCGTGGCGGGCTGTTTATTATTTCGTATCAGCTCGAGGGTTTGTGCACAGGACTTCGTTTGACGGTTCCACATGGTCTGGCGCCAGGCAAAGACACGGTCGTTATCTTAAACAAGCTCCTCGCAGATTTTGCTTCCATATCCACAGGCAAGCTTCTGAATAATTTGCCCAAGATTACAGAGTCATCCAGTCCTGTGGACATTTTGGTGATGGCTGAGACATTGCGGACGAGCGTTTTGGCATTTCTTTCACCGGAGGAGATTTCCGAGCACAGGAAGACGATTGGTTTTCATGCACAGTCAGAAGGGCACACCGATGCCTAACAATCACTCCAGCCAACCCCAAAAGCTTTCGCGGCTCGTTGGTGGCTGAGTTCCGGCGTTCTACAGCGTCTCGCCCAACCAATCCACAGTCTCGATGATCACGCGTCGCTCCCAAATGTAACGGTTGAACGTGTGATCCGAGTCTGGGACGACAACTTTTTTGACAACGCGCTTGGCAGTCCGCAACGCGCGCTCGTACATATCGGCGTGTTCCACGGAAACGGTCTCGTCTCTCTCGCCGTGCACGATCAAGACCGGGCAATCGGCCTTGATGATCTCGCGCAACGGTTTCATCTCCGCAAATTGCCGCACGAACGCTACACCGACCAGGTTCCCACCAAAATCGGTGATCCCGGTCTGCGCCAGTGACGCGACCGCCTCTGGCGTGGAAAGATCGTCGAGGATTCCCGAACCCTCGGCAACTGGCGCCCAAAGCACCAACGATTTACATCGCACGCGTTCGCGTCCGACCATGTACGCCGCGACCACCGCGCCCATGCTCAAGCCGACCAGCGCCAGGCGCCGTGTGTCAATGCGCCGATGACGCCGTAGAAACTTGATGGCCTCCATCGTGTCGGCAATTTCCGAGCGCATCGTCAATTCCTCGAACTCGCCGGCGCTGTCGCCCGAACCTCGGACATCAAACCGCAAACTTGCCACGCCATGCGCGGCCAGTTCCCGGGCCAGTTTGACGAACATACGGTGAACCTCGCATTTTGTGCCGGTGAATCCGTGCAAAAACACCGCGACGGGAAAACGTCCACGCCCATCGGGCAGGTGTAGCATGCCCACGATTTGCTGGCCGCGACAGGAAAAGACCACAGGCGATTCCATGCGGCGCATACTAGGGTTCGCGCCGGAGATTGTCAACGAAGCCCAATGCGACTACATTCGCCAATTCTTATGCCAATCACTGCCGATTGCCATTTGCATACGTCCCGCTGCAAACACGCGGAGGGGCCAATGGAGGCGTACGTCGAACTCGCCTGCCAACTGGGCCTGCGCCATGTCGGCTTTGCCGACCATAATCCTCTGCCAAACGGGCTTGCCAGCGACGTCCGCATGGACGAAGCCGAACTGGACGACTACGTTGCCGACGTGCTGCGATTACGCGAGCGCTACCGCAGCCAGATCGAAGTCCTGCTCGGCATCGAGATGGATTACCTCGAGGGCCTTGAAACGTACTGCGAGCAAATGATCGCTCGGTATCCGTGGGACTACATTCTCGGCTCGGTCCATTACCTGGATCCCGAATGCCGCATCAGTTCCTGGCCGCGACGTTTCACCGGCGACGCGATGGCGTTGTACCGTCGTTATTTCGAGTTGGTGTGCAAACTGGCGCGTAGCGGCTTGTGCGATGTCGTTGCCCACTTCGATGTGCCGAAACGGTCCGGCCGATCAATTCCCGCACCGCTGGCAGGCGACATGCAGCGTGCCTTGGCAGAGATCGCCAACGCCGATTTGTGTCTGGAGATCAACACATCAGGCCATCGTCACCCCGAACTGATTCAACCTGAATCGTATCCGAGTCTCCCGATCATCAAGCAAGCGATTCTAATGAAGATTCCGTTGATGGTGAATTCAGACGCGCACGAACCATCACAGGTCGGATTTAAATTCGCGGAGATGGCCGACCTATTGCAACAGCATCACTGCGGGTCGGTGGCCACGTTCCGTCAGCGTCGCCGGATCATGGTGGAACTGTAAGTCTCAGCCTTGTGTCTGAGTCTTGATCTTTTCTGCTCCCGCTGTCTCCCGCTCCGCCCGCCAGGAATCGAGGATGTACAGCGCGACGCCAACGCAAATCGCTGTGTCCGCCACGTTGAACGCCGGCCAGTGATGCCGCCCGATGTGGAAATCCAGAAAGTCCACCACATGCCCCAACCGGACCCGGTCAATCAGGTTCCCAACGATGCCGCCCATGATCAGGCCGAGCGCCACGCGCCCGAGCAAGCGGTTGAACTGAAAGGGATGACGGAATAGATACAGCAATAGAATAGTAATCACCGCGATCAGGGTGAGGGCAAGGTTACGATCCTTAAGAATCCCCCATGCCGCGCCGGTATTGATCCAGTGAACCAGATTGAAGAAGCCTGGGATGATAAGGTGGGATTCCCCCATTTCGAGACGGCACATCACCAGCCACTTTGTCAACTGGTCCATCACCGCGATTATCGCCGCGATGAGCAGCACCCAGTTCACTTTTCGTCGCGCGGAGGACTATTCCTCCGCCTCCTCCGCCTCGCCGCCTTCTTCATCCGCCGCTTCGCCGAACAACGCTGTCGCCTGCGCGGGACGGTGCCGGTTCTTCTCGACGTCAGATTGGCAGCGCACGCACAACCGCGCGAACGGCACCGCCGACAACCGCTCTTTGCGAATTGGTTTCTCGCACATCTCGCAAAGGCCGAATGTGGATTGCTCAAGCCGTTTCAGGGCCTCCTCAATCTCGTAGAGCGCCTCCTGCTCATTCGATACGAGGCTCAATGCGAATTCGCGGTCGAAATTGTCCGTGCCCGCATCAGCCATGTGCAGGCTGTAACCGCTCAACTCACCCGAGACGTCGCGCTGACTGCGTTTCAAGTTGTCGGTGGAGAGGAAACTCACTTCGTCGATCAGATGATCGCGCAAATCCATCAGCAACCGCTTGTACTTCGCCACCTGTTCCTTCGGCAGCTTAACCTTGCGCGGTTGTTCGGCGGGCGGCGGCGTTTGCACCTTATTTGCGACAGGCTTCGCCTTTTGAATTTTTGCCGCGCGCACCGGCTTGGCTGATTTGGCTCGCCTGACCTTGAGATGCTTGGCCGTCCGTTTCTTATTCGCGATCTTCTTATGTTTCTTCATGAAAAATCCCACAAACCTTACGGTTTTGTTGTTACCAACCCTTTCACGACATCGGCGCAACGCCCGCATAACTCCGCGTGCGCGCCGTCCTTCCCCACATCTTCGCTCCAGCGCCAGCAGCGAACGCATTTCTTTCCCGCTGCCGGACTGACTCTGACGCGCAACGCGCCACCCGTCGGCTTTCCAATCTGCGCCTGCGAAACAATCAACACCATTTCCAGAACCGGCGCGAACTGCTTCAGCATCCCTGCCGTCACATCATTGTCAGGCTCGATGACCACCTGCGCTTCGAGTGACTTGCCGATTAAACCCGTCTGCCGTGCCTTTTCCAGTTCCACCATCGCGGCTTCGCGGATCCGCATTAGGTTTTCCCACTGTGTTTCCAACGTTGTATCCCGCAACCGCGCTTCCACCGCAGGAAACTCAGCCAAATGTACCGATCCCGCCGCGCGCCCCGGCAAGAAACTCCATACTTCTTCCGCCGTGAACGGCATTACCGGCGCGATCAGCTTCGCCAGCGTTTCGACAACCCGATGCATCGCGGTCTGCGCCGAGCGCCGGGCGGCTGAATCGGGCGCAAGTGTGTACAGCACGTCCTTCATCACGTCAACGTAAAAGGACGATAATTCAACCGCGCAAAACGCGTTGATCAAGTGATAGACACGATGGAATTCGTACCGCTCGTACGCCTCGGTCAGGTCCGCCACCAGCGCCTGCAGCCGTGACAGCAGCCAACGGTCAATCACTGTCAACTTCTCCGCCGCCACAGCGTGCTTGGTCGGTTCGAAATCGTACAGGTTCGCCAACAGAATGCGCGTCGTATTCCGGATCTTGAAATACGTCTCGCCGATCCGCGAAAAAATTTCGTCCGACACCGGAATGTCGCACTGATAGTCTTCCGATGTCACCCACAACCGCAGCACGTCCGCACCGTAACGGTTGATGTAGTCCTCGGCATTGGCGGGTTTACCCGCCGACTTGGAAATCTTCTGTTTCTTGCCGGTATCTTCCGCGTGTACCATGAGAAATCCATGCGTCACCACCGTCTTGAACGGCGCGCGCCCATCGGTGGCCATCGCCGCCAACAACGACGATTGGAACCAGCCGCGATGCTGGTCGCTGCCTTCCAGATACATGTCCGCGGGATGCGCCAGTTCCTTTCGTGTTTTGAGAACGGCCCTGTAACTCACACCTGATTCCAGCCACACGTCCACGATGTCGGGTGACTTCTCCAGTTTGGCCGAGCCGCAGTGCGGACATTTCACGTCGCCGAACAACTCGCGCGTACTCCGCTCGAACCAGATGTCCACGCCATCTTTCACCACCTGCTCGCGGAATTTCAGAATGAGATTACGATCCAAAATCATCTTGCCGCACTCGCCGCATTCGAGGAACGGCAGCGGCACGCCCCATGCCCGTTGGCGCGAGATACACCAATCAGGTCGTTGCTCGATCGTACCTGAAATCCGCTTCTCACCCCATGCGGGCACCCACTGGACATTCTTCAACTCATCGAGCGCGCTCTGGCGCAGCCCGCGATGATCCAGTGCGATGAACCACTGTTCCATCGCACGGAAAATGATCGGCTGTTTGCATCGCCAGCAATGCGGATACGAGTGCGACACCGGCGCGTGCGCAGCCAGCGCGCCGATCTTTCGCAGATGCTCAACGATTACCGGGTCGGCCTTGAACACGAACTGGCCGGCGAACTGTCCCGCTTCCTCCGT